>Ga0335071_10004755_pt1 | contig 14182 bp, 7 predicted proteins | sample Lox_Sample_15_FD_206724 | JGI IMG/M metagenome (GOLD analysis project Ga0335071, IMG submission 206724) | Soil microbial communities from Loxahatchee National Wildlife Refuge, Florida, United States - Lox_Sample_1.5 | ecosystem: Environmental > Terrestrial > Soil > Wetlands | place: USA: Florida... | reverse complement strand
ACCCAAGCCACTATCGAGACCCGACCTATCCATCGGCGCTGGGCGAGTGCGGTCAGGCAGTGCTGGCGGCACAATACGCAGCGACCCAGGGGACGGCGGTTTACACCATCGGCTACGGCGCGGAGACCTCGGGAGGATGCGTGAGTGACGAAACCTACAGCGCCACGGTCACTACCAACGGCGGCAGTTGGGCGCCCGGCAGCCAGCCTTGCGCGGCGTTGGCGGCCATGGCATCGGCACAAATCAACTTCTATTCCGACGATGGCAACGGCTGCCAGGCGACGGCTCCGACGAACCAAAGCATCACGAAATTAACGGCTATCTTTCGCGCAATCACCAATAATCTGACAACTCCGAGGCTGATTCCAAATGGCACAACGTAAATAGAGTCCGTATCCTCTCATGTAGTTCTGGGCCGCTCGTTCAACGGGCGGCCCTTCTTTTCTTCCCGAGTCGCGTTTCCGCTCATCTCCAAGGATGATATTTGAAATCAGCGAGTTAGACCCAAATAAGGAGAGAGCCATCGCAGCGGTATCCTTCCGGCGCGTTTACATTACCCGGGTAATCGACGGGTAACACGAAAGTGCAATAGTTACGGTACCGTTGGTTTCATGATCATAGAGGCTGCACCGCCAATTCCCCAGCGTGGCATAAGTTGCACGCTGATTGACGTATTCGCGCGAGGTCCGGCAAGACCATCTCGCGCCTGAATCTCTCTCGGAGCGATTCGCGGCGAACTTCGCAGCCTGAAGTCCGCTTACCTCCGCTTCAAGGGCGTTGCATCCGGCGCTGTAGATACCGGCAATGGGCAACTGTGGTTCAGGTGAAAAATGGAGGAACTTGTCCCATGAAGCGAGTGGATCTTGTGCGCAGATTCCTGAGGGAAGAGCTTGGCCAGTCAGCCGCCGTGCTCCTGATTTCGATCTCCTCAGTGATGGGTATGGCGGGAATGTCGGTCGAAACCGGACATATTTATTACGCGTATCGGCTTCTGCAAGCGTCGACGAATGCAGCGGCGCTGGCCGGCGCGTATCAACTGCCCAGCACCACCAGTGCGGGAACCGCAGTGGCGAAGTACAGCGCCCAGAGCGGGGACCTGAATGCAACTACGCTGCTTACCAGCGTTGTGGCCACGCCGACGTACAAATGTCTGAGCACAGTGAGCGGCAGCCTGAATGTCGATTGTCAGACGTCGACGGGAGCGACCGGCGGCTATAACGCGGTTCAGGTTATTCAGACAGCAACAGTTCCCTTGTGGTTCGGCGGGGTCGTCGGCTACCGGAGCGTGAACCTGACAGCCGAGGCAACGGCGGCGATGAGAGGCGGAGCCAATACGCCTTGGAACATCGCCATCATCATGGACACCACCGCCTCGATGGATAACCAGGACAGCGGCCTGCAGTGCAACAACACGCAGATCAATTGCGCGTTGGCGGGTTTGCAGGTGCTGCTCAATGACATGGACCCCTGTCAACTGGGCCAGACCTGCACGGCCAGCAGCGGCGTAACCCCCGTGGACACCGTCAGCCTGTTCGCGTTTCCGGCCATGACGTCGGGAACGGTCTCAAAGGACTACGTGTGCAACACCAGCGATCCAACAATTGTGGCCTATACGTTTCCCAACACCAGCCCGGCGTATACCAGCGGCGCTCCGGCATCGAATCTGCAATTGCCCTCGGGAGACACCTACCAGATTCTTCCGTTCGTATACAACTACGAGACCAGCGATAACTCTGCCTCGCTGAACCAGGCAGCCCCGCTGGTGATTGCAGCGGGTGATTCGGGGGTGAAGAACTGCTCGGGTCTGCAGGCGCCGGGCGGCGAGGGAACCTACTATGCACAGGTGATCTACGCGGCGCAGGCGGCATTGGCGACGCAGCAAGCAAGCAACCCGGGCTCAAAGAACGCGATTATCCTGCTGAGCGACGGCGACGCGACCGCATGCGCCTCGAACGCCAATACCTCGGCAGGCGGCTGCAGCACCAAGTCGGAGATCGTGGCAACGGAGGGCACGCTGAACGGCACCGGGACCCACACGACCAACCCAAGCCACTATCGAGACCCGACCTATCCATCGGCGCTGGGCGAGTGCGGTCAGGCAGTGCTGGCGGCACAATACGCAGCGACCCAGGGGACGGCGGTTTACACCATCGGCTACGGCGCGGAGACGTCGGGAGGATGCGTGAGTGACGAAACCTACAGCGCCACGGTCACTACCAACGGCGGCAGTTGGGCGCCCGGCAGCCAGCCCTGCGCAGCGTTGGCGGCCATGGCTTCGTCCCAGGTGAACTTCTATTCCGACGATGGCAATGGCTGCCAGGCGGTAGCTCCGACCAATCAAAGCATCACCGCGCTGACAGCGATCTTTCGTGCCATTACTAACAATATGACCGTGCCGCGGCTTATTCCGAACGGCTCGTCATAAAGTGCTAAATGTAGTTGAGAAGGAGCCGTCGGGAGCATGGGACGGCCGATGAAAGGGGTTTCCGCCGTGCGCACCACGTTGACACTTACGGTGGCTTTTACCGCTCTCGTTCTCTCAGGTTGTTCCGGCGCCCCTGGTTTCAATCCGGTTCAAACAGGATCGAACCCGTTTCCTGGAGTTGCCCTGCACGGGGTTGTCCACGGCGGCCAGCAGCCCATCTCGGGGGCGCATGTTTACCTGCTCGGGGCGAACGACGAGGGCTACAACGGCGCCTCGCTTTCGCTCCTGACCAGCGGGTCGGGCAGGAGCATGGACGGCAGTGGGAACTACTACGTCACTTCCGATTCATCAGGCGCCTACAACATCAGCAACGCATACAACTGCCCAAGCTCGAATACGCAGGTGTATCTCTACTCGATCGGGGGCAATCCCGGGCTGGGCGGCGGAGCAAACTCAGCTGCGGGGCTCATGGCGGGCCTGGGAGCATGTGGCGCGCTCTCATCGAGCGAGATTATCGTGGTGAACGAAGTTTCGACTGTCGCTACGGCTTATTCCATCGCTGGTTTCGCAACCGACAGCACTCATGTGTCGAGCTCAAGCAGCACACTGGCGGCAACCGGCGTCCAGAACGCATTCAGCACAGTAAAGAACCTCGTAACTTTGGGCGGGGTTGCTCAGACCGCGACATCGGGGGCTAACGGCGTACCGCCCACTGAAGAGATCGATACGCTGGCTGACATTCTGGCGGCGTGCATCAACTCTTCCGGATCGGGCTCGACGGCTTGCACTACCTTGTTTGCCAACGCGATGAACGGCACTGCGGCGCCGATGGAGACGGCGTCGGCGGCCATTAACATCGCGCATAACCCGGGAGCGAACATCGCCAACCTTCTTGGCCTGGTGACGCCTTCCGCTCCGTTCGAGCCGGCCTTCACTATAAGCAATGCTCCGAACGACTTCACAGTAGCGATCACTTTTTCGGGAAGCGGCCTGGATGGGTCGGGGTTCGCCCCTGAGGGCATCTCGGTGGACGGCCTCGGCAATGTATGGGTTCCGAATTTCGACTCCAATTCGGTCAGCGAATTCAATTCCAGCGGAGTGCCGCTTTCCGGAACAAACGGATTTACCGGCGCCGGGCTCGATGGACCGACCAGCGTGGCTAACGATATCTACGGCAACGCGTGGGTGGCGAATTACGATGCCTCACTGCCGAACCTTTGGAGCATCAGTGAATTCACCGCCGCCGGCAAGGGCCTGACCGGCCCCCCTGGATTTGTCGGGAGCGGCTTGAATTCACCTTACGGAATTGCTGTCGATAACAACAGTCACACCTGGGTGGCGAACTTCGGCGGCAACAATCTGAGCGAATTCAATTCCTCCGGATCGGCCATGTCGGGATCGGCGGGGTACGACGAGGGAGCGCTGGTAGGTCCGGCCGGCATCGCTGCCGACACCGCGGGCAATGTGTGGTCAGTGGACTATAACGCCGACAACTACCTGTTGGTCGAGAGTACTTCGAGCGGAGACCAGACTCCCGACCCGGGCGGATTCAGCGGCGGCGGGTTGAATGCTCCCTACGGTGTCGCCATCGATGCGAATGGCAATGTCTGGGTGACGAACCAGAACGGCGGCGCAGGCGGCGGCAGCCTGAGCGAGTTCAGCTCTGCCGGGGTGGCAATTTCGGGCAGCAACGGCTTCTACGGCGGCGGAATCGACGGGCCGTATGGACTTGCGATCGATGGTTTAGGCAATGTGTGGACGGCGAACAGCTTTGGCTGGACGATCAGCGAGTTCAACGCGAACGGCGTGGCGATCTCCGGGGACAACGGCTATTATGCGACATCGCTGGTGAAGCCCTACGGCATTGCCATCGATCCGTCGGGCAACGTGTGGGTGGCCTCAAACAGCAGCAGCACCAGCTCTCTGACAGAGTTCGTAGGCGCGGCGGCTCCCGTGGTCACACCGCTGGCGGCGGGAGCCGAGTATAAGCAATTGGCAACAAGGCCTTAAAGACAGATCGAGCCGAGTTGGACGGATAGGTATTTATTGAAGGAGTAAGATATGGTTCGCCGTAGGTATTTTTTGCTCGCGATGATGCTGGTGACCACGGCACTTCCACTCTTTGCGCAAAGCGGGTGCATCGATTCACCGGAGGATCCGACGCTTGTCTTGGCTTTGGTGGGCGGAATCGGCGCTCTGGCAGTGAGCCTGAAGGCGGCTCGCGGGCGTAAACAATAATTCAAGATTCGGCATTGCTGCCGGGCGCGAAAATTGAGAATACGATGATAGGTGTGCAGCGTATTCTTCTTGTTCTCTCAGCGCCATTGATTCTGACTGGCTTCGCCGGTTGCGGCGGCGCAATCAATTCCGGCGGTGGCGGCGGCGGGGGTAGCGGAGGGGGCAGTTGCAAACCCGCTTCCCAATCGGCCACGGCAGTTTCCTGCCCGGCTCTCATCTCTGAGGCGGGCGTAGCAATTTCAGGAACAGTGATGGCAGGCACCCAGCCCGTGAACGGGGCCATGGTGCAGCTCTATGCGGCGGGAACCGGCGGAAACGGTTCGTCTGCAACCGCCCTGCTTGCGGCTGCGGTGCCCACTGGAACCGCCGGCGCATTTTCCATTCCGGCCGGATACTCCTGCCCTTCGGCCCAGACCCCGGTTTATCTGCTCTCCAGGGGAGGGCAGGCAGGTTCGGGTTCGGCTGCGAACAGCTCGCTCTGGCTGATGACGGCTCTGGGCCCCTGCGGCAACCTTACCGCCGGCAGCAGTTTCGTTCTCAACGAAGTCACAACGGCAGCATCGGTATGGGCGTTGGCTTCGTTTATGTCGGCGGGGGGAAATGTAGGGGCAAGTTGCACAAATACAACCGGCCTGGTGAACGCATTTCTGAACGCGGATAACCTGGTGAATGTAAACACAGGCTCATCGCCGGGTGCGGCGATACCGGCTACGCTGAACGTCTCCACCAGCAAGCTCAACACGCTGGCCGATGCGCTCGCGTCGTGTACGCTCTCCAGTGGCGGTGCCTCGTGTGCGGGGTTGTTCACCGATGCGACAGCAGGCAGTACCGTTCCTGATAACACGATTGACGCGGCACTCAATATCGCCCACGCTCCGGGGAACCAGGTTTCTGCGATTTATGCTTTGGCGGCGGGCAGCCCGGTCTTTTTGCCCGCGCTTACGGCGGCGCCTCCAGACTTGATGCTGCACAACACATTGAATGGGGGAGGCATGGCCTCGCCCGCCTCGATCGGGATCGCTGCCTCGGGAGACGTCTGGGTTTCGAGCTATTTCAACAGTGTTTCGGAGTTCGCGCCCGACGGCGCCGCCACGTTCTCCTCGGGAATCACGGGAAGCGGGTTGAACCAGTCGTACGGCATGGCCCTCGATGTCTCGGGCAATGTGTGGGTGGCCAACGAGCAAACCGACCCGAACAGCGGCAATGGAGATGTTGCAGAATTGAGTGCGGCGGGTACAGCCCTCGAAACGGGATTGACCGATGGCGGAATTGACTTTCCCATTGCGGTGGCTGCCGATCCGAACGGCAACATGTGGTTTGCAGATTACGGCGACTCGAAAGTGACCGTACTGAATAGCTCGGGCTCTGCGGTTTCGAGTACCGCGGGCTGGGGCGGCTCTTCTCTTGCGTTTCCCGTGGCGCTGGCCGTCGATGCCGGCCACAATGCTTGGGCGGCAAACCAGGGTGGATTGCTCCCCATCACCAAGATCTCCGCCGATGGCTCCGAGGTGACCAACTACGACTGCGATTGCAACGGCGCGTCGGGAATCGCCATCGACCAGGCCTCAAACCTGTGGGTCGCGAACTACTACGGGAACAGCATCAGCGAGGTGAATTCCTGCGGCAAGCTGCTGCTGGATGCGGTAACCGGCGGGGGAGTGGATCACCCGCAGGGAATTGCGGTGGATGGGGCCGGAACGGTGTGGGTGACGAACTTCCTCGGCAACTCAATCTCGGAGATAACAGGTGAATCCAGCTCTGTGCCGGGAACGTTTGTTTCGCCGTCGAACGGATTTGGCACCGACGCGACGATTCTTCAGCCTTACGGTGCGGCGGTCGATTCCAGTGGAAGTCTCTGGGTCTCTAACTTCGGCAACAACACCCTCACCCAGTTTCTGGGGGTTGCGTCGCCGGTGAAGACGCCGCTGGCCGGTCCACCCCAGGAGCCTTAGAGACGAGTTCGCACCCAGGCATTGATATCCGGAGTCCGGAGCTTATCGTAAGCTGTAGGTAAAGCCGGCAGCAAACAACGGGCCTTCACGGATCGAATCACAGAATTAGAGCGAATCTCCCAATGGCAGAAAATTTGCAACTCGCGTCACCAGCATTCGTATCGGATACGGTCGCGAATGAATCGCGTGCGGTGCTGCGGACCCGCCTTGTGCTGTGGTGCGGAATCATCATTTTGAGCGCGGCTGGTTGCATCGGAATTTATCGCGAGCTGGCGATTCTCTGGACGCTTTGGACTAACGATCCGCTGCGGTCGATCGGTATGTTGATTCCGGTGGTCAGTATTGTGCTGACGCTGCGCGTGTGGCGGCAGCACGACTGGCAAATGTGCGGAACCTGGTGGGGCCTTGCGGTGATCGGGCTCGCGTATTTTCTGAGCGCTCTGCGGCGGAAGATGCTCTTTCTCGCCGTCTTTGGCGTCACCTCCGTTTCGTTCGTTCCGATTTCACTTCCGGTTTATGTTTATGGGTGCGGAATCATTCTTTTATTTGCAGGCGCCGAGGTCTGGCGTAAGGCCTGGTTTCCGCTGGGGTTGTTGCTGCTGTCGCAGCCAGTGCCGATCGTGGCAAACGGCCTGATCGATCTGCCGCTCCAGAGCATCTCGGCTCGCGTGGCTCGATCGTTTGCCACCCTGATTCACTTTGCGCCCACGACACCGCAGCTGCGCCTCATGTTTTCGCCTGACTTCGGAATGTTCATCGCGCCCGGCTGCGACGGCATTCGCGGAGCCGTCGCGATGGGCTATGTGGCGCTGATTGTCGGGTATCTGAAACGATTTGTATGGTGGTTGTGGGCGCTGTGTGTGGTTGGCGCGGTCTTGCTGGGGTACATGTTCAACCTCATCAGGCTCTGCGTCCTGGGGCATCCTTCTTTGGAAAAAGTTGCCGCGCAGGCCGACTACGCGATCGGCTCCTGTCTGTTTCTGGTCGCAACACTCTTGCTGGTGTGGTTGGCGATCCGCAAGCAGGGCTTTCGGGCGGCATCGACCATCGCCCCGCATGCGACGCAGCCAATGCGCCCACGCAGCCTTTGGATGAAATGCGCAGCGTTTGCGGCAACCACACTGGTGGCCCTTGCTTTGCCGACGTCGGCAATTCACTACCCTCGGGCGGGCGAGCTGAAGCATCCATCCCTTGCTGCGCGTTTGCCCAACCAGGTCGGCAGCTACCAATTGACGCGCACATGGTATGAACAGCAGAATGGGACGCCCGTGGTGCGAGCCGCAGCTTACTCAGCACCCGGGTCAGACGAGGTTATCGTCGGCGTGTGGATCGCGCCCTTGGGATCTATCCATGACGCAGGAAACTGCTGGTTGGCGCGCGGTCTGTCACCGGATTTTCTTGCGATTCGGCCTTATCGCGTAGCAGGTGGCGAGACGGTGAACCTGAGCACGGGCTTCTATAGCGATGGTGTTACCGACAGCATTGTGATCAATGCGTTGTGCACTCCAGGCAAGTGCTCGCAATTTCAAGGTCCTTCTTCAAGGCGCCGCTTCGGAATTGTTTTCCTTGATCAGCAGATGAGCGCGTTCGCCGGGAACGACGATCACCCGGTATCCATCATGGTGCGCATTGACCAGCTGCACTCGAGCGCATCGAAGTCTGCGACGCAGGGAATGCTGTCGGACGAGGCGCAACAGTTTCTTGCCGGGTTTAATCCGAACGGGCTAAGCCGCACGTTTCAGTAGGGGGTGCGGAGCAACGGCGCGAGAAACTGACGAAGTGCGATTGCGATAAACTCAGAAGAACAAGTTTGAGTTGTCCGAATGCGGAGAGGTGGCCGAGCGGTTTAAGGCAGCGGTCTTGAAAACCGCCGAGCCCGTAAGGGTTCCGTGAGTTCGAATCTCACCCTCTCCGCCATAGAGTCGCGATAATCGAAAACTCGCAGAGAAACCTCAGGCTGATCGATAATTTCCGGCCGGATGCAGTTATTTGGGCCCGGGAAAGTCAGCGGGGAGCTAGTGGGGCGCTTCAGGGCGTGGGTGGCTCTCCGTGCTCCCGTTGGTCATCCACAACGCCCATTTGATGGCTTCGAAGTACATTGTGCGGATGTCGGGATCATCCCACGCCTCTTCAGTATGCCCCAGGGTTGAGTAGAATACTCGTCCTTTGCCGTACATCTTGCTCCAGGCGACAGCGAAGTCATGATCCGTGCGGTGGATCCGCGGATTATTCTGGTAATCGAGTTTCGCTGGGTCTAGGCTGAGCAGCACGTTAACCTTGTCGCGCGACCACTCCTTAGGCTGGTAGATCTCGTCATACTTCACAAACGATTTCGGAAGATGGCGGACGGCAGGAAAGTCCCGATCCTCGTTGACGATGGGCGCGTTAAAAGTCATCCAAGGATGCTCATCGAACCAGCCGCCGATCATTTCGCCGTACTCCGGCCAGGTGTAGTTGGTGTCGAGCGCGGCGTGAATGCCCACGAAACCCTTGCCGTCGTCGTGTACGAAGGAAAGTATGTCCTGCTTCTGACTTGCGTCCAGATCGAGTTCGCCGGTGGTGCTCGCGAAGATAATCAGATCGAAGTAGTTCAGGTTTTTTGCATTCCGGCCGAGATCCTTCTTGGTGAGCAACTCGGTGTCGGTGCGCATGGTCGTGTCCCATAAGCCGCTCTGCTTCCCCATGTTGTAGATGGCGGCCATCGCATCCGGGACGGAATCGTGCTCAAATCCCTTCGTTTCCCCGATCACGAGAACGTGCTTGAGATGGATCTGCTTCGCATGCGGAACTGGCGGCGCCTGCGCCGCACCTCTGGTGCTCTGGATGCCCGCAAGAACTCCAAGAACACAACAAGACAGGGTCAGCAAACTAGTTTTGGCTCGCATGGGACTTCCTCCTGAACGTCTCGCGCCGAATCAATCAGCGATGCTCCTGAAGCTTGCGATTATAAAAGACCTGCATGTCCTTTGAATCTGATAACGGGGATGCAGTCGCGATTGTTCTCCCGTGTCTCATCTCTTCAGGCTTGCGCTTTCCGTCGTCGCCCCTCGGACCCATTGCAGGATCGTGCGATATTCGTCACTCGATTCATTGCCGTGCCACCGTTGCCCGCCATTGTGCGTTGCGGTATAGTCGCCCACATTGCCCGCGCTATCAGTGGGCCGGGTTGGCTTGATCAACATCAGGCTCTTGTTGGGATCGGTAATGTCCACTACGCGCATCGCATATTTGTAGTTGTCTTCGCTGTCCTGATCGGAGAAGACACCCTGCGCGTTGGGCGGATTCAGTTTGAAGATTACATGACTGGCGTGGCAGAACACGCACGCCTTCCCGTCCGGTCCCGGCTTTGCCAGGATAGGCTCGACATTCGTCACGAAATAGCGGAAGTCAAGCACCGAGCCGGGCTGGACATCGCGCAGGGCGTCGTCGAGACTCTTTCCGTGCGAGACACTGTTCGCGATGAGTTTGAGACGTGGGTTGCTCGAGTCGCGCAGTTGATTCATCGCTGCCAGAAAGTCGGGCCGCTTCTCGACGTCTTTCACCTTGCGTAGAGTATCCAGCGCTGCCGCGCTCGTGTTCCCGTCCGGGTTGAGCAGGGCAGCCAGAACCGTATCCACGACGATTGGATAGTCGAGCGGCTGCTTGATCTTCACAGCGCCCGCATGGCGGTCCAGGTAATCCTGATCCTGCGAGACCGCGCCTCCGGAGATTCCGAATCGCTTCTTGAGGAACTCTGGATTACCCGCTTCTTCAAATAAGATGTTGAGCGCCGGGTTGCTCAGGTTTGAAAAGGCGGTCTTCACCAGCGCTGCTGTCTGTGGGTCGTTGAGGAAGTCTTCGAGGCAGATCTTGATCGCAGCGCGCTGCACCGCAGGCGTATAGGAGCGCAGCCCTGCAAGCACCTGCTCCTGGATTTTCGGCTCGCGCATCAGGGTGTCGAACGACGAGGCCGCATCCAGGATCTGTCCGTAGTTTGCCGGCCTTGGAGTATGGTCCAGCATCGACCGCAGCGCTTCTTGAACTTCAGTTTGTTGTTCCCACGCGGAATTTGCAGGCAGCGCCGCGAGCAGTGGAAGGACCAAGGCCTGGCTATCGGGGTTCCCATGTTCGAGAATCTCCACGACCTTCGATACCAGGTCAGGATCGGGCGCGTTCTGGCCCGCCAGATTTAGAACTCCCCGCTGACCGTCCTCATACACATAGCGAACCGTTTGCCGCACTTCTGCGCTCGAATCCTCCGACAAGTTCAAAACAGCCAGAGCAAATCGCGGTCCCCCGGCTTCACTCAGTGTGCTGCCCGCCTTCAGGACGTTGATCTTCATGGACTCGTCCGCACCTTTCAGGCAATCGAGCAGAGCGTCTTCCAACTCCGGTCCAGAGTTCTTGAAGAAGTGGATCAGATCGCTGTCGTTGCCGATGCGCGTCTGAAAGAAGCCGTTGTGCACGTCGTACTTGAAGTCGACGGCTTCGCGATAGGGCGGATACTCATAGTCGGGACGATGCAGGTCGGGTACGCCCACGATGTACTTCGTCAGCACCGCAGGCAGGCCGATGGATACGGTGTCTGATTTGAGTTCAGGCAGGGCGTAGTGCCGGATGTGGAAGTCCCAGAGGGCCGTCAGAATTCCCTGGCGGCCGAGCGGCGTGCCTTCGCGCAGCACTTTGGCGAGCACCTGCGCCTGGTCATGCACCACCGACTCGTACCCCTCGTTGATGCGCTTCTTGTCCTCGTCCTGCGCGCTGGTCCTCACCCACGCTGAAAGGTATCCGGTGTTTTCATCCAGAAGATCGTAGATGCTCTCCTGCAATCCGCGGCGGACCATCGGGTCGGTCTCGGTGTTCAAGCGGGTAGCCAGCGATTCAAGGGTGCTGCGCCGTACCTCCGGGTGATCGATCTGCCAGTAGTACCAGCGCCACACGGCGCCTGCCGCCTCAAACCGGACATAGGGCACAGGGTCGTTCAGCGTGCGCTCCAGCGCCGCTAATAAGTCAGGAACGCCGGTCAAATCTCGGAAGTGCTGATTGAAGACGCGCGCGGCTCCCCACCGCGTGCGCGCATCGGTCGAGCCAAGCGCTGCGATCAGCAAGGTGCGGCCCTCGGCTGCGGCGCTTTGCCGGCGCGACAAAACCATGCGAAGAGCAAAGGCGGAGCTGATTTGCACCATCTTGGCCGGATCGCCAAGCCCCTTGATCAGGACAGTTAGTGCACCTGGGTCCGCCATGTGGCCCAGAGCGCGCGCAGCGGCTTCCCGCGCCAGCGGTTGGTCGCTCGTTGCCAGCACATTGCGAATCTGGCGCAACACCGGTTCCGCAGCCAGATCCCAGAACTGATCGAGTTGTTCGAGCAGGAGCGGGAGATCGTTCCTGGCAAGTTTCGTTGTGGGTGCAGGATATGCCGCATCCCAATCCTTGGCCTGGGATGTCCCAGGGTAAAGGGTAGACAATGCCATCACGGCAAACTGCGTGGCGCGGAAGGGCGTGTTGAAACCCTGGTAAACCGGGTCCCCTTCCCAGCTGCCTTCAGGACGCTGTGCCGCAAGCATCGCCCTTACGGCGCGCGCCAGATGATCGTCGGTCTCGGGCCTCCTGCCCGCCTCGGCCAACGCAAGCACCACGTTGTACGAGATGAAATCGGCGGGCTTGGCGCTCTTATCGAAAGGATATGGCCATCCGCCATCGGGGGTTTCGTACTCGTAGAGCTTATCGATGAGCGTTTCGATCTGAGCAGAGTATTTCTCGCGATTGATCTCCGATAACAACATGACCTTCCAGCTCAGATCGATCATGTTCTGTGGCTCATAGGCCACAGCGAGCGTCTCCACATGATCGCGCTCTGCAATCCAGTCCTGCTCATGCGCTTCGTTATAGGCGAGGTTGAATGTCTGCCAGCTCTGCTCAGCGATCTCGAATGGGCTTACGTCCGGCTCGCAGCCGTCGGTCTCATTTCCCGGCATGACCGACAGGCCCTTGTAGTGGATCTTGAGAAACTTTGCATAGGGAATGTCGAAGTCTCTGCGCGGGGGATCGTGCGTGACGTTCTGTTCAAACGCATGCGCGATCAATGGCAGACGGCTTGCCACGGTACGCGCGCTGTAAATGACGCGCACCCAGTTGGCGCCGGGTTCTCCGTAGAGCGGCCGGGCGTTGTTGTAGATGCGGTCGGTGATAAATTCCAGCGACGCGCGTTGCGTGGGAGCATAACCATTCTGGACCGCTCTCAGATATCCGCGCGTGGTGAACTGCGATGGATGGCAAGCAATGCAAAGTTGTGTCTCCGAGTGTTGCATCACGGTGCGCAGCGCCACCGCGCCGCGTCGCGGCGTATTCGAGAGCCACGTGTCGCCCATGTTGATCAGGAAGTCCATGCCGGAGCGCACTGCCTCATGGGGATCTTTGGTGGGCGGCACGCTGTACTCGTAGGTGTGCAACTGATATGCAGGGTGGTTGGCTGCCACGCGGACATAGTATTCCTGGCCGGGCTGCAGGATGCGTGTGCGGAACTTGTAAAGTCCGGGATAGTTCTGTGTCGCCTCTACCTGGTAAACAAACTCTCCCGTCGTATAGGGAACGACATCAGGCTGGCCCGTGCTGTCTTTCCCCATCTGAAAGATGTCTACATCGAGGGGCACATCGCGGTCGGTAACGTTCAGCACAAAATAGACCAGCTTCGGCTGCTTTTCGCGGAACGTAAACCGGAACCACTGCAAGCCTTTCAACATCGCGGCATAGCCATCTTCGCTTCTGGAAGGCGCGTAGGGCCGTTGATCGTCGCTGCCGAAGATCGTCTGACCAAGTTCAAACGGCTGGGCATCCTGCCATGTACCGTTGGGTGCAGCCGCAATCACGCCACGCGCCAGATCGACAGCTCCGTTCGTGGACTTGGCGGCGGTCTGGCCTATGCCCTTCAAAATCGCACTGATCTCTGGAGCCTGCGCCATAGAGGGCGAAGAGAGGTTCACGGTCACCGCCCCAGCGGCCCGTGGGCGGACAGTCAGGTAGAAGTCAAGATCTGCCGGATGGAGCCACTTCGATTCGATCTCTCCCTGTGCGTCCTTCACCGAAACGTGAACGGCGTCATTGCCCTGAAGCTGATCAGGGGCCTTCAGAGCGAGCAGGATCGAGTAAAGTTCGCCGGCGCGTGCGGTGCCCAGTTTGACGTCAGCGGTCGTCCCTGCGGCGGAAGTCTCGTGCGCATGGACATCGCGACCGACATGGACCGTCGCGCCAATGAGCGATGCAGCGATGAGAAGAGGCACAACCGCATATGCTCCAACTCTGCGGCCTCCCGGTGTCAGCCCCATGTTCAACCTCGTCTCGGAGTCTAAATCTCGTGTTTCCTGAAGCGGTCGATCAAACGGTCGCAGGCGCGAACGGTTATGGCCATCATGGTGAGCGTGGGGTTCTGGCACCCAGACGAAACGAAACATGCTCCATCCATTGCAAATACATTTTCGACGTCGTGCAGCTGGCAATACGCGTCGGTCACCGAGGTGCTGGGGTTGTCACCCATTCGCGCCGTTCCCAATTCGTGAATGGCCATACCTGGCGTTCCCACCGACGAGCGGAT
>Ga0335071_10004754_pt1 | contig 14183 bp, 12 predicted proteins | sample Lox_Sample_15_FD_206724 | JGI IMG/M metagenome (GOLD analysis project Ga0335071, IMG submission 206724) | Soil microbial communities from Loxahatchee National Wildlife Refuge, Florida, United States - Lox_Sample_1.5 | ecosystem: Environmental > Terrestrial > Soil > Wetlands | place: USA... | reverse complement strand
ACACTGTATATTCCCATGACTCTATCAATGCCAGCAACTCTCCGTCAAATTGGTCACGCACCCTCCTGTCACAGAGACACTCGAATGGGGGCTTCGCATTTACCATTTCTTTGCGATGGAAAATCACCGGATCGTCGGGGTGGGATCTAAAATACTTTGTTTTGAGCGCCTCCATTTGAGGATGCACCGTATCTTGGACATGGGCCAAATCCAGGATCACTCCGGTCAGGCTCAGGAAACGGTGGTTGGGATTGTCCGAGCTCTCAAGGTCGGGGTTGCCGACTTCGTCTATGTACAACCGGAACTTCAAACGGAAAACATCCTCTCATCGTTCGCATCTCTGTACATTCGTCTGGCCATTGTGCGGCAGCCTCAGCCAGATATCAACCGAAATTAGGCGACACTCATGAGCGAGATGAGCCTTCGAGTGCGGGAGTCATACCTCCCACTGGACTCCATTAGATGCCGATAGATTCGGTGGGTAAACCACCTAAGGATAACAACGTTGCCTATTGATCGCAGCGGATGCACATGATAGGTGTTCACACTGAGAGAGATGTAAATCCTCATGACCCGGAAATCCTAACTTTAAGGTTCTTGGAGAGTCTCCTGATGAGTGAGCTCAAGGAATTGACATCCTTATACAATTATCTGGAAGATCACGCGCTTGAGCATCCTTCTGGGTCAGACATCGCGAAGTTATTCGATGATTTAAGGAAAAAGGTCGCTGGCCTACCTGACGACGAAGTCCTGGCCTGCGATTGGGAAGCCGCCGTGTTTCGTGTTCATTTCGAAGAAGGAGACGCTAAGCTCCATAATTTCGAGAAGCATTTCGACAAGACATTCCATCGTTATCTGAAACGCAGACTTAACGAAACCCGCAATCCTCTGTTAAAGGCCTACTACTCACATAGCTTATGGGTCATCGCGGCCACTAAACATGAGGAGCACGCAAGAACTGCTGCCGCATGCTATCTCGAATTATTAAGGATTTTTGAGAAGAAGACTATTGATGCCCCGGAGGGATACTTTGGTTTCCATTTGCTGCTAGCAGCTGGAAACGCTTTTTCGCTGGCCTTTCAGACGAACTTTCGATGGGATGAAGTCAGATGCGAGATCAGACGATTGGTCATCGAGTTCGATTTCGCCAATCCGGCTTCGTTCAATTTGCGAAGAGGCTTGATTCTTCTCATGATCGATTCAAGGAGGAAGCTGAAGAGAGAAGATTTTGAAGGTGTAGCTGAAGTGTGTTGGAGGCTATGCCAAGATATGGTGGGCTGGAGGCATGTGGAGGTAGCCATCGAAGCGCTTGAGTTTGGGGAAAAAGTTGACGGGAGGCTAGGATTACGCACTCACGACTGGATAAGCGAAAAAGCTTCTTGTTACGAAAAACTGATGGGGATATACCAAAACACGCCCAATGAACTGATGCATTGCCAAAACGCTCTCATGACCTACAAGCAGGCTAAGCGCTGGGACAAGGTGCAGGAACTAAAGCAAAAATATCCTCAAATCAGAACCGCCATCCCGGTTGCGACATTCTCTGAAGAGATTGACTTGACTGACCACCAAGAGATATGCAAGCAACTGGCACGCAAATTGATGGGGCAGGGCTCAGAACAAATCATCGCTTTCCTCATGAGCGGAACAGATTTATTACCCAATTATTCGAGCTTGCAGGAAACTGCCAAATCAGAGCGTCAGGAAACTCACATTATTGATAGGTTGCCAACTAGTTTAATGGACTCACGAGGACACGTGATTCAACGCTTTTCGACCCCAGATGAACTGGAATACTTCAGAATTCTGCAGCATTACAAGGTCCTTCTGGAGCTGGACAAATTGGTTCTATTGGAAGAGGTGGTTTTAGAAGCATTTCGCGATGGCAAAATGTCAGGAGACATCCTGCTGAAGTTCCTGGAAAACCAGACTTGGTTGGGAAGCAAACGGGCGTTCGCGCAACCGGGAGGCCAAGAGATTGAATTTCGATGGCTTGACCTTGTGGCTCCATCAGTGCACGAGTGCCAACGTCATCTTGCAGGAATCTCGCAGGAAGGCGATTGGGTGCTGTGTGTGGATTCACTTACCCTTAAGCTGGAAGGATTACTGCGAGAGTTTTGCGACTCATATGGCATCACAACCTTTTGCACAACTACAGACTCTAAGGGACGACAGATTTCTATGGAGAAAGACCTGAACGCTTTACTCCACGAAGATGCTCTGAAACAGATTATCGACCAAGACGATCTGATGTTTTTCAAATTCTTGCTGGTTGAACATGCGGGGTACAACTTGCGTAACAAAATCGCTCATTGTCTCATCGTGTCTCCGAAAGCATATTCACGAGATTACGCTATCTTATCGATAGTCGCTATTCTCCGGTTGGCAAAATACCCGCTTGGACAATCCCAGTCGCCTTCAGTCTAAGGCGCTGCCCCGAACGCCATGCCCTTCGCAGTTTTGCTCGTTCAAAGGAGATCTGGGACCCTCGAATCATCGCGTTGTCAGCAAAACGGTACCAAACGTGCGTTCCCGCGATCCACGGCTTCTGGTCAATGTCGTTTCGCGATCATCCTTCAAGGGGAACCGCCTCTTTCAATACCCGTTCCCGGATATATGGATGTAATGCCTTAGACGTGACCACATGGACGCGGCGCCCCAGCAACTCTTCCAAGTCGGCTTTGAGCCCGGCGGGAAACCAGGGTGAGTGATTGGGCCTCATTTCCACGAGTAGATCCACGTCACTGGAAGGACCCGCTTCCCCTCGCGCCGCGGAGCCGAGGAGACGAACATTGTCCGCTCCATGTCTCGCCGCAATGCGCATGATTTCTTCGCGCTTTGCTTGGATGAAATTATTCAAGGCCATAACCGAACTCCCCTCAGGGCGGCCTGTAGATGCTTCAGGTTGATCTGCCGGTTTTCTTACTAATAGCAACTTCTTATCAGATTTGGAGAGCTCCGGCAACAGCCAACAGAGGAACCTGATGTTTCTATTTCCATCGCTCGCATTGCGGTTATCTTTTGCGACTTGACTACAACTAATCAATTTAATTAAGATGCTGTGACAGAGGGCGGCCATGATCAGTCGCTTTTGCGTAGCTCTGGCGGGTGGACGATTGGCAGCGGTGCTGGCTTTTGGCATGATATTAACGGTGATGCCGGTCACTGCATGGTGTCAGGCGCCGGGCTATCCGCAGGTCCAGCCAGTGCAGCCCATGCCGGGCCCGACCGGTCCTCCTGTTCAACAGCAACAGAGGCCGCAGGAGTACGCCTTTCGACCCGATCTCACCAATCCGGAGTACGGAGAATGCCTGGGATTGGAAAGAAACTGGCAGGCCATGTGGCATAGATACGCTCAGGAGTACCAGAGGGTTGTTATGATGAATCCCAGGGACCCTAATTATGGACAAATGACGCGATATCTCCAGGGCTTAAAGCAACAACTGGATCAGGCATGGGGCATCTTTAGCAGTAAATGCGTCTATTTCCCCACCCGCCAATAGGCCGCGTATGTTCCTTCCCATTTGTAAGAACCGCTTATGCAGACAAACTCATCCATTGAAACAGTGAAGCACGAAGAGAATCCCACGAAGATCGATACTGTCGAGGGCGTTTCAGCTTTGGCCTCTCCGCGAGTTGTCCGTTCGATACTAATCTTTGTCGTTGCCGGAGTGGCTTTATACGGAGCAGCTACGCTCGCCTCGGGCTACAGGGCCATTGTGACCGCTTTGCTCGGGTTCCCCGTGGGCAAATTGGCGCAGGTTATCGGATTGGTATTGATTGGCTGGCTATTGCGGGGATGGAGATTTCATTATTACCTGAAGCAAGGGAGTGATTGGGTCCCTCTAGGGTATTCAGTCGCAGCATTCCTGGCGGGATTTGCTCTCACAGGGACGCCCGGAAAGGTGGGCGAAGCCGTAAAGGCGGTCTTTCTTAAACGGGACTACGGCGTATCGATGACGCGTGTGGTGGGCATCGTCATGGTGGAACGTCTCATGGATTTGTGGGGCGTCCTGATGCTGGGCTCGTTTTCATTGATTCTATTCAGCGGGTGGTGGCATCTTTTCCTTCTCTGCGTGGCTGTGGTAGTTGCAGCCGGGATTTTCCTTTGCATGGAGAGTGTGTATCGTCCTGTGCTCGAGCTTTTCGGTCGGATTTCGTTTCTTTCATGGATCAGTGGGCGAATTCTTGGGGTCCTGTCGAGTGGTCGCGATCTGATGACACCCCGGATCTTTGTTGTAGGGCTGCTGGTTTCATCTGTCGCGTGGGGAATGGAATCGCTATCGTTCTATGTGGTGCTCGCCGGACTCGAACTTCCGTCCACTTTACTGCAGGCCAACTTTGCTTATTGTTTCTCAACCATCGTCGGGGCACTGTCAATGCTGCCGGGCGGTATCGGCGGCGCCGAAGCCAGCATGATCGGGATCCTGAAATTCATGGGAATCCCGTACGCGGACGGTCTTCCGGCAGTCATTCTGATCCGACTCTGCACTCTGTGGTTCGCGATTCTTGTAGGTGTGATCTTCATGATTGTCTTGCTTGCCCGGGCCGGTACCAGAGCAAGATCAGTGCAAAAATCTCAAATTGTGTTGTGACGGCATTGGTACTAATGTTCCTGCTTGACGGCTTGATCTCTTATCTGCTAAGAATTCATGCTGGATTTTAACGTGGCTGACGACTTTTTTCGTATCAAGGACGGAGGGGCGAGTGTTCGCCTCTTCTGGAGGCGGACATCGTCTTAGTGGCCGGCCGCTGTCCTTTTCTCATGTGGTGAAGGACGGTTCCGGAGTATTGTTCCGGGAGGAGTTTGGATTATGAGTGACGAGTACGATGTGGAGTTGACTGAGGAGCACATAATGCTCCGGGACACAGTTCGGAAGTTTGCCGACAATGAGATTGCCCCCGTTGCGGACAAAGACGAAAACGAACACCGTTTTCAGCGAGAGTTGGTGAACAAGATGGCCGAACTGGGACTGTTCGGTTGTCCGATACCCGAGGAATATGGCGGGAATGCCATGGGGTATCTAGCCCACGCCATAGTCACCGAAGAGATAGGCAGGGTCTCGGCTTCTCTTCGAGTGGGATTCAATATGCAAACCATGGGGACCGCGATGTCGATCCTCAAATGGGGCAGCGAAGACCTGAAGCGGAAATACATCCCAGCGCTCATGTCCGCTGAGATGATCGGTTGCTTCGGCATAACCGAACCTGACGCGGGGTCGGACACGGCGGCCATGGCGACCACGGCAGTCAAGGACGGCGACCAATATGTTATCAACGGCCGTAAGATGTGGATCACGTGGGCGCCGGTCGCGGACATGTCGATTATTTTCGCCATGACTGACAAAAAGGCCAAGCACAAAGGCATGAGCGCCTTTGTTATGGACATGCATTCACCTGGAGTTACTGCAGTTACCATACCTGATAAACTCGGAATCTGGGCATGTCCAACCGGCGAAATCATTATGGAAGACGTGAAAGTCCCCGCGGGCAATCTTCTTGGCTCAGAAGGCAAAGGCTTTGGGCATCTGATGCAAGAACTGGCGAGCACAAGGCTCTCGGCGGCTGCCGGAGCGGTTGGGACGTGCCAGGCGGCCCTGGAAGTGGCGATCAAGTACGCAAACGAACGCAGTCAGTTTGGCCGCCCCATCGCGGAATTCCAAATGGTCCAGGAAACAATCGCCCAAATGGTGGCTGAAACCGAAGCCGCCAGGGCCCTGGTCTGGAGATGCGCTATTCAGAAAGACCGCGGGCTTATCAACAATGTGCGGGAAACATGTCTGGCGAAATTCTATGCCTCTCGTGCCGCGGACACGGTCCCTGACCTTGCCCTGGAAGTCCTTGGAGCCTATGGATACTCCAATGAATACCCGATCGCCAGGATTCTTCGCGACGGCAAAGTCTACAAGATCCTGGAGGGCTCGACAAATATAATGAAGATGATCGTTGCCAATGACGCTCTCGGATTGAAGAAGGCCAACAGATAGCCGGCTTCGATCTTACCCGCAGCGCTTGAACTGTAGGCAGGTGAATGTATCGAGGATTGGAAGTCAGTACTTTCAATCCTCGATCTTTTCTCAGAAGATGGAAGTGGCATGAAACTAATTCGCATTCAAAATCCCACCTTCCCTTCTTTAATAAACGCGGGTTAGAGGAGATTTTTTTTGCAGACTTGAACGCGAATTGGTACGAGATAATAAACCAATTATGGCTTTCCAATTCAAGATCATCCATAAAGATTCCGGAAGCATGGCTCGGTCGGGCATACTGACCACCAGCCGCGTCCAGATACCTACACCCGCGTTCATGCCGGTCGGCACACATGGAGTCGTGAAAACCGTTTCTTCGCAGGAGCTTTGGGACATCGGATATAGATTGATCCTTGGTAACGCTTACCATCTGTACCTGAGGCCGGGCCATGAAATCGTGGAAAATCTGGGCGGACTACATAACTTCATGGGCTGGTCCGGGGCAATCCTCACCGACAGCGGAGGGTTTCAGGTTTTCAGCCTGGCACGCTTGAGGAGGGTCACGGATGAAGGTGTGCTGTTTCAGTCTCATATCGATGGCACCACCCACATGTTCACGCCGGAACTCAGCGTCAATGTTCAGGAATCCCTGGGCGCGGACATAATCATGTGCCTTGACGACGTCAAGGGTTATCCTGTAGGAAAAGATGAGGCCGAAGAGGCTGTAGGTAGAACTAGCCGCTGGGCGGAGAGATGCCTACAGGCCAAAAAAAGGGTTGACCCAGCATTATTCGGCATAGTACAAGGTTCGGTGTTCTCGGACCTGAGAAAACTGAGCGCTCGTGGCCTCAGTTCTCTGGAATTGGACGGATATGCCATCGGCGGCTTGAGCGTCGGGGAACCCCGTGAGACTATGGTCGAAATGATTGAGGTGACCGCTCCATTGCTCCCGAAAGCGGCTCCTCGATACGCCATGGGACTTGGTAAACCGCTGGACATTCTGGACGGAGTTTTAAGAGGGGTGGATCTCTTCGACTGCGTTATTCCCACCCGCAACGCCCGGAACGGGATGCTTTTCACTTCCCGAGGACCATTGAACATACGAAACGCTCGCTACAGCGATGACCCGCAGCCTGTGGATTCTCGCTGCACGTGTCCGTTGTGCAAGAATTACTCGAAGGCCTATTTGAGGCATCTCTTTCATGAAAAGGAGATGTTGGGCCTCAGATTGGCCACGATTCACAATCTCGGCTTTTACATGAACCTTATGGCGAGTATTCGAAAGGCCATCGAAGAAGACCGGCTCCAATATTTCGTCGCAGAATTTAGGGCCGGTATGGAGGAAACAGATGATTGACACGGCATATGCTATGGCCCTGCCGAGTGGCGGTCAAGGCGGTGGTATGGACAGCCTCGTGAGCTTCTTGCCCATGATCTTGATCTTTGTGGTCTTCTACTTCCTGTTGATAAGGCCTCAGCAGAAGAAGGCCAAGGACCAGAGGGTAATGCTGGAGAACCTCAAGAAGGGCGATGCTGTCCTTACTCAAGGTGGCCTTTACGGAAAAATTGCCGGGATCTCCGATCAAGTGGTGACCCTGGAGATCGCGGATAAAGTTCGGGTGCGTGTTGCCAGGTCATCTATCGCCGGACTCGCCCCCTCAGGTTCCGTCAGCGATCAGACTTAGTCAGGAGCAAACAGAGATGACCCAGAATCTCCAATGGCGCATCGCGTTAATAGTAGTAGTTTTGGCGGTGAGTCTTTTCTTGGTCTACCCGTCAATTGGGCCGGTTCCCCAGTGGTGGGCTAAATATCTGCCGAGCAACCCGATCCGGCTTGGACTTGATCTTCAAGGCGGCTTGTATCTGGTACTCGAGGTGGAATCGGAAAAGGCTGTCGAGGCGCTTGTGGATCAGACCGTCTCTGAGGCATCCGCCGCGATGAAAGAGGAAAGGGTACGCTACAATGACATACTCAGGACTTCACCGACTTCTCTAACCGTGTATTTGAAGGACGAGGAACAAGAACCGCTCTTCGACGGCAAAGTGCTGGACAAGCTTCAAAACTTCAAGAAAGTTTCCTCTGGTCCCTCTGAAAAGGGTTTCGAAGTCCAGCTTCAGCTCGACCCGAAGATGGTTGAGGCCACGCAACAGAGGGCCGTGCGCCAGGCGGTGGATACAATAAGAAATCGTGTGGATCAATTCGGGGTTGCCGAGCCTGATGTGACGCTCCAGGGAGCGGACAGGATCGTGGTTCAGTTGCCGGGTCTGGCCGAGGACATTAACCGGGCCATAGATATCATCAAGAGAACCGCTCGTCTCGAATTCAAGCTGGTGGATGAAAAGGGCGACCTGAGCGCCGCTCTCAAAGGAGATATGCCCCAGGGCGATGAAGTCCTTTACCAAGTGAACCGAAACCCGAGAACCAACGCGGTTACTCGTCAGCCGTATCTTATAAAAAAGCAGATCCTGCTCACCGGTGATGTCATCACCGATGCCAAACCCGTGCCGGACAAGATGGGCAGGATGATCATCCACATGGACTTTAATAGAGTGGGAGGAAATGCATTTGAGCGGATAACCGGCGAACATGTGGGAGAGCGCCTTGCAATCATCCTTGACAACCGCGTTTATTCCGCGCCGGTGATCAAGGATCGGATTTCCGGCGGCTCCGCTATAATTGAAGGGATGTTTAGCCCTGAAGAAGCACATGATCTTGCGTTGGTGCTCCGTGCAGGCTCGTTGCCCGCGCCGGTAAAAATCCTGGAAAATCGGTCGGTCGGCCCGTCACTGGGTGAGGACTCTATTCGGCTGGGTCGCAACGCAATACTGCTTGGGATAATTCTCATCGCGGTCGGCATGGCCGTGTACTACAAATGGTCGGGACTCGTGGCTGATATTGCTCTGATCACAAACCTTCTGCTCATCCTCGCCGTCATGGTTTCTCCCGGACTCCGGGCCACCTTGACGCTTCCGGGCCTTGCCGGTGTCGCCTTGACCATAGGTATGGCCATCGACGCGAACATTCTGATATTCGAGAGGGTTAGAGAGGAACTGCGGATGGGGAAGTCGGCGAAGGCAGCGTTGGACACTGGATATGTTAAGGCGTTTGTGACGATCCTCGACACGCACGTGACCAACATCCTTGCGGCCCTTCCGCTCATACAGTTCGGGACCGGACCCATCAAGGGTTTCGCTGTCACGTTGTGTATAGGTCTTGTGATCTCGTTATTTACAGCATACTTCATCACACGCACGATTTTTGATTTCGCATTTCAAGTTAAGCGGATCAAGACTCTTAGCATTTGAAGATCGAACGGGACCGGACCTTGGGCGGGTCTTAAGTCTGTAATGTTTCATAAGATGTCGTAGGCATTTTCAAAAAGGATTGGACCTGTGGAGCTCATAAAACCTAATACCAATATAGATTTTCTCGGAAACCGGCATTATGCGTACGCGTTCACTACCGTAATGCTTGTTCTGTCCCTTTTGTCCATTCCCATCAAAGGGCATGTGCACCTCGGCATAGATTTCACCGGCGGGGTTGTGGTTCAGGTCCGTTTTAACAAACCGGTGGACACCGATCACGTTCGTGAGGCCCTGCAACCTTTTGGCGAGAACCTCATGGTGCAAAAATTTTCAGCGGCGGCTGAAGAGTTTGTCCTTCGAATGGAACTGCCGTCCGAAGGCACTGAAAAGCTGTCTCAGCGTATCAAGGAACTGCTGGACAATAAGATCGGTAAGGGCAGCACTGAAATACGGAGCCTTGAAATGGTCGGTCCCAAGGTAGGCAAGGACCTTCAGGAGTCCGCGATTTGGGCCACCATCATTGCACTGTGTTTCCTCCTCATCTACATGGCGTTTCGTTTTACGTTTACTATGGGGCTCGGGGCCATTTTTTGCTTGGTGCATGACTTGACGATAGTGTACGGCTTTTTCGCCTGGACAGGGAAAGAATTCAACTTGACGATCCTAGCCGCTATGTTGACGGTCATAGGGTATGATGTCAACGACACGATAGTGGTTTGCGATAGAATACGAGACAACTTGAAGATAATGAAAAAACGCCCTCTTATCGAAGTATTCAACGCTTCGATTAACCAAACGCTTTCAAGGACAATTCTGACCAGCGGTTTTACCATGCTTTCTGTTGTGGCATTCTTGGTGTTCGAAACGACTGTCCTCAAAGATTTCGCTTGGGCCCTTATAGTGGGAATTATCTTCGGGACCTACTCATCTATCTTTGTTGCCACTCCACTGGTGCTGGAGTTGGATAGGTTCATTCCAGTCAAGCGAGGCGGGTAGAAAGTTTCCGCCGCGTATCTCTCTATGAATCCTCCGCTCGGACATCAAGACGTCTTGGATTTGCTGCAGCGTACCGTGAGCGAAGGACGGCCCGCGCACTCGTATCTTTTTACCGGCCGCGAAGGTATAGGGAAAAAACTGGTCGCAATGCGATTTGCGGCTATGCTCAACTGCCCGCAATTACAGGAGGATCTCGACGCTTCCTGTAACGTCTGCCGACGAATATGCGCGGAAAAACATCCTGATGTCATAATTGAGAAACCCCTCAGAGGCATGATCCGAATCGACCGGGTGCGAAGCATTCAAGGTTTTTTCCAATATGCTCCTGTGGAAGCCCGTTACCGAGTAGCTGTCATTGACGATGCGCACAGCATGAACCGATCAGCGCAAAATGCTCTCTTGAAGACACTGGAAGAGCCTCCAATGGGTAGAATGCTCTTGCTGGTCACGTCCAAGCCCTTCCTTCTGTTGCCTACAGTTCGATCCAGATGCAGGCGGATACGATTCGGGCCTATTGAACCCGGCATCTTGGCTAAAATACTGGAGGAACGAGGTCTGGATCCAAAAAAGGCTTCGCTGCTCGCCGGGATGTCTTCCGGCAGCGTGGCTCGCGCCCTGGAGATCAATACATCCAATTTCTTGGATCTCAGACGCAGGGTCATCGAAGCGTTGACAGACTCCCGAAATATTGGAATTCGTGGTAACCTGGAGCTGTCAACAGAGATTTCGAAAGACCGAAGCATGGCGCTGAATGCAATTGGAATAGCGCTGTCCTGGGTGCGCGATCTGTTGGTAGCGAGGGAAGGCTCATCCCTGTCAGGATGTGTCAATTCAGATTTGCTTGACAGAATAGTCTCCTCGGCTGAACATCATACACGGGAGCAGCTGTTTTTCGTTTACGATGAACTGGTCAAAGCGTCAGACCTTATTGAATCGGAAATCAATGTTAACCGGAACTTGGTAATGGATGTGCTGCTTCTCAGAATACGTCGAATGCTGGCCGGAGCATCAATGGGCATTTTGGCTCGCTCCTCGGCTGACGAAAGATAATAATATGGATTCCGATAAACCTAAGAAGGATGTGCCGTATCTTCCTCGGTCATGGGGATCGAACCGCGAGGACAGCCGCACGGACGATACAGTCCAAACTGCCGTGACCGAGGACTCGGAAAACCGTACGGACGAAAGCGACTTTGTGTGTCACCCCGCTCAGGACCGTGCCGAAGACGAGGAGCCCGAGTTTCAGGATACCGACCAATCCGACGAAACAGGTCTCACTCCGGCAAGCCGACTGGTCGCTGAACCTGCCGTTCCGGACGCGGAAGCTCTTCATCAGACCGTGTCTGACTCTGACTCTCCCTCCGACGAGGACGCATCAACCGATCTAAAGTCTGACACACCTTCCGGGCAGCAACCTGGCTTTCACACTCAGGTTCCTTTATTGTTGCCTCCACCTAAGGAGGAATCTGCTCCCCAGGTACAGCCCACCGCGCGCGATGAAGGAAGGGCGCCGCGACGAATCAGAACTAAAATCGTCGGGGTCCGTTTCGGATACGCGTGCAAGATCTATCGCTTCGATGCCGGGGACCTCGAACTGGCCTGCGACGACTGGGTCATTGTTAAAACAGAGAAGGGCCTTGGTCTGGGACGGGTGGCCATACGTCCCACGGAGCACGAGATCGAGGCCGCTCAGTTGGAGGGACTTCGAAAGGTAATCAGAAAAGCCGGCAAAATGGATTTTGACCAAAAAGCCCGCTTGGCTCAAAAGGAACGAGAGGCCCACGCCTATTGCCTTGAAAAGATAAACGCCCTTGGGCTCCCGATGAAGCTGGTGGGAGTCGAATGCTTCTTCGACGGATCAAAATATGTCTTCTACTTTACTGCAGAAGGACGAGTGGACTTCCGTGAGCTTGTAAAGCAGCTTGTTGTTAGGTTCCCGGTGCGGATTGAGATGAGGCAGATCGGGGTGCGGCATGAGGCAAAAATGACGGGTGGGATCGCATGCTGTGGTCAAGAACTCTGTTGCGCCCGATTCCTCAGCGACTTCAAGCCTGTTTCGGTCAAGATGGCCAAGACCCAGAACCTCTCGTTAAACCCAACGAAAATATCCGGCGTCTGCGGGCGACTCATGTGTTGTCTGGCATACGAACACGAAACCTATGAAGGATTCCGGAAGGGTCTTCCCAAGGTGGGTAGAATCGTCACTACCAATAAGGGCGAGGGGCCTGTGGTTAAGTATAATCCGTTGGCCGAGACTGTTTCCATCCGGCTGGACGACGAGACCGTGATGGATGTCAGCAGAGAGGAAATAATTGAAGTGGCAGGGCCCGCAACCCGGAACAACGACGAATGCGACGAGGTTGACGTGAACGGCCTCGGGGACTCTGATGCAGAGAAGGACTCACTCGACCTCATCTCGGATGAGGTCTAGTAAGCCCCGCGTTCCCTCGCATTTGTAGTCTCCGGAATCGAGAATTGCCTCAAAGATCACCCTCACCCGATCCCTCCCGTCAAGGGAGGGGTTAGTAGGACGGGCATCTTGCCGGTCCGGACCGATGACCGGCAAGATGCCCGTCCCACTGAAGAGAGTAAGGATGAGGGGCACCGTCAAGAGGGCTGACAAAGCGCAATTTTATCCGCAGTTCGCTATAGCGTAGTCGTTACCAAAACTTTTATCCGAGTTTGAAGAAATTGGAAGACCTGCTACGGAGGTGACAACGTGCCATTTTGCCGTGTATGTGCCGTGGCGTTGGCTTTGATGCTCCTGACTTTTCAGTCGGGAACAGGCATCTGCGGGGCCATATACGAACGCGCCGTCAAAAGCGGCCGCGTCCGCCTGGGCCTTCCTTACAATGTTGTTCCACAGGGATACTTGAAGGCAAACGGTGATTGGGTGGGTTTCGAGGTTGATCTCGGATCAGAAATGGCACAAAGAATGAATCTTAAGTTGGAGCCTGTAAAGGTGAACGAAAAGACCTGGAGCACTATGCTGGCCGGCGGGCAGATTGACGCTGCCCTGTGTAGAATCAGGCACACGCGTACACTTGAACGGGAGTTCGATTTCTCAGTGCCATATTTTTTCGACTCTTTGCAAGTACTCGTCCCCAAAGGGGATTTTAAAGCGATTGCCGACTTCAAAGGACACAAGATCGCTGCGGTTCAGGGCTCAAAGGCGGAAAAGATAGCAATGCGTATATTGAGGGAAGCCGGCGACGAGAATGCGGAAAAAAATGTGGTCTCTGTTCCTGATAGACCAGCCGCTTTTTTCGCTCTGGGTCGAGCGAAAGTTTCCGGTTGGATAGACTCAGGTATGGTCCTGTTGGAATATTCTTCCAAGAGTTCGGGCCGCTTCGAAATGATATCCGCCTCCGAAAACATAGAACCGATAGCGGTGGCTGTACCCCAGGATGATTCCGCCTGGCGCGACCTCATTAATTTCGCGATTCAGGACATAGCTGAGGACGGATCGTTCAAAAAGATCTACGACAAATGGTTTGGGCCTAACACTCCGCACGCTTTCCCTGCCAAGCGACCAATCGACATCTGGCCGCAATAAATATAGAATGGGACTTTTAAGGCATTCGATGCCTTGAGGATACAGCATATGAAGCGAGTCATATTGGGTACCGCCGGGCACATAGATCACGGCAAGACGGAGCTCGTTCGCGCTTTGACCGGAATTGATACCGATCGTCTCAAAGAAGAAAAACAACGTGGGATAAGTATTGAGCTTGGGTTCGCCTTTTTGGACCTGGGCGACGATGTGAGGATCGGAATTGTGGACGCGCCCGGACATGAAAAGTTCGTTCGTCACATGGTGGCGGGTTCCGGTGGAATAGATATCGCTGCGCTGGTGGTGGCGCTGGACGAAGGAGTGATGCCGCAAACCGTAGAGCATCTGGACATCTTGAA
>Ga0335071_10004753_pt1 | contig 14186 bp, 11 predicted proteins | sample Lox_Sample_15_FD_206724 | JGI IMG/M metagenome (GOLD analysis project Ga0335071, IMG submission 206724) | Soil microbial communities from Loxahatchee National Wildlife Refuge, Florida, United States - Lox_Sample_1.5 | ecosystem: Environmental > Terrestrial > Soil > Wetlands | place: USA... | reverse complement strand
AGCGAGATCTGGGTGAGGATCTTTCCTTTACCGGGAATCCCCGTGGCCAGAATGTGGTCGAACGCGGAGATGCGGTCAGTGGCTACGAGAAGAAGTGCGTTGTCGATCTCATAGAGGTCGCGCACCTTGCCTCTGCCGAGCAGAGGCGTTGCGCCCAAACGGGTTTCAAGGAGTGCCTTCATGCGCTGGGGGACCTTGCCGATCGGTGAACTGAACCTCCGATTCTCAAGCGCTCGTCGGGGTTTGTCAATGCAGATCGAAGAGAGGGAAAAGGACGGGTTAGAGACCGGAAAAGACGGGTGCTGGATGCGAAAAAGGGGCCGGATGCACAAATTAGAACCCCTGTGACAGCCGTCACGGACCGGGTCCGGCACATGGGCGAAACTCCAGTTGTCAACATGGTTCGGAGGGCGAGCAAGAAAGTCCTCTTTGAGCCGGGCGACACGAGGCAGCAGTGGAAAGGGGAAGCCGCGGCTAGCTTCGTTCTAAGGGATCGCCAGTAGTCGCGCGCTACCGACCTCCAGCGTCGGCTACTGGCACCCCGCTAGTAACTCTCTTGTGAAACGCAAGCGCCTCCGAAGCGACGGCATCCTTCGGAGGCGGATTTTTTTGCGCCCGGACGCCTCGAAGCTGAATTCGACGACGATCCCCGATGCACCGGATGGGCCCGCGGCCCTCATCCGTCGCGACTGCCATTCGCCGCAAGGGCGGGGCATTTGCAGGAGGAAACTGTGGACTGCGAAACGAAGCCAAAAACCATTCAGAAAATACGGGTTGAACAGCACACGTTCGCCGGTGGAATGTGGATCGCGGCGTGGCTCTTCACGATCGGGTACCTCCACCTCAGTTTCTGGAAAGGCGTGTTGGCACTGATTCTGTGGCCGTACTACATCGGTGTCCACACCAGTGCAGTTCTGCATTAATTGACTGCAGGCAGGTCCGGGCCGCGAGCTTCCTGTCTCAGGGCTCAAGTCTCAGGGCTCAAGTCTCGGGTCTCAGGGCAGCTTGTTACGCTGTTGCCCGCCGCTGCTCCTGCTGGTGGCCGCCCAGTTTCACACTGATCACCTTGGACACGCCTGGTTCCTGCATGGTGACGCCGTAGATCAGGTCCGCCGACTGCATCATGCGCTTGGAGTGTGTGACGAGCAGGAACTGTGTCTCGCGGCTCAGCGAATGCAGCAGGTCGGCAAGACGGCCCACGTTGGTTTCGTCGAGTGCAGCGTCGACTTCGTCGAGCACGCAGAAGGGGCTCGGCTGGAACTGGAAGATACCGACCAGCAGCGCCAACGCTGTGAGCGCCTTCTCGCCGCCCGAGAGCAGCAGCACGTTCTGCAGCTTTTTGCCCGGAGGCGAAGCCACAATGTCGAGCCCGCTTTCCGCCTGGTTCTCTTCGTCGGTGAGGCGCAGGAAGGCCTGGCCGCCGTGGAAGAGCCGCGTAAATACTTCGCCGAAGTTCTGGTTGATGTGCGCAAACGCCTCGTCGAACTTCTCGCGTGAGATCTGGTCGATCTCCTTGATTGTGGCCTGCGTGTTCTCGATCGACTCCATCAAATCCTGGCGCTGAGTGGAGAGGAAGCTGTGTCTTTCGGCCGTCTCCTTGTACTCGTCGAGAGCCATCATGTTCACCGGGCCCATCTGCTCGAGCTTCTGGCGAAGTTCCTGGCAGGTCATCTCTTCGGCGGTCAGCTCCTCGCCCGCGATCCGGACAATCTCGGCATCGGCCCGCAGGACCGCCGCTTCTACGTTGATCTCGGTCAGGCAGCTGGCCTCGAGATGTTCGAGGTCTGAACGCAACTTGGCGACAAGGTTGGACCGGTCGCTGCGATTGTCGCGTAGTTGGTCGAGGACTGCACGCGCTGTCTTGAGCTCGGTCTCGATGCCGGCCAGCCTCTGGCGCAGTTCCTGGGCTTCGGTTGTGAGCGTCTGAGCCTGGGCAAGAGCTTCCTCGCGCTGCGTCTTCAGCTCCCGTTCGCGCAGGGCGAGCTCGGCGCTTTCGCGCACACGCTGTTCACGTTCGGCCTCGGCAGCCGCCCGCTGTTGCTCGATGGTCAACACCCGGCGCTCGAGGTCGGCGTGCAGCCGGTCGATGCGCTGGAAGGCTGCCTCGGCGCCGCGCCGGCGCTCCTCAAGTTTGGCTAGTTCGGCTGTGACGTGCGCCGCTTCCTGTTGCAGGACCTCGCGCTTCTGACGCAACGTACCGAGCTGCGCCTGTTTTTCGTTCAGTGCAGCTTCGGCTGCAGCGTGTTCTGCTTCGAGACGCGCCGCCTCTTCGCGCTTCTGCGTAATGACCTCGTGCTTGGCCTCACGTGCGTCCTTGTTGCGCGCGGCCTGCAGGACCCACTCCTGCAAACGCCGCTCGATGCGCTGCGTTTCGGCCTCCATCTGCTTCAGCGCGGCGCCCTGGTCTGCGGCTTCGCGCTCGGCCTCACGGCGTTCTTCGCTGCGCGTTTCGAGCTGCGCGGCGAGTTCTTCGATCCGGCGTGCAAGAGCGGCAGCCTCGGTCTCAGCCTTGCCCAGGCTGGCTTCGAGTCCCGCCAGCTTCGCGTCGATCTCGCGCAGCTCACGCTTCAGCGCCAGAGGACCTTCACTCGAAGGCTTGCCGCCGGTCACGGTCGCATTGTGGAAGCATTCGCCCTCGGGAGTGAGGAAGAAAGCATAACTGTGCTCGTTGGCCAGCCGCTGTGCCTCGCTCGCATTGGGCACCAGATAACCGTGCCGCAGCTTGGGAAGTATGACCTCGAGAGAGCGGCCAAATCCATTCAGGACGCGAATTGCGTCCTTGAGCGGCGTAACGCCCTCGGCGCGAATGGTGTCATCGTGCTCAGCAAACAACTCGCGCTGGGTCGCATCGTGAATCAGGAAGGTCGCCCGGCCATCTACGCCCGACTTCAGTAGCCGGACACCCTCTTCGGCCGCGTTCCAGCTTTCCACCACGACATAGTTGAGCTCGTCGCGCAGGAATTCGTCGACCACGCCTTCGTGCTCACCGCGGACTTCGAGAAAATCGGCCAGTGTGCCGGTCGGCTTCATGCCCTCGGCCAAGGCGCCGGGCTTGAGCAGTTGCCGGACCGAGTCGGTGGCGTAGCTATGATCGCGGATCAGCGCTTCCAGCGAATTACGACGGCCGCTCGCGGTGGCATGCTGGCTGCGCAGTCCATTGGCATGGGCACGAAGTGCGTCCTCTTCGGCCCGGCTCGTCTGCAGGGAATCGCGCAGGGAAGCGATCTCGCCTTCGAGCCGTTGCAGCGCCTCGCCTGCCGACTCGAACCGCAGCTTTACCTGCCCGCTTTGTACGCCCAGGTTTTCGAGCTCGTGACGGGCCTGATTGCTCTCGGCTTCCAGACGCTCAGCCTCGCGCTCCAGCGCCGCCAGGCTCTCTTCGGCCTGTGCCGTGCTGTTGCGCGCATTGCCTGCCTGCGTCAGCAGGTGCATGGCATGGCGGCGATTGCCCTCGAGATCCCGTTCAGCGGTGAAGACCTCTTCGGCTGCGCCGCGCGCCTCGTGCTGCTTGGTCTGGACTTGCAGATGGAAGGCCTGCGCTTCGCTGGCAGCGGTTTCGAGGAAGCTCTTCTGCTGGTTTCGCTCTTCCGAGATGCTGGCTAGCTGTGTGCGTGTCTGCTCCAGCTCACCGGCCGCTGCTGCAAGGCGTGCTTCCAGTTCGGTGACCCGTTCGGCGTTGGCCCGCTCGCGTGCCGCGGCACGCTCCAGTTCGACAGCTGCAGCGTTGGCCCGGCTCTGCGCTTCCTGAATCTCGTGGTCCAGCTGGTAGCCGCGCTCGGTGAGCGTGTGCTGGCTGGTTTCTGTTGTCTCGATTTCGGCGGCGGCCGTATGAATCTGCTCGGTGAGTCCCGCGATCTCCTGTTCGAGGCGCGCCTGCTCCGCGTCCATCCCGGCCATGCGGCTGGCCAGCACCACGCGCATCTTTCCGCGCAACTCGTCGCGGACGGCGGCGTAACGCTCTGCCTTGGCTGCCTGGCGTTTCAGGCTGTTCATCTGCCGCGTGACTTCTTCGAAGATGTCGTCGACACGCGCGAGGTTCTGCTTCGAGCTTTCCAGGCGCAATTCCGCGAGACGCTTCTTCGTCTTGAAGCGCGTAATGCCTGCAGCCTCTTCGATAATCGCGCGGCGATCATGCGGCTTTGAGCTCAGCAGTTGGCCGATGCGCTCCTGCCCGATGATGGCGTAGCTCTCGGGTCCGAGGCCCGTGCCCATGAAGATGTCCTGAATGTCGCGGAGGCGGCACAGCTTGCCATTGAGCAGGTACTCGCTTTCGCCCGTGCGGAACAGGCGGCGGGTGATGACGATTTCACCCTTCTGTGGCGTCGAATGAAATTTGCGCCGGCGAATCTTGAGGACAACCTGGGGCGCAGCGGCCTGAGCGTCTGCCGACGCGTCGGACTCTGCGGGAGGCACGGGCCTGGGGCCAGGAACATCGTCGACATCTTCCTCGAGGACGACGCCTGGTTGTTCGGCGGCAGCCATCTCTTCTGCTTCCGTGGCCCGCTGCTTGCGGATGGCGTCTTCGTCCCAGTCAGTCGGGCCCTCGTGCTCGACATGGACCTCCGGCTCGACGGGGATCGGTCCTTCGTAGGCGGCCGGGTCCACCAGGGTCAATGTCACTTCGGCCATGCCGAGCGGTTTGCGTTCGCGGGTTCCGGCAAAAATCACGTCCGACATGTGCGTCCCGCGCAGGGATTTGGCACTCTGTTCGCCAAGCACCCAGCTCACGCCGTCGAGAATGTTCGACTTGCCGCACCCATTGGGTCCTACCACCACGGCGATGCCCGTTCCCGGCACGGTGAGTTCCGTGCGGTCGCAGAAGCTTTTGAAGCCGAGGATGTGGATTTTTCTGAGTTTCAGCATGTCTACTCCGGGTTGAGGGATGGGCGAACGACGTGGAGCTGCACAGCAAGCCAGTGGTGCTCCAGGCTGCCTTTATTGTCCTTCGACTTCAGACTCTAAGGAGCTGTCAGGGGGCGGTCAACGTCGCTGGGAGGTGTTTTTGTGGATAATAGGGGCCTGAATCGGCAATTTCGGGAATTTTCGGCTTTCTGGCCGAAATCCTAGTGATTACTAGAGTTTCTGCCGAGATTTCCACAAGGCTCAAAAGCGGCGTTCAATCCGCTCCGACGGAATTTCCGACGGCCTTACGGATCACTTTTTCCAGGGCACGAAGGGCCTGCGGACGGGGGTAGCCCGGCCGGCTTGCCAGCCGGATCGTGCGGGACGAACGACCAGCCAGCCGCCGCACGGCGATGTCCCGGCGTTTGAACGAGTCGACGGCCAAAGAGGGAATTAGCGTAGCGCCGTAGCCGGCTGCAACCAGATTCACCAGAGTGTCAAGAGTCGCCGCCTGCATGGAGCCCTGCAGGCCCGAACGCCGGCCGTGCTTCGATCCGCAAGCCGCGAGCGCCTGATTCGCCAGGCAGTGTCCTTCGGCCAGCACAAGCAGTTCGTCGGCAAGATCCTCTTCCCGAACCAAATCTTTCTTGGCCAGTCGGTGGGAGTTTGGCAGGGCTGCCCATAGTGGCTCAATAAAGAGGGAGATCTCGGTGATCTCGGGCGCGTCGGCTTTTGTTGCCAGAAGCGCCGCGTCGAGTTTGTGGTTGCGCAGCGAGTCAATGAGGGAGTGCGTCTGATCCTCCCAGAGGTCGATGGTCAGGTCGGGATAGGCCGCGCGCAGCGGTTTGAGGATGTGGGGCATCAGATAAGGCGCCAGCGTGGGGATCACTCCCAGCTTGATCGGGCCAACGAGTGGATCGCGCGCTGCACGGGCCTCGTCGCGGATGGAATCGACGCAGTGGAGGGCGCCGCGCGCATGCTCCAGAATGCGCAGGCCGACCGGGGTCATATCTACGCGCTTGTTGGTGCGCTCCAGGAGCCTTACCCCCAGCTCATCTTCAAGCTTGCGGATCTGGCTGCTCAGCGTCGGCTGGCTGACTTCGCAGGCATCCGCAGCGCGGCCGAAGTGGCGGTGTTCAGCGAGGGAATCAAGGTAGATGAGGTCGCGAAGGTTCATAAAAGTAGTGATAGATGCTGTCAATCATCATAGTAGATGCGATTGTCTTGATCGATGGATGGAACAGGGCTAGAGTCCAGTTATAGACATCGGACTCGGCTTCCCTGAAGAAACGGCCGGAGAGCGAAAGCTTTCCGGCCGCTGCCGTTTGTGGGGCTAACTCTTTTCTTCACTTCACCCGGCATAGAGCTTCGGCTGGGCCCCAGGCAATCGCTGATTCTGTCTACATCTCGCAGGTAACTCTGAGGCTGCTGCGTTTCATTCCCCTCGAAGATCGTGTTTGCTACCCTACGCGGGCTGTCCAAAACAAAAATGCGGAGGTCCTCCCCTTCTATGAATCGCCTTGGAATTCTTGTAGCTGCCGCGTGCGGGTTGGCGCTGAGTGCAAGCAGTGCTTACGCAAGGCCTGTCGGTACGATGTTATGCACCGGTTCATCAGGCCAGCTGAGATTTAACGTGAGCTATTTCAACTTTGGGTTCCAAAACACATTGAACACTGGATCGCAGTCGTCCGGCGCCGGTGCGGGCAAGGTGACATTTCAGCCGCTGGAAGTGCACGCCTCGCTGTCGACCTTCTCCTCTCTGATGGCGCAGGCGGCCAATGGAACGGCTCTTCAGTCCTGTCTGCTGGACACAACCCTGGGCGACGGATCGCAGGCCGAATTTGAATTCAAACTCGTCGCGATCGCATCCTTGAGTGCTGTTGCCAGCATGCCCGCTCAGGCGAACGAACCGGCTCGCTACACGGACGTGAACTTCGAGTACGGAGCAGTCGAAGTGCGTTCGTCGGGCAGCGCCGACGACGGCGGAACGGGTGCGCCGACCAGCGGCGGCTGGAATCAAGTGACGAATCAGAATCAGTAGGCTAGTGAGAACGAGCAAGAGAGAACGGCCGGGGAGAATGTGCCTTCGGCCGATTCCTTTTTTGCTCAGGACTAGCTTGCAGCGGCTTCGGCGAGCGCTGCGACAACGCCTATGTTCTTGAGCAGTTCGTCAGGAACACCGTGCCGTGCCTTGAGAAAGTCGGGGCTATTGTAGGAGACCCAAACCTTGCCGGCGCTGTCTTCCCATACCAGAATCTTGAGGGGCAGATCGATGGCGATGCTGGGTGCGGCCAGCATCACCGGCGTTCCCGCCTTGGGGCTGCCGAAGATCAGCAGCTTCGTGGGCGGCATCTTCATGCCGGCTTTTTCGGCCTCGCCGCTATGATCGACGAGCGCGAAGAGGGTGACGCCCTTCGCACTCAGGACGCCCTTCAACTTTTCGACCGTGACATTGACGGAGTGGTTGCTGGGAAGATCGACGATCCCATTCCTGGTCTGATCCGACATAGTTCCATTCCTCCGGGGAAGTTCTGTGCGATTTCAGGCTCTCAGCTGCGGATGGATATCAGGTAAATTGCCATTGCCAGGCCGACCAGTGCGAGGAAGACTGCAACAGAGATGCCCAGCTTGGTCGAGTGGCCCGCGTTCGTCGTTCCGCGATCGAGCGCGCGAACCATTTGCACGTGGTGGATCCCCGCGAGAACGTTGACGAGGACACCAGCGCCGATGAGTGCGGTTCCGATCCATAGGGATTCGCCAGAGGACGGTCCGAGTGACAACGCCCTGTCCAGCCGCACCAACTGCAGTTGGCGGAGAAAGAGCCCGAACCGCGCGACCACAAAGCCGAACCCCATCAGAGCAAGCCCGGTGCGGATCCAGGCAAGGAGAGTGCGCTCGGCTGCGAGATAGTCGGAGAGGCTGGCCTTCGGCCGGAGGTCGGGAGAATTCGGCATCGGATGTTGGTTCAAAGGGGCGAGAAGGACGGACAACGAAATTGTACGGGACTCGAACAGTGCGCGGCCGAAACCGGTTCGGCGGGGAGTGCCTCTGAGCCGATTCGGATGGAGACGCACCTCCTGTAGACTGCCAGAAGAGGCTCGATCCAATTTCGGACCGCTTCCAACTGTGTTGCCTGCCGCTCGGGCCGTTCCTTCGATGACGCATTCCAATTCCGACAAGCTCTCTGCACTGCTGCGCGATGTCTTTGGGTTCACCGGATTCCGAGCGAACCAGGAGGCCGTGTGCGCCACAGCGATTGAAGGGCGCGATCTGCTGCTGGTGATGCCCACTGGGTCCGGAAAATCGCTGTGCTACCAGCTGCCGGCGGTAGCGTTGGGCGGAACGGCACTGGTGATCTCGCCGCTGATCGCATTGATGGAAGATCAGGCGGCGAAGCTCGCTTTGCTTGGGCTCCGTGCGGCGCGCATCCACTCGGGGCTGGATCGCGCGGCCTCGCGACAGGCATGCGTGGACTATCTGCAAGGCAAGCTGGATTTTCTTTTCATCGCGCCGGAACGGCTGCGCGTGCCCGGTTTTCCCGAGATGCTCGCGAAAGCGAAGCCGGCGCTGATTGCAGTGGATGAGGCCCATTGCATCTCGCAATGGGGGCACGATTTTCGTCCCGACTACCGGATGCTCGGCCAGTATCTGCCCGCGCTTCGCCCTGCCCCGGTGATGGCGCTGACGGCGACCGCAACGCCCGCCGTGCAACGAGATATCGTTGCGCAACTCGGCATGAACGCGCCTAAGCTGTTCATCCATGGATTCAGGCGCGAAAACCTGGCCATCGAGGTGGTGGAGGTTCCAACGCCGGCGCGGGCTGGTGCGATCTGCGCGTTGTTGGAGAAGCCCGAGCATCGTCCGGCGATTGTGTACGCGATGTCGCGCAGGCAGTCGGAGACGCTGGCCGAACAACTCGCGAGCACCATGCCCGCCGCGGCCTACCATGCGGGTCTGGATGCCGAGACGCGCGAGCGTGTGCAGAGGGCATTTCAGCGTGGAGAGATGGAAGTCGTGGTGGCGACGATCGCCTTCGGCATGGGGATCGATAAAGCCGATGTTCGGACTGTGATCCATGCAGGCCTGCCGGGAACACTGGAGGGCTATTACCAGGAGATTGGCCGCGCAGGACGCGATGGCGCCCCGAGCCGGACGTACCTGATGCATTCCTACGCGGACCAGAGGACCAGGGACTTCTTTCTCACACGTGACTATCCACCGGTCGATCATCTGGAGAAGGTGTTTCGCGCTTTGACCGAAGTGCAGCAGTCGGTGGATGACCTGAGGGCGCGGTCGAAGCTGTCCGACGAGGAGTTCGACAAGGCATTCGAGAAGCTGGAGATTCACGGGGGCGTTCGGGTTGAATTTGGTTCGCCGCGTCGAGCTGTGGCAGGCGGACCGGGATGGAAGAAGACCTACATGACGCAGGCCAAGCACCAGGCCGAGCAGTTCGAAAGGGTGCTGCGCTTTATTGAATCGAGCGCGTGCCGGATGGCGGCGCTGGTTGGGCACTTTGGCGATGTGGACGATGCAAGCCGGCCGTGTGGCGTTTGCGACGTGTGCAATCCGGTCGCGACAGTGCTGAAGCAGTTTCGCCGTCCGACCCGTGACGAACAGCTAGCGGCGCGATCGATCATCGACGAGTTGAAGCCACTTGCCTACAAGGCCGCAGGTGCGCTGCAACGCAGCGTCGATCCAACGGGACGGATGAGCCGCGATGCCTTTGAAGGCGTGCTCGATGCAATGCGTCGTATGGGATGGATCGGGATCGAAGATGCCGAATATGAGAAAGACGGCGAGGTGCGCAAGTATCGCAAGATCAGCATGGATGACGCCGGACTTGATCCGCGGATCGATTTCGCGGAGCTCTTGATCGCCGACGGCATTGCCGCGGAGTTCGCACCGTCCCAGCCGACCTCGAAGCGAAAGGCGAAAGGGTCTTCGAAGCGAATTGCCGCGCCCGACAGCCGTGCTGCGGTGGAATGGACGGCGGAGGCCGAAACGCTTGCCGCGCGGCTGAAAGACTGGCGGGCGCTCGAAGCCAAGCGTCTGGGCGTTCCGGCGTTTGTGATCCTCCACGACAGCACATTGCGCTCTGTCGCTCTTGCGCGGCCGCGCACGCCGAATCAACTGCTGGCCGTAAATGGCATGGGCCCCGCCAAGCTCGAGAAGTTTGGCGAGGCCCTGGTGAAGATGTGCTGCGAAGGTTGATTCCGCTTGTCGAGCGGAGGTTTTAAGCGACGCGGTCGATCACAACTGATTCCAGCACGACCGGCTTGTGCGGCTTATCCTGCCCGTTGCGCGCCACCTTCGAGATCTTGTCGGCAATGTCCTGGCCTTCGACGACTTCGCCGAAGATGGTGTGGTTGCCGGTGAGCCACGGGGTTGGGGCAACGGTGATAAAGAACTGGCAGCCGTTGGTGTTCGGCCCTGAGTTGGCCATGGCCAGCTTGCCGGGCTTGTCGAACTTGTGCTTCGAACCCTTGGTCTCATCCTGGAAGCGATAGCCGGGGCCGCCCATGCCCGTGCCCGCTGGGTCTCCTCCTTGGATCATGAAATCGGGAATGACGCGGTGAAAGATGGTGCCGTCGTAGAGCTTGCTGGAGGATTTCGCGTGCGTCGTCGGGTGCGTCCATTCTTTTGAGCCTTCGGCGAGCTCGATGAAGTTCTTCACGGTGATGGGCGCATCGGCCTCAAAGAGACGGACGGTGATCTTGCCTTCGTTGGTGTTGAAGACGGCGTAGGTTCCTGGTGTAAGAGCCATAACGTACTCCTGATTCCTTGGATGAACTGAACTGGTTAGGGTTGGGGCGCAGCTGGCGGCGTGGGCGGCGGAGGCGCCTGCTGCCCTTCGGGAACGATGGTCACCTTCTTGAGCAGCACGGGCACGAGTGGCTTATCGTTGTCGTCACGTTGCACACGCGCGATGGCTTTGACGACGGAAAGGCTCGGATCGTCGCACTGACCAAAGATGGTGTAGTGCTGATTGAGCGAGTCGTACGCCTGCTCGGTGATAAAGAACTGGCTGCCGTTGGTGTTCGGTCCGGAGTTGGCCATCGCCAGGCGGCCCGGCACATCGAAGTTGAGATCCGGGTCGAGCTCGTCGGCAAACGAGTAGCCCGGATCGCCCCGGCCATCGCCCACCGGGTCGCCGCCCTGAATCATGAACTCGGGGATGACTCGGTGAAAGGTCGTTCCATCGTAGAGCGGCTTGTGGTGCATCTTCTTGTTGGTGACAGGGTCTGTCCAGTCCTTGGTGCCTTCGGCAAGCGCGATGAAGTTGGCAACTGCATTCGGCGCCTGCTTCTGGAAGAACTGGCAGGTGATGCGCCCCATCGATGTATCCATCACCACAGTTGGACCGTTGGGATGGATCATGGCCGCAGCGGTGGCTTGCGGCGCATCGGGAATATCCTGCGCTGGTTTGGTGGAGTCCTGTGCGAATGCGCCGGCGGAGATGAAAGCGGCCAGCGCGGAAACGGAAAGCACGTATGTGAGTCTCATGCCGAGTTTGAGGGTAAATCATCCGACAGGCGCAGAGCCAGACGTAGAAGAGGATCATCCCAGCCCCAGACGCGCAGAGGCCTCAGCCCGATCCGACGGCCGCTATTTCGCTGCCGGCGTGCTGGCGACCGGCGGCAGAGGCCGGCCTTCGGGAACGATCGTGACCTTGTTGAGCATCACGCGCACCAGCGGCCGGTCGTTGTGGTTGCGCGCGACGCGCGTCATCGCCAGGACAAGACTCACGCTGGCTTCATCGCACTGCCCGAAGATAGTGTAGTGACGATTCAGGGATTGGTAGGGCACCGCAGTGATGAAGAACTGACTGCCGTTGGTATTAGGACCCGCGTTGGCCATCGCCAGCCGGCCGGCCACGTCGAAGTTGAGGCCCGGAGTGAACTCGTCGGCGAAGGTATACCCAGGGTCGCCCTTGCCGTTGCCCGAGGGATCGCCGCCTTGAATCATGAAGTCCGGAAGGACCCGATGAAACGTGGTGCCATCGTAGAGGGGCTTGTTGTGCATCCTCTTTTTGGTGACGGGATCGGTCCAGTCTCTTGTGCCCTTCGCCAGGCCGATGAAGTTGGCGACGGCGCGAGGCGCCTGCTTCTGGAAGAACTGACACGTGATGCGCCCGAGGGATGTGTCCATGACGACGGTGGGTCCGTTGGGACGGGGACCAGCCGCGGCGGTGGACGGGGGCGCTTGTGGGTCTGAATCCTGCGCGAAAACGGTGATGGCCAGGAAGGCTGACAATGCGGAGACGAGAAGCATGTGTGCGTTCTTCATGCCGTGATTGAGGGTAAACCCGTGGGCCCTGCTTCTGCCAGCGAGGATGACGGCCATGTATCGTAGTGCCATGCGTTTCTTTGCTTGGAGTTTCCCCTCCGTGCGAGCCGTTGCGCTCGCCTCATGTTGCCTGGTGCTGTCACCAAGCCTTCTGTCCGCGCAGGCCGACAAAACTGCGCCAGCCGCGAACCCCAAACCTGCTGCGCCTGAGAAGCCGGCCGATGACAAGACGGCATTGCCACCGCTGCCGCCTGATGCACACACGCAGCAAGCCATTCAACTGGATGGCAAGACGCTGAAGTACACCGTGACCGTTGGCGCATTGCCGGTGCGCGACAAGGACGGCAAAGTGGCCGGCGAGGTTGTGACCACGGCCTACACCGCCGAAGGCGAGAATCGTCCGGTCACGTTTGCGGTCAACGGCGGGCCGGGTGCATCGTCGGTGTATCTCAACTTTGGAGCCATCGGGCCCAAGCATCTGCAGGCAGGCAACGAGGGCGACAGCCCCTCCGACCCGACATCGCTGACTGACAATCCCGGCACTTGGCTCGACTTCACCGATCTTGTCTTCATCGATCCGGTGGGAACAGGCTTCAGCCGCGCAACGGTCCCCGAGGCGGATGCCAAGAAGCTCTTCTACTCGACCGAGCCCGACATCCACTATCTTTCGCGGGTGATCTACGACTGGCTGGTGAAGAACGACCGGCTGAGTTCGCGCAAGTACCTGGTCGGCGAAAGCTATGGTGGTTTCCGCGGACCGCGCATCACCTACTACCTGCAGTCGCAGCTGGGCGTGGCGCTGAACGGTGTCATTCTGGTGTCGCCCTATCTCAATCCGACGATCGAGAACGACGGCGATCTGTCGCCGCTGCCTTGGATGGTGACGTTGCCGTCGATTACGGCGGCACACCTGGAGCGTGAGAACAAGCTGACGCCCGCTGCCATGTCCGACGTCATCAAGTACACGCAGGGCGAGTACGCGACAACTTTGATCAAAGGCCGCTCCGATCCGGATGCCACCAAGACGATGATCCAGCACGTGACCGATCTGACGGGGCTCGATCCCGCGTTCGTCAAATACTCGGGTGGACGGCTTGAGACCGGAGCCTACCTGCGCGAGGTGTTTCGCGAAGAAGGCAAGCTCGGGTCGGTATACGACTCCAACGTCACTTCGTTTGATCCCTTTCCGTTTTCTCCCGAGCAGCGCGCGAACGATCCGATTCTGGCCAGCATCATTGCGCCGATGACCACGGCGATGGTGGATTTCGTCACGCGTACAGTCGGCTGGAAGGTCGATGCGCGTTATAACGCACTCTCCTACGACGTGGGTAGGCTATGGGAGCGCGACGATGAACTGCGCGCAGGTTCGGTCACGCAACTACGTCAAGCAGTGGCAGCCGATCCCAAACTGCGGGTGCTGATTGTGCACGGATGGAATGATCTTTCGTGTCCCTTCATGGGCTCGATTCTTTCAGTGGACCAGATGCCGTTGATGGGTGATCCCACGCGCGTGGCGGTGCATGAGTATCCCGGCGGGCACATGTTCTACACCCGCATGCCCAGCCGGCTCGACCTGCGCAAAGACGTGATGGAGATGTACGGCAAGCACTGAGAAACAGGGAACAGATAGAACCTTCCTGACGATTTGTGTCTGAACAGACGGCCCGGGCGCGAGTCCGGGCCTTTTATTTGGGCCAAGCGGGTTCGTCACATCTCCATTGACTCTCTATCCATAGGCAGACTATATGTAGAGCATGGCCAAGGAACCCGACTTGCTGCCCGGCACTCTCGACATGTTGATCCTGAAGACGCTAACACGCGCGCCGCTGCACGGCTATGGGATTGCACAATCGATCAAGCGCCTTTCCGACGATGTGCTGACGGTCGAAGAGGGCTCGCTCTATCCGGCCCTTCAGCGCCTTCTGCTGCAGGGTTGGGTGAAGGCGGAGTGGAAAATGACGGACACCAATCGCCGCGCGCGCTATTACACGCTGACTGCAGCGGGCCGCAAACAGCTTGGCATTGAGGTCTCGCAATTTGAACAGATGATCGAGGCG
>Ga0335071_10004752_pt1 | contig 14189 bp, 8 predicted proteins | sample Lox_Sample_15_FD_206724 | JGI IMG/M metagenome (GOLD analysis project Ga0335071, IMG submission 206724) | Soil microbial communities from Loxahatchee National Wildlife Refuge, Florida, United States - Lox_Sample_1.5 | ecosystem: Environmental > Terrestrial > Soil > Wetlands | place: USA: Florida... | reverse complement strand
TGATCTCTCGTACTTCTTTCGCAATCTCAATGGAAGAATCGCGTTTCACATTGAACGGAGCTTTGTTGTTGTTGGGTAGTGACGGTATGACCATGGTGGCGACGGATGGGCATCGCTTGGCGTATGTCGAAAGTCCGATGGCCGCCAATGGAAATTCTGCCTCCGGTTTTCGCGCACTGATTCCCAAGAAGGCGATGGGAGAGATTGTTAAGCTGGCAGAACAAAGCGCAGCCGACTCCAAATTGGTTTTTGCCGGCGACGACAATCATCTGTTTTTCCAGTTTGGCGAGCGCTTGCTGATCACGCGCAAGCTTACGGGCAACTTCCCCGATTATGAGCGTGTTCTGCCAAAGGACAACACCAACATTGCGAAGCTGAAGAAGGATGAGATTCGATCGGCTATCGAGCGCGTTTCCCAGTTTGCAGACGAGCGTTCCCGCGCGATTCGGGTGCAATTCGGGCAGGGTGAAGTGAAAGTATTCTCCTCATCTGTGGAAACCGGAGAAAGCGAGGAGAGTGTGCCAGGCGAGTACGCAGGGCCCGATCTCGAGATTGGATTCAACGCGCAATACCTGCTCGACTTCCTGCGTGCCATCCAGAACGACGATGTTTCTTTTGCCTTGAAAGATCAGAAGAGCGCAGGCGAATTGCGACCTGGCAGCGGTGATGCGAAGGATCAGTACCGCTACGTAGTGATGCCGATGCGCATCTGACAGTCAGTCCCTAATCAGTGAACCTATGGCTAATCATGTAATGCCTCCGCCCGGCGATGAATCGAACCGCGGCGAAATTTACGATTCCTCGAGTATCAAGGTTTTGGAGGGCTTGGAAGCGGTGCGCCTGCGGCCGGCGATGTACATCGGCTCGACAGGCGAGATGGGCTTGCATCACCTGGTCTATGAAGTAGTCGATAACTCAGTCGACGAGGCTCTCGCGGGCTATGCCACGCAAGTGGATGTGATCATCCACCTGGATAATTCCGTCACCGTGACGGACAACGGTCGCGGCATCCCGGTTGACATCAAGGAAGAGTTTGGCATTTCCGCGGCTGAGATCGTCATGACGAAGTTGCACGCGGGCGGTAAGTTTGATTCCAACAGTTACAAAGTCTCCGGTGGATTGCACGGCGTCGGCGTGAGCTGCGTCAACGCGCTCTCCGAACGTTTGGAACTGGAAATCTGGCGTGATGGATTCACCTGGCAACAGGAGTACGCGTGTGGAATCCCGAAAGCCATCCTGCAAAAAGCCGGCAAGGCTGGCCGCAAAACCGGCACGCGCGTGACCTTCAAACCGGATCCCTCCATCATGGAGGTGACGAAATTCAATTACGATACACTCGCACAGCGCTTGCGCGAGTTGGCGTTCCTGAACAAGGGTCTCAAGATTACGCTGACCGATGAGCGTGAAGATCCCGTTAAGTCGCATGAGTTTCTCTACAGCGGCGGGATCGCGGAGTTCATCAAACACCTGAATCGCGGTAAATCGGTGCTGCATGACAAGCCGATCTACTTCGAGGGCCAGAAAGATCTCCCCAACGGCGGCGTCCTGACCATGGAGGTCGCGCTGCAGTATAACGACGGCTACTCCGAAAGCGTCTTCAGCTTCGCCAATAACATCAACACCGTGGACGGCGGTTCGCATCTGAGCGGATTCCGCAGCGCGCTGACGCGCACTATCAATTTTTATGGCCAGCAGGCCGGCCTTTTTAAGGACGTGAAGGAAAACCTGACCGGCGACGATGTGCGTGAGGGCTTGACAGCCGTGGTCAGCGTAAAGCTTCCGCAGCCGCAATTTGAAGGGCAGACTAAAGGCAAGCTGAACAGCGACATTCAGGGCCAGATGGCGCAGTTTGTGAACACGGGCCTGGGCGAGTACTTCGACAAGAACTCGACCGTGATGCGCAAGATCGTGCAGAAGTGCATTGACGCCTCGCGTGCCCGCGAAGCCGCACGAAAAGCTCGGGATCTGACGCGGCGCAAGGGTGCGCTCGATTCAGGCGGCCTGCCGGGTAAGTTGGCCGATTGCCAGGAGAAGGATCCGGAGCGCTGTGAGCTGTTTCTGGTAGAGGGCGAATCGGCCGGCGGTACCGCCAAGCAGGGCCGCGACCGGCGCTTCCAGGCCATCCTGCCGCTGAAGGGCAAGATTCTGAACGTAGAGAAAGCCCGCTACGACAAGATGCTCGGCCACGAAGAGATTCGCGCGCTGATTACCGCCATCGGTACGGGAATCGGCAAGGATGATTTCGATGCAGCCAAGCTGCGTTACGCCAAGATCATCATCATGACCGATGCGGACGTGGATGGTTCCCACATTCGCACGCTACTGCTGACTTTTTTCTTCCGCCACATGCAGGAGCTGATCATGCGCGGGAACGTGTTCATCGCGCAACCGCCGCTCTACCGTATCAAGAAAGGCAAAAGCGAGAAGTACATCAAGGACGAAAAAGAGTACACTCGCGAGATCATGCGGCGCGCCACCGAGAACCTGACGCTCGAAATCGGCAAGAACGGGAACGGCGCGAAGGCGACCATCGATTCAGGGGAATTGCGCAGTTTCCTGATGAATCTCGATGAATTCGAGCAGATCTTCGGCAAGGTCGAGCGCAAATTGCGCGATGCGCGCGTGGTGGAGGTGATCGCCAACCCCGCGCTGCACATCGACACCAAGAGCGATTTCAGCGAGAAGGCGAATCTGGAGCAGGTGATCGAAGGGCTGAAGGCGGCGCAGATCAAGCCGGAGCTGAAGCAGGACGAAGAGCACTCCGCGTGGTCGGTGAGCTATCACGATTCGACCAACGCCGAGCGCCAGATCGGCCTGGAGCTGGCGGCGCGTCCTGAGTACAAGCGGCTGCGGTCGTTATGCAAACAGATCGCGCGCTACAATGAGCCTCCGTTCACGGTTGTGAAGAACGAGCATCGGGAATCCCAAACCAACTGGCGCGACTTGCTGGCGTTCGTCAAGAACGAAGGCAAGAAGGATTCCTCCGTGCAGCGCTACAAGGGATTGGGCGAGATGAACGCCGATCAGCTCGCCGACACCACCATGAACCCTGAGAAGCGCACGCTGCTGAAGGTGCGCCTCGAAGATGCTGTGGAAAGCGAAGAAATCTTCTCCACGCTGATGGGCGAAGACGTGGAAAGCCGCCGCAAGTTCATCGAAGAGAACGCGCTCGAAGTCAAGAACCTGGACGTGTAGGAAGGTCTCTCGATCGTCGCAGTTCGGGCTAAGCTCTTATTCTTGCGCTCCGCTTCCGAAAAGAAACCGCGATTCCGGCAACTCCCAGTCCCAAAAGCGCTAGGGTCGACGGTTCCGGCACGGGAGCCGGGGATGTGGGCTCGAAAAGGCCATTAATCTGGCCTTGAGCCGGGCTGTCGGCCCTACCACCCGCGATCCCCATAGAACCTAGACTGTCGTAGGTCGTGGCGTCGGTGCCGACTACTAAAAAAGCGGACTGACCGCCCGGACCTATCGGTTCGCCGCCGCTCGGCGTAGCGAACTTGAAGGTGATGACCCCGCCAAAGGGCCCTCGTGAAACCAAGAAAGGATCACCATCACCGGTGCAGCAAGGGTTGAAACCGGTTCTTTCGATGTATCCGACGTCGGTCGAGAAGCCAAAGTACGACCCCATCGACACATTGAAAATCCCGGCGGACAGGAGCGGATCCAGGCTTATCTGATAACCGAAGTCCAGACAGCCGGAACAGGTAATGCCCAGGGGATCGACGGCTACTTCTTCGACATACGAGCCAGTGATCAAGCCCGGCCCACTGCCAAAACTGAAAGTCCCACTGGTTTGATCGAGCAGAGGCACGGAGCCTACATCCGGGAATATGTCCGGTGACACCGTAGATCCAGGCAGAAGCACATTGGCATGAAGGGGCACTGTCAACAGCAACAAGGCGGTCAGTGCGAGAACAAAGTGATCGCGCGTCGAATTCATAGCTGAGCGCTCCAAGAGATGGGCGACTGTTTGAGCAATTCCGGTTCCAGTCGGATACAGGGCAAAACCCATTGAAAACGCTAGAGTCGAAGGCAGGGAAGTTCCAAAGAATTTGCCCTTGAAGCAAAAATCGAGGAAACTCTGCAGGACTCCTTCATGGCGAAATGGTTAATGGAATTCTGCAGAATCGATCGGCGAACGTCCTACGCCCGTGCGAAGCGGTGGATTCCGGTCGGATCGTCCGGCGGGAACACCGGCGGCCCGCCCGGTCGCGGGTTGTTGCTCATCATTCGCTGAATCCGTTCTCTTGCAAACGCCATATCGGTGATGTAGCTTCGGCGCGCCTCGGTGACCCAGCCATGTCGCCGGAGGCAGTCGAGAATCTGCTCGCCTGGCAGAAAATCGGGCGCCTGTACCTTGCGCACCGGCCGCATCGGATCCGCGGACGTATCGGTGGCGATGGCTTTCCCGAATGCAGTCGTTGTGATATCGCTGATCCAGCGCGCGACGCCGCTCTGTTGACCTGCTTCGCCAGCCAGGGCTTCCACCGTCGCAGCCGACAAATACATCAGCAGGCCTTCCGTGATCATCAATGCCGGCGAGGAGCCCGCTGCGGTGTAGACGGCGCGCCGCTGCTCAGCGTCATTCAGGTCCGCCGTCAGACGCTCGCGGCGGCATCGGGGAGTTGCCGACATTAGCCCGTCTTTGTAATCGAGCATGTCTGCGAAATCGACTTCGATCCACCGCAGATCCGGAGGGAGATCGAGCCGCCAAGGCCGCGTATCGAGCCCGCAACCCAGGCTGAGAACCGTCGCGATCGATTTCGATGCCAGGGCCTCCGACAGCAACTCATCCACGAAGTGGCTACGCACTCCGATACCGAAGCGCATCAGTTCGGGGTGCGGTAGTCCGCGGAGGATCGCCATGCCGCGCTCGCCCGCCAGGCGCGCGGCAAACGGATCGTGCACGAATCCGTCCGCAGATTCGGATTCGAGCGCGCGGCACGCGGCCACCATCAGGGCCGTATCGCTCACGTGATTGATTTCGCCATGCGATGGAGACATCCGACTATTATCTACTTGCCGACCAGCTGTCGCTCAACGTCGGATTCGGCCGGCGAAGTGGTTACGCCTCACTCAAACAGCTCGTTTTTCAAGAGCGGCCTTCCGGCGAGCGCGGTGTAGAAGCCCCAGATGGCGAGAGCCGCGACGACAAGAAGAGGAAACACAGTTGCGGCCGAATACCAGGCGGAGAAATCGGTGGTCTGGGGCGCATTGCCGATGAGATCGGCCATGAAAATGCCCGAAGCGAGCGCGATCAGGCCGAAGCGCACGACAACGATGGCCGCAACACCATAGATCAGGATCACCAAGGGGAGATCCACCCACACGTGATCGCTGGTCAGCAGCGCCTGGACGCAGAAGATGACGGTAAAGCCCGCGGCAGCCAGCCACTGCTTGCGCAGGATCACGCGCAGCAGAAAAATCAGAAAGAAAAACATCAGCGCAAAACTGATGGAATTGTTGACCTGATAAAGTAACGCGGTCGCCGCGCCCGATGCGCCGCGTAAGTAATCGGTCGTACCCATTCGAGGCGGCGAGCCGAGCTTTCCCGCAAAAATGGCGCTCACAATGAACAGGAAGCACCAGAAAACGCCCAGGCATGCGCCGAACAAAACGTCGCGGCCCACGAGAGGATCGCTCCAACGGCCGCTGGAGAGCCGGCTCCACGAGATGATGGTTTGGTGCCAGTGCCGTCGCACGTAGGGTTCTACGGCGAGATACATCGCCCAGACGATACCGGCAATGAAAAGGCCGGTGCTAGCGGCGAGTATGAAGTTTCCGAACGTGGCGAGCGTAGGGACGAAGTGGCTGCGCGTCAGCCACAGTGCCATTTCGACGGCAAACACGAACAGCGCTAACCGAAAGGCACCGCGGCGGTCCCCGCGGCCCCGCACCAAATTCCAGCGGGCCACCGAGACGGCGCCAACCAGAATCAAAACCAGTATCACGACCAGGATGATCAGGTTGGCGTTTTGGCCGGCAGAGAGCTGGAACGGTTGCATCCGCGCTGGCCGTGTCCACGAACCGATTAGGAAGAAGTACACCGGCTTTCCGCGCCACGCAGCGGCTTCTATGCGCAACGGCCGCTGTGAGCCGGGCCATTTACCTGTCCAGGCTGCGCGGGTATCGGAGGCAGCCAGCGAATTCCACTGCGGGGTGGTTGCCTGAAAGGATGCGGCATCCAGGCCCGCTGCGGCAAAAAGCTTGTTCCAGTCAAACGGTTCGGCAACAGGCGGGGATGTGTCCAGTTCGGGAGGAATCGCCTCAAAAAAGAACAGCCGGCCCTGGGAATCCAGATAAGCGAGGATCATCCCAGACTCCGTTCGCGGTGGATCGTTGGGTGTGACAACACCGGGAGTGAGCAACTGATCGGTGAAGTCGCTGGCCGACATGTATCGCAGACTCTGGCGATACCAAAACTGAACCAATGTTGGGCGGCCCGCGAGGATTTCGGGCCATCGCGCAGCCGAGGGATGCTCATGCTGCTCGACGTACGTCCGGAAGTCGCCGTCGTATCCGAACCCGTGTGCGCGATCTGTGGGAGCCGCCGTGTATCCGAAGCTTTGGATCAGCTCGCGTGCTTTCTCCGTCAGCACCTCGGGTGGTTTGTCGAGATTCAGATATCGCATGACGCCCACCTGGGAACCCGCGATCAGAATGAAGGCCAGGGTCAGAATCACTCCGGCGAGGCATGGAATCGCGATGCGCAGCGGGAGTCCTGCGGTCTCGCCCGATGCGGCCACCATTTGCGGTGATGGCGTCTCGCCCGCGGCGAGCGCGGCTGCCAACGGATCGCCGCCCGGAAGTGCAGCGGCCACGGCCAGTGCTGAGGCAGGGCGATTGCGCGGATCAGTATCGAGACAACGTAGAATCACGCGCTCGACAGCCGGGTCCAGATCCTTCACGAGCGAGGTCGGGCTGACGGGCGTGGTCTCGGTGTGCAAGCGCACGAGTTCCGCGAGCGTTGCGGCCTCGAAAGCGCGCTTGCCTGTGAAAACTTCATAGAGCACCAGGCCGAGCGAGTAAATGTCGCTGCGGGCGCTGACCTCGGTGCCGGCAAGCTGCTCGGGCGCCATGTAGGCCGGCGTGCCATTGCGGATTTCAGCGCCGGTCATCTGCTCCGCCAGCCCGGCCAGCCCAAAATCGGTGATGAGCACATGGCCGCGACCGTCCAGCATGATGTTCGAGGGCTTTAAGTCGCGATGCAGCACGCCCTTTTCGTGCGCTGCCGCAAGTCCGGCGCACAGCTTGCGGGCGATTTCGAGCGCTTTATCCTCCGGCAGCCGGCCGATACGGCGGAGCAGCGAGCCGAGGTCCTCGCCGTCGACGTACTCCATGGAAAGATACGGTTGGCCCTCGACATCACCGAGATCGTAAACCCGGCAGACGTTGGGATGCGAAACCTGGCGTGCGATGCGAATTTCGTTGTAGAAGCGCGCGAGGGCGGTTTCGTTCGTCGCCGTAGCTTCGGGAAGAAACTTCAACGCAACGGGTTGGCTAAGCTTCAAATCGTTGGCGCGGTAAACCTCGCCCATGCCTCCGCGACCGATCAACGCCACAATGCGATAGCGGCCGACGAGTAGGGTGCCCGGGAGGAATCGGCCCTCGTCCAGCGAGGATGAGGTGCTGCTGACGGGACGGGTCGCGGCAGGCGCAGGTGACGACGAGATCTGTTCGGTGCGTGTGATGACGACGTCAGCCAGGAGCGAAGCACCGCAGTGGGGGCAGAAGCGGCTGCTGTCCGGTATGTCCTCGGCACAGGAACGGCACGTGGGCATAGCTTTTTACTTTAACGCAGGCGCGGCCCGGCATCATTCGTACCGGACGGCTTCCATGGGGTCGACGCGCGCCGCGCGCCGGGCCGGAATGGCGCTGGCTGCGAAAGCGACCGACCCGAATATGGCCGCCACCGCGGCGAAGGTAAGCGGATCGGTGGGACTGACACCCCCAAGAATCTTGCCAATGAGGCTGCTGGCGGCGAACGCGCCCGCGATGCCGAAGGCCAGGCCCGCGGCCACAAAAATCATGGACCGGCTCAACACCAGGCGGACAATGTCGCGCTTCCCAGCGCCCAACGCCATGCGAATGCCAATCTCCCTCGTTCGCCGTGTGACCGCGAAGTGGAGAACGCCGTAGATCCCGACCGCCGCTAGCAGGAGCGCCGTAACCCCAAAAACGCCCACCAGGGAGGCTTCCATCTCGTAGACCGAAACAATGCGGTTTAGGAATTGCGGCATCGTTCGGACGCCGAAGATCGGGAGAGTTGCGTCCAGGCTGCTGACCACCTGCCGAATCGCCGGTACGAGGGCCTCCGCCGTCTCTTTGGACCGCACTAGAAACGAGACGCGTTGTTGGTAATCCTGCGCCAGAGGGAGGAAGAAATACGGCGTGGGAGGCTCACCGAGTGTCAGGTACTTGCCGTCCTGAGCTACGCCGGCCACTTCAATCCAAGACCCGTCTTTGGCGGTTTTGAAGCGTTGGCCGAGCGCTTTCTCAGGTGTGTGCCAGTAACGGCGCGCGATCGTCTCATTGATTATCGCGACGCGGCGTGCCGATTTCGTATCGCGCTCATCGAATCCGCGACCCGCTACGAGCCGCGTACCCATGGTTTCGAAATAACGTGGACCGACGTAGCTCAGCCCGGCGCTGTGATCCTCGTTGTCGGACCGCGGGACATAGCCTTCCGCCACGACCGAGGCGCTGTCATTGTACGCGTCCAGCGGCAAAGGGAATGCCAGGCTGGCCGATTCGACGCCTGGCAGCTTGCGCAAATCCTCGGCGAGGTTCTTTTGAAATCGCAGTCCGCGAGTTTCGTCATAGCCGGCGAGGCCTAGATCGACGGAAAACAGTTGCACGCCGGTCCGGTCAAAGCCGGGGTTGGCGTTATGCGCAAACACCATGCTTCGCAGGAAAAGCCCGCCGCTGATCAAGAGCACGCAAGGGAGCGCCACCTGGACCATCACCAGCACGTTGCCGTGGCTCAGCCAGCGCAGACCGCTCGGCGAAACGGCGGTTGAGCCCTTCATGGCAGCGGCCTGGTCGACTTTCGAAGCTCGCAAGGCCGGCGCCAGTCCGAACACCACGGCGGTCGGTAGAGCCAGCAGGAAGCTGAAGACGAACACACGCGGATCGAGCCTTGTGTCGTAATCCAAATCAGTAGTCTGGAAATCCAGCGTCGGGTAAAAGCCTTTCAGGGCATCGTTAAACCACATGCACAGGACGATGCCCACCGCCGCGGCGGCGAGCGAGAGCAGCACGCTTTCTGTGAGCAGTTGGCGCACTAAACGCACCCGCGAGGCGCCCACCGCCATACGAATCGCCATTTCCCGCGCGCGGCTGGCGGCACGCGCCAGCATCAGGTTGGCCACGTTGGTACACGCGATCAGCAGCACGAAGCCAACGACACCGAACAGAATAGTCGTCATTGCCGAGACCAGCCCCAGCACGACAAAGACAGGTTGCGTACGTGCGCCACCGGGTATAACGCCCACCGTCAAGTCCTTGTCAGTTTGTGGATATTCGGCGGCGAGGCGCCGCGCGACCACGTTCAGCGCTGCCGCAGCCTGCTGCCGCCTGATTCCCGGCTTCAATCGCGCGCGCACCTCGACCCAGCGATTCTCGCGGCCTACCAGGAAGTTGCCGAAATTCATCACCGGAACCCAGACATCCGGCACAAAAGTAAACAGCCGCGCGCCGATGTAGCCTCGCGGCGCCACACCCACGATGGTGAATGCCTGTCGGTTGATTTCGATCCTTTTCCCGGCGATGTCCGGGTCGCTTTGGAAGTGTCCGCGCCAGAAGTTGTAGCTCAGTACGCAGACCGGCTTCTCGCCCGGTGCGCGATCCTCGTCGGGCCGGAATCCCCCACCCAGAATCGGCCGGATGCCCATCCCAGAAAAATAGTTGCCCGTTACCACTTCGCCCCAGATCAACTCGGGCTTCTCGCCGCCGGTTACGCTGAGCGGGACGCCCGAGAAGCCCATCAGGTCCGAAAGGCCCGTGTCCGCCTTCCGGAAATCCAACAGCTCCGGGTAGGAAAAGTTGCCGACATCGCGGCCCCATTTTGGCGAAGTCAAATAGATCGCTACCAACCGGTTCGGCTGCTCCACGGGCATGGGCCGCAGCAGATTGGCATTGACGATGGAAAAGATCGCCGTGTTGGCGCCCATTCCGAGCGCAAGCGACAGCACGACAACCAGCAGGAAGCCGGGACTCCTGGATAGAACACGCGTAGCGTATCGGATGTCGCTCCAGATTCCCATGGCGGTTGATCAGAGCAAATTTCGGCCCACGCCAGCAGCGTTACACCTTGTTGCGGCTTCAAGGACTTGCAGAGATCCAGCGCGCCGCGGCTGTCCGGTTGTGGGAACGGCGAAGCGGTTTCGGACAGGCCGAGTCGCTACGGGGAAGGGCTTTTCTGCAACTGCTTGAGGAGCTTTCGGCCACGCGCCTTCATGGCGGGCGTGCCCTTGCGGACCAACTCTTCGATGAGTACCGCAATCTCGGACCGGCTTCGTGCACCCGGTCCGGCCAGGTCTGCCAGCGCTTGCATGGCGCAGGTCTTGACGATGGAACTGTTGTCCGTCAGGAACAAGCGTAGCGTGACGATCGCGCGCCGACGGTCGGTGGGATTGAGCGGCAAGCGCGGGATCATCTGTGCGAGATGCCATCGCATCTCTTGCTGATCGGCTTCCACCAGCAAGCCCAAAAGCTCTGTTTTGAATGGCGCTAGAAATGTATGCTGCTCCGCAGACGCCTTTTCGGCCGCGTCTGCCGCGCGCAGGCGAACGATCGGATCGTTGCTCCACAAGCAACGAATGAGCTCACCGAAGCGCTCCGGGTGTTCGCGGACCAGTGCGGCAACCTGGTTGGACCGGCCGATCGATCTCCGGTCGCCGCCGGCGAGAAGCGCCGCAATCTTCATAGGCAAGATACAGGTAAAATAGGCATTCCCGATTTTACAAAACGGAACCTGATCACATGCGAAAAACTCGTTGGGGTGTTCTCGGCGTCGCCAATATCGCCGTCGTCAAAGTAATTCCCGCCATGCAGCGTGGCGAGCGATCGGAAATCGCCGCCATCGCTTCTCGCCATCTCGCCAAAGCGCAACAGGCCGCAGCTAAGCTCGGCATTCCAAAAGCCTACGGGTCTTATGAGGAACTGCTCGCGGACCCGGAAATCGATGCCATCTACAATCCGCTGCCCAATCATCTGCATGTTCCGTGGTCTATCAAAGCCGCGGAAGCGGGCAAGCACGTGCTGTGCGAAAAGCCGATAGGGCTTTCAGCAGAGGAAGCAAAACAGCTCCGGGATGCGCGTGACCGAACGGGTGTCAAAATCGGCGAAGCTTTCATGGTGCGCACACATCCGCAATGGCTCAAGGTACTCGAATGGGTGCGTGGCGGCCGCATCGGAGATCTTCGCTCCATTGTGGGTTTCTTCAGCTACTTTCTTACCGACCCGGCTAACGTTCGCAACGTCTTCGATTGGGGCGGCGGCGGATTGATGGACATTGGCTGCTACCCGATCTTCACATCCCGTTTTATCTTTGGAGCCGAACCACGCCGCGTGCTGGCTGTGATTGAGCGTGACCCGGAGCTGAAGATCGACCGCCTGACGTCGGCCATTCTAGACTTCCCCACCGGCCAGGCTATCTTCACCTGCTCGACGCAGCTCGTGCCTCACCAGCGCATGCAGATCTTTGGCACCACTGGCCGCATTGAAATCGAGATCCCCTTCAATGCCCCGCCCGACTATCCTTGCCGCGTTCTTCTTGACGGCTGCGGCGACCTGTTCGGGCGCGGTATCGAGACATACGAATCTCCCATCTGCGATCAGTACACGATCCAGGGCGATCAATTCTCCCGTGCCGTGCAAGGCGAGGGGGACGTGCCCGTGCCGCTGGAATCCGCCATCGCCAACATGGCCGTGATCGACGCCGTGTTCCGTTCGGCGGAATCAGGGAAGTGGGAAGAGCCGCGGGGATAAGAGATGATGCGCGTATTTTCCGTTTGCTTGCTCGTTCTCAGTCAGGCCGTATTGGCGGCCGCACCCTACGAAATCACCGTCGAAACGGGCGTGGAAATGAAAACGCGCGATGGTGTCACACTGCGCGCCGATATCTACCGACCCAAAGCCGACGGCAAGTTTCCCGTGCTGCTCGAACGCACGCCGTACAACAAAGGTGATGGCGAATCCGAATTCGGCAAGCGCGCCGCCGCTGCGGGCTATGTGGTGATTATTCAGGATGTCCGCGGCCGGTACAGCTCCGACGGTGATTGGTATCCATTTAAGAACGAGTCAAACGACGGTTACGACGCCGTTGAGTGGGCGGCTACTCTGGCCTACTCGAACGGCAAAGTCGGTATGTACGGCGCATCTTACGTTGGTGCGACTCAAATGCTCACCGCCATCGCCGCGCCGCCGCATCTGGTGGGCATTTTTCCCGTCGTCACCGCATCGAACTATCATGACGGCTGGACCTATCAGGGCGGCGCGTTTGAGCAATGGTTCAACGAATCCTGGACGTCGGGCCTTACCGAAGACACACTCAATCGAAGAGTCGGCAAAGCGCGAAACACACTCAATTGGATTTGGAAGCTGCCGCTCACCGAGTATCCCTTTCTAGATGTCCCCAGTGCCCCGAGTCTTGCGCCCTATTTTGCGGATTGGGCGCATCATCCGGATTTCGATGATTACTGGCGCACATGGTCGATCGAAGATCACTACGCGAACATCAAAGTGCCGGCTTATTATGTCGGTGGCTGGTACGACATTTTTCAAGGCGGCACCATCCGCAACTATGACGGGATGAAGTCACGTGTTGCCGGTCAGCGCCTCATGATCGGGCCCTGGTATCACGGCCCGTTCAACGGGCAGACCGGCGAACTCAATTTCGGTCCCTCATCGAAAGGTGATACCGATACCGATCAGCTCCGCTGGTACGATCACCTGCTGCGCGGCATCGATAATGGCATCGACCGCGAGAAGCCTGTCAGGATTTTCGTGATGGGCAAAAATATCTGGCGCGAGGAAGACGATTGGCCGCTCTCCCGTGCTCGTTCGACGACGTATTATCTGCATTCCGCCGGCGGCGCCAACACGCGTATGGGCGATGGCGCCCTGAGCACTTCAGCTCCGGCCGATGAGAACGCCGATCACTATACATACGACCCCGCCACCCCTGTCCCCACTCGCGGCGGCCCACTCTGCTGTGACAATACCCACTTGGCTTCAGGCGCTTTCGATCAGCGAACCCTCGAAGAACGCAAGGACGTGCTGGTTTACACCACGGCAGCCTTTTCGAGCGACATCGAGATTACCGGCCCCATTGCTGCCGAGCTTTATGTCAGCTCCTCCGCGGTTGACACCGATTTCACCGCCAAGCTGGTCGACGTGTGGCCCAACGGCTTCGCGCAGAATCTCACAGAGGGCATTCTCCGTGCCCGTTATCGAAATTCGCAAGAGCATCCGGCGGTCATGAAGCCCGGCGAGGTGTACAAGATCCGCATCGACATGTGGAACACCAGCAACGTCTTCCTGGCCGGCCACAAGCTGCGTGTCGAAATCTCGAGCAGCAATTTTCCGCGCTTCGATCGGAATCTGAATACGGGTGAGAACGCCGGCTCCTCCGGCAATTTCATCAAAGCGGATAACCTCGTCTATCACGACGCCCGCCATGCCTCGGCGTTGATTCTGCCGGTCGTTCCCTAACCTCGCTTGCTTCCCGCGCTCAGCGGCGCTAAGCTCCGAATTAGGGGTTGCGTCATGAAATATGTCGCGCAGTTCCTGGTTATTGCTGGTTTGATGATTCTGCCTGCGTCGGCTCGCAGCGGCGGCGGAGCGCATGGCGGAGGCGGTGGATTCCACGGGTCCGTCGGCGGCGGCTTCCACGGCAGGACGGGCGGGGTTCGTGGTGGATACGGTGGCGGTATCGGTCGCGTGGGAGGATACGGCCGCGGCGGATACGGCTACTCCGGACGCAATCGTTACAACTTCGGCCTTCGCTACTACCCCGGTTTCTACAGCTATCCTTATTACGGTTATTGGGGTTACGGTCTGGGTGACTGGAGCTATCCGTATTACGATTCCGGCTATTACGATCCTGGCTACGCGAACCAGGGTTACGACTATGGCTACCAGCCCCCGGTCGTGATCTATCAGACTCCTCCGGCTCCCCAGCCGCC
>Ga0335071_10004751_pt1 | contig 14190 bp, 8 predicted proteins | sample Lox_Sample_15_FD_206724 | JGI IMG/M metagenome (GOLD analysis project Ga0335071, IMG submission 206724) | Soil microbial communities from Loxahatchee National Wildlife Refuge, Florida, United States - Lox_Sample_1.5 | ecosystem: Environmental > Terrestrial > Soil > Wetlands | place: USA: Florida... | reverse complement strand
CGCCGCGGTCGGTGGAGCGCAGAAGCAGGCCGCGCTCGCCGGCGATGAACAACGTGCCGGTCGGACTGGCGACGATGCGATTCAAGTGCTGGTCCTCCTCGATCGGACGCCGGGGCGTCCAGGTCTTGCCGCCATCCGTCGTGGCGAGGCACTGGCCGTAGGCGCCCACCACGATCGCGCTCATTGTATCGAGGGCGCAGACGTCGAGGAACGAAGTCTCCAGGTTCTCCCCCTGATACTGCCTGGTCCAGGTGCGGCCGCCATCGTCGGTGCCGAGGATGGTGGCGTCGTGGCCGACCGCCCAGCCACGCTGGCTCTGCGGCGCGAACGCCACCGCGGTGAGCGTGGCGGCGGGCGGGGCGGACATGCGCCGCCAGGTGCGCCCGCTGTCGTCGGAGCGCAGGATCGCGCCGCGCTCGCCGACAGCGACAATGTCGCGGCCGACGACTGTTGCGCCGAGCAGCAGCATGCGGGCCGCGGGATCGGACTGGGCGACGAGGGCCGGAAGCAGGCCGCCCAGCATGAGGACGAATGCGACGGCGGATGGCAGACGACAGACGTCAGACGGCAGATGACTGAGGACGAGGGACTGGAGGTAACGATACATCAGAAGAAATCCGAAACTCGAAATCCGAAATCCGGGACAAGCACAGAATCCGAATTTCGAAAAGGTGGGGGATGGCTCGGCGTGCGAAAGCTCGCGGCCCCTGCAGCCTTTTGAAAATTCGAATTTGTTTCGATCTTCGATATTCGGATTTTGAATTTCCCGGCTCGGGATGTTTACCGGGTGCCGGCGCGGCGCAGGGCGTCGGGATCGAAATCGGCGGGCGTGCGCTTGATCGTGAAGTCGTACATCGGGCGCTCGTTGTCCAGGCCGATGGCCAGGTAACGACCGGATTGCAGGTCGGTGTGCACCTCCAGCGTGCTCCAGAAGGTCTGGGCATCGTAGTAGTTGATGCAATGCGCCTCCGACACGCGCCACATCTGGCCGCGGGCGTCGTATTGATCGACGACGAGAATCTGCCAGCTGTCCTCGTCGACGTAGAACGTGCGGCGGGGAAAGATATGCGAGGTGCCGGGCTTGAGCTTGCTCTCGACCACCCAGACGCGGTGCAGCTCGTAGCGGGTGAGGTCCTGGTTGATGTGCAGCGGCTTGATGATGTCGGAATTCTTGATCTTGTCGCTGTGCAGCTTGTAGGAGTTGTACGGCACGATCATTTCCTTCCTGCCGACGAGTTCCCAGGTAAAGCGGTCGGGCGCGCCGTTGAGCATGTCGAACTGGTCGCTGGTGCGCATGTTGTCGGCGTTGGTGCCGGGGTTGTCGTAGGAGACGTCCGGGGCGCGGCGCACACGGCGCTGGCCGGGGTTGTAGATCCAGGCGCTGCGCAGCTCCTTCACCTGGTCGAGCGTCTCGTGCACGACGAGGATGGAACCGGCGACACGGGCCGGGCCGACGACCGTCTGCTTGAAGTAGACGAGGATGTTGTTGAGCGTTTGCTCCGTGATATCGGGCCGCACGTAGTTGAAGAGGAACTCGTCCTCGAAATCGACGAGCGAGTAGCTGCCATTGCGCAGGGGGGCGGCCTGGCTGATGTAGCGCACGGCGGCGACACCGCGATAGCGGGCGAGGTGGTTCCACGCGACCTCGAGGCCGTTTTGCGGGATGGGGAACGGGATGCCGACGATCGCGCCGGTGAAGCCGTTGCCACTGTTGGTCAGCTGGGCGGTGGTGGCGTACTTTTTCGTGGCCTCGTAGATGCGCTCGGGATTGGAGGCGCTGCGATGCGTCGGATAAACCGGGAGCCGGTAGGTGGCCGGATAGGCCTTGATCAGCGCGACCAGGCCGGCGGGGAGCTTGCTTTCGTATTGGGCGACGTTTTCCGCCGTGATCGTGTAGAGCGGCTGGTCGGACGCGTAGGGGTCCGGGTGATGCATGCCAGGCTTGTAGCCGGCGGGCGGAGTGGTGATGCCACCGTCCCAGGCGGGGATGGTGCCATCGGCATTACCGGCGCGGATACCGCCGAGTGGCGTGAGGTCCTGGCCCAGGCGGGCGGCCTGGTCGGCGCTGACGGCGCCGAACACGACGGAAGCGCTCAGCAGGAAGCAGGCAGAAAGAAACGAGAGGGAAATTTTCATGGGAGGAGTCCGCTAAGGTTAGAAGGAGTACTTGATGGTGGCTGACACGTAATCGCGGTCCGCAAGCAGGTTGTAAACCCCCGCGCCAAAGAAGGTCGCGTAGCGGAGCTCGAACGACCACTTGTTTTGCAGGGTGAATTCCGCTGCCAGCGTGAGGCTCTTGCGGCCGGCGATGAAGTTGCCGAGCGGAAGCGGTGTAACCCCCTTTACGTCGTGGGTAAAGGCGAGGCTGGGGGAGATGTTGATGCCGGCGAAAACGTTGTCGAATTCCATCTTACCGGCGAGCTGGTAGCCCCAGGAAAACTTGTCGGGGAAGGCACTGGCCGGAGAGGCGGGGATCGTGGGGCTGCCGGTGTTGACCATCTCGGAAGTGCTGCCGGCGGTGAAGGTGCCCGGGCCGTCGTAGCGCAGCGTGTTCTTGTCGGGCAGGTTGACCCAGACGCCGCCGATTTCGCCGAGCAGGGTGGTCTGGCTGGCGCCGAGCATCGGACCAAAAACTTTGGTGAGGGTGGTCTGAGCCGTCGTAACCGTGTGACGGCGGAAACCGCTGACCTCGGTGTTGTACTGGCCAAGGTAGTTGCCGATCTGGTTGTTGGCGCCGAAGGTCGGGCTCAGCGAGGAGAGCGTGGCGAATAGCAGCTCGACGTCATCCACCTGTAGCGGGACGTTTTTCTTGTAGGAGACCTCACCCTGCCAGGAAATGCCGGTGCGACCGATGCTGGTGTTGAAGCTGGCGCCGAACATGTCGATGCCTTCCGGATACTCGAGGAAGTAGCGTCCGTTGGCGGCGGCGGCGAGCAGGCCGAGCTTGCCCGCGCCGGCGGCGATGGCCTGGCAGGACGGGTAGAACCCCGCGTAGGGCGCCAGCGTGGGCGGCAGCGAGGCGGCCGGCACATTGGTGAGGGCGGCGCCGAGGAGCTGACCCAGCAAGGTCGGGACCGAGGCGGCGGGAATGCCGGCGGCGATCATCGCGGGCACCAGTTGCGGCTGGGCGAGATTGGTGGCCGTGGTCTGGACGTACACCGGGTCGATGCCGCTGGTGGGTGTGCGGGCGCTGATCACGGGCGAGCGGCTGTTGTAGCGCGCGTAGTAGAAACCGAAGTCGGTGTCGCCGAGGCCCGGGGCCAATACGTGGGTCGCGATGCCCCACTGGTTGTAGTTGCTGCCGACGCGATCCTTGGCGCGGGGGATGGCGCCGAGCGTGCCCGAGTCGGTCAGGGTGCCGAAGCCGAGAAATACGTTGTTGCCGCCGGGCGAGGCCAGATCGTTGGTCGAGAAATAGGTGCCGTCGGGTTCCAGCCGGTTATTGCGGAACTCCAGCAGCCAGAACGGCTCGATCGTGATGCCCTTGGCCACGCCCACGGAGGCCTTGACCATGTCGACCGGCAGCAGCGCCTCCTTCAATTCGGCGCCGGGCACGCGCAGCTTGGACAAATCGACGGGGTTGACGATATTGATGCCGTTGGGGATGAACGTGCTTTCGCCGAGGCTGAGCACCTGGCGTCCGAAACGCAGATCGACGGGCATCTCGGCCGCCTCGAATTTGAAGTGTCCGTAGACATCGAGAAACTCCCCGCCCCGCACGACGCGATCCTTCGCCTGGGGCGAGAGCGGCGTGCGACCTTTGTAGTCATTGTCCAGGGCATAGTCGTAGAAATAGTAGCCGCGGACGAGCGCGCCAAAGTTGCCATAATTCAACTCGAGGTCATGGCTGGCCTTGATCAATTCCGAGTCCCAGCCTTTGGGGGAATTCAGATTGCCGTCGTCGGAGTTGACCGAATTCTGCTGGCCGGGCACGCCGTTGAACAAGCTGGTCGTGCCGTAGTAGGCGGGGCTGGGGTTGTCGAGCCGGTACAAGCCACCGACCGAGATCGTAGTGTCGAAGCTGCCTTTCAGCTCACCCGAGGTGAACTGGAAGGCGCGCAATGGCAGGATGGTGAACGAGGCAAGTGCACACACGATACCGAGAACACCGATCTGGCGCATAAGCACACGAAGACTGGGATTTTTCATAGGAGGGTTGGAAAGGGCGAAAACCTCCGGCAGGAGGGTTTGCGGTCGGGTGGTAGTTGAGGCTGCGCGGGCAACACAGGGGTAGCGGGACAGGAAATGGCAGTAACGGTCGGCAGCAAGAACGAATTCCGACCGGGCGGGGTGGATTGTAGCAGGTGACTGGCATCTGCGTTTCGCTCTTTGACCCGGCCGGAATTTCGGTAATTTCCTGATTCCCTCCATGCAGGCCGCGACCCACATCCACATCAAAGGCGCCCGCGAGCACAACTTGAAGAACCTCGAGGTGCGCCTGCCCCGGGGCAAGCTCGTGGTCATCACCGGCCCCAGCGGGTCCGGAAAATCGTCGCTCGCCTTCGATACGCTCTATGCCGAGGGCTACCGCAAATACATGGAGAGCCTCTCGATGCAGGCGCGCCAGGTGCTCGACCAGTTGAAGCGGCCCGATGTCGATTTCATCCACGGGCTCTCGCCCGTGCTCGCCATCGAGCAGCGCACGGGCGGCAGTTCGCCGCGCAGCACCATCGCCACCGTCACCGAGATCGCCGACTACGCGCAACTCTTGTGGGCGCTGGCGGGCGAGCAGTGCTGCCCGAAGGACGGCGGCCGCGTCGTCCAGCGCTCCCTCGACGACAATGTCCGGCACGTGCTCGCCGCCTGCGCCGGCGAACGCATCATACTGCTGGCGCCGGCCCTGCGCGCGAAACCCAGCGTGCTGCGCGACGAACTGCCGCGCCTGCGCCAGCGCGGCTTTCAACGCGTGCGGCTCGACGGCGAGATCAAAAACCTCGATGAGCCCAACCTCCTGCCCCTCGGGCAGGGCACGCGTGAGATCGTGGTCGACCTGGTGGTCGACCGCCTGATGGCCACGGCCGACCAGCGCGCCCGGCTGGCCGACTCGCTGGAGCTGGCCTTTCGCGAAGGCGGCGACCGTGCGTACGTGCTCGCCCAGTCCACCCCCGAGGCACCCTGGCGCGAGGTGCCGCTCAGCCAGCATCTGGCCTGCGAGGTATGCGGCGACATCTTCGAGAAACTCACCCCGCGGCATTTCTCCTTCAACCACAGCGAAGGCGCCTGCCCGACCTGCGGCGGTCTCGGCCGCCAGATGCGCCTCGTGCCCGAGCTGATCGTGCCCGATCCGGCCAAGACCGTGCGCGAGGGCGCGATCAAACCTTGGCGCATCGGCGGGAAAAATCTCATCATCAAGCACAACGCCCTGCTCAAGCAGCTCGCCGAACAGCTGCCCTTCGACGCCGACATCCCGTGGCGCGATCTGCCCGAGGCGACGCGCCGGATCCTCCTGCATGGGGCGGGGGAGCGGATGTTCGCCTTCAAACTCCGACGGATGCGCGAGCCGCGCGCCCTGCCATTTGCCGGCGTGATCGCGGACCTGGAGAAAAGCTACCATGAAACCGAGAGCGACGGCTTCCGGGCGCGCCTCTCCACCTACATGGTGAGCGGCCCCTGTCCGGAGTGTCATGGCACCCGGCTCAGCGCGAGGAGCAGCGCGGTTTTGATTCCGGCTGTAGGGCCGGACCTTGCGTCCGGGCCATCGGGTAACGCTCCGAAACGTTCAACGGTCGGCGCTCAACCTTCAAAGTCCAGTTCGGCGCCCCGCTCCGAGCCCGGCCTGCCGACGAGCGGCAGCCCTACAGGACAGCCGATCTCCGAAATCGAAAATCCAAAATCCAAAATCGAAAATGGCCTCAGCTTTCCGCAATTCATGGCCCTTGATGTGGCGGCGGCGCATGACTTCGCCCGCGAACTCGTCGCCACGCACGGCACCAACGATGCCCTGCGCGAAGTCGTCACCGGCATCGAGCGGCGCCTGCATTTCCTCCTCGAAACCGGCCTCGGTTATCTGACGCTCGATCGCGACTACTCCTCGCTCTCCGGCGGCGAGGCGCAGCGGGTGCGGCTCGCCACCCAGCTCGGCATGGGCCTAATCGGTGTCATCTACGTGCTCGACGAGCCCAGCATCGGACTGCACCCCGCCGACAACGAGCGCCTGCTGCAACAGCTCCGCACATTACGCGACCGCGGCAACACCGTGCTCGTCGTGGAGCACGACGCCGAGACCATGCTCGCGGCCGACGAGATCGTCGAACTTGGCCCCGAGGCCGGCGTCGAGGGCGGACAACTCCTCTTTCAAGGCCCGCCCGCCGAATGCCTGAAGCTGCCGCAGGCGCGGTCGCATACGGGGCCCTACCTCGCGCGCCGGCTCTCGGTCATGAAAGATTTCGCCACGAAGTCGCCCGACGGCGCGTGGTTGACGGTACGCGAGGCGCGCCAGCACAACCTGCGCGGCATCGACGCGAAATTCCCCGTCGGCCTGCTCACGTGCGTGACTGGCGTCTCCGGCTCCGGCAAGAGCACCCTCGTCAACGACATCCTGGCCGCCGCCGCCGCTCGCAAGCTCAACGGCGCCCGCACGCTCCCCGGCCGCCACCGCGCCATCGAAAACCTCGACCTGTTCGAGAAACTCGTGCTCGTCGACCAGGAGCCGATCGGCCGCAGCCCGCGTTCCAACCCGGCGACTTTCGTGGGCCTGCTCGACCTGTTGCGCGATCTCTTCGCGAAGGTCCCGCTCGCCAAGGTGCGCGGCTACAAGGCCAGCCGCTTTTCCTTCAACGTGCGTGGCGGACGCTGCGAACGCTGCCAGGGCGATGGCATCATCAAGCTCGACATGCAGTTCATGGCCGACGCTTACGCGCCGTGCCCGAGCTGCGCCGGACGGCGGTTCAACCGCGAGACGCTCGAAGTGCTCTTTCACGGCCGCTCCATCGCCGACGTGCTGGCCCTGACCGTCCGCGAGGCGATCACGCTTTTCCGCAACATTCCGCGCATCATCGAAAAACTCGCCACGCTCGATGCCGTGGGCCTCGGTTATCTGACACTCGGCCAGCCCGCGCCCACGCTCTCCGGCGGCGAGGCGCAGCGCCTGAAGCTCTCGCTTGAGCTCAGCAAACGCCAGCAGGGCGAGACGCTCTACATTCTCGACGAGCCGACGACGGGGCTCCACTGGATCGACATCCAGAAATTGATGGACCTGCTCTTCCAGCTGCGCGACGCCGGCAACACCATCATCGTGATCGAGCACAATCTCGACGTGATCAACCTCGCCGACTGGCTGATCGACCTCGGCCCCGGCGGCGGCCAGGACGGCGGCGACCTGGTCTACGCCGGTCCGCGTGCCGCGATCGAGCAGGAGCCGCGTTCCCTCACCGGCGCCGCGCTGGCCAGGTGGAAGGTACGGTCCGCGCGATAGGTCGGACGGGAGACGGGGGACGGTTTTCGGAAACGCTGAAAATCTGAAACGCTGAAAAGCTGAAATCGGACGTCGGTCGACGCTGAAACGATTTCTCAATTTCTCATTTCAGCGTTTCAGTTTTGATTTGGTTTCGGGCGGCGGGGGAGGGCGTAGATGAAATTGTCGTATTGGTTGCGCTGCGTGCCGTAGTCGGCCGAGTAGAAACCGGTCCCGCCCGGATAGGCGGGCACGGCCTGCGGCCGGCCCTCGATCGTCGCGGCCAGCAGCAGGAGCGCCAGCGGTTCCGCCCGGTCGAAACTGGCGAACTGGCGGTCGCGCGCGACGAACAGACCGCCGTTGAACCGCGTCTTCAAGATGGCATCGCCGACCTGCCGGGCCGCATCCAGAAAGACCGCGCTCCGCGTCGCCCGGTAGAGTTCGAGCAATCCGAACAGAGCACTCGGATCGGCGGTATTGACCCGCAGCCCGGCGGGCGCGACCCCGGCCTTTGCGCCGATGTCGCCCTGGCCGTTCCCGAGCGCGATCGCGCGCGCCATCTCCCACATGAACGGATCGCCCGACTGCCGGTACGCCATCGCATACGCCCAAAAATGCCGGGGCTGCGCCTTGCCGGCGCGCAACACCCGGCCCTTGGGCCCGTAATAACCATCCTTCTTGATGACGTAGCCTTCCATGCTGGTGCCGTCGGTGAGCATGGGGATGAATTTGCAGTCGGAAGTGCGGAAGGCCACCTTGCCCCAGGCGGTCAGTTCTTCCACCGCCCACTGGGAAAACTCGCGACCGCCGGCGCCGAGTTTGTCGGCGATGATCATCTCGCAGATGCGTTCGGAGGTTTCGGGCGTGTCGCCGTAATTCGGGAAAAGCGTGCCTTCGACCACGACGTGTCCGGGAAAATCGGCGGCAAAGAAATACTCGGCGCGGTCGCCGCGAATTTCCGGATGGTTGAACTCGTCGCACATCGCGGACTTGTCCTGGCTGAACTGGTAACCGCTAAGGCCGGTTTTGGGGTTGCGCGTCTCGACATAGCGGTACGCGAGCCGCTTGGCCCAGACCAACGGCCCGGCTTCGCCGGAGAGGCGGGAGAGGATCGCGGCGTCGTAGTACAGGTCGCTGCCGGCGTTGTGAAAGGTGAGACCGTGGCCCCAGAAAAAAACCGGGCCGCCCTTGTACGCGCTGTCCCAGAGCGGGCCGGGTTTCACTTTCGGGGCGTGGCGGTTGAAATCGAGGTTGGACCAATCGAGGATGTGGCCGCGCCAGATGTTTTCCATCAGCGTCTTGGTTTTCGCCGGGTCCACCTGCCAGAGAAACTCGTAGTAGGGATAGTGCGATTTCAACTCGTGCATCGCCCCCTTGTTCTCCGCGGACTCGATGCGCGCGTCGGTCGCGTTGTAGGCCATGTGGCCGCCCCAGGCCAGCAGGCCGCCGCGGTCCAGATGGTCGAGGGCATAACGCGTGGCGGCGGCGGCGGCGGCGCGGTAACGGGGCTCGCCCGTGAGCGCCGTCAGGCCGTCGAGCGTGCGCAGGAGGTTTTGCTGGTTCGCGAAGTCGCAGAGTGCCCACTCATGGCCGTCGCGGGATTTCCATTTCACCGGGGCGTGGGTGTCGACGTCGATGCCGTCGACGAACAGCGGTGTCGGCGTTGGGCCGTAATGATCGGTGCCGAGGGCGAGGACGTTGTCGGCAAACGTGCGCACGGCGGCGATGTACCGGTCCGGCGAGGCGGGCCCGGGGCCGGGCGAATTCCCGGCGCCATGGAGCGCGCCGATCGACAGGGCCAGGATGGCAGGAATGGCGGCGGTTCGATAGGCTTTTGCGCAGGTCAGCATGGGCGGAGGTTATGCGCCCCGAATTTCGAGGCAAACCAGTTCGAGCACTCAATGCTCAACGAACAACTTTCAACGCTCAACGTTGGTTCACCTGCTCACGCATCCGCCTTCGCCCAATGCGTCTCCCGCGCCGTAAGCGGCGCGGCTACACTCCAGGCGATCACGTAGGGGCGCGATCTTGTCGCGCCCTTCGGGAGAGGGCGCAGCAAGACTGCGCCCCTACGCCCGAACCGCCGCGCTTACTCGGCGAGGAATTCGGCCTCCAAGGCCTCTTCCGCCTTCTCGGCGGCATCCACGTGATGTTGGGCCGGCTGGAGCAGGAGGCAGAGCGGGATGGCGGCGAGCAGGATCAGGCCGGCGAGCACGAAGCCGTTGTTGAAGCCCAACACCTGGGCGTGGCGCAGGAGCGCCTGGGCCCCGCCGTAAGCGGCCTTGAGCTGGGGCGAGGGCAGGATGCCCTGGGCATGGCGGAAATTCAGCCAAAAGGCATCGAAACTAAACCGGATGAAGCCGGCCGACTCCTCCGGAAATACCTCGCCCAGCCGCACGGCGTGGCGGTGGATCGAGTTGGTCACAAACGTATTCAACAGCGCAATGCCGAGCGAGCCGCCGACGTTCTGCGAGACGTTGACGAAGCTGCTGGCCATCGCCAGCTCCGCGCGCGGTACGGCGTTGAGCGCGGCGGCGGTGAGCGGAGCCATCATCAACGCGAGGCCGACGCCGCGCGTGATCTGCGGCCAGATGAGAATTGGCCAGGTGGAAAGCGGATCCATCACACCGAACAGGAGCAACGAGCTGCCCACCAGCGCGCAGCCGGCGGCGGTCAGCCCGGCCGGGCTGTAGCGGTCCGCGAGCCAGCCGGCGATCGGCATCGTCAGGCCGACGGCGACCGCGCCGGGCATCATCCAGAGGCCGGCCTGTACGGACGTGTAGCCCATCAAGGTCTGGAGAAAGATGGGGAAGAGGAAAACGCTGCCGAACAGCCCGACGGCGCGAAATACCGCCAGCAGGATGCTCAGCGTGTAATTGCGGATGAGGAAGAGCCGCAGGTCCAGCAGCGGGTGGGCCACGGTCAGCTCCACGGCGATGAACATCACGAGTCCGACCGTGGTGAAGGCTTCGCAGATGTGCACGTAGTCCGACGTCCAGCCCTTTTCCTGCCCGTTGGACAGTGCCGTGAGTCCGGCGATCAACGCCATCGCGAGAAAGGCAAAGCCGAACAGGTCGAAGAGGCGTTTGGGCCCGTGGGCGCGCAGCGGACGCATGACGATCAGGCCAGCCAGGAGCGTCAACGCGCCGATTGGCAGGTTGACGGAGAAAATCGTGCGCCAGCTGTAGGTATCGGTCAGGTACCCGCCCAAGGTGGGACCGAGCGCGGGGCCGACCATGATGCCCGTTCCCCAGATGCCCAGGGCGCGACCGCGTTCGTGCGGTTCGAAAAGCTCGGCGATGATGGCCATGCCGATCGGTTGGATCGCACCGCCGCCCGCCGCCTGCAGAATGCGGGCGGCGACCAGCGATTCGTAGCTCCACGCCATGGCGCACAGACCGCTGGAGACGGTGAAAATGAAGAGGCTGCCAAGATAGAGCGCCTTGTAGCTGATCCGGGTCGTCAGCCAGCCGACCAGCGGCATCACCACCGCGGAGGTCAGCAGGTACCCGGTGGAGACCCACTCGATCTTGTCGCGATTGACGCCGAAGCTGCTCATCATGTGCGGCAGCGCCACATTGACGATGCTGCTGTCGAGAATCGCCATGAACGTGCCCAGCATGATGATGCCGAGCACCCCCCAACGGTTGCCGCGCAGATGGGCTTCGCTCGTCATGGGTGCGAACGAGACGGAGTGGCGGACGCGGCCGTGCCGCAGCGGATCTTCACCTCGACGGAAAGCCCCGGGCCGATCGGCAGCTCCGGCGGCGCGGTGACGGCGATGCGCAGCGGCACCCGCTGGGTCACCTTGATGAATGTGCCCGCGACGCCCTCGGCCGGAATCAGGCTGAACTCGGAATTGGTGCCGCGCAGGATTTCCACAATCCGGCCCCTGAGGTGAAGATCCGGATACGCGTCGATGTCGAGGTCGGCCTCGTCGCCGATTTGAATTTCATGGAGGTATTTCTCCTCGATGTTGGCGTCGACCCGCAGGGTGCTCGGATCGAACAGGCTGACGACGGCCTGGGAGGGCATCGGCGTGGCGCCGGGATCGAGCCAGCGGCGCGCCACCCAGCCGTCAAACGGTGCGCGCAGGGTGTAGTGCTCAAGTTCGCTGCGGGCATGGGTGACCGCGGCGGTCGCCTCGGCAATCCGGCTTTCGGCCAGGGCGGCATCGGCCTTGGCCACGGCGATGTCCTCGGCACGCGAGCCCTGCTGGAGCAGCGCGAGGTTCTGACTGGCGTTCTCCCGGCTCTGGCGGGCGGATTCGTAGGTGCTGAGGGCGGTGTCGAGCGCGTCCTGGGCGACGGCGCCGGTCTTGGTCAGATTCTCGGCCCGGGTGAGCTCCAGGCGCGCCAGCTCCTCCTGGTTCTGCAGACGTTTGAGTGTTGCCTCCGCCGCGCGGATTTCCTCCGGCCGGCTGCCGTTGACCGCCTTGTCGTATTTTGCCTGGGCGGAAGCGAAGCTGGCCCGGGCGGAAACCAGCGCCGCCTCGGCCTGTTTGACGGCGGCCTCGGCGGAGGAGGGATCGAGCCGGAAGACGATGTCGCCCTTTCGCACCGACTGGCCCTCGTGGACGGTGATTTCGACGATCCGTCCGTAGATTTCCGGGGCAACGTCGACGAGATGGCCGCCGAAACGGGCGTCGTCGGTCGTGACCGTGCCGCGCATGAAGAAAAACCAGTAACCGGCGATGCCGAGCGCGAGGACCACCAGCACGCCGAGGCCTACCCAGATGTTCTTCTGCCGTCGCTGCGCCAGCGAATCTTCCGGTGCCGGGCGCTGGTCTTGGGCCGCCACGGTGTTCGGCGGGTTGGCAGACTCGGAGTGATTTGCAGATGCCTGATTGCTCATGATGAAAATTGATTTGAAAGAGAAAAGACGCAGTCGGGTTAACCACTAATGGACACTAGTCCGGAACCATGTCGTAAAACCGCGAATGAACGCGAAGAAACGCGAATGCATACCGACCGAAAGTAGCTGGGTTTCGACGTTCACCTTCCGGGGGATCGCTTTGCTCGATCTGGGCCCGCAGAGCACCACTCTCATATTCGCGAGGTTTCGCGTTCTTCGCGGTTTTCATCTGCATGATTCCAGATTAACGTCAATTTGTGTTCATCAGCGGTTTCTTCCTCTGCCGCATTTGCGGTGAAGGCCGGGCGGCCACGCCATGGAGGAAGAAATCGGCCACCACCTCATCGCTGCGCATCGCCTCGGGCCAGCCCTCCAACTCCCAGGCGCGGGTGCGCATCAAACCGAGCAGGTACTCCGCGAGCACCTCTGGTGGTAGATCGGAACGGACCTCGCCGGTGGCGGTTCCGTGCGCGATGATGGCGGCGAGGGCGGCGACCAGCTTTTTCCGGCGTTGCTGCCAGCGTTTACGCAGATCCGCGGTGTCGCCCAGCACGCGGTCGCCCTCGGTCTGGATCATGCGAAAGAGGGTACGGCGGGCCTTGAAGAAGGCCGAGATCGTCTGGCACGCCCGCAGCAGATCTTCGCGAAATAGGGCGCCGGCGACCATGTTTTGCCGGAGCAGTTCGCACATCTCGTCATAGCCGGCGACGGCGGTCTGGAAGAACAGGTCGTTCTTGTCGGTAAAGTAGAGGTAGAGCGTGCCCTTGCCCACGTCGGCTTCGCGGGCGATGTCGTCCAGCGTGAGCTCGTGAAACTGGCGGGAGCGGAAGAGTTTTTCCGCCGCGTGCATGATGCGTTGGCGCTTGTCGGGCTTCATGGAAACAATGTGACTGACCAGTCAGTCATAATGGAGGGCAAAAGTCCAATGCATGTTCTTTTGTCCGGTTGGTGAAGCAGATGCGCCGGTTTTGCGAACGCGGAACCAGCGCTTGCGCCGGGCGCTTGAGCGCACTCCGCAAGACGGAGGTGTTGTGGCGCAGTCCTCCCTGCCGGCTGACCTGGTCGATGCAGGCAGGAAGCCGGCGCCACTGGCGACGGGTCTCACCCGCAGGATGGCGGACGATCACCCGCGGGAGGCGGGTGACACGTCCGCGCTCCCGGGAGCATCGGACCACCGGGGCCTGGGGCCGGTCCGGCAGCGCGGTGCATCCGGCCCGGTAACTTTTTGGCCGGATCCGGATATACTCAGTGTGATCGCCAATCCGACCAACCCTGCCACGCCCGGCCGCCCCGGCACCGGTAATTGCCTCGCGACAGTCCAGCCGGGGACTTTTTGTGGCCGGCGGGACAAAGTCAGCATGCCGACGCGTTCAACGACCTTCCACGAGCTCCATGCCCGGTATGCCGGCGACGTGTTTCGCTTTGCGCATTGGTTGACGGGCAATGCCGGGGCGGCGCAGGAAATCACCGCGGAAACTTTTGCCCGGGTCTGGACGGCGCCTGAGGAGCCGCGGATGGAATCGGTCAAGGCCTACCTGTTTGCCATTGCCCGGAATCTTCACCGCCAACGATGGCGGCGCACGTCCCGCTTCGAAGCGCTGGACGAAGCCATGCCCGATGCCGGCGTCGCACCGGATGAAGCCGCGGCGCAGCAGGATGAATTTCAGCGTACGCTGGCGGCCCTGCAGGCCCTGCCGGAGACCGACCGGACATTGCTCCTGCTGCGGGCGGAGGAAGATCTTTCCTATGAGGACATCGCCGTCGCCACCGGCCTCTCCGTGACCGCGGCCAAGGTGAGGGTATTTCGCGCCCGGGCCAAACTCGCGGCGATTTTATCTGCCGACAAAGGACTCCCATCATGAACATCACCAAAGACATCATTAACGACCTGCTTCCCCTCTATGTCGCGAACGAATGCAGCGCCGACTCGCGCGCCTTGGTCG
>Ga0335071_10004749_pt1 | contig 14191 bp, 10 predicted proteins | sample Lox_Sample_15_FD_206724 | JGI IMG/M metagenome (GOLD analysis project Ga0335071, IMG submission 206724) | Soil microbial communities from Loxahatchee National Wildlife Refuge, Florida, United States - Lox_Sample_1.5 | ecosystem: Environmental > Terrestrial > Soil > Wetlands | place: USA... | reverse complement strand
GGATCCGCGGCAGTTTCCACACGCAGGTGCTGGCGGCGGACGCGGTCGATTCGGCGTCGCGCCGCTCCGCGGATGCACTGCTCTTCAGCCGCTGGGCCGACGGGTACGTCCCCTACGCGTACGGGAGCCGGTTCTTTCGGTTCCTCGCCGACTCACTCGGTGACTCGATCATCCCGCGTTTCATTGAGCGCTCCGCTGGGCAATGGATTCCGTATCGCGTAGGTCATCCGATCGACGCGGCGGCCGGCGGGCCGGTCTTCGAGTCCGCCTGGGCGCGGGGAACGCGTGCGGAACCGGCGCCGGGTACGGCGGGCACGGTCGTCGCGCACGGGCTGTTCAGCGAGCCGGTGCCCCGGGTCTCCCCGGGCGGCCGGTGGGTCGCGTGGATCCGCGACGATGGGCGCACCGCGCGCCGGGTGGTGATCGCGGAGGCACGCACCTGGCGGGTCACGCGGACCCATCTCGTCAACGGCAACGTCGGCTACGACTGGCTGGGAGACACGCTGCTGGTCGCGCAGCTCGACTACATGGGTCCGAACCGGCTGCGCAGCGATCTCTACCGGTGGACCCCGGACGGCGCCTGGCGGAGGCTCACGCACGGCGCCCGGTTCACCGAGCCCCGCGCCGGGGGCGGCGTGTTCGTGGGCGTCGTGGTGACGCCCGCGGGGAACCATCCGAGTCTGCCGGAGGTCCGGGACACCGCGGGCACGGAATGGGGCGACGTCGTCCCGTCGGTCGACCGGCGATGGGTCGCGGCGACCCGTCACCGGGGAGGCAGCTGGCAGCTCGTGCGCTGGCCCTGGGCCGCTCCCGATTCGGTCACCGTGCTGGACCAGGGCGGGGCCCTGTTGTCGGGCCCCACGTGGTGGGGTGACACGCTCCTCTACGTGTCGGACCGCGGGGGCCTGCCGCAGATCTACCGGTGGGACGAACGGAACGGGCCGACGCCCGTGAGCGCCGAGCCGCTCGGCGCCCGGTCGCCGGCGGCGCTTCCGGATCGCCTGCTCTACACCTCACTGCGGTCCGACGGGTGGGCCCTCCTCTCCCGTTCGCCGCCGGCCGGTCCCGCCACGCCGGCGCCACCCGCGCCGCCGGCGCTCCCCTTCGACAGCGCGCCACCCGTGCCGGTGCGGGAAACGGGGTACACGGCGTGGCCGTCCCTCGCCCCGCATTTCTGGCTCCCGGTGTTCTTCGATGCCGGCCCGTCCGGGCGCTACGGCGGCATCGCGACGCTCGGCGCGGATGTGCTCGGCCGCTGGTCCTACGCGGGGCAGGTGCTGGCTTCGGTCTCTCCCGCGCGCCTGCGCGGTTCGTTCTCGCTCGTGTCCGATGTGCTGCCCAACCCGATCCTCGACGCGTACTGGTCGAGCGCGTGGTCCAACATCGGCGTCACGACGGGTGGCACCGTCGTGTCGAAACTGACGCAGGACGCCGACCTCGGCGCGACGCTGGTGTACCGCCGGTGGCGCACGGCCGTGAGCCTGCGCGCCGCTCTCGAGCTCGAGCGGGACCTCTTCGCCGCGTCGCCGGACACGGCGCTCGCCGCCGTGTGCGTCGGGTGCGCGAGCCTCGACCAGACCGGCGGGTCGCTGACCCTGGGCATCGCCCACAACTCCACCGGCGCGCTGTCGGTGTCGGCGCAGGACGGCTTCAGCTGGTCGGTGACCTACCGCCGCCGGGACCAGCAGGGATCCCCGCGGTACGCGAACGACCTGCGGTCCGAGCTCGCCCTCTATCTCGCGCTTCCGGGACCCGGGTTCGCACCGCCGGTGCTCGCGTTCCGGCTGGCCGGCGGCGCGACCGACGGCACGCTGCCCCGGACCCTGGGGGTCGGCGGCGTATCGTCCGGCGTCTACAGCCTCGGCTTCGGCCAGGTGGTGGGCGGCGTCCGCACCTTTCCCGTGCGCGGCTACGCCGCCGACGCCCTCGATGACCGCCGCGCCGCGACCGGAACCGCGGAGCTCCGCCTCCCGCTCGCGCTCGTCGGGCGCTCGCTCGGTCACCTTCCCGTCGGCGCCGACAAGATCTCGGCCCACCTGTTCAGCGACGTCGGGGACGCGTGGGGTCCCGGGGCCTCCCCCCGGCTCACGCGGCTCTGGTCAGCCGGGGTGGAGCTCGCCCTGAATGTCACCGTCAACTATGACGTCCCGGTCGCCCTGCGCCTCGGCGCGGCGGAGCCCCTCGCGGCACTCCCGTCGGGGGCCCCGCGGCGTCCGCAGGTGTATCTGGCCTTCGCGTCCGACTTCTAAGTCCCACCGGTCGCTTCCCGGCCGCCGCCGGTCCCGCTCCGGCACCCTTCCGTCGCGCGACGAAACGTCCGGGCACTCGCGGGTATAATGAAGGAGCCGATGCGATTCCTGCTCCTGCTGCTCACCGCCGCCGCCGCCGCCACCGTCGCGGCCGCTCAGTCCCCCGACGATCGGGCCGCGATCGAGCGCCTTCGGGATTCTCTCGAGAGCACTACGGACTCGGTGGCGCTCAAGCGTCTCGAGGCGTCGACCATCGAGGTCGCGAAGGTCAATCGCGACGATCCCCTCATTCATCTCCGCCTCGGCTTCATCGCCTACCGGCTGGGAGAGATCGCCGACGCGTCGTCCCACTTCGACGACGCGGCCGGGGAGTTCGAGTGGGCCTCCCAGATCAAGCCTGAGTGGCCCTATCCCTGGTTCGGCCTGGGACGCTCGGAGCTGGCCATCGGGGCGCATTCCGCCATCGCCGTCGAAAATCTGAAACAGGTGCTCCACCTCGACCACCTGTCCAAGGCCATCAACGCCTATGCCAAGGCGGTCGCGACCGACTCGACCTTCGCCGAGCCGGTGATCGAGCTGGTGGACGCCGCCCTGCGGCAGCGGGTGCGGGCCGAGACCGACGTGGCGCTGCGCGTGGCGCGGCTGTCGGCCTCGGCGGCGCGCGGCAATCCCGCGTTCCAGATGGCGCGGGGACGGATCGAGCGGGAGGTCGGGGAAGGGGACTCCGCGCGCGCGGCGTTCGCCGCGTTTCTCGCCGCGGGCGGCGACTCCGGCGTAGGACTCCTCGAGCTCGCGCGTACCGATTACTTCCTGCACCGGGACTCGGCCGGCCGAGTCGAGTACTTCGCCGGCGCGCGGGAGGCGGGGTCGGTCGCCGCGATCCGGATGTACCGCACCGACTTCAGCTGGATCGCGAAGCCCGAGGAGCTCGGGCAGTTCGACAGTCTGCGGACGCCGGCGGCCCGGGCCCGGTGGCTGGAAGCCTTCTGGGCGCGCCGGGACGTGGCCGACGTGCTGCAGCCGGGTCAACGCCTGGCGGAGCATTACCGCCGCTGGTTCTACGCCATGCGGACGTTCGGCCTGCTCAGTCCCCACCGGCACTACGACTTCACCGAGGTCTACCGGAGTACGCAGGACCAGATCGACGACCGCGGCGTGGTCTTCATGCGGCTGGGTCCTCCCGATCAGAGCCGTACCTACGCGGCCTCGGGCGGCTCGGCGGCCAGCGGGGTGGAGCCCAACGAGAGCTGGCTGTACCGCCGGCCCGAAGGCGACCTGATCTTCCACTTCGTCTCCCGCGGGGACGTCCAGGACTTCAAGCTGGTGGAGAGCCTGACCGACGCGCTGAGCTTCCAGGACCGGCAGCGCCTGGCGATGGGCGGTGACACGAGCGGCGTGGTGCGGGGGCTCTTCGGGTCGCGGGCGACGTTCGGTCCGATGTACGAGCGGATCGGAAGCACGCTCACGAGCAACGTGCTGCCCGCCATCGCCGAGGACCGCCAGCGGGGGACCTATGCGATCGGCGTCGGGACCACTACCGACGACGACCGCCCGCGGTTCGACGTGTCGTTCGACCCCGCGATCGAGGAATACCTGGTGGGAACCCGCGGCACGGGAGCCGATTCCGCGCCGGGGCAAATGCTGCACCTGGTGTTCGCCATCCCCGGCGATCACCTGACGCCGGTCACCGGGTCGGGGGAGTTTCTCTACCCGCTCCGGTTCCGGCTCTACGTCTCCAACCTGCAGGACAGTCTGGTCGGCGCGGTGGATACCCTGCGGGTGTTCGGGTCGCCGCAGGCGCTGCGCAATCCGTCCTACCTGTCGGGTCAGCTCGAGCTCCCGGTGCCCGCCGGCGAGTACCGGTACCGCCTGCTCATCGAATCCCGGGACCGGGCCACCGGGTCGCTGGTGTCCGATACCTTCGCCACGCCTCGGCTCGACGGCCGCACGTTCGCCGTCAGCGATCTGGTGCTGGGCGAGGCCGGCGGCCTGTCGTGGTCGGAGCCGGGGGACACCGTGTACGTCAGCCCGCTGGACCGGTTCCCCGCCGGCAGCGACGCGCAGCTCTATTACGAGGTGTACGGCCTCCCCGCCGGCGCCGTCTACCACACCGAGATCCGGGTGGAGCGCACCGGGGGGGGATCGATTTTCGGCGCCATCCGCCGGCTGTTCGGCGGCAACCGCCCTCCGGTGCAGTTGTCGTTCGACGTCGCCTCGGAGGGAACGACCACCCGCGTCCACCGCGCGGTCGCGTTGCGGGACGCGGCGACGGGTTCCTACAACCTCACGCTGCGGATCACCGACCCCGCGACGGGGCGGGCGCTGACGCGGGTGCGACACGTGGAGGTCGTTTCCGCGAAGTAGATTGACACTGCGGCGAGCCGCGCCCTAAGTTTCCGGCACTCCCCCGGAGATGGGATGTACTGCTCCCGCTGCGGCACTCAGAACGACGACAACGCGAAATTCTGTAAATCCTGCGGCTTGGACCTGACCGCTACGACGCCGGTCCACGCCATCTCCACCGGTCAGCAGGAAGTCACGGAAATCGATCTGGTCCGCGACCAGCTCAAAGAGGAGTACGAGATCCTCGACGAGCTGGGGCGCGGAGGGATGGCCATCGTCTTCAAGGCCCGCGAGAAGCAGCTCGAGCGGGACGTGGCTATCAAAGTACTCCCCTTCTCGCTCGCCTTCGACAAGGAATTCGTCGAGCGCTTCCAGCGGGAGGCCCGGACCTCCGCCAAGCTGGAGCACCCCGGCATCATCCCCATCTACCGGGTCGGCAAATCGGGCCGGGTCATCTACTTCGTGATGAAGTTCCTCCGCGGCAAGCCGCTGTCCGCGGTCCTGGCACAGCGGGGCGCCCTCCCTCCCGCCGACATCCGAAAGACGCTGATCGAGGTCGGGCGGGCCCTCGGATACGCGCACAAGAGCGACATCGTCCACCGCGACATCAAGCCCGACAACATCATGTTCGACGACCTGGGGCAGGCGGTCGTGACCGATTTCGGGATCGCCAAGGCGGCGAGCGGCGGCAAGCTCACCGGCACCGGCATGGCGATCGGCACTCCCCACTACATGAGCCCGGAGCAGGCGCGGGCCCAGCCCCTGGACGGCCGCAGCGACATCTACTCCCTCGGGGTCGTGGCATACGTCTGCCTGACCGGGGCGGTGCCGTTCGACGGGGAAGACTCCTTCTCCATCGGCTACAAGCACATCATGGAGCCCCTGCCCACACCCGAGCTGGCCTCGGACGAGCACCGGCACATCTTCGAAATCGTCAAGAAGATGATGGCCAAGGTGCCGGAGGAGCGCTTCCAGACGGCGGAGCAGATGGTGGAGGCGGTGGAAGCGGGCGGATATGTGGCGACGGGGATCTCGACCCAGGCGACGCGGGCGCTGCCCTCGATCGCCTCCCCCCGGGTCACCACGGGCATGCGGGGCTCGGCGGCGGCGGCGGCGGCGGCGCCCGAGCGCCGGTCGACGGTCGGCGGCCTCGCCCTCTTCGCCCTGGCGCTCGTCCTGGTCGGCTTCGGCGTGTACTGGTTCGGCATCCGCCAGGGGATGATCAGCCACTATCTCTCCAAGGCGGTGCCGGTCGCGCCGATCGACACGACCGGCGCCGGCCAGGCCTCGCGGGATTCCGCCGCGCTCGCCGGCATCCCGGGGGTCCAGGACACGACGCGGCACGACTCCGGGACCCTCCACCCGCCCGCGGCCACCGCGACGCCCGCGCCGGGGACCCCCGCGGCGGCCGCCAAGCCGCCGAAGCCGGCCCCGGACTTGGCCCAGCTCTGCAGCGAGCCCGGTCCCGAGTACAACCGCGGGAGGGCGTGCTTCGACACGCCGCCGGCGCCGACGGTCGCCACCTTCATCACGCTCGCCCCGGACGCCACCGAAGTCCCGCGCCGGGTCATCCTTTCGGTCCACGTGTCCCCCGCCGGGGCGACCCTCGAGACGCGCGTGGTCCTGGCGTCGGACGTGGACAGCATCACGTCGCGGGCGGTGGACATGGCGAAAGGCCTCCAGTGGACGCCCGCGATGAAGTCCGGGCAGCCCGTCGAGGCCTGGATCCAGCAGCAGTTCGTGCCGAGAAGGCCCTGACCGTCGATCCTTCCGCCTATATCGCGCCCGGCGCGGTGGTTCTGGGGGACGTGACCCTGGGCCCACGGTCCAGTGTGTGGTACGGCTGTGTCCTCCGCGGGGACATGGCGCCGATCGTGGTGGGGGAATGCTCGAACATCCAGGACGGGACCATCGTTCACGTAGATGAGGGGAAGCCGGCCCGGATCGGGTCCCGGGTGGGCATCGGCCACCGGGCCATCATCCACGGGTGTACCATCGAGGACGACTGTCTGATCGGAATGGGAAGCATCCTGTTGAACGACGTGTCGGTGGGGACGGGGAGCGTGGTCGCCGCGGGCGCGGTGGTGCGGGAGGGCTTCGTGATTCCGCCGGGGTCGCTCGTGATGGGTGTGCCGGGGCGGGTGACGCGGGCCGTGGACGGAGAGCTGCGCGAGCGGATCCGCGGGACCTGGGAGCATTACGTGGCGGAGGCGGTGCGCCACCGGAGCGGGGCGTTCCCGCTCCGCAAGACCACATGAAAGCAGATTTGTGATGTTGATTGTCAAGACCCGCGATCCGATCGGCGGTCTTCCCGGAACTTGCTCCGGTCATTCGGCCTGCCTACCTTGGGCCTCCGCGCTTCTGAACCACCAAGCGCCCGGTCCGTCATCAACTATCTCAGCGCCTAAGGCTCTGTGTAACGCTCTTACCGTGAGGGACGAGCCCGCATGACCGCTTCCGACACCCGCAAAGGCACCCTCGATCTGAGCGCGAACGCGCTCACCGTGCTCGAGCGCCGCTACCTCATCAAGGACGACGCCGGCCGCCCCACCGAAAAGGCCGAAGACCTCTTCTGGCGGGTGGCCCGCACCATCGCCGCTCCGGACGCCACCTACGGCGCGTCCGAGAAGGCGGTGGCCGCGGCGGCCGAGACGTTCTTCGATCTGATGGCCACGCGGGTGTGGATGCCCAACTCCCCCACTCTGATGAACGCGGGCCGCCCGCTGGGCCAGCTCTCCGCCTGCTTCGTGCTCCCGGTGGAGGACGCCCTGTCGAACGGAAAGAGCGGCATCTACGACACCCTGCGCTCCATGGCGCTGGTGCACCAGTCGGGCGGCGGGACGGGCTTCTCGTTCTCCCGGCTCCGTCCGAAGAACGACGTCGTGCGCTCCACCATGGGCGTGGCGTCGGGCCCGGTTTCGTTCATGAAGCTGTATGACGCGTCCACCGACGTGGTGAAGCAGGGCGGGACCCGCCGCGGCGCGAACATGGGGATCCTCCGCGTGGATCACCCGGACATCATGGAGTTCATCACCTGCAAGGAAGACCTCACTCAGGTGACGAACTTCAACATCTCGGTGGCGGTGACCGACGCGTTCATGCAGGCGGTGGAAGCGGGGTCGAGCTACGACCTGATCCACCCCCGCTCGAAGAAAGTGGTCGGCCAGCTGGACGCCCGCGACGTGTTCCGGAAGATCGTGCACGGCGCCTGGAAGACCGGCGAGCCCGGCGTGTACTTCATCGACCGCGCCAACTACTACAATCCGGTGCCGGCCCTCGGGAGCTACGAGGCCACCAATCCCTGCGGCGAGCAGCCTCTGCTCCCCTACGACGTCTGCAACCTCGGCTCCATCAACCTCGGCCTGTTCGTCAAGGACGGCGCCGTGGACTGGGACCGCCTGCGGACCGTGGTGCACCTCTGCGTCCACTTCCTCGACAACGTCATCGACGCCAACAAGTACCCGCTCGCCGAGATCGACGACCTCGCCAAGCGGATCCGCCGCGTCGGCCTGGGCGTGATGGGCTGGGCCGACCTGCTGGTGGAGCTGGGCGTGCCCTACGACTCCGATGAGGGCGTGGCGCTGGGCCGCAAGCTGATGGCGTTCATCGAGGAAGAGGCCTTGGTGGCCTCCGAGAAGCTCGCCGTCCAGCGCGGGACCTTCAAGGAGTGGGAGCGCTCCATCTGGGGTCCCGACGCCACGTGCGCCCGGGGTCCGAAGGGCGAGCGGATCCGCCCCATGCGGAAGCTCCGGAACTGCAACCTCACCACCGTGGCGCCCACCGGGACCATCTCGATCATTGCGGGATGCTCGTCCGGGATCGAGCCCCTCTTCGCGGTGGCGTTCCTGCGGAACCAGGCCGGCGTCCTGATGCCCGACGTCAACGAGCAGTTCGTGGCCGTGGCCAAGCGGGAAGGCTGGTACTCCGAAGACCTGATGCGGCGCATCGCCGAGGCGGGGAACATCCACTTCGACGAAGTGCCGGCCAAGTGGCAGCGCGTCTTCGTCACGGCGCACGACGTGACGCCGGAGTGGCACATCCAGATGCAGGCCGCGTTCCAGGAGTACACGGACTCCGCGATCTCCAAGACCTGCAACTTCGCCCACGACGCCACCGAGGAGTACGTCGAGAAGATCTACCGCGACGCCTTCCGGCTGGGCTGCAAGGGCGTGACCGTCTACCGCGACGGCGCGCGCGAGGGACAGGTGCTGTCCACCGGCTCCACCGCCAAGAAGGTGCAGGAGCACGCCGCCGAGTCGGGAAGCGCCGCGCCGGCGGACGCCACGCGCGCCCAGACGGCGGAGATGCAGGGCCGCATCGCCGAGCTCGAGGCCGAGCTCGAGCGCACGCGGGCCCAGCTGCACGACGCCGAGGCGGAGAACCTCCAGCGCCGGGCCAAGCGCTCCCGTCCCGATCTGCTCCGGGGCGCCACGCGCCGGGTGGAGACGCCGCTGGGGACGATGTACGTCACCATCACCGAGGACGACAAAGGCCAACCCTTCGAGGTGTTCGTCTCCCTCGGCAAGGCGGGGGCGCCCCTGATGGCGGACGTCGAGGCGATGGGACGCCTCATCTCACTCTCGCTCCGGTCCGGCATTCCGATGAAGGAGATCCACCGTCAGCTCCGCGGCATCTCCTCGGACCGCGTGGTGGGACTCGGGCCCAACAAGGTGATGTCGGTGCCCGACGCCATCGGCATCGCCATCGAGAAGTGGATGCAGGAAAAGCAGGGGGTCCAGCAGGATCTCCTGGCCGGAACCGGCCCCGCCGCCATCCCCGCCCGCGAGATCATCGCGGGGTCCGAGGGCGCGCAGGGGATGCGGGAAGGGGACGGCGCGCAGGACTTCATCGGCGCCTGCCCGGACTGCGGCTCGCAGCTCGCGTTCATCGAAGGCTGCGCGAAGTGCCACGTCTGCGGCTTCAGCGAGTGCGGCTGAGCGGTCCCGCGGGGATGTGAGGTCCGTCACCACGCGGGCCCGGCCGGTTCGCAATCCTAGAGCATGACCGCCATCGCTCCCACCCGGCTCCAACCCAAGGGATGGGCCCGCGTCGGCCCGTCCGGCGCGTACGCGCTGCGGCGCGGTGCCTGGTACCCCGTGGTCCGCATCTCGTCGAGCAGCATCGTCGTGCTGGACGTGAATCGCCAGAACGTCCCCGTCGACCGCCGCTTCCTCGAGCTCCGGTATCATCCCCCCGAGCGCTGGAGCGTGGTGCACTGCGAGCCCGCCACCCTCCGCCGCCTCGGCCGCGAGTTTCCGCTCACCTACGGCGTCTGTCCCGCGTGCCGTCACCGCCAGGGCTTCGAAGGACGCCCCACGGAGCTGGCCTGCGATCGTTGCCACCAGCGCGCCAATGTCGCGTGGGACGAGCTCAGCTAGACCGCCTGCAGTAGGTCTCCCACGTCGACCACGCCGCTCGTCTCCGCCTGGAGATAGAAGCCGCGCATCCCGTCGAACAGAAATTGCAGCTGCTCCTTCATCACCGCCGACTCGACCGCGCCGCCCAGGGCCCAGCCCGTGAACGGACGGCACGGCTCCGCCGCCTTCAACACCGAGAGGCGGACCCGTACGGCGCCGTCGGGCGCGGTGATGACGAGGCCGGAGGCGATGTCGGCGAGCGTCACCATCCCCACGCTCTCCGCGATCAGATTCTCGCCCGCGGCGCCCAGCGCGAGCCGCGGACCGAACCGACCGCTCATCTTCCGGTAGTGGGCGGTGAAGCCCACCGACACGCCGTGGAGGCCGTCTTCGTTCTTGGTTTCCGGATGGGCCCGGTGATGGACGTCCACCACCCACCGGTCCCGGTCCAGGCCCAGCACGCCGGCAGGGGTCACGGCCGCCCGGGGAACCGGAAGGAGCGGGGCGGGGTCGTAGGTGCGGTCCGGCTTGACGCCGGTCTTCAGCGAGGCGCGCTGGACCTGCAGCAGCACGAGGCGTCCGATCGGTCGCATAACGGAATCTAGCGGAACCGATTATGTTTTCGAGGACGGGGGAACCGCACCATGGCACAACTCGGCTGGGCCCGCTGTACCGACCGGATCGCGGATACCCTCCGGCGGGGCGCGTGGTATCCGATCGTCGAAGCCGTCGGCGAGGAGTCGGTGGTCGTCGCCGTGCAGAACCGGCGCGTCCGGCTTTCGCTGCACGACGTCCGGGTCCGCCCCGACGAGCCGAAACGCTGGAGCATCGTGGTGCGGACCGGTGTGCTCCGGCCCACGCTCGGCGGTCAGGGGCGCGATCTGGTCACCACCTACGCCGTGTGCCCGCGCTGCTCCGAGCGCCAGGACTTCACGGGCCGGCCCCACCAGCTCGAGTGCGAGCGGTGCGGCGCGACGTCCGAGGTGGACTGGACCGAGCTCTGCTAGGGAATCCCCGCCGACGAAGGATCGAGGCGGTCGAAGACGCCTCCCAGCAGCCGCATCGCGATCCAGCTCTCCCCCCCGACCACCGCCGCGCCGCCCAGCACCCCCGCCGTCACCGACCACGGTCCGCCGACTCCCGCGACTCCGGCTCCCCACATCACCACGACCGCCACCACGGCGGCCGGAAGGAGCGCGATCACGAGGGCGAGCAGGGAGCCGAGCGTCAGCAGCAGCCGCTGGCCGGTCGCCTCGAGTCCCACCGCGCGCTGCGCTCCCACCGTCACCCACGCCGGGAACAGGAGCACGCTCGCGTTCTGGACCAGAAGGAACACCACCATCACCGTCGGGATCCCCGCCAGCAGCGCCGCCAGGATGGCGGCGCGGTCTCCCAGTTCGGGCAGAGCGGGATCGGTGAGCGTCAGCAGGAAGGCGGCGACCACCAGGAGGCCGGCGACGCCGGAGAGGGTGAGGAGCAAGGCCCCCACCTCTCCCTGCACGACGGTGCGCCCGCGCACCGGGTAGGACTTGAGGACATCGAGCAGCTCGAGGTCGCGCCGGAGATCGTAACGCAGCGCCAGGGGCCCGAGCAGCGTGACCAGGGCCGCGGCGAACATCAGGATGCCGGCGAGCGCCTCCGCGGGCGGGAGCCGCTGCCCGTGGAGCGACAGCACACCCGCGACCGTCGCGACGCCGATGATCACGAGGGAGCGGGGGCTGAACTCGCGCCGGATGCCCAGCACGTTCTTCCACGCGATCGCGCCCGCGATGGAGCCCCGCTCGGCGAGCCGTGACGACTTGAGTCCCGCGCTTCCCTTGGCGGGCCCGGTCCACCCCCGTCCCTTCCGCATCGCGTCGATCTGACGGGCGCGGCGCACCGCGGCCTCCGTCGCCGCTTCCTCGAAGGCCAGCGAGGATCCCACCACCCACCAGATGTGGGCCCCGAGCATCAGGAGGCCGGCGGGGAGCGCGGCCAGCAGGTCGCGGGGGGTCCGCGCCAGGAGGGGATCCACCATGGCGCGCAGGGGCCAGGAGAGCACGGCGCCGGCGCCCGTATGGAGGGCCCGCGTCACCGCATCCACTCCAGCCCCGAAGCTCGCGCCGAACGCCGCCTCGATTATGGGCAGGTCGGTCCGCAACGCCCACCAGGCGGCTCCGAGGGCGGCGGCCAGGACCACCAGCATTCCGGCCCGCCGGCGGGCCCCGGCCACGCCGTGCTGGCTCAAGGAAAGCCGGAGAAGCCCCATCCCCGCGCTGTTCAGGTTCAGGGTGGCGTAGGCCAGCCAGAGGCCGATCGCGTGCAGCAGCGTGACGGAGTTCCACCGGCCGCGGCTGAACAGCACCACGGAGAGCGCGGCGGACATCATCAGAGCCGCCTGGGACCGGAGGATCTTGAAGAGGAGGACCTGCCGGCGGGTCAGGGGCGCCGCGAACAGGAACTGGGTCTCGGCCAGGGTGAAGGGGAAGGGGGTTTCCTCGGAGCCCACGGTCCAGCTGATGACCAGCACCAGGGCCGCCAGGAGCACCGCGACCGTCTCCCGGGCGTCGGGGTCGAGGAACGACACGGCCGCGCCGGGGCTCGAAGGGCGAAAGAAGAACCACCAGAGGTACAGCACCCCCATCCCGAACGCGGCCGCGTACTTCGGCTGCCGCAGGCGGCTGACCCGGTTCCGGAAGGAGTTGGCCAGCGACCGCCGGGTGAGATACAGCGCGGCCGCGATCACCCGGCGGTGAGGGCCAGGAAGATGTCCTCGAGGCTCCTCCCCTGGAGGTCGGGCCGGCGGGCCAGGATCTCGGGGATGGTGCCCAGTGCCACCATCCGGCCCCGTTGCAGGATGAGGACCCGCGTGCAGATCTCCTCCACCAGGTGGAGGAGGTGGGAGGAGAGGAGCACCGCCGCGCCCTGCCGGGCCCGCTCCACGATGGTCTCCTTCATCCGTCGGATCCCCGCCGGGTCGAGGCCGGTGAGGGGCTCGTCGAAGATCAGGGCCCGGGGATCGTGGATCAGGCCGCAGGCGATCACCAGCTTCTGCCGCATCCCCCGGGACAGCTCGCCCGGGAGGGCGTGGGCCTTGTCCGCCAGCTCGAGCTCCCGGAGCAGGGGAGGGATGCGGGCGTCCGGGTCGGTGACCCCGTAGAGGCGGGCGGTGAAGCGCAGGTGCTCCTCGACGGTGAGGTAGTCGAAGAGGTGGGGTTCGTCCGGCATGAAGGCGATCTGGCGCTTGGCCCGGACCGGCTCCCGTTCCAGGTCGGCCCCGTCGATCTCGATGACGCCGCGGGTGGGCCGGATCACCCCGCAGAGGCTCTTCAGGGTGGTGGTCTTCCCGGCGCCATTGGGCCCCACCAATCCCAGCACTTCGCCGGCCGCCACGGTGAACGAGAGGTCCTCGACGGCGATCAGGTCGTCGTACAGGCGGGTGAGTCCCTGGACCCGGAGCATAGGCCGGGAATCTAGGCGGGGCGGGGGCTTGCGGGGTCTCGGGAATCTAGTTAGTATATTAACAGTCAACATGTTAACATTCGCTAACGGCACTGCCGCGACTGCTCATGGGTGACCGCTCCGAGCTGGCCCTCCAGCTGACCGATGCGGTGACTGCCGCCCAGACGGCGGTCCAGCGCGCGGGAGACCGAGCCTTCCGCTCCTACGGCCTCTCGCATCGCGCCCACACGGCCCTCTACGCCGTCGATCAGGGCGGGCCCGACGGGATCAGGCCCCGGGACGTCGCCGAGGCCCTGGGGATCACGCGGGCGGCCGCCACCACGTTCATCCAGCGCCTCGAGGCCAAGGGCCTGGTCGAGACCACCCCCGACGAAGACGACGACCGCGGAGTCCGGGTGACCCTCACCCGGCACGGGCTGGAGGTTCTCCTCCGGGTCGGGCAGCTCGAGCGGCGCCTTTCCGCTCGGACCATCGAAGGGATGCCCGCGTCGGCGGTCCAGCGCGCCGTTCACGTGCTGCAGGAGTTCCGCCGACGCCTCGAAGGGCGCCAGATCGAGGTTCTCCGCTAGCCCCTATTCACGTGTGCGTATCTTTATGCAGCGTGGTGGGGGACCTTGGCGGGCCGATTCATCTGAGAAGTCGCCTGAGAGACGACGGTCCACTCCCCTGTTCAACAATCACTTAGCAAGTGACTATTGAGGCTCCGGCGATTGCCTGGTGCCAAAGTTCACTCGCAGAGTTTTCCACACATCAGTTACCTGGAAGGAATGTTGAAAACCCTCCTTCGCGCCAAGATGGTGG
>Ga0335071_10004748_pt1 | contig 14192 bp, 14 predicted proteins | sample Lox_Sample_15_FD_206724 | JGI IMG/M metagenome (GOLD analysis project Ga0335071, IMG submission 206724) | Soil microbial communities from Loxahatchee National Wildlife Refuge, Florida, United States - Lox_Sample_1.5 | ecosystem: Environmental > Terrestrial > Soil > Wetlands | place: USA... | reverse complement strand
AGCATTCGGTGGAGATCTACGCGGGCTTGATTGCGGCGCTGTTTGCCTCACTCGGAATATGGCTGGGACTAACCCTTACGCGAAAGAAGGTACAGGTGGTTCAACAGGCGCCGGCGCCGTTTGTGGTCGATGAACATCGTCAGTCGGAGCTGAGCATTACGGCTCGCGAGCTTGAGATCCTGGGGCTGATTGCGGCGGGACTCAGCAACCGCGAAATCGCCGAGCGCCTCTTCGTCGGTGAGAACACGGTGAAGACTCACTCCAGCCGGCTTTTCGATAAGCTGGGGGCCCGGCGGCGCACCCAGGCGGTTCAGCTCGGCAAAGAAGCTCGGCTGATTCCGTAAACTGTCCCTCAAAAGTAAGTTTTTCGGATTTCAGGGCAAAATCACCCGAAGGTATGACGACAATTTCCGCATCTCCTTGCACACTCCGGTCCGTGCAAGACCCAAATTCCCCGATTGAGGACCTCACATGAAGAAGACTGTGCTGACTTTCGGAATCATTTCGGGATTGATCCTGGCGGCGGCGATGATCGCCACCGTCCCCTTCCTCCACAAGGTGAGCGAAGACAAGGGCCTGATCATTGGCTACACCACAATGGTGCTGGCCGGGCTGCTGGTTTTTTTCGGCATTCGCTCGTACCGTGAGAATGTCTCTGGCGGGAAGTTAACATTTGGGCGGGCATTCGCCGTCGGCATACTGATCTCGCTCATCTCCTGCTGCTTCTACGTGGGAACATGGGAAATCATTTTCTACAAGTTCATGCCTGACTTCGCTGAGAAATATGCCATCCAGATGGTCGAGCACGCCAAAGCGACCGGTGCGAGCCAGCAAAAGATCGACGAGACCACACGCCAAGCTGAGCAGTTTGCCCGGAATTATAACAACCCTGCCTATAACATCGGTATGACCTTCCTGGAAGTCTTTCCAGTCTTCCTGGCGATCACGCTGCTCTCGGCAGGGATCCTACGAAAGAAGACAGCGGCGGCTCCCGTAAGTTGAGTTTCCTGGCGGTGGTTCCGAAGAGAAGGAAGCGCTGCATGGTTGAAGCAAAAGCATTACCTCTATACGGTCATAAATTAAGGAGACAGCAATGAGCGAGCAAGGCCGAATTCTTGGCATCGGCGGAATCTTCTTCAAGTCTGCGAATCAGCAGCAAATGAAAGATTGGTACGCAAAGCATCTCGGCTTCGCGGATAGCGGTTACGGCGTGACGCTGCCGTGGCGTGAGAAAGATAATCCGGAAAACGAGCAGATGACCATCTGGAGCGTGTTTCCCGGCAACACCAAATACTTCGAGCCGAGCCAAGCGTCGTTCATGGTGAACTACATCGTCGACGACCTCGATGCACTGCTCGAGCGGCTAGCAAAAGCTGGCGTCCAAATCGACCCGAAGCGCCAGGATGAGGGCTACGGCCGATTCGCGTGGATATACGATCCCGATGGCAACAAGATCGAACTGTGGCAGCCGCTGAAGGAAGACAAATAGCGGGCTTGCGGCGTTCCGGGTGACGGGCAGTCTCATCGACTATTGCCGATGATTTACGTGCATGTTCGGCATCAGTGAACGGGACAGGACAGCAGATTCCTCCGTCGTCGCTGCGCGACTGCTCGGAACGACAAAGTACTTGGGGCGCGAGTACTTGGGGTGGACGGGTGCACCAGACCGCACGACTACCGCCTGTCGTGAGCGATGCGGAATTCTCCGCTTGTAAGTTACACTTGTTCTCCGATCATGACCCAACTCCGCGCCGCTGTTCTGTTATGTGTATTCTGCCCTTTCGCACTTCGCGCCCAGCAAATGAATCCCGCACCTTCGCCGTTCTCCAGCGCTCCCCAGATGACGGCAGCGCAGCAGGAGAACTTTCCACAGCAACTGTTGAATGAATTGGAATCGATCAAGCTGGCGGCGCTGGCGGACGACTACGCGTACCAGCAGGTCGCGCATCTTACCGATGACATCGGTCCCCGGCCTAGCGGGTCGGCGCAGGCGAAGGCTGCTGTCGACTATGTTGCCGGAGAACTGCGTAAACTTGGCCTGGATGTCCAATTGGAAGAGGTTCGAGTTCCGCATTGGGTGCGGGGTGCAGAGACTGCGGAGTTGATCGAGTATCCCGGACAAGTAGCAGGTACGACGCAAAAAGTCGTGCTCACCGCGCTGGGAGGCAGCACTTCAACGCCGGCAGAAGGTCTGAATGCCGATGTGGTCGTGGTGAATAACTTCGACGAACTCAGGGCGCTCGGGCGCGAAAAGGTCGCCGGCAAGATCGTTCTCTTCAACGAGATTTTTGACAAACAGAAAGCCGCTGGGGGATTGGCGTTCGTTGCCTATGGCGAAGCGGTACGTTATCGAAGTGCTGGAGCGAGGGCAGTTGCCGAACTTGGGGCCGTCGCTTCGCTGGTACGCTCCGTTGGGAACGCTGATTATCGTCTGCCGCATACCGGCTACAGCGCGGCCGCTGGGATCCCCGCCGGAGCCGTTACTGCCGAAGATGCTGACCTCATTGCTCACCTCTTCAAGCAAGGGCGAGTCCGCATGCATCTCACACTGACTCCGCAGAAACTTCCCGACGCCGTCGGATACAACGTCATTGCGGATCTCAAAGGAAGTGAGCATCCGGAGCAGATCGTAGTTGTTTCCGGACATCTCGATTCGTGGGACTTAGGCACGGGCGCGATAGACGATGCGGCCGGCGTAGGCGTGGCGATGGAAGCGGTGGAAGTTCTGCATGAACTCGGTCTGCACCCCAAGCGCACACTGCGCGTAATTGCATGGATGGACGAGGAAACCGGAGGCTCCGGCAGCAAGACTTATACGAAAGATCACGAGAACGAATTTCCCCGACACATTGCGGCAATTGAGAGTGATAGTGGCGCGGCGCATCCGCTGGGATTTGAGTCGCGCATCAGTACGAGCGCCGCTGAGCTCTTGCGTCCGGTGCTCAATATTCTGCAAAGCTTCGGCGCGAGCGCGCTGCAAGCCAGTGCGTACGCGCCGGGGGCGGATATCGCCGGAATGTCGGAAGCCGGAGTACCAACACTGGGCGTGATGCAGGATGGCCGTACTTACTTCAACTACCACCACACTGCTGCCGATACGCTGGACAAAGTGGTGCCCGGCGAACTTCGCGAAAATGCGGCGGCGATGGCGGTAATGGGATATGCGCTGGCGAACATGAAGAATCCGTTGCCGAGGTAAGCGGTGGATCCATTCACACCGGGCCAGGTGCGGATGATGCTTTCCTGCGGCGCAGTGCTTTTCGAAACACCTGCATGAAACCGAACTTCACAGGGACATGGAAGGCAGACGTTGCCAAATCTTATTTTGCCGGCGCCCCGCCAAAAGTGCTGCTGGTATCCATCGCCCACGATGGCGACGTGCTTCGGGAGGAAATGCAAGTGACAAGGTCAGATGATAGCGAACAGCAAATACTATTTGAATGTTCGACTAGCGGTACAAGCCACGCCATGCTCAATGGCGATAACATTCGGTGTAACACAAGTTGGAACGGGAACGAACTGCTGATCGAGACATGGCCGGAGCTTGGTTCGCGCCGCCTCCATCTGTGTGATCACTGGTCGCTCTCGGAAGATCGCATGGTTCTCTCGATGCAGCACCGTGACGGTGACCTCAAGGGGCAATTCGTGGTTTTCAATCGACAGCTGTAATCAAATTGCAGACGCATGTCGCAGGGTCACAAAACTTACGTAGTTCCACGAGTAACCATCATTTCTGTGAGGTACTGGTCCAGCAACACATTATTTAGGCCACTACTGAACCCTTCCGTCGGTTGACGCATCATAATTGGCGGTCGTATGATTGCCGTTTGGCCTTTATAGGCAAGGACGCCTCGTATAGGGGCGTCCTAAAAATTTGATAAGCAGTTTCGGTCGAGTCATCATGGAAAAGAAGAAGCTTGAGGGATTCAGAAAACGTTTGGAAACGCGCCAGCAGGAACTGCGCCGCACTGTAAACCGCAATCAGGCCGATGGCCGGAGCGCGGACGAAGACACGGCGGCGGCAGATATCGCTGATCGCGCTGCCAGTTCGTACACTAAGGAATTTTTATTCAGCCAAAGCAGCAACGATCGTCAGCTGCTGATGATGGTGGATGGAGCGCTGGCCCGAATCCGGGAAGGCAGCTTCGGCGAGTGCATCAGCTGCGGGAAAGAGATCAATGCAAAGCGGCTGGAAGCTGTGCCGTGGACGCGGCATTGCATTGAGTGCCAGGAGAAGCTGGAAAAGGGTCAACTGGAGGAAGCTTCGCACTAGGCATTACGGTATAGATGCTGAACGCCGCCGAACTCTCGGCGGCGTTTGGTTTTGGCGCAGACGAGAGCAGATTCCTCCTTCGCCGCTCCGCGACTCGCCGGAATGACTGCCCTCTTCATTGCTTTCGACATCAAGCCGTCTTCAGCTGGAACGGCATCTTGCGCAATCTCTGGCCGCACGCTGCGTAAATTGCATTGGCTACCGCCGGCGCCGCGGGAGGTAGTCCTGGCTCTCCCATCCCGCCGGGATTTTCTTTGCTCTTCGTCAGATACACCTCAACCGGCGGAGCTTCGTTGATGCGAATCGGATCGTAGGCATCGAAGTTCGTTTGCTCGACTGCGCCGTCTTTGATAGTGATTTCATTCTTCAGAGCCGCGCTTAGACCGTAGATGATCGCGCCTTCCGTCTGTGAGCGTACGGACTCAGGATTGACGATCTGTCCGCAATCGACTGCGGCGACAATGCGATCAATTTTGAAGTTGTTCCCGTTCACAGTGACTTCAGCCACTTCCGCGAAGTAGCTTCCGAAAGAAAAGAACGCCGCTATTCCCCGACCGCTACCTTTGGGCAGGGGCTTGCCCCATCCAGCTTTCGTCGCCACGAGTTCCAAAACGCCGCGCAGTCGTGCCGGATTGAGGTCGTCATCACTTTTTGCTTTCCAATTTGCAGGTGTAACCAGGAGTCCACGGCGGAATTCATAGGGATCTTTGCCCGCGGCAACCGCGAGTTCATCGACGAAGCTCTCGACCACGAATCCGTTGAAGGAGTTTTCTACGGATCGCCACCAGGCACGCGGCACAGCGCTGGCGACATCGTTGTAGTCGAGACGCACATTGGGTATTGCGTACGGCATTTGCTTGGTGCCACCGAATTCGTCTTCGGCGGCGTCGGCCTTGGGATCCCAATATCCCTTAATCGAAGTTGAGGCCATGGTGTGATACCAGGCCAGGGGACGCCCTTTCGCATCCACGGCGCCCTGCATGCGATGACACGTGGCGGGACGATAGAAGTCGTGCATCATGTCGTCTTCGCGCGACCAAACGAGCTGCACCGGCTTGCCAACCTGTTTTGCGATCTGAGCGACCTCCGCCGGAAAATCCGCCATGTAGCGGCGACCGAATCCTCCGCCCAGGAAAGTTGTATGGACAGCAACTTTCTCGGGTTTGAGTCCGAGCACTTGCGCTACTGTTCCCTGCACCCAATCGGGAGATTGCGTTGGCGCCCACACTTCGGCTTCGCTTCCACGAACATGCGCGGTGATATTCATCGGCTCCATGGTGGCGTGGGCCAACAGGGGCAATTCGTAGACGATATCGATCTTTTTCGCGCCATTAGAGAGCACCTTATCGACATCGCCATCGTTGCGAACACGCTTGCCCGGCTTGTGCGCCGCTTCACGCAGAGCGGCAAACATTCCTTCGCTGGTCTCGGAGGCCGCGCGCCCGCGATCCCAAGTGACGCCGAGCGCGTCGCGTCCTTTCATCGCGGCCCAGGTGGAGTCGGCGATCACAACCACACCGCCGGCCGTGAACCTGTCTGCGCCGAGGGCAGGAATTTCGAAGACATCGCGCACTCCAGCGACTGACTTTGCCTTCGCGGCATCGTAGTTTGCCGCCTTCCCACCAAACGTAGGACAGCGTGCGATGACTGCATACAACATGTCAGGAACGCGCACGTCGAGCCCGAATCCGGCGCTTCCATTGACTTTTGCGGGAACGTCAACTCGGGGTGTGGAGTGTCCGATGATGGCGAAGTCCGCTTCGTCTTTGAGTTCAACTTTTTCCTGATCGGGCACGGGGAGCTTCATCGCGGCTTCAACGAGCTCGCCGTATGTGGCGGTGCGTCCAGATTTCTGATGTGTGACTGTTCCCTTCTTCGCCTCGCACTCTTTTTTCGGAACGTTCCACTTCTGCGCTGCGGCTGTAATCATCAAGTCACGAACGGTAGCGCCAGCACGCCGCAGCGGGGTGAAATTTTCCATCGTGCTGCCGCTTCCACCGGTGCCCATGTGCGCGTAAAGGTCGGGACGCGTGTCTGCCTGGTCGACGCTTACGGAATTGAAATCGACTTCCGCCTCTTCCGCCAGGATCATCGCCAGGCCAGTCTTGATGCCCTGCCCCATCTCGGACTTGGCGACGATCAGAGAAATCTTCCCGTCTGGCTTTACGTGGACGTACGCTTCAAACGGATTCGGCGCTTTTTTCTCCTTCACCTTCTCGGACTCCTGCCCTGCGAGGACCGATCCCGAGAAACGCACGCCGATCATGATTCCCGTGCCCGCTACTGCCGATGCTGCGATAAATTTTCTTCGGCTGATCGTCATGGCTAGGCTCCTTCCCCGGCTGCACGGTGGATCGCTTTGCGAATTCTTCCGTACATTCCGCATCGGCAAATATTGCCGATCATCGCCGCATCGATCTGCTCATCGCTAGGCTTCGGAGTCTTAGCGAGAAGAGCCGCCGCCGACATGACCTGTCCCGGCTGACAGTAACCACACTGCGGGACCTGCTCGGCGATCCAAGCTTGCTGCACCGGATGCGAGTTGTCGGTTGAGAGGCCTTCGATAGTGGTGATCTTCTTCGATCCAACGGACGAAACGGCCGTCTGGCAGGAGCGCACGGCTTCTCCGTCGAGATGAACGGTGCATGCACCACACAGTCCCATGCCGCATCCGTACTTCGTGCCGGTCATGTTGAGCGAATCGCGGAGAACCCAGAGTAGAGGCGTGTCAGGAGACACATCCACATCGTGCGGACGATCATTAATCGTCAAGCGATAGGCAGACATTAGCAGACCCCCAATTTGCAGGTTTAGACGAGGCTACTCCAGAAAGGTTTGTGGCGGCAAATCTTGAAAGCAATAACCACGAAGGGCACGAAGGAAACCGGATTCGGATCCTCGATCGACCGAGGTTAACGGGCTTACTGAGGCCATCCGGCAATCCAGGATCGTTCGAGCGCGACCGTTGAAACCGAGTCCGACGGCAATTCGACCATGGCGGCTGAAGTGCGGACGTGAATTTCAACTCGCTGCGGATGCGAAAGCTCGTTGCGAATCAGAAGAACCAGCGAGTTGTCGGGATTCACGAAGGCGAGCGCGTCATCGCATGTGCCGGTTGTCTTGAGGTTGAGTGCTCCCAAATCGACGAAGTGCGTGAGGTGCTTCAGCAGATAGTAGTCGTGATTGTAGCGATAGGTCTTGGCTGCGGAATCGACGGTGACTAGCGCATTTTGGGCCCATCCCCAGGTGCTGGTTCCAGCGTCGGCAACGGAGATGTTCCAGTACATGTAGGCCGAGGCGCCGCTGCGGAGATAGTGTTTCATCAACTGCCAGCAGTATCCGGTATAGCCCCAGTTGTTGCTGCCGTCGCCACACTCTTGCTCAGATTGAAACACAAGGAGTGCGGGGAATTTTTCGTGAATTGCGGGTAACGCATTCTTCCCGGCCCATTGCGTACCGACGCCCTTGATGTAGCGCGCCACTTCTTTGTCGGCCATTGCGACTTCGAGAAGGTGAGGGTTGCCGCGCTCCAGCGTGCCGAAGAAAACTTCTACTCCGCGTTTGTCCATCTCCGGTGCAAGATAATGCAGGAAGCGCGTGAGGCCCTCTGGAGTCCAGGTACAACTCGGGAAGTTTTGCGCGGAATTGAATTCATTTTGCGGCATCACCATGCGGACCATGATTCCCTTGGCACGATAGGCATCGAGAAATCGGCCAAAATATTTCGCGTAGGCCTCGAAGTAGCGTGGCTCCTGGATGAACATATCCTCGCCTTCGCGGCCGATTTGATCCGGGCGAATCCCGTTTTCTTTCATGCCGGGATAGGCCTTCGCTTCGGCATAGAAATGATTCCGCTTCATCCAGCTCGGCGGAGACCACGGGGACGCCCAGAGCTTGAGCTTCGGTTGATAGCGGATCGCGGCCTGGATGAACGGGACTAATGTTTGTTCGTCGTGTGCGATGCTGAAGTTCTTCAGGTCAAAATCACCGTCGGTTTCGTCGTAGCTGTAAGCTTCCGTCGCAAAGTCATTCGCGCCGATGGGCATGCGGCAGTAGTTGAAACGTGCGCCGGAGGAGGGATCGAACAATTCGCGCAGCACACTTTCGCGATCGCTCTGGCTCAGCATCTGCAGCGAAGTCCATCCCAGTTCGTTGAAGCATGCTCCGAATCCCATCATCGGCTTCGACCCCGGGCGCACTTCGAGTGGATCGACATTGAGATTCAGAACGTCCCAACCGAATTGCGGTTTGTATGTGGGCTTCGTTTGCCACGCGTCTTTCTCGGTAGTTGTGACGATGTGGATGCGGGAGTCATCGAGAGGCGTGGGTGGACCGAATTGCGCGAAGCCGCGCGTTGACAATCCAGTTGTCGCAGCAGCACCAACTGTTAGCTTTGCTCCGGTTACTAAGGCATCACGGCGAGTCCAACGTTTCATGGTCTTCGTCACTTTCTGCTCGAACGAAGGACTAGGGCCTTCGCAAGCAGCATCTACGCTGCAAGCGAACTGCATAGGTCCTTCGCGCAAAGAATGTGCTCAGGATGACAACGGAGTAGTCACAGCCCTGGCTTCCTCTCTTGTTCTTCCGCTGCTTTCTCGGCACCTGGCATGACGTTCTTCAGCGGAGCCGTCTGCTTTTCCCTGAGTTCAGGATGCGGCATGGGCTTGCGCGGAAGCATTTGGTCGCGCATGGCAGTGTTGTAGACGAAAATGGCCTCGACTGTGGCGGCCTGCGCGAGGTCCTCGGGCTGCAAGCGCTCATAGACGTCCATGTTGGAATGATGCGTCCGCGAGCTGTAATCCAGGCCGTCTTGAATGAATTGGAATCCTGGAATGTCGACGGAATCGAAAGCCTCGTGATCGGTGCCTCCGGTGTCGCGCATGCTGATGGTGCTGACGCCGAGGTCGCCGAGCGGAGCGATCCACTGCTGGAAGATCGACGCGATCGCCGCGTTCTGCTGCAGATAGACGCCACGAATCTTGCCGCTCCCGTTATCTAGGTTGAAGTAACCGGAAATCTTCGCCTGCTCTGGCTTGATGACGGGAGGGCCTGAAGGCTTGCGTAGGAAATCCGGCAGCTTTACTTGATCGGGAGCTTCCGACAGAGGGACGTATCCGAAGTGTTGTTTGACGTATCCGTAGGATCCGAACTCACCCTGCTCTTCGCCGGTCCACAAGCCGACGCGAATCGTGCGGCGTGGCTGAACTTTCAAGGCATTCAGAATACGCATGACTTCCATGGCGACTACGGTGCCTGCGCCGTTGTCGGTTGCGCCGGTTCCAGAGGCCCAGGAGTCGAGATGGCCGCCGACCATGACGACTTCATCTTTCAGCTTGGGATCAGTGCCCGGGATCTCAGCGATCGTGTCGAAGCCGTGCTCGTGATCGCCGGTGAACTCGGTCTCAACGTCCATCTCGACGGTGACCGGCACATTGGCTTTCAGCAACCGATAGACGCGGCCATAGCTCTCAATCGCCATGACGACGATAGGGAGCGACTCGGCGTGCTCGCGCTGATAGGTGAACCAGCCCATGCCCGATCCGCCATCGTCAAAGATAGTGCCGCCGGAACCGCCGTTGTTGCGGCCGTCGCGGCTGGGAACCACGACTCCCACCGCGTGCTCCTGGGCGAAGAACTTCCCCGCCTTCTCGCGGAATTCGAGTCTCTTGATGAAAGATGCGAAGAAATCTTCATGCTGGCCGATGTGCACGGGAAATTCCACTGTGCTCTTGAGGTTGGCGTCGTCGCGCCGCTCAGACAAGGGCTTATCAACGGGTTTCACGTCGCGCATTTCGCCGAAGAAGACGATCTTGCCGGCCAGTTTTCCTTTGTACTTTTCCAGATCCTTCTCGTCCTTGGCATCGATCCAAACGGCTTCTCCGCTTTTTGCACCGTTGCTGGAGGGAGACCAGGGCAGTGCCTGCGCTATGAACACCGCGGTGTCAGGAGCGGACATACGTACCCAGGTATTCAGTTGGCGCCAGCCGATACCGAATTCGCCCCAGTCTTCCAGGTGGGCGTTCGTGCATCCCATGGCGGTAAACTGATCGCGCGTCCACTCGTTGGCCTTTTTGAGGTTAGGCGATCCAGTCAGCCGTGGACCAATGCCGTCGGTCAAAGCCGATGCGTACTCCATCACGTGTGAGTGCTCGAGACCTTCCTCGCGAATTTTCTGATACATGTTGAGGTCGAGATTCTCGACAGCTGGCTGCGGCAACTCATAAGAGGGCTTTGCGCTGTCCTCCACTTTTGCATCTTTCTTTTTATCGGCTGCCGACAACGAGAACGCAAAACACAGCAGAATAGTTGTCACCACAATCCACTGATTCTTCGCTTGCATCTTCGATATCTCCCTCCCCAAACGGAAGGCGCAGAGTAGCAGAATCTTAGGCGATTGTGAAAGGCGAAAACGGCGAACGATCGGGTCGCAGTGCCGTGTTATGTTTCGCTTGGATATTTTTGCATGGGGGCGGTTGGGGCACGAACAATCGAAATGAGCACTGCGATTTGTACCCGATTTACCCGATATATCGCAGAACGGACCTGAGTTATATTCCATTTTCCAGGTATAGCCAGCATGGCTGCGACTGCCCTTGGGAGGATATCCAATGGCTGCCGATGGCAACTTCAAACTCGACGCAATCAATTCCCCGCCTAATCTTTTCGATTCGAAGAAACAAATCCATCCACAAGAACGGCTTTGCGGATTCTGCGGGCTTTCGCTGCACGGAAAAGCTCCCGTGCTGCTCAAGTCTGGCCAGAGCGTACACCTCGACTGCTATCTGCTCATGCGTAAGCACGCACATCGGCGTGCTCACTGAGCGGGAATCGTCCAGCATCTCCCAGGTAGCCTCGGTTCGGCAGCCGCAATGTAGTCACGTCTTGATTTGCCGACGAGAAAACGGGCCTCCCTAGGGGACACCTACAGCGTTCACCCGAGACCGCCGCGATTGTTCGATAGACTACATTGATCGGACCGCCGAGACGTTCGCGCCCAGTCCTGTGGAAGATCAGATCCAACGGCTACTCAAGAAGCTTCTTGCAACCGAAGACGCTGCGGAGTTCGAAACGCTCAGCAGGGAGCTGAAAACCGCCCTGCACGAGAGGATCGAGAAGCTCCGCGAAGAGGCTCGAGACCTGAAATTAAAGACTGGCGAAAGCGACCATAGGAAAAGCCCGAGAAGCGGCAAGAACAAACCTTAGCGCCTTCCTCCAGCAACGCCCCTTGCAAGGTACCAAACCGACCCGATAAGAAGCCGACCCCGCCTTTGGTATGTTTGCTTCCGACTCAAATAAAATGGCATGCACGGTGAGATAAGCAACTTGGCCCGGAGATTGATCCGGACAGAGGATCCGGAAGAGTTCCGTCCGCTGGCGGCTGAGCTAAGGCGGGAGATTCACGAATGCGTACGACGAGTACAACTCAGGGCGATTCGAATGGTGCTCCGCAGCCGGCTCTCGCCGATGCGACCTCTGACAGCGTTTCCTACCAAGGAGAGCAATCCTTAGCTGCTACGCACGCTGCGGATGACGGTTCCATGATTCCGAAGGGGAATTCGTACCATACCCAGTTTCCAGACCCCGACTGGCACCAGATCGCCGAGCGGGCCGCCGATGAAAAAGATCCTAAGAGGTTGGCTTTCCTCATCAAGGCGCTTTGTGACCGGTTAGAGGAACTCCGGCAGTCGAAGTTTCCCGAGAAGAAATAATACCCACTAAATCTGGTGTGAACTGGTTGTTGGCGGCACTCGGCATTCACTCTGACAGACAACACTTGTTTGGGCGATTGAAAACACTCAAGTCCGATGGCCGAGTTGGCTCCGATGACCTGGGAGGGATGCTACTGCGGTGCCGGGTGGGGCTGCTCCTGTTCGGTATCCAACAAGTCATTTAAGGCGGCTACCAGTTCGTCGAACCTCTCAGGATTGCTCTCTTTTGTGATTTGCTGGCAGAGAGACTCCATTTTTTCGCGCTCTTCTGGGGTCATACAGCACTCCGAATCGGTTGGCTTGCGTTAGGTGGAGTATCGCTTTCTTGTAATAACCCCGCCGAGAGTACAAAGTCGCGATAGCCACGGAACTCAAGTTGCACATTGGGGTAGATGTGCCCTAATTCGGGGATGCAACTATTTGGGTTTTACATCTTAAGATCAGGGTCTTGAATCTCTGCAGCGTTTTTGGCAAGATTTCACCCGCATTTTTCACGAAAAACACCTATTTGGTGATCACGTTTTCCGGAGGCCTCCGATGACTTCTGAAGAACGCGAAAAGATGAACCGGCTCTGCAAACTTGTTCAAGAAGAAAAGGACCCCGGTCGTTTCGCGGAACTCATTCAGGAACTGAATGAACTTCTGGAACAAAAGGAGAGCCGCTTGAAGAAAACTCCTCCGAACTAACTACGTCCGTCGTCCGCAAAAAATGCGTCGGTGTGTGGCGGGGCGTCAGTGCACCATTCGAGCCATCGCTCGTTCCAGCAAGGCGGGGAACAACTGATAGAGCCTCACCGGGATGTGCATGGTCCACGGAACGATGACTTCTCTTTTCTGCTTCACATAGCCTTGCAAAGTTGCTCGGGCTACACGTTCGGGGCTAATACCGCGTACAGCATCAGGCCTGACCTTTTTGAGAGCGGCCCCTTGCACGGCGTTTTCTCCAAACTTGGTGGCTACGTAACCGGGGCAAACTGTCATCACGTGGATGTTGTCCTTCTTCAATTCAACCCGCGCAGCTTTGCCGATCGCGTTCAACGCAAATTTCGTTGCGCTGTAGGCTGCATGAAATGGCAGTGGTATGTGTCCGGCCACGCTTGAGATGTTGACGATCGATCCGCCGCCCTGTGCGCGCATGATCGGAATAACCTTCTGCATCGCCGAGACTGCGCCAAACAAGTTCGTTTCGAACATTTCCCGACAGGCAGCCATTTCCATCTGCGAGACGGAATCGAGCAGGCCGTGACCCGCGTTGTTGATCCACACATCGATGCGATGAAAGTGGTGAAGCGTAAGAGCGATTACACGGTCGATCTCTTCGGAATGGCGCACGTCACAGGAAAATGCCGCGGTACGCTCTTGAAATCCGATTCGACCGCGCGCAGCTTCCGCACGAGCTGTGTCGCGCGATAACAGCACCACACCTGCTCCATGTTGAACAAACTGCCCGGCGACCGCTTCACCGATGCCCATCGACGCACCTGTAACGACAACCACCTTGCCTGCAGGTTCCATGTTCGGGTTGTAAGCTCGACGACGAGAACAGTCAAGATGACGTGTGCGCGATGTCGTAGAATCGAGAACGGAAAGCTCTTTCTCGATCGGAGACCTGGTGTCCCTTCTTCCCCTTTTCCCCCTGGAAGTAGTGCTGCTTCCAGGCACGCCCCTGCCGCTGCACATTTTTGAGCCGCGATACAAAGAGATGATCCGCGAATGCCTGACCAACAGCGCACCGTTTGGAGTGGTTCGTGCGGTGGAAGAGGGAATCACCGACGTCGGCTGCACGGCCGAGATCATCACAATCACCAAAGAATATTCCGACGGCCGGATGGATCTGATCTGCGAAGGACGCAACCGCTTTGAAGTGCTGGAACTGAATCGCGAGCGCTCGTTCCTGCAAGCGGAGGTGTTGATCGTTGGCGATGAACCCGGCACCGCGGCGGAGAACGAGCGTATCCGCGCCGTACAACTTCATTTGGAGATTTTGTCGTTAGCGGGCGCGGTGCAGGATCTCTCGGCAGCCGATCAAAATCAGCTTTCCTTTTATCTCGCTGGTTCCCTGCCGCTCGATCTCGATTTCAAACAGAAGTTGCTTTCGATGCGTTCAGAAGGCGAGCGGATTGAGGCTGTAGCGACCTACTTTGGAGACCTATTGCCCAAGCTGAAGCGCGCCGCCAAAGCTCGCGAAAAAGCCGGCGGCAACGGGCACG
>Ga0335071_10004747_pt1 | contig 14194 bp, 13 predicted proteins | sample Lox_Sample_15_FD_206724 | JGI IMG/M metagenome (GOLD analysis project Ga0335071, IMG submission 206724) | Soil microbial communities from Loxahatchee National Wildlife Refuge, Florida, United States - Lox_Sample_1.5 | ecosystem: Environmental > Terrestrial > Soil > Wetlands | place: USA... | reverse complement strand
AACGCGCGGAGGTACTCGACCACCTGGACGCCCGGCAGCATGTGACGCGGGACTCGCGGGTCGAGCACGCGCCCGTGCTCGACGCGGCAGTCGTTGGCGACCCGGATGGTGCCCCCGACCGCGGCGACGTTGCCCCCCAGGAGAAAGGGCCGGGTGAGCCGGAGGAGCGCGTCGGGCTCGATCAGCGTGTCCGCGTCCACCGCGATCACCAGCGGGTAGCGCGAGGCGTTGATCGCGGCGTTCAGGGCGTCGGCCTTCCCGCCGTTGTCCTTGTCGATCACCGTGAGCCGGGTCCGGGTGCGGGAGCGGTACACCGCCCGGATGGGCTTGGTGATGATCGTCTCGGGGTAGATGCGGGGGACTTCGTAGAGATCGAATGCCTCCCGCAGGCGGTCCATCGTGTCGTCCTTCGAGCCGTCGTTCACCACCACGACTTCGTACTGCCGGTACTCGAGCGTCAGCATGGCGGTGACGCTCGACTGGATGGTGGCGCCCTCGTTGTGCGCCGGCACCATGATGGTCAAAGGCGGGAGCGCGTCCGACAGCATCAGCTTCTGGAGGTCTTCGTCCTCGGCCAGGCGGGTCTGCTCCCAGATCTCCGGGATCGACATCAGGAGCAGGAGCCCGTAGAACGAGTTCAGGGCGAGGAAGTACAGCAGAATCAGGCCTTCCGAGCCGTGGATGAGGATGGTCACGTCGCGTACTCCGCCAACGCCTGGGGCGAGAGACCGAGGACCAGCTCGGTGACGCTGCGGGCGCCCGCGTCGGGGCCGCGCTCTTCCTGCAGGAGGGCGTCCCGGCCCGCGCCGCCGAACCGGGTGAGGGCCAGGGCGGCGCGCAGGCGCACCCACCACTCGGAATCGCGGAGGGCCCGGCGCAGGGCCGGCACGGACGACGGATTCGCGAGGAGCCCCAGGCCCCGGGCGGCCTGTGCGCGCACCACCCACGCCTCGTCCGCGAGCAGCGCGAGCAGGGCGGTCTGGGACTCCGCGTGCGGCAGGGAGCCGAGCGCGCGGGCGGCCTGGGCGCGGACTTCGCGGTTCGGGTGCCTGGCGAGGGCCGTGAAGCGTGGACGCAGGGCGGGCTCCTGCAGACGCGCCGCGTATTCGGCGACGCGGGCCAGGGCGGGATCGTCGACCCGGGTGAGGCGCTCCTGCAGCAGCGGGATGGCGACGCTTCGCGCGCGCCGCAAGGTCGCGGCATAGAATGCGCCCACGTGGACCGGCAAGGTGGGAAGTTGATCGATCACCGCGGCCGCGAGGTCCGGAGAGTCGAGGTGATTGAGCGCCGAGACGGCGGCGAGGTGGACGGCGGGATGAGGGTCCGCGATCAAGAGCGCCAGCGTGGGGATGTCCGACTGGATCCCCGCGGCGGCGAGAAACCGGGCGGCCTCCAGTCGCTTCCACCAGCGCCGGGCGCGGGCGCCCCGGCGCAGGCGCGCGCCCCAGGGGGCCTGGCCGAGTGCCACGGTCAGCGCCGGCCAGCGGTCGATGGGGACGCGGGAGCTCCACGCCGCCAGGCGCTCGACGGCGATCCCGGCCGGCAGCGCCACGACCGCCTGCGACACCGTCTCGACCCCGGCGTCGCCCGCGGCCCAGCGCTGGAACGCGCGCTCCACGTCGTCGCGGCGGGATTGCAGGCGGCCGCGCCGGAAGGTCCGGTACCAGCGGTTGACCAGGATCAACAAAAGGAGGGCGGCGACGAAGGTGCCCTGGACCAGCGTCGCCACCAGCACCAGATGGCGGGCGCTCACCTACCGGTCCAGCGGCGGATCTTCTCGAGCATCACCCGGAGACTGATCGGCTTCACGAGATAATCGAGCGCTCCCGCTTCGAGGGCCCGCATCTGCTCGTCCTCCTGGCTGTGGACGCTCGTGAACACCACGCGGTACGCCCCGGGACGTTCCCGCTCGAGGCGCTGGAACAAGGAGAAGCCGTCGAGGCCGGGGAGGTCCACGTCCAGGAGGATGAGGGGGCGGCGGCCCGCGGTGTCGAGGGCCAGCAGCGCCTCGAGCGCCTCGGCGCCGTTCTGGTACGTCGCGTACCGGTACCCCCGGCTTTCGAGACCGTACGCGAGCAGCTCGGCCAGGGAGTGGTCGTCCTCGACGCAGATGACTTCAGGCACGGTGCTGGTCGCGGCGGTGGCCCGGCGCGCGGGCGCCGCCGCGTCGACTTTCCGGTCGGGCTCGATGAATTCGGCGAGCCGGTGCGCGAACCAGCGGGCCATGCCGCCACGGTCCATCCGCACTTCCTCCGCGTGGCCCAGCCAGTCCTTGGCCGTCTCCTCCATTCCCGCCGCCAGCTCCGACGCCTCCGGGAAGCCGTACGATCCGGCCGACCCGCGCACCTTGTGGACCTCCCGCCGGAACTCCGCCAGGGCATCCCGATCGGACGGGTTCCGGTCCAGGCGGCCGGCGCAGGCCTCCAGGGCCTTCACCTGGAGCGCCACCGCCCGCCGGTATTCGGCGAGCAGCTCCGGGGGAACGCCTGCGTCGGGGGGCGGCATACCCCAAATCTGCGGAGCCGGTGCGGAGGCGCCATAGCGACGGGCCCCGCCGCACGCCGATATTCCCCCGATGGCGCCTCAGGACACGGTTGGGCTGTGCCTGACCTGCCGGTGGACCCGTCCGAGCACGACCCGCCGGGGCTCGACCTTCTACCGGTGCGGGCGGGCCGAGGAGGATGCCCGGTTCACACGCTACCCGCCGCTGCCGGTACGGTCCTGCCCCGGCTACGAGGTGACGATGCTCTTCGTGGTGCTGATGAACTACACGCGTCCACTCCCGGACGTGGACGCGGTCCGTGCGGAGCACGTTTCCCATTTGGAACGGGCGGCGGGGCGGGGTATCGTGGTCGCGTGGGCGCGGCGCTCACCCCCGGTGGGCGGCGTCCTGGTGGCGACGGCGCCCGACCGGGAGACACTGGAGCAGGTGCTGGCGGAGGATCCCTACGTCCGGGCGGGGGTCGCCTCGCCCGAGGTGGTGGCGTTTCAGCCCGCGAACGTCCGCGGGCCGTTCGCCCCCTGAGCTACTCGTCCTTGCCGAACACGCCGACCCCGTAGAAGCAGGGCGACGTCTTGCACGACACCATGATCACCTTGAGACGGTAGCGCTGGGTCTCGCTGGGCGTCACCTGGACGATCGGCACGTCGTCGGTCTGGACGTCGGACGCGACCTCGTTGTCGTCGGCGTCGTACAGACGGAAATCGATGTCGCTGCAATCATTGTCGCACACGCCCAGGAGGGCGTAGTGCTCGCCGGCGTGGAGGGTCAGCGAGAGGTACTCGTTCTCGCCCTCGCGCAGCGACCCGGTGTAGGGGTCGTGCGTCCGTGAGAAGCCTTTGTCTTCGAGGATGCGGCCGGCGCGCTTGATCTGATCGTTGACCTGATCTTCCCAGCGGCTTTGCGCGGCGGCGATCGGTGCCAGCAGCACGGCACCGAGAACGACTACGGCGGTCGTCCGAAGCATTGGCGGACCTCTCCGAAAGTGGTGGGGGCGAACCTCGCCTCAATCTGCAACGACCCCCGCGTTCCGGAAAGAGACCCGGCTTCAGAAATCAGGACGGCGGCTTGCGCCCCGACGCCACTCCGGTGCCGACACCGACGCCGAACGCCAGCGCCGCGAGGCCGGTGATCACGGGCAGGATGGTGACCGGCAGCGCGACCGCCGTCGCGGCGACGCCCGCGACGATGGGGGCCGCCGGACTCTGAACCGCGTCCACGAACCGGAGGCGCCGCCGCACAAACCGCCGGGCGCCGAGGAACCCGCCGCCGAGCGCCCCCACAACCACCAGTAGCCCGATCATGCACTCCTCCTTGATGACTCCCCTACGGAACTTGCGGCCCCCGCGTTTCCGGGGCAATCTGCGGGCGTGACCGTGCCATCCCGAACCATCCGGGTCGCCGCCGTGCAGGCCGCCCCGGCGCTCCTCGATCTCGAGGCCTCCCTGGACCGGCTCGAGCAGTGGGCCCGGCGGGCCGCCGCGGAGGGCGCCCGCATCGCCGCGTTCGGCGAGACCTGGCTCACCGGGTACCCCGCCTGGCTCGACGAGTCGCCGGGGGCGGCGCTGTGGGGGAACGCCGGAGCCAAGGCCGTGTGGGAACGACTGGTGACCAACGCCGTGGAGGTGGGCGGTTCCGCCACGCGCCGCATCGGCGCGTTGGCGAAGGAGCTTTCGCTCGCGCTGGTGGTCGGCGTGCACGAGCGGGCCGGCCGGACCCTCTACAACGCGCAGCTGCACTTCGGTCCCGACGGGACGCTCGCGCACCGTCACCGGAAACTGATGCCGACGTACCATGAGCGGCTGGTCTGGGGACTGGGCGCGGGCGACGACCTGAAGGCCGTGGAGCTGGCGGGGGCGCGGGTCGGGGGACTGGTCTGCTGGGAGCACTGGATGCCGCTGGCGCGCCAGGCGATGCACGATGCCGGCGAGGAGATCCACGTCGCCGGGTGGCCCGCGGTCCAGGACATGCACCAGGTCGCGTCGCGCGCCTACGCCTTCGAGGGGCGCTGCTTCGTGCTCGCGGTCGGGAGTCTCCTGCGGGTCCGGGATCTCCCCCCCGAGCTGCCGCCCCGCCCCGAGAAGTCCCAGCCCGACGACTTCCTGGTCCGCGGCGGGTCGGTGATCATCGCGCCGAACGGCCGCCTCCTGGCCGGTCCGGTGTGGGACGAGGAGGCCCTGCTCGTGGCCGACTGCGATCTCGGAGAGATCACCCGGGAGTCGCTCACCCTGGACGTGAGCGGGCATTACAGCCGTCCCGACGTCTTCGAGTTCCGCGTCCGTCATCCCGCGGTATGACGTCCCGGGAAGCGCGTCCCCTCAGCGACGTCGATTCAGCCGACCAGGCCTACTTCGTCAAGGCCCTGCTCTGGATGGGGCCGGCGGTCTTCATCATCCTGGCCGCCATCGAAGGATTCTTCGTCGAGCGAGGGGTGCTCCCGGGATGGTCGCTGCCCATCCTCCTGGTGCTCGACGCCCCGGTCACCTACGGGGCCGTCAAGCTGGTGCACGCCGGATCCGGGGGCCTTGCCGAGCGATTCGTCGCCACGTTCTCCGCGAGCGGGAACCTGCCGCCGCCGCCGCCGGCGTACGTGCGGCAGGACGTGCTGGTGACCCAGGGCAAGTACGCCGAGGCCGCCGACTATTACCGGGACCACATCCGCGTGCATCCCGAGGACCTCGAGGCGCGATTGCGTCTGGCGGCGCTGATCGAGAAGCACCTGCACGACGACGCGGAGGCGGAACGGCTGTACCTCGAGGTGCGGCGGGGCCGGCCGGATGAACGGCGGGAGATGGCGGCCTTCAACGGCCTCATCGATTTGTACGCCCGGACCGGGCGGACCGACCGGCTCAAGGTCGAGCTCGCCCGATTCGCGGACCGGTATCCCGGCAGCCGGCAGGCGACGGGAGCGCTCGAACGGCTGCGGGGGCTGAAAGCCGATGGCTGACCGCTGATGGCGCGTCGCGACGGTCCCGCCGAGATCGACTCGGTCGATCAGGCGTACTTCCTGCGCGCACTCCTCGTGATCGGTCCCACGGTGCTGGTGGTCCTCGTGGGTATCGAGCTGCTGCTGTCGTACCGGGAGCTGCTGCCGCGATGGGTGCTCATCGGACTGCTCGTGCTCGACGTGCCGGTGGTGGTGCTCATCACGAAAATCCTCCACGGGCTTACGAGCCGGATGTCCCTCGACGCGGTCGGCGGCGGCTCCGAGGTGCCCCCCCCGTCACCCACCTACGCCCGCCAGGAAGTGCTGCTGGTGCGGGGACAGTACGCGGAGGCCGCCGCGTATTACCGCGACTACATCCGCGTGCACCCCGAAGATTACGAGGCGCGCCTGCGGCTGGCGGAGCTCCTGGAGAAGCACCTGAAAGCGGACGGGGAGGCGGAGCAGCTGTACCTCGAAGTGCGCCGCGCGAAACCCGACGAGCGGCGGGAGCTGGCCGCCTTCCAGGGGCTGATCGGGCTCTACGAGCGCTCGGGGCGGAAGGACCGGCTGAAGATCGAGCTCGCGCGTTTCGCCGACCGCTACAAGGGCACGCGGTACGAGGCGGAGGCGCGGGACCGGCTGCGGGAGCTCACCAGCGAATAGCGGCGCTGCCCCAGGTGAATCCGGACCCGAACGCCGTCAGCACCAGCAGGTCTCCCCGCTTCAGCCGTTGCTCGCCAAGCGCCTCGTGCAGGGCGATGGGAATCGACGCCGCCGTGGTGTTTCCGTATTTCTGGATGTTGGCGTAGACCTGGGAGTCGCTGAGCCCCGTCGCCTGCCGCACCATCTCGATGATGCGGAGGTTCGCCTGGTGGGGAACCAGGAGCGTGATGTCCTTCGTGGTGCAGCCGTTGGTGGAAAGCGCGGTCGCCACCGATTCCGGCATCTTGACCGACGCGAATTTGAAGACTTCGCGGCCTTCCATCACGGCGCGGTGGAGCCCCTGCTCCAGCATCTCGACGGACACGTAGGGGTCGTGCGCCAGGCCGGGCCCGTCCACCCAGAGCTTCTCCGCGTAGCGCCCGTCCGAAAACAGGTGGGTCGACAGCACGCCGCGGCCGGCGTCTTCGGTCGGGCCCAGCACCACGGCTCCGGCGCCGTCGCCGAACAGCACCGCCGTGTCCCGTCCCCGCGTGGTCTTGTCCAGCCCCCGCGAGTGCACCTCGGCGCCGATCAGGAGCACGCGGCGGTATTGGCCCATCCGGATCCAGGCATCCGCGATCGAGAGCCCGTAGATGAACCCCGAGCACTGGTTCCGGACGTCCACCGCCGGGATGTCCGTGACGCCGAGCTCGCGCTGGAGAAAGACGCCGTTCCCCGGCTCGAAGTGGTCGGGGGTGCAGGTGCAGTAGACGATGCAGTCGACGTCGCGGGCCGTCATTCCCGCGGCGGCGAGGGCCTTCCGGGACGCCTGCGCCGCCAGGGTGACGCCGGTCTCGCCGGGCGACACCCAGTACCGGGTCTTGATCCCGCTCCGCTGGACGATCCACTCGTCCGACGTGTCCATCAGCTTGGAGAGATCGTCGTTCGTGACGAGCCGCTCCGGAACGTGGAATCCGGTGGCGAGGAACTCGGTCCGGGGCATGGCCCTTCTCCGGTTGCGGGATGTGACGGGCGGGAGAAGATTTCGCCTCCTCTTCCGCAAAGCAAGGGACATGGATCTCGCCATCACCCGCGCGCAGCGCGACGCCGTGCTGGGCGCCAAGCACCTGCCCGACGTCCTCAAGCGCGTGCTGGACGCGGCCCAGGCCGACGGCGGGGGGTTCTCCCTGCACCTGACCTACGAAGAAGCGACCGCGCTGAACGAGCTGTGTTCGTGGAACGTCCACACCGACCCGGCAGGGAACGTCACGGCGGAGTCCAAGCCGTTCGACGAGCTGGTGCGCGCGATCATGATGCATCCGGACTACTAGACGGCTAGACGGTTAGACGGCTAGACGGTTCGTTGCACCCGACCACTGGAGAACTCCATGAAGTGCCTGAAATTCGCTCTTGCCCTCACGCTTCCCGCGTCCCTCTTCCCGCTTCCCGCTCTCGTCGCCCAGAAGCGGGCCCTGACGGTGGAGGACTATCTGGGGCTCAAGAACGTCGGGGATCCCCAGATCTCGCCCGACGGAAAGTGGGTGGTCTACACCGTGGGGACCGTCTCCCTGCAGGACAACAAGTCGGTGTCCCGGTTGTGGATGGCGAGCACGGCGACGGGCGCCACCCACGAGCTGTCGGTGGGGGTCGGATCGGACCGGTCACCGCGCTGGTCCCCCGATGGTCAGACGATCGCGTTCCTGTCCGGACGTGAGCACGGGCCCCAGATCTGGGTGATGCCGGCCGCGGGTGGGACGCCACGCCGGGTGAGCGAGCTCCCCGACGGCGTGGGTGAGCTGTACTGGATGCCCAGCGGGGCGGGGTTTCTGGCGGTGAGCGACGTCAAGTGGCCCACGGACCAGGAAATCGACCGGCGGAACGGCGCGTACCCCACGGATGCCCGGATCTGGACCAATCTGTTCTACCGGCACTGGGTGGACTGGCGGGCGGGCCAGCGGCAGCACGTCTTCAGCGTGGATCTCGCGACCGGCGCGGCCCGCGATCTCACGCCCATCGACCAGGATGCGCCCACCATCGCCACGTCGGGTGACGGGGATGTCGCGATGTCCCCGGACGGCAAGGAGATCGCCGTGGCAATTCACGCCGACTCGGTGGTCGCGGACAACACCAACGTCGACGTGTACCTGATGGGTCCGGACGGCGGCGGCATGCGGGACCTGACCGCCGCCAATGCGGGCGCCGACAACACGCCGCGATTTTCGCCGGACGGCAAATGGCTCTCGTACCTCTCCATGGCGCGCGCCGGCTTCGAGGCCGACCGCCTGCGGATCATGCTCGTGCCGCGCAGGAGCGGGCGGACCGACGGCGCGCCGGTGGAAGCGACGGCGGGCTGGACCCTGTCGGTCGCGTCCTATTCCTGGTGTCCGGATTCGAAGTGCCTCTACGCGGTGGTGGAGGAGCGGGGCCGGGAGAACCTCTACCGCATTTCGCTCGCTCCCTTCCAGCGCACCCTGGTTTTCGGCGGGAACGGGGTCAACGCCAACCTCACCGTGTCCGCGGACGGGAAGACCCGCGCCTTCCTGCACCAGAGCAACACGGCGCCCGCCGAAGTATGGGTGAACGACAAGCCGCTGACCCACACCAACGACGCTCTGTTGTCCCAGCTCGACCTCAATCCGCTCGAGCCGTACGGGTTCGTGGGCGCGGGGGGAGACTCGGTGTTCGGCTGGCTCTTGAAGCCGCCCGGCTTCGATCCCGCGAAGAAGTACCCGGTGGTGTACCTCATCCACGGCGGTCCCCAGGGCGCCTGGCACGACGAATGGCACGCCCGGTGGAATTACCAGATGTTCGCCTCCCGCGGGTACGTGGTGGCCGCGGTGAACTTCCACGGCTCGACCGGATACGGGCAGGCGTTCACCGACGCCATCTCGCAGCACTGGGGCGACTGGCCGTACGAGGATGTGATGAAGGGGCTGGACGTGGTGGCGCGGCTTCCCTACGTGGATTCCACCCGGATGGGAGCAGCGGGCGCGTCGTACGGCGGGTACATGATCTACTGGCTGGCCGGCCACACCAACCGGTTCAAGGTCCTGGTGGCCCACGACGGCGTCTTCAATCCCGAATCGATGTTCGGCACCACCGAGGAGCTGTGGTTCCCGAAATGGGAGTTCGGGGGGACTCCCTATCAGGAGCCGGGCGGCAACCGCGCCCTGTACGAGCAGTGGTCGCCCCTCAACTTCGTGCAGAACTGGAAGACCCCGATGCTGATCGTCCACTCCCAGCTCGACTACCGGGTGGACCTGTCCGAAGGGTACCAGGCCTACACCGCGCTCCAGCTCCATCACCTCCCGGGCAAGTTCCTCTACTTCCCCGACGAGGGGCACTTCGTGCTGCGGCCCCGCAACCGCCGGCTGTGGTGGGGCGTGGTGCAGGACTGGTTGGATCAGTACCTGAAGGGGTGACCCCACGGAGGGCGCCGTTCCGACTTGAACTGGATCGGGGCGTGCGGGTATAAATAGGGTCCCGATCCCGCCCCTCTACATCGACCGAAGGAGCGCGCTGACGCCCACGCCTCGTCTGGTCGTACCGCTGGTCCTGCTACTCGCCGCGTGCGAGCACACGACTCCATTCTCGACGGGGACCTACACCCCGTCGGGACCCCTCACGAGCGGGTCCCCCGTCCGTCTCACGTACAACACGGGCGTGGACGCGTGGCCGGCGTGGCTGCCGGACGGTTCCGCGTTCCTCTACACCCAGGAACAGGTCGACCGGTCCGACCATGACCAGTGCCTGGCGGTGATGCCCGCGGGCGGCGGCGTCACGCTCCGGACCATCTGCGCCCTCAGTGACCCGGACTCGGACAGTCTGAACGTCTACCAGTCCGCCTCGGTGTCACGCGACGGGCACCTCGCCTACGTCCGCTTCAGCACCGTCGCGAACATCGGGCGCGCGACGCCCGACTACGGGCAGCTGGTCCTCGCGACTTACGCGCAACCGCTGGCCACCACGGTGCTCGAGCCCCTGTCCTACTTCGGCCCGTCGAGTCGCGCCGTCGACGACGTCCGGGACATCCGTTGGGTCGGACCGTCCACGCTGGCCTTTGTCGCGGAACAGGTGACGTACACCTGCTCGAACTTCGGGTGCACCACCACCGACACCAGCTATGCGGGTCTCGAGGTGGAGACCCTGGACTACTCCACGTCGCCGCCCGCGCTGGCGGTCGTCCCGAACACCGACTTCGCCACCTCGCTCGCGGCCGGCGCGGCCGACACCATCTATTTCACCGTGCTCGGCGCGGGCCAGGTGCATCGGCGCATCCTTTCCACCGGCGCCGACACGGTGCTCGTCGACTTCGGCACGCCCGCCGCCGACTTGTCGGTATCCGGATCGCGGCTGGCGGTGATCCTCGGGTCGACGCTGCGCGTGGTGGATCTCGCCACCGGATTCGATCAGAGCTACGCCCTGGCCTGGATCAACATTCATCACCCGGCCCTGAGCCCCGACGGGCACCGGGTCGTCGCGGAATTGGCCCCCGTCGACTCGGTATCGATGCGCGAGACGACTCCGACCGACCTCTGGATGTGGAGCCTGCCGTGATCCCACGTCTGGTGCGCGTGACGGCGATGCTGCCTCGGCTCGCCCTGCTCGGGCTCGCGCTCTCCGCCGCGCCCGCCGGCGCCCAGGTGACCGGCGCCATCGAAGGTCACGTCCGCGACAGCGCCTCCCACGCGATTCGCGGCGCGCTGATCTCGGTGGACGGCGGGCGGCAGGGCGCCACCGCCGATACCGCGGGCGCCTACCGGGTCCGGGACGTGCGCAGCGGCTGGCACCGCGTGCGCGCCGCCCGGATCGGCTACCGCTCGGTCATCCTCGACAGCGTGCTGGTGCGCTCCGGCGAAACCGCGGTGCTGGACTTCACACTGGCCCCGCAGACCCTCACGCTGGATTCGATCGTGGTCCGCGGGGAGGTGGACAAGGTCCTCGATCCCCTGGCCACCGCCGACGTCCAGCGGATGTCGGGCACGGAAATCCGGCGGCTGCCGGTGACCACCGTCGCGGAAGCGGTGGCCCTGTCGGCCGGGACCGTGGGGGAGAGCTACCGGGGCGGCCGGATCGGGGAATCGGCGTTCATCCTGGACGGCCTGGGCGTCAAGAACCAGCTGGACGCGTCCACCAACACCCTGGGCATTCAGGTCCCGACGGAGATCCTCACCGAGGCCTCGCTCATCACCAACGCGTTCTCCGCGCGCTACGGGCAGGCGCTGTCCGGCATCGTGAACGTCGTGACCCGCGACGCGGGCGACCGGTGGACCGGACGAGTGGCGTACGAAGGAGACCGCCCCCTGCCGGAGGCCGATGACCACGGTCTGGACCGCGCGGTGATCACCGCCGACGGCCCGCTGGGTCACGGGATCGGGTTCGTCGGGGTCCTCAACGCCCAGGGACAGGTCGACGGGGACCCGGTGAACGCGCCGGCGCCCACCGACCCGCACGACCCCCGGACCGCCGAGCCCTGGGTCCTGCCGCACGACGGCGCCGAGCGGCTGGACGCGGCCGGAAAGCTGATCGTCCCGGTCAACGAACGGAACACGGTCCGGCTCTTCGGGCTCCGGTCGGCCGCGCAGCAGTACCTGTTCGATCCGGCGTTCAAGTACGACGAAGCCTACGCGCCCGCCACCCGGACCGTCGGCAACCTCTTCTCGGCGCACCTCCAGCACACCTCGGCACCCGAGGCCGTGCACCCCTTCGGCGCGGATCTCCGGGTCGGGTACTTCGATCAGGAGTTTCTCCGCGGGCAGCCCACCAACACGCCGGGCGATCTGGTCGGCGCCTTCAGCGGGCAGACGCTGCACTTTCTGGACGAGGGAATGGCGCGCGCCAAGGACACGCTGGCGGCCCGGAACGCGCTGCCCGGGTTCACCGCGCCCCAGCTGAGCCAGAACACGCCCTGGGGCGTGCCCGCGTTCTTCCTCGGCGGCGGGTCGCGCGGGGAGCTGGACTGGAACCGCTACCGGGAGCTGCGGTTTCAGGGCGACTTCACGCTCGCGGCGGGGCCCACCACCGATTTCAACTTCGGCGGGGAGTTCGAGCGTCAGCACGTCGAGACCTTCCAGCGCGTGTTCGCCTACCTCCCGGTGAGCGATGTGAAGGACTCGGTTCCGCCACCCACCGCCTCGGATTTCCAGCCCCAGAGCGCCGCGCTGTACGCCGAAACGCAGATGCGCTTCGAGGACATCGCGGCCACCTTCGGCCTGCGGTACGACCAGTTCGACCCCCGCAACACGACCGTCGGGCAGCGCTTCGGCCCCCGCCGCACCATCAGCCCGCGGATCGCGGTGTCCACGGTGTTGCAGGGCGCCACCTTCGTCGCCAGCTGGGGGCACTTCGCCCAGGCACCGGACTTCCAGTACCTGGTCAATTCCGCCTTCGACGACACGACCCGGACCGGCCGGTTCCGGGAGGGGAACCCCGACCTGGGATTCGAGACCGCGACGCAGTACGAGTTCAGCGTCCGGGCCCGCCCGACACCCCAGACGTCGGTGCGCGTCAACGGATACGTGAAGCGCCTCGACGGCCTGGTGGCGTCGGTGCCGCTCTCGGTGAACCCCGACTCGTCGATATTCGGAAACTCGGACTTCGGGACCGTGAAGGGCGTGGAGCTGATCCTCGAGCGGGAGCTCCGGGGCTGGTGGGGCGCGCGGGTCAGCTACACGCTGCAGGACGCCGAAGCCACGTCGTCCAATCCGTTCATCCTGCTGAACCAGTTCACGATCGACCCGCAGGGAGACACCATCCGCCCGGCGCGGGTGCAGTTCCCGCTCGACTATGACCGGCGTCACAGCCTCACCCTGGTGCTCCAGGCCCGGGTGCCCGACAGCCTGGGTCCGCGCATCGCCGGGACTCCCGTGTTCGGCGGGTTCGAGGCGGCGCTGATCGGCCGGTACAACTCGGGGCTGCCCTATTCGATGACCAACCTGGCGGGCGACAGCATCATCGGACTGCCCAACAGCCAGCGGCTGCCGTCGCAGACGCAGATCGACGTCCTCCTCCGGCGGTCGATCAAGCTGTTCGGCTGGCAGGGGGGAGTGTACCTGGACGTGCGCAACCTGCTGAACGCGGCGAACATCGAGGCGGTCCGCCGGGACGTCGGGACGCCGGGGCCGTCGAACGGGGAGCTCCAGGCGATGGCGCAGGCCGCCTACAACGCCAACCCCGGCGCGATTCCGTACGAGTCGCCGCGGTACCGGGCGTGGGCCGATCTCAACCACGACGGCTACATCTCGGGTCCGGGAGAGCTGATGCCGCTCTACCTCGCCGCCGCCCGCGACTTCACGCAGCCGATCTTCGAGTACGGTCCGCCGCGCCTGTTCCGGATCGGGGTCGAGCTCGAGTTCTAGTCGCGCGCCTCGCGCCAATAGCTCGAGGCCACGCCGCCGACCACGAGGAGCAGACCCAGCCAGCCCCACACGGTGAGCTGCTGGCTGAACAGGATCAGCGCCAGCAAAGTCCCGACCACGGGCTCAACCGTCGCGGCGACCGCCGTGGGCGCGGCGTCGATCCGCCGGACACCCGCGAAGAAGAGGAAGTTCGCGCCGACCACCGGGCCGATCGCCTGAGCCAGGCTGTAGCTCCACGCCGCGAGGCCCACGGGCCGGGCCGGCGGGGCGAAGGGCGGCCGGTGAAAGAGCGTGAGGAAAATCCCCATCATCACCACGCCGCCCGCGAGCTCCAGGAACAACGACCGGATGCTGCCGTACCGGGGCACCGACCAGCGGGCGAGGAGCGTGGTGCCGGCGTAGCTGAGCATCGCGAGCAGTCCCGCCAGGACCCCCACCAGGTGTGACGGCCCGCCTTGGAGCACCGCCCCGAGCTTCCCGCCGTTGACCGTCAGCGTCGTCCCGATCATCACCAGGACCGCCAGGAACATCCGCAGGGGCGTCAGCGACTCGCCGAGGACCACCCGGCCCAGGATCGCCACCACCACGGGCGCGACGTACAGGAGGGCCGCGGCACCGGCGACTCCGGCTCCGGTGATCGCGTAGGGGTACGCGACCTCGAAGATGGCCACCAGGAGCCCGCCGCCCGCGCCGATCAGGAGCCAGCCCTTCAGGTCGACCTTGAAGAGATCGTGGTGGAAGAGTCCGTAGATGAGAAGCCCGAGGACG
>Ga0335071_10004746_pt1 | contig 14197 bp, 13 predicted proteins | sample Lox_Sample_15_FD_206724 | JGI IMG/M metagenome (GOLD analysis project Ga0335071, IMG submission 206724) | Soil microbial communities from Loxahatchee National Wildlife Refuge, Florida, United States - Lox_Sample_1.5 | ecosystem: Environmental > Terrestrial > Soil > Wetlands | place: USA... | reverse complement strand
CGCCCGCGGCCGCCCCGCCTCCCGCGGCCGCCGCGCCCCCGGCCGCCCCAGCGGCGGCCCCGGCCCGGGCGCTGCCCGTTCTGACCTTCTTCGAGGCCATCGACCTCGCCCGCCGCCAGAACCTCGACATCGCGCAGGTGAACGCGCGCGTGGACGCGGCGCGCCAGCTCTCCTGGAAGGCCTGGAGCTACTACCTGCCCCAGATCACCGTCGGCCTGAGCTACACCCGCAACCAGCTGGAGGCCGACATCTCGCTGCCGACGAGCTACTACGTGAGCCAGACCGCCCCGACGGGCAGCACCCAGGGCCCGGCGGCGCCGGACCCGACGAAGCCCCCGTCGCCCACGAACCCGTACCCCACGAACTACCAGACGCTCATCCCCTCCACGTACCAGAACGAGGCGGTGCAGCTGCTCAACCAGGTGCAGGGCCAGGCCGCGCTGAACCAGGCCCTCATCGCCCCGCCGCTGTGGTTCGCCATCTCCAACGCCTACACCGGCGAGCGCGTCGTCGAGTACAACGCCCAGCAGGCCCGGCGCGACATCCTCTTCCAGGTCGCCCAGCTCTACTACGGCATCGCCGGGCTGAGGCAGCTCACGATCGTGCAGGAGCGGCAGGTGGAGCTCACCCGCGAGCGCGAGCGCGACGCGCGCGTGCGGTTCAACGCCGGGACCTCGCCCAAGGTCGGGCTGCTGCGGGCCGAGATCGACCGCGCCCAGGCCGAGGAGGACCTGAAGCGGGCCCAGATCGACTTCCAGAAGGCGAAGCTGGCGCTCGCCACCGCCCTCTACCGCGACGACAACTTCGACATCGAGATCCCCCGCTCGCCGAGGCCGCCGGAGGGGACGAACCTGGAGCAGCAGGCGCTCGACCTGCGGCCCGACGTCAGGGCGGCAGCCGAGAACCTCAAGCTCGCCGAGGGCCAGCGCACCCAGGAGATCATGCGCTACCTCCCGAGCATCGGGGGCTTCTTCGACTACCGCTACACCAACGCCTCGATCTTCACCGGCCAGGCCTACACCTGGCAGATGGGCGTCGGCCTCACCTGGACCATCCTCGACGGCGGGCTCCGCGAGGCCAACATCCGCGAGGCCACCGCCCACATCGCCGAGGCCAAGGCGGCCAAGGAAGAGACGGACGTGAGGACCACCGCCAACGTCCGCCAGCAGCAGCTCGAGCTCGAGGCGGCCGTGGCCAACCGGGCGAAGGCGCAGGAGCGCACCGACCTCGCCCGGGAGAACGCGCGGCTCGTCGACGTGGCCTACAAGGCCGGCGCCGCCACCTACCTCGAGTCCACCGACTCGGTGCAGACGCTCCGGCAGGCGGAGGTGAGCCTCGTCGCGGAGTCGCTCAACGTCGACCTGGCGACGCTCCGGCTGCTCAACGCCGTCGGCGCCTTCCAGGAAGTGAACAACTGACGGGGGCGCCCCGGCGCGCCGCCGGGGTCGCTCACGCGACGACGACGGGCGCGCTCGCGCCGGAGCAGTTGCCCCCGGCGTCCTTGCACTGGCGCAGCGCCGCCTCGGCGGCGTCGATGACGATGCGGTCGGTCTTGCCGGCCTCGTAGGATCCGATGGTCGCCACCGGGGCCACGCCCACGCTCACCGTGAGCGCGAGCTCCTGGCCGCGGAAGGACAGCCGCGAGCGCTCGACCGCCTTGCGGATCCGCTCCCCGAGCGCCTTGCCGCCCGAGGCCGGCGTCTCGCGGGCCAGGACCGCGAAGTCCTCGGAGCCGAGCCGGGCGAGGACGTCCTCGCGGCGCACCGCCCCCTGCATGACGTGGGCGATCATCTTCAGGGCCTCGTCGCCGGCGGCCTGCCCGTGGGCGTCGTTCACGCGGCCGAACCCGTCCACGTCGACGAGCAGCACCGACAGCGGCCGGCCGTGGCGCTGGACCGCGGCGAGCTCGGCCGAGAGCCGGTGGGTGAAGTGGCGGCGGTTGAAGAGCCCGGTGAGCGGCTCGTGGAGCGCCCCCTCGGCGATCCGGCGCTGGTACTCGATCTCGAGGTCGTCGCAGAGGCAGTACTTGAGGGTGGTGTGCATCCCCAGGTGGACGCGCTGGCCGTCCTGCAGCCGGCAGTCGGAGACGCGGGTGCCGTCCACGAAGGTCCCGTTCTGGCTCCCCAGGTCGCGCACGCGCGCCCCGTCGCTGGCGGGGAAGATGGTGGCGTGGCGGCGCGACACGGCGGCGTCGCGCAGCCGGACGTCGCAGCCGGCGTCGCGGCCCATCGTGTGCTCCCGCCCCCGGTCGAGCGAGAACATCTCTCCGAGCTGCGGGCCGGAGAGCACGAGCAGGTAGGGGCGGCGGTCGGCCGCGGGAGCGCGCGGGGGCAGGCTCCAGGTGTCGGTTCCGTCGCCGGCCGCGGGGTCGAGCGTGGGCATCGGGCGGCCATCTTATCGCAGCCGCGGCGCGGCCGGGACGGCTGTCCCGCGTCCCCGGGACGGCCGTTGCCGCCCGTCGCGCCGCGGCGCATCATCGGACCCACCGTGCGACCACCGCCCTTCCGGGTCATGAGCTACAACGTCCGCTACTTCGGCCACGCGCTGAAGGGGCTCGCCAGCACACGCTCGTCCGCGCGCCGCATCGCGAGCGGGATCGCGGCCCTCGAGCCGCTCGCCGACGTCGTCTGCTTCCAGGAGATCGAGACCATCTCGCTGCGCTCCCGGATGGCCTACGGGCGCGCGGCCGCCGGCTCGACGCAGCTCGAATCGTTCATGGGGGAGGCAGAGCGCGCCTTCGCCCGGTCCGGGCGGCCCTTCCCCTACGACGGCTTCTACTTCCGCGCCCACGCGAACCGCATCCGCAACGTCAGCATCACCACCCACGGCCTCGCCATCCTGGTGAACGCGCGCTGGCTGCGGGTCGAGTCCCACAACGTGGACTCCCCGGAGGCCATCACCCACCACCGCGTGGAGCTGTTCCGGGACCGCAAGCAGGGTCGCATCTGCGCCCACATGCACGTGGCCGACCGGTGGGGGCGGCGCCTGCACGTGTTCAACACGCACCTCTCGCTTCCCACGCCCTTCGCCCGCGCGTTCTGGACGAGTCGTGCTCGCATGGGCTGGGGCGTGAACCAGCTGCACGAGGCCCGCACGCTTGCCGCCTTCGTGCACCGGCACGCCCGCGGCGAGCCGTTCGTGGTGTGCGGGGACTTCAACGCGGCGCCGGACTCGCCGGTGTTCCGCTACCTGACCGAGTCGGCCGGCTTCCGGTGCGCCGAGCGCGACCTGGGGCTCTTCGACGGCGCGCAGGTGGCGTCCTACCCGACCGCCGGGTTCATGCGGATGCGGATGCACCTCGACCACATCTTCTACGGGAACGGCGTGCGCTTTCTCGACCTCGAGGGAACGGCGCCGTTCGGAGACCGCGCCGGCCGCTTCGCCGGGCTCTCGGACCACGTCCCGCTCATCGGGCGCCTGGTCTGCGACCCGGGCGGCTGAGCGAACGCGCTACCGGGCCCCGTTGCGGGGGGAGGGGGCGCCGACGGTGGGCGCGCGCGACCAGGGGCGGCGCAGCAGCACCGTTCCCGCGTGCTCCACCCGCTCGAGGTCGAGGCCGTCGGCGAGGTGCAGCTCCCCCGGGGCCACCACCAGGTAGCCCCCGGGGCGGGCCGCGTCGACGAGCTGCCGCAGCGCGGCGTGCACGTCGAGGGGATCGAGGAAGGAGAGGACGTTGCGGCAGAGGACGGCGTCGTAGCCCCCGTCCGGCGGCGCGTCGCGGACGTCCTGCAGGCGGAACTCGACCGCGCTCCGGAGCGCCTCGGGCACGGTGGTCCCGTCGGGCGCGCCCTCGAAGAGCGCCTCGAGCTCGGGGTCGGCCTGGCGGAACGACCAGCGCCCGAACACCCCGGCCCCGGCGTGCTCGAGCGCGCGGGCGGACACGTCGGTGCCGAGCACCCGGTCGCGGCCCGGCGGCCGGCCGGAGGCGCGCAGGAGGGCGGCGAGCGCGTAGGCCTCCTCGCCGCTGCCGCACCCCGCCGACCAGAGCCTGAGCGCGCGGCCCGGGTCCGAGGAGGCGAAGAGCAGCCGCTGCAGCGCCCGGAACTGGTGGGGGTGTCGGAAGAAGTAGCTCTCGCCGACCACCGCTCCCTCGAGGAGCGCGCAGATGCTCGCGGGGTCGCCGGCGAGGATCTGCGGCAAGAGCTGCGTGGCCTCGAGGCCGAGCTCGACGGCGGCGCCGGCGAGGTGCGTGCGCAGCCGCGCGCGGAGCCGGTCGCACAGCGCGAGCCCGCGGCGCTCGAGGTCGACCTCGAGGCGGGAGAGCTGGCGGGCGACCTGGGACTCCTCGTGGCTGCGGCCGGTGGGGATCTCGAGGATCCCGGCCAGGCGCTCCACCTGGAGGAGGGGCAGGACCTCGTCGCCCACCTGCGCCGCCGGGAGCGCGTGGCGCCCGCGCGAGGCGCTCGGGCCCGGGGGCGGCACGACGAGGGCGGGCCCCGGGGCGGGGGACACCGCGTCGACGAGCAGGCCGACGGCCACGTCGGAGTGGAACACCACGAGCGTCGCGTGGCGCGGGGGGGGGCGGCTCACCCCGAGCAGCGCCGCCAGGTCGAGCGCCACGAGCGAGCGGCCGCCGACCGAGACGAGGCCCGCCGCCTCGGGGGGCCCGCCCCGCACCGGCGAGGGGTCGGGCACGCGCGCGATCTCCTCCACCTGGGAGGCGGAGACGAGGGCCCTGCGCCCGCCGGCCTCGAGCACGAGGTAGAGCCCGGGGAGCCGGTCGCCCGGTCCGAGGTCGGCGAGCTCCGCCTCGAGCTCGGCGAGGTCGCCGCGGAGCTCCCGCGCCCTCCGGTGGAGCGCCCTTCGCGCCTGGTGCACTTGGTCCGTCACCCGCCCACGATTCCCGTTGATGGCCAGGGGTCCCCTCCCCGACGGCCCATCCTGCAAAAGGGGGGTGCCGGCCGCCATCCCGTGTACGTAGGACGAATGACCACCCGTCCCCGGCGATGGGGACGCGCGACGGCACCGGGCCGCCCTCGACCGCGGTTGGCCGGCGCCCAGGGTCGTGGTCTACTCCGCGCGCATGGACCTCCCCCCGGACGCGGCGCGGGCGCTCGAGGTGGTGCGCAGCACCGCCCGCCTCGTCCGCTTCGAGATCCGGAAGGCCTGCGAGCAGGAGCGGTGGCGGCTCAAGGTCGTCTACCGCGCGGCCGGAGCCGGGGGCGACGCCGAGCTCGGCCTCCTCTGGTCGGAGGACCGCGCCGGGCTCGAGGTCCTGCAGAGAAAGCTGGAGGGAGAGGCGGGATGAGGACGAACGCGAAGCTCCTCGCGCTCGCGGCGGTGGCCGCGGGCTGCTCCGGGCTCAGCGCCGAGATGGCGCGGTCGAGCTACATGAAGGACCAGATGGCCGAGAGGGTGTTCCCGGCCACCTGCGCCGACCTCTGGGCCGACGGGCTCAAGGTCCTCGCGCAGAGCGGCTACCAGCTCGTCGGCACGGACCGCGGGCTCGCCGGGCAGGACGCCCGCGGCTTCGTCGGGTCCCTGCTCGCGGCCGGGCACGCCACGACGCGCAACGCGAAGGGCGTCTGGGAGTCGGAGACCGACTGGAACAGCGAGCGCCTCCGCTACCAGATGAAGGGCTACCCCGACGGCGTCGACGGCTGCCAGGTGCGCATCACCGCCATGAAGGAGGAGGGCGGCGAGGTCGGCGAGACCCGCAAGTGGCGGGACTTCGAGATGGAGCTCGCCGTGCTCGCCCGCGTCGCCCCGAAGCAGGCTGCCGCGGTCGAGGCCGGGTCCCCGAAGGAGCCGCGGTAGATCCCGCCCGGGCGACCGGCCTCCCTCCGGTCCCGGCGTCGCCCGGCCGCAGGCGCGGCCGGGGCGGCGGGGTCTCGGGGAGACCGGGACGCCCCGGCTCCTCGCGCGAACGCTAGAAGCGGTACCCGATGTTCCCGGTGATGACGACGCCGTCCATCTTGAGCTGCGAGACCGGGAAGCCGTTCCAGGTGTAGGTGGTGGGGCTGATGTAGAGGTAGCGGACCTCGGCGCCGAGGAGGATGGGGCCGAGCAGGAAGTCGATGCCGCCGCCGAGCGGGGCCATGAAGGTCGTCTTGGTGCTCGAGGCCGCGGTCTGGACGGTCGAGATCTTGGCGGTGTTGATGAAGACCCCGACGCCGGCCTCGACGTAGGGCACGACGAACGCGATGGGGATGCGCAGCTGCAGGACGCCGGTGATGGGCGCGCCGGTGACCTGCAGGGTCCCGCCGGTGGCGTCCTTGCTCGTCCAGAGGTAGCCGCCCGAGAGCTGCACGCCGAGGATCCCGAAGGACGTCCCCAGGGCCAGCTCCACGTCGCCCGAGGGCGGGAACTGGGTGAAGCTGATCTGGTCGAAGGCACCCCCGACGCTCGTGGCGGTGGGCAGGTAGGCGCCGCCCTTCAGCTCCACGTAGGCGCTGCGTTCGTCGGCCGAACCCCGCGTGGGGAGTGCGGCGGCGACGAGGGCTGCGGCGACGGCGAAGGCCAGGGTTCGGATGGGGCGAGGCGTCACGTGATCTCCCTTGTCGGGGTTGAGGGCCTGCCTTCGGCAGGCGCATCGATTCTAGGACCCACTGGGCCGGCCCGCCGCTTCTCGCCCCCGCGCACCCAAACAGGTCTGGCGGACGCGTCGGTGTGGAACCACCTCGGCGCCGGACGGCGCACCTGCGCGCACCTCAGGTGGATCGGTCGGGCGGGTAGGCGGGGGCGACCGACGAGGGCGGGAGGTCGAGCCGCACGACGAGGATGGTCGCCGCGGTGATGGCGACGGCGCGGAAGAAGACCCCGACGACCGGGATGGCGAGGAACGCGCCGGCGGCGAGGGCGAAGCCGGCGCTCGGCCACGGGTGGAGCTCGGTGAAGGCCGCCTCGTGGCGCCAGGGGCGGGCGAGGAAGCCCAGGAAGCGCGCGGCGAGCCGCGCCGGGAAGAGCCAGCGGGAGCGGCGCCCCAGCCCGGCGAGGGCGCGCTCGAACCAGGTGTCCTCGCCCGGGCCGAGCTTGCCGGGGATGACCTCCGTGGGGATCTCGAGCGCGTCGAGAACCACCCAGTACCAGGCCCACAACACGCCGAGGACCACGGTGACCCCGTGGCCGATGAAGGGGAGGATCTCCACCACCACCACGACCGGCGCGATCCCGGCCGACACGGCGGCCGCCTGCAGGACCGCCTTCCAGAGCTCCCGGACCACCCGCCGCAGGAAGGACTCGCCCGGGTGCTCCTCCTCGCCCGGGCTCGCGCAGAGGGCGCGGCGGGCCTCGAGGCCGACCCGCTGCCACTGCCGCCACAGGATGGTGGGCGGCATCGAGGACACGGCGACGAAGCTCGCGAAGGCCGCCTGGAAGTAGCGCGCCTTCGCGTCCCGGGCGACGATGGCGGCGAGCGCGGCCGACCCGAGGAAGGTGAGCGCGGTCGGGACGAGCGCCGCGCGCAGGAGCGCGCGGTCGGCGGCGAGCAGCCGCACGGCGCGGACCACCTGCGCGAGGCCCCACAGCACGCCGTCCTGCGCGGTGCGGTCGGGAGCGGCGCCCGGCGAGCGGGCGTGCTCGCCGATGCGTCGAACGAGTGCGCCCGCGCGAGCGCGCGGCGAGCCCGGACGGGCGGTGCGGTCGGCGGGCACCTTCTCGCCTCGCGCTCCCGGCGGCCGCGCCCCCGCTCCGCTCGCCGGGGGGCAGCCGCGCGGAAGCGGGTTGCCCTACCTCACCGCGGCGAGCGCCGCGTCGTAGTTCGGCTCCTGCCCGATCTCCGGGACGAGCTCCCGGTAGACGACCTTGTCGTCGGCGTCGAGCACCACCACGGCCCGGGCGGTGACCCCGGCGAGCGGCCCGTCCTCGAGCAGGACGCCGTACTCCTTGGCGAAGCCCTTGCCGCGCATCAGCGAGAGGCTGACGACGTTCGCGAGCCCCTCGGTGGTGCAGAAGCGCTTCATGGCGAAGGGCAGGTCGGCCGAGATCACGAGCACCACGGTGTTGGGGAGCGAGCCGCCCTTCTCGTTGAACTTCCGGGTCGAGGTGGCGCACACCGCCGTGTCGAGGCTCGGCACGATGTTCAGGATCTTCTTCTTTCCCTTGAAGTCCGCGAGCGTCACGTCCTTCAGGTCGGTGGTGGTGAGCTTGAAGTCGGGGGCCCTGGCGCCGACCGCCGGCAGCTCGCCGGTCGTGTGGATGGGGTTGCCCTTCAGGGTGACGGTGGCCATGTCGCGCTTCCTTTCGGGAGGCGGCCGCGCCGTGAGCGGCGGCCGCCGGGTTGAAGACCTCGTCGGGGTCCGTAGTCTAACCGTGGAGCCTCGCCGTGCCTGCCCCCCGTCGAGGTACGGCCGGGCTCAAGGGGCCGCCTCGGCGGCGGCCTCGCCCGCCATCTCCCGCGCCAGGAAGTAGTTGAGCGCGGTGCGGATGACAGCGATGGCCGCGAGCTTGCCGATCTGGTCCCAGGACGGCGCGATGGAGGTGGAGAGGATGTCGGCGGCGAGCTGGAACTCGAGGGCGAGCGACAGGTACCGGGCGAGCGTCACGCGCACCCCGCCGAAGGCGCGCTCGCCCGCGCCGGCGAGGCAGCGCACGAGCCCGGCGAGCCCGCGCGCCGCTCCGATCGCCACCACCGCCGCCCCGGTCGTCTCGAGCCCGAGCCGAAGCCACTGCACGGCCGCGTAGACCCCGTGCTCCGCCACCTCGTACAAGGTCGCCTCCCGGGGCGGAGTGTTCCACGTCCCGGGGGCGCCGTCACCCGCGGACGCGGGGGGCGAGGCCCGCGCCGGCTACGCCGTGGCCCCGCCGCCGCCGACGACGAAGCTCGACGGGTCGAGCCCCAGCCGGCGCACGGCCTCCTCCCAGCGCGTCTCGAAGGGCACCGAGAGGGCGAGGTCCTCCTGGAAGGGGAGCGGGACCCAGGCCCCGTGGACGATCTCGTTCTCGAGCTGCAGGGGCGCCCAGCCGGCGTAGCCCATCATGAGCAGGAACGGCCCCGGCTCCTCCGCCCGCAGGAGCGCCTCGAGCAGCGGCCGGGAGCTCCCGAGCGCGAGCCGGCGCCCGACGCGGATGCCGTCGTCCTCTTCCGGGACCGCGCCGGGCCGGTAGAGGATCCACAGCTGCTCCTGGCTCACCGGGCCCCCGACGAGCACCGGGTGGTCGGCGAGGCCGCTCTCCCGCGCGAGCCCGACGAGCGCGGCGTCCACTCCCGAGAGCACGTCGGCCGCCGAGACCGGCGCCGGGCGGTTCACGACGAAGCCCATGGCGCCCTCCTGGCGGTGGCCGGCCACGAGCACGAGCGAGCCCTCGAAGTTGGGATCGCGCAGCGACGGGGCGGCCACGAGGTAGCCCGGGGCGAGGTGGGTGGCGGATCGCTCGCTGGCCATGCCTCCTTCCTGACGCGCCCCGGCCGAAGGCGCAAGGTCTCCGCTGTAAGCGTCCGTGTTCCGGCGGTTTCCGGCCCCGGCCCGGGGGCGGCCACCCGCCCGTTCGCGCCGGGTGCGGCCCCTTGACGGGTCGCGGGGCGGGCTGGTACCAACGCGATCCCCCGAGCGGCTCGAGACCGGCTCCGCTCCTCCGAAGAGGACGCCACATGTACAAGATCGTCCGCCACCAGGCTTTCTCCCCGACCACCTTCCTCTGGGAGGTCGAGGCCCCCGACGTGGCCCAGTCGGCCCAGGCGGGCCACTTCGTCATGCTCCGCCTCCACGAGGGGTCCGAGCGCGTGCCGCTCACGGTCGCCGACTACGACCGCGACCGGGGCACCATCACCATGGTCATCCAGGCGCTCGGCAAGACGACCCGCGAGATGATGGAGAACTACGAGCAGGGCGACGCGTTCGACGACTTCGTCGGCCCGCTCGGCCTGCCCCAGCACGTGGACAAGATCGGCCACGTGGTCCTCGTCGGCGGCGGGCTCGGGGTGGCGCCGGTCTTCCCGCAGCTGCGCGCCTTCAAGGAGGCCGGCAACAGGACCACCGGCATCATCGGGTTCCGCAACAAGGACCTGGTGTTCTGGGAGGACAAGTTCCGCAAGTACTCGGACGACCTCGTCGTCTGCACCGACGACGGGAGCTACGGCAAGAACGGGTTCGTGACGGTGGCGCTGAAGGAGCTTCTCGAGAAGGAGAAGCCCGACCTGGTGGTGGCCATCGGCCCCCTGCCGATGATGAACGCCTGCGTCGAGACCACCCGCCCCTTCGGCGTGAAGACCATGGTGTCGCTCAACGCCATCATGGTCGACGGCACCGGCATGTGCGGGTCCTGCCGCGTCACCGTCGACGGCAAGGTCCAGTTCGCCTGCGTCGACGGCCCGGACTTCGACGGGCACAAGGTGGACTTCAAGGAGCTTCTCGCCCGCCAGAAGCGCTTCAAGGGCCAGGAGCAGGTGGCGAACCAGGACTACGAGCACGTCTGCAACCTCGAGAAGCAGCTCTTCGAGGAGGAGAAGCGCAACTACAAGAAGATCAAGGAGCTCGAGCCGCACCAGGTCCACATGCCGGAGCGGGACGCCCAGGAGCGGGCCCGCAACTTCAAGGAAGTGAACCTGGGCTACTCGCTCCAGGACGCGCTGCGCGAGGCCGAGCGCTGCATCCAGTGCGCGAAGCCGACCTGCATCGCCGGCTGCCCCGTGCAGATCGACATCCCGCGCTTCATCCGCCACCTCATCGTCCGCGACCTCGACGGGGCGCTGGCGGCGATCTACGAGTCGAACATCTTCCCCTCCATCTGCGGCCGGGTCTGCCCCCAGGAGACGCAGTGCGAGGCCCAGTGCATCATCAACAAGAAGATGGACTCGGTCGCCATCGGGCGCATGGAGCGCTTCGTCGGCGACAACGCCAAGCCGCCCAAGGCGACCCCGCCTCGCTTCGAGCGGAAGCTCGGCAAGGTGGCGGTGGTCGGGTCCGGCCCGGCCGGGCTCTCGGCGGCCGCCGACCTGGTGCGCTACGGCTGCGACGTCACCGTCTACGAGGCCCTCCACGTGGTGGGCGGCGTGCTCCGCTACGGCATCCCGTCCTTCCGGCTCCCGCGCGACATCATCGAGCGCGAGGTGAACCGGCTGCGGGACATGGGCGTGAAGATCGAGACGAACAAGGTCATCGGCAAGACCTTCACGGTGCCGCAGCTGCTCGGGGAGAAGGGCTTCGACGCCGTCTTCCTGGGCGTCGGCGCCGGCGCCCCGGCCTTCCTGGGCATCCCGGGCGAGTTCGCGGGCCAGGTCTACAGCGCGAACGAGTTCCTCACCCGCGTGAACCTGATGGGCGGCGACCGCTTCCCGTTCCTCGACACGCCCATCAACATCGGCAAGAGCGTGGTGGTCATCGGCGCCGGCAACACCGCCATGGACTGCCTGCGCGTCTCGAAGCGCATCGGCGCCGCCACGGTCCGCTGCGTCTACCGGCGCACCGAGGCCGAGGCCCCGGCGCGCATCGAGGAGATCCGCCACGCCAAGGAGGAGGGGATCGACTTCTTCTTCCTGCACGCGCCGGTCGAGATCTACGTCGACGCCGACGGCAACGTGCGCGGCATGAAGGTCGAGGAGATGAAGCTCGGCGAGCCGGACGAGAAGGGGCGCCGCAAGCCCGTTCCCACCGGCCAGTTCAAGGACCTCGAGTGCGACACGGTCATCTACGCGCTCGGGACCAAGGCGAACCCCATCATCACCCAGTCCACCCCGGGGCTCGGCCTCAACAAGTGGGGCAACATCGTCGCCGACGACGTCACCCAGACCACCACGCTCCCGGGCGTCTTCGCCGGCGGCGACATCGTCACCGGCGGGGCCACCGTCATCCTCGCCATGGGCGCGGGGCGCCGCGCCGCCCGCGGCATCGCCGCCTGGCTCGCCTCCGACAAGGCGAGGTGGCCGGTGACCAAGGAGGACGCGGAGGCCTTCGTCCCTCCGACGGCGCTCAAGGCGGGAGAGGCCGCCGCCACCCCCCACGCGCAGGGAGCCATCGCCATGCAGCCGAGCGGCAGGACGTGCCCGAGGTGCCACCAGCCGATCGAGGGCGACGAGGAGTACATCTGCTGCGCCGATGCGAAGATGCAGTGGCGCTGCGAGGCCTGCGCCAAGGTGAGCGAGGGCTTCGCCTTCCCCTACGGCCAGTGCCCGGCCTGCGGCGGCCGGCTCGCGGCGCTCGGGGACCGCAGCATCGAGGGGGCGGCGGCCCTGGACGCGATCCGCACCGCCTTCGAGATCGAGCTCGGCGGGATGGCCTTCTACACCCGGGCCGCGAAGGAGGCCAACGACCCCCACCTCCGGGAGCTCTTCGGCAAGTTCGCCGAGATGGAGAAGGAGCACATGGAGACGCTCTCGCGCCGCTACCACGCCGACGTGAAGGCGGCCTCCGAGGGCTTCCGGGTGGAGCGGGCCGCCGTCTACGCCGGCATCGACCACCGGCCGCAGGACCCGGCGAACCTGTTCCGCATCGCCATCGCCTTCGAGCAGCGCGCCGTGAAGTTCTTCTCGGAGAAGGGCGCGCAGGCGAAGGAGGGGTCGGTGGAGAAGCAGCTCTACCGCGAGCTCGCCGCCGAGGAGCGCGAGCACGTCGACCTGCTCACCACCGAGTACAACCGCTTCAAGCAGGGCAAGGCGGGGCTCCTGTAGCCCGCGCCGCCGCCGGCCAGGGACGGGGCCCCGCCTCGCGGCGGGGCCCCCGGGAGCTCGCCAGGTGATCCCGCGCGCGGTCCTCTTCGACCTCGACGGGACCCTCATCGACTCGGTCCCGCTCATCGTCGAGTCGATGCTCCACGCCTTCGCGGGGCGCCGCCGCGCGCCCACCGTGGAGGAGTGGGTGGCCCGCATCGGCACGCCGCTCGAGGGCATGATCCGCGAGTGGGCCGAGGACGAGGCCGACCTCGCCGCCCTGAAGGAGCGCTACAAGGAGCACCAGCGGGCCCACCACGACCGGTCGGTGCGGGCCTTCCCGGGCGTGCCCGAGCTGCTCGACGCGCTCTCCGCCCGCGGCGCCGCCATGGCGGTGGTCACCTCCAAGCTCGAGTCGTCGGCGGAGCGCTCGCTCGCCTTCCTCGGCCTCGGCCGCCACTTCCGGGCCGTGGTCGGCCTCGAGGCCACCGCGCGCCACAAGCCCGACCCGGAGCCGGTGCGCCACGCGCTCTCGGTCCTGGCGGTGGCGAGCGCCGACGCCGCCTTCGTGGGGGACTCGCCCCACGACGTGGCGGCGGGCAACGCCGCCGGGGTGGCGACGGTGGCGGGCCTGTGGGGGCCGTTCTCCCGGGAGCAGTTCGGCGCGGCGCGGCCGCGCGTGTTCGCCCGGACCGTCGACGAGGTGCTGCCGCTCCTCGAGCGCCTCGGGCGGGAGGCCGGTGGCGGCTCCTGACGCCCGCGTCGCCCGGGGCTCCTTGGCCGTGGCGGTTTGCCTCCGGTCGACTTAGACTCCTGCCATGGAATACGGAAATGCGCAGGTCCTGGTCCGCGGCGCCGCCGACGTCGAGCGCCGCTTCATGGCCGCCGTCTACCGGTGGATGTCGCTCGGCCTCGTGGTCACCGCCGCGGTCGCCTGGTTCGTCGCCGGCAGCCGCGAGGCGCAGCAGGCCATCTTCGGCAACCGCGCGGTGTTCTGGGTGCTCATCATCGCCCAGTTCGGCCTCGTCATCGGGCTGTCGGCCGCGGTGAACCGGCTCTCGGCCGGGGTGGCCGGGCTGCTCTTCCTTCTCTACTCGGCGCTCAACGGGGCGACCCTCTCCATCATCCTGCTCGTGTACACCGGGGCCTCGGTGGCCTCGGCGTTCGCGGTCACCGCCGGGACCTTCTTCGCCATGAGCCTGTTCGCGACGGTGACGAAGCGCAACCTGTCGAGCTGGGGCAGCTTCCTCATGATGGGGCTCATCGGCGTCGTCATCGCCAGCGTCGTGAACATCTTCACGAAGAGCGACATGGTGTCGTGGGTGATCTCCGCGGCGGCGGTGGTCGTCTTCACCGGGCTCGCCGCCTACGACACCCAGCGGCTGCGCCAGATGGCCGCCGCCGGGGCCGGGATCGCGGCCCTTCCAGTGAACGGGGCGCTCGCGCTCTACCTCGACTTCATCAACCTCTTCCTGGCCGTGCTCCGCATCTTCGGGAGCCGGAGGGACTAGCGCCGGGCCTGGCCCGGTCGACGGCGAGGCCGCCCCTGGGGGCGGCCTCGCGCCGTCTCGGGGGGCTCCGGGGGAACGCCGCTCGCGTCGAAAGAGTTCGGGACCGCGGCGAAGCGGAGGCGGGCGCTCGTGGACGGCGCCTCGGCGACTCGCGACGAAGGCG
>Ga0335071_10004744_pt1 | contig 14200 bp, 14 predicted proteins | sample Lox_Sample_15_FD_206724 | JGI IMG/M metagenome (GOLD analysis project Ga0335071, IMG submission 206724) | Soil microbial communities from Loxahatchee National Wildlife Refuge, Florida, United States - Lox_Sample_1.5 | ecosystem: Environmental > Terrestrial > Soil > Wetlands | place: USA... | reverse complement strand
CAACACCGTCGACGAGAAGCGCACTGCAATCGCCGACTCGCGCTCGATCCGAACCTCCGCGCTGGCGCAGAAGGTGACGCTCTACACGACCGTCGAGGGCGGCCTGGCCGCCTGCCAGGGCATGCGCCACGCCGGCCTTGAGACTTACGCGCTGCAGTCGCTGCACGAAGAACTTCCCGCATGAGCAAGATTCCGATCACCTTGCGCGGCGCCGAGCTGCTGCGCGAAGAATTGAAACGCCTGAAGACGGTGGATCGTCCCGCGGTTGTGGCTGCGATCGCCGAGGCGCGCTCGCATGGCGACTTGTCGGAGAACGCGGAATACGACGCGGCGAAGGAGCGCCAGGGCTTCATCGAGGGCCGCATTGCGGATGTCGAGGGCAAGCTCGGCAACGCCCAGGTCATCGACCCGGCGGCGCTGGACGTCGATGGCCGCGTGGTGTTCGGGGCCACGGTCGATCTGGAGGATGCCGACAGCGGCGAACAGGTGAGCTACCAGATCGTCGGCGACGACGAGGCCGACCTCAAACAGAACAAGATTTCGCTGAACTCACCCGTGGCCCGCTCGCTGATCGGCAAGTTCGCCGGCGACGTGGCCGAAGTACAGACGCCCGGCGGGCGCCGCGAGTACGAAATCCTGGACGTTCGCTACGTCTGACGCCGCCGCGTTCTTTCGGTCGCGGCTGCGGCCTGCTTCTTCGTCAGCGGCTTGCCACGGCGTCCCACGGGGGCTGACTTTTGCTGCGCCGCCGGCTTCTCGCGCCACAGGATCAGTATGTTGCCAATATGCTGCACCGGCGCGCAGTCCAGGCGCGTGCAGATTGCGGCCAGCAGCGCATCGCGGTCTTCGCGTTCGATGCCGGCGAGCTTGACCTTGATGAGTTCGTGGGCCTTCAGCGAACGGTCGATTTCGCGGCTGACGGCCTCCGACAGGCCCTTGCCGGCGATGGTGACCACAGGATGAAGATGATGTGCGGCCGCACGCAGGGCACGACGCTGTTCGGGGAGCAGTTCGATCATGGCATCATTCTAACCCGATGACCCAGAAGTCCCGGCAGCACAAGAAGAGCAAGGCGTGGATGCACGAGCACGTCAACGACCCCTACGTCCAGCGCGCGCAAAAGGAGGGCTGGCGTTCGCGCGCCGTGTTCAAGCTGATCGAGATCGACGAGAAGGATCACCTGCTGAAACCCGGCATGATCGTGGTCGACCTCGGCGCGACGCCCGGCAGCTGGTGCCAGTACGTCGCGCGCCGCGTGCAGCCAGGCGGCAAGGTCGTCGCCCTGGACCTGCTGGAGATGACGCCCCTGGCGGGCGTCGAGTTCATCCAGGGCGATTTCCGCGAGGACGAGACCCTGGCGCGGCTGGAGTCAGCCCTCGCGGCACGCCAGGTGGACCTTGTTTTGTCGGACATGGCCCCCAATATCTCAGGCATAGCGGTTTCGGATGATGCACGCATCATGCATCTCGGCGAACTGGCGCTGGATTTTGCCCGCCGACACCTGAAACCCGGTGGTGACATGCTGGTCAAAGTCTTCCAGGGGGCGGGTTTCATGGAATTGCGGCGCGATTTCACCGGTGCCTTTGAGAGCGTGCAGGTGCGCAAGCCGGCGGCATCCAGGGATCGCAGTGCGGAGACCTACCTGCTGGCAAGGCGAAAGCGCGGGTAGTCAGTTTGCAGGCATATGCAATCGGCTCTACAATGATTCGGTCCTCAGCAGAGCGAGAGAGTGAGACAACATCTTGAATAATCTATTCAAAAACCTTGCCATCTGGATGGTGATCGGCATCGTGCTGATGACCGTCTTCAACCAGTTCAACTCCCGCCAGGCGGCGCTGGCCACGATGGAGTACTCGCAGTTCCTCGACGAAGTGAAAGAGGGACACATTGCGAAGGTCGTGATCCAGGGCCGTACGCTCGAGGCGACCACCGTCGACGGCAAGAAGATTACCTCCTACGCGCCGCCCGATCTGTGGATGGTGAGCGATCTCCTGAAGAACAACGTCAAGATCGTCGCCAAGCCGGAGGAAGAACAATCCTTCCTCATGAACATCTTCGTCTCCTGGTTCCCGATGCTGCTCCTGATCGGCGTCTGGGTGTTCTTCATGCGCCAGATGCAGGGCGGCGGTCGCGGTGGCGCGTTCTCGTTCGGCAAGAGCAAGGCGCGCATGCTCGACGAGAACAGCAACACCGTGACTTTCGCCGACGTTGCAGGTTGCGAGGAAGCAAAGGAGGAGGTTTCCGAACTGGTCGACTTCCTGCGCGATCCTTCCAAGTTCCAGAAGCTCGGCGGGCGCATTCCGCGCGGCGTGCTGATGGTCGGCAGCCCGGGCACCGGCAAGACGCTGCTGGCGCGTGCCATTGCGGGCGAAGCGAAGGTGCCGTTCTTCTCGATCTCGGGGTCCGACTTCGTCGAAATGTTCGTCGGCGTCGGTGCCGCGCGTGTGCGCGACATGTTCGAGCAGGCCAAGAAGGCCTCGCCGTGCATCATCTTCATCGACGAAATCGACGCCGTCGGCCGCCAGCGTGGCGCCGGCTTGGGCGGCGGCAACGACGAGCGAGAGCAGACGCTGAACCAATTGCTGGTCGAGATGGACGGCTTCGAAGCCTCCGCCGGCGTTATCGTCATCGCTGCCACCAACCGTCCGGACGTGCTCGACCCGGCGTTGCTCCGGCCGGGCCGCTTCGACCGCCAAGTCGTGGTCCCCTTGCCCGACATTCGCGGCCGTGAGCAGATCCTGAAGGTCCATATGCGCAAGGTGCCGTTGTCGACCGACGTTGATGCCTCCGTGCTGGCGCGTGGCTGTCCCGGCTTCTCCGGCGCGGACCTCGCCAACCTGGTGAATGAGGCGGCGCTGTTCGCCGCGCGTGCCAACAAGCGCCTCGTCGACATGGACGATTTCGAGCGCGCCAAGGACAAGATCATGATGGGCGCCGAGCGCCGGTCCATGGTCATGCCCGAGGAAGAGCGCAAGAACACGGCCTACCACGAGTCCGGCCATGCTGTCGTTGCCAAACTGCTGCCGAAGACCGATCCCGTGCACAAGGTCACCATCATCCCGCGTGGCCGCGCGCTCGGCGTGACCATGCAGCTTCCGACCGAGGATCGCTACAGCCAGGACCGCGAGCGGTTGCTCAACACGATCACGGTGCTCTTCGGCGGCCGCATCGCCGAAGAACTGTTCATGAACCAGATGACCACCGGTGCCTCCAACGACTTCCAGCGCGCGACCGACCTGGCGCGGCGCATGGTGACGCAGTGGGGCATGTCCGATGCGCTCGGCCCGATGGTGTACGGGGAAGAGGAAGGCGAGATATTCCTCGGCCGCTCGGTGACCACGCACAAGAACATGTCGGAGGCCTCGCTGCAGAAGGTCGACGGCGAGATCCGGCGCATCATCGATGAGCAGTATGCGCTGGCGCGCCGCCTGATCGAGGAGAACCGCGACAAGGTCGAGGCCATGACCCGGGCGCTGCTCGAATGGGAAACCATTGACGCCGACCAGATCAACGACATCATGGAAGGCAAGCCGCCGCGCGCGCCGAAGCCAACCAGCGCGCCCAGCAAACCCTCGGCGGACAACACTCCGGGTGCGGAGCCCAATGCCGCTGCACCGGCTTGACCGAGCCTGACCACCATGGGCCGCGCGATGCGCGGCCCTTTTTCTTTCCATGACGCGAACCCTGCATTGCGGACGTTTCCAACTGGATCTCGGCACGCCGCGGATCATGGGCATCGTCAACCTGACCGACGATTCGTTCTCCGGCGACGGCCTGCACGGCGTCTCGGCACGCGCGATCGAGCAGGGCCTGCGCATGGCGAACGAGGGCGCCGATCTGCTCGATCTCGGGGCCGAATCATCGCGGCCAGGCGCGGAGCCGGTCTCCGTGCAGCAGGAACTCGATCGTCTGCTGCCGGTCCTCGAAGGCCTGCGCGGCAGCGGCGTGCCGCTGTCGGTCGATACCGTAAAGCCCGAAGTGATGCGGGCGGCGCTCGCGGGCGGCGCCGACCTCATCAACGATATCTCGGCGCTGCAGGCGCCCGGTGCAGTCGAGGCGGTCGCGGCGACCAAGGCAGCCGTTTGCCTGATGCACATGCAGGGCGAGCCGCGCACCATGCAGGCGAGTCCGCACTATGACGATGTCGTGGAAGAGGTACGCAGCTTCCTGGCTGCGCGTGTCGCCGTCTGCACAGCCGCCGGAATTGCAAACAATCGCATCGTCATCGACCCCGGATTCGGGTTCGGCAAGACTCTCGGGCATAATCTCGACCTCCTGCGGCATCTGGATCGATTCGTCGCCACCGGACTGCCGGTATTGGTCGGCCTGTCGCGCAAGTCGATGTTCGGCCAGCTGACCGGCCGGCCGGCGCAGGAAAGGGTTCATGCCAGCGTTGCCGCCGCGTTGCTGGCGGTGCAGAAGGGGGCGACGCTGGTGCGGGTGCATGACGTGGCCGCGACGCGCGATGTGCTCGCGGTCCTGGCAGCAGTGAAAGGGGAACATAGTGGCGCGTAAATATTTCGGTACCGATGGCGTGCGGGGACGGGTTGGCGATGCGCCGATCGTTCCGGACTTTGCACTGAAGCTGGGCTATGCCGCTGGCACCGTGCTGATCGGTCAGGACAAACTGCCGGGCGGCGAACGGCCGACGGTGATGATCGGCAAGGACACGCGCATTTCAGGTTACATGCTCGAGGCGGCGCTGGAATGCGGCTTCTCGGCGGCGGGCGTCGACGTCATGTTGTCCGGTCCCCTGCCGACGCCGGCGATCGCGTATCTCACGCGGGCGCTGCGCCTGCAGGCCGGAGTGGTGATCTCCGCCTCGCATAATCCGTATGACGACAATGGCATCAAGTTCTTCTCCGCGCAGGGCACCAAGCTGCCCGACGAAGTGGAAGAGGCCATCGAAGCGAGGCTGGAGCAGCCAATCGAGTGCCGCGACTCCGCGGGCCTCGGACGTGCGCGACGCATCGACGATGCGCGCGGCCGCTACATCGAATTCTGCAAGAGCACGTTCCCGAATGAACTCGATTTGCGCGGGCTGAAGATCGCCATCGACTGCGCGCACGGCGCCGGTTATCTGGTGGCACCCAACGTGTTCCACGAGCTTGGCGCCGATGTGGTCACCGTCGGCACGGCGCCGAACGGCTTCAACATCAATGATGGCGTCGGCGCCACGTCGCCCGACTCGTTACGCCGCGCGGTACTGGAACATCGCGTCGACATCGGCATTGCGCTCGACGGCGATGGCGACCGCGTCATCATGGCCGACAGCGAAGGTCGCATCTACGACGGCGACCAGCTGTTGTACGTGATCGCACGCCAACGCCACGAGCGCGAGAATGTGCCGGGTGTGGTCGGCACGCTGATGAGCAACCTGGGCTTCGAGCACGCGTTGGGACGCCTCGGCGTGCCGTTTGCGCGCGCCAAGGTGGGCGACCGTTACGTGCTGGAAATGATGCAGGAACGCAATTGGCCGCTGGGCGGCGAGAACTCCGGCCACATCATCTGCCTCGACAAGCACACGACCGGCGACGGCATCATCGCGGCCCTGCAGGTGCTGGCGGCCATGCGCGCCGGCGGCGAGTCTTTGGCCGATGCCTGCGCCGACCTCACCATGTATCCGCAGAAGCTCATCAACGTGCGCATGCCCGCCGGATTCGACTGGAAGAGCGATCCCGGCATCAAGGCGGCGGCGGCGGCGGGCGAACAGGCCCTGGACGGCACGGGGCGCGTCCTGTTGCGCCCCTCCGGCACCGAGCCGGTGCTGCGCGTAATGGTGGAAGGCAGCGACGGCGCGGTCGTGACGGCGCAGGCGGAGGCGATCGCCGCCGCCGTGCGCGAGGCCGCGGGCGCTTGATCCGCTGAAAGTGCCGGCCTTCCGGCGTCCAACCAGTTAGGTGCGCAGCGGGGTAAGGCCTGCTTCCGCAGGCGCGTTGTCAGCCGTCGTGGTACGCCGCGCTATGCGCGCATGAAGTGCTTCGCGTAGCGGGGATTCAGGCGTTCCATTGGCAACAGGAGCGGCAGGTCGGCCGTGTTGAAATCCGGATCCCAGGCCGGATCGCCGCAGATCCAGGCGCCGGCGCGCAGATAGCCCTTGAGCAGGGGCGGCACCTCGGCCGTTTGACCGGTGACGAGACGCTCGAACGGCAGCGCATGACGCGGGAATACCCGGTATTCGAGCGGTGCGAGATGGTCGTCGAGCTGCTGGACGAAAAGGTTGGCGGCATTGTGGCCGCCGTCTGCCATGCCCACGGAGGCGCAGCCGATCAGGTAGCGATAGCCGCCGCGGATCATGAACTCGGCGAGTTTGCCCCACAACAGGGCGATCACGGCGCCCGTGCGATAGTCTTGATGGATGCAGGATCGGCCGATCTCGACCATGCCGGGACGCATGTGATCCAGGCGCGTGAGGTCGAATTCGTTGTCGGAGTAATAGCTGCCGACCTTGCGCGCCGCGTCCGGCGTGAGGATCCGGTAGGTGCCGACGACTTTGCCGGATTGTTCATCGCGCACGATCAGGTGCTGGCAATGGGGATCGTAGATGTCGGCGTCGATGCCCGGGGCGCGTGCGGGAATCCTGGCTCCCATTTCCTCGGCGAAGACTTTGAAGCGCAGGCGTTGCGCTTCTTCGATCTCGCCGTCGGTGCGCGCGAAGCCCACCGAATAGTGTTGATGCCGGCTCTGTTGGTACAGCCATTCCTGGGCATGCAGCATGCCTTTCTCCTTTGTCGTCTAGGAAACCGCGGCCATTCTTGGCTTCGCGGTTTGCATTGGTATTTCGGTGAGGTGAAGCGCTGGTGACGCGAGGTGCACCAGTTCGATGCGACCGTCGAAGTGTTCGATGGCGGCCGAACAGCTGTCGACCCAGTCGCCGCAGTTGACGTAGGTGACGGCGCCGGCCTCGCGCAGCGAGGCACTGTGGATGTGGCCGCAGATGACGCCGTCGAGCCCGCGCTCGCGCACGGCACGGATCACCGAGTCCTCGAAGTCGAAGATGAAGCTGACCGCCGTTTTCACCTTGCGCTTGGCGTATCCGGCCAGGGACCAGTAGCCGGGAATCCTGAGACGCCGGCGCAACCACGAGAGCCAGCCGTTGATGCGCACCAGCGTGTTGTAGGCGATGTCGCCGAGCAGGGCGACCCAGCGATGGTGACGCGTCACCTGGTCGAACTCGTCGCCGTGGATCAGCAGATAGCGCCGGCCGTCCGCCCCCGTATGCACATATTGATTCGCGACACTGATGCCGCCGAACTGCATGCCGTCGTGTTCGCGCAGGGCCTCGTCGTGATTCCCGGGCACCAGGACCACCTTCTCGCCATGGCGCGCACGGCGGAGGATCTTCTGGATCACTGTGTTCTGGGCCGGCGACCAGTAGATGCCGCGCCGCATCGCCCAGAAGTCCACGATGTCGCCGAGCAGGTAGAGATATTCGGCTTCGTGGCTCTTGAGGAATTCCAGCAGTCGCTCGGCCTGACAGCCGCGGGTGCCGAGATGGATGTCGGATAGGAAGATGGCGCGCACCTTGTACGGGGTTTCGCTCATCTGACAGTCCGATTGACACCATCCATGCAGTTATGGTGGCACGTGATTGTGAAGCCATTGTTTGCGCCATGTTGCCGGATTGTTGCCGGTTCGCCGTGAGTTCGGGCGGGCCGCCGATCCGTCATTACGTCTCGCCGAGCCCTTCCTTGGCTTGGGTGGTGCAAACGTTGTCGCGCCGGTGGTCGGGGCCGTGCTTGCGACGTTCGACGAAGATGAAGCTTCCGGCAACCTTCTTGGCCTGCTTCTTCGCGTCCCCAACCGCGGCAGCAACTTCATGGTGGGTGGACACCGTTCCGGGCTCTATGACCACGCATCCCATGGACAGGGATGGGAGTGCGTGAAACACCGGGTGGCCCTTGCGGTCCTCCCCGCCGTATCCGCCGGCCTCGATGTGCGCGCGGTCGAGGAGACCGGGCAAGCGCTCGTCAAAACCTCGCATGATCAGGGACAGGCGTTCAGCCCAGTCATGGCTTTGCAGGAGCAGCATGAAGTCGTCGCCGCCGATGTGGCCCACGAAGTCGATCCGCGAGTCGCACGCTTCCACGAGGAGGTTCCCGAGCATCTGGATGAGATCGTCCCCCCGCCGGTACCCATAGGTGTCGTTGTATGGCTTGAAGTTGTCCAGATCGCAATAGCAGGCCACAAAAGCGGCTTCCATGGCCAGCAGGCGCTCCAAGTGCTCGTGAATCGGCACGTTGCCCGGCAACTGGGTCAATGGATTCGCATAGCGCGCCGCCCGGATCTGAAGGTCCGTTATCCGAGCCATCAGGGCGTGACTGCTGCCGATTCCCAGATACCGTCCTTTGCTGGTTACCACAAAGCCATCGAACATGTGGTGGTGCGCCGACTGGCTGAGCTTCTGGCTGACGTCCTGAATGCTGGTGGCCTCATCGACCACCAGGGGCATGTCGTCCATGAACAACGTGCATGACCTGCGTCCGAACAACTCGCGCCGAAACGGGCGCGCGAAGCGATCGACCAAGGAATACCGGTTGACCATGCCAATCGGGCGCCATTCGCCGTCGACCACGGGCAGTGCAATCAAGTCCGGATTCTGTTCGAAGCGCGAGAAGACGACGTCATTGTCGCACTCCGGGTGCAAGGGGGTGACCGTGGTGAGAAGCTCCTTGACAGTCGCGGATCCGATGCGGGGGTTCGCGATGCGCGGGAAGACCACGACGCTGCAGCGCTGAATCAGCTTGAGTATCGACTCGGGCGGCTGCAGGGGGGGAGCCGGATCAGGCCGGGCCACGAGGAAGCCCTGGCCATACGCGATGCCCAGATCCCTGACCGCCGCGAGTTCCCGCTCGGTCTCGATGCCTTCGGCGACCAGATGAACATCGTTGGACTCGGCAATTTCATGCATCGCGCGGACCAGCTGGAACTTCAGGTTGTCATTGGCGATGCCGGAAATGAAGTGGCGATCGATTTTCACGAAATCGGGACGCACCTCGGACCAGATGCGCAAATTCGAAAAGCCCTCGCCGAGGTCGTCTACGGCGATCCGATATCCTTGCCGACGGTAGATGTCCAGCACTTCACGCAGGGTGCGAAAGTCGTTGACGTACTGGTTCTCGGTCAGTTCAATGACGATGTTCCGAATCGGGAGCCCAAGGTGCCCGAGGAGATCCGCGGTCTTCGCACCCGAGAAGCCCGGATCGGCGAGGCCGGTGATCGACGCGTTCAGAAACAGGAGGCCAGGCAGCTTCCGCTGAGCGAACTGAGTGGCTACAACTTCACGGCACAACGCCTCGAATGGCATGGCAAGTCCGGCGGCATTCGCCAACTGAAACAACTGCGCGGGACTATGTAGGGGGGAGTCTGCCGGACCACGCACAAGGCCTTCAAAGCCCAGGAACTGGCGCCCGCGAAAATCAATGATGGGTTGAAACGCGACGTTCAGCCGGCGGGAATCGTGCAACTCGCGAAACGCGCCGATGGCTTCGGCGCCAGGGATACTGCCCGGGTCGCGCTCCTGCGGCGCCGGAACGCGCGTGCTGTCGCGCAGGCGCTGAAGTGCGGAAAGGTTTTGCATGGGGACATCCGGACGTGGGGTCGACGAGGCACTTTATGGCGACCAAATTACGGGGCCGTTACGGGGACGTTTGTCCGCCACCGGCCCACCATCGGGCAATGAGACGGGCTACCCAGTCGCCATCATCCAGTGGCAGGTCGTGGCCGGCTGTTGGATGTTCCGCGTAATCGGCCGTCCAGGCTTTAGCCAAACGCCTGGAGCAAAGCGGATGCACAAGGATGTCGCCCGTCGAGGCCAGTACCAGCATGCGGGCGGCGGGCCTCGCCATCCCCGGACCATAGCGGAGTGCGGCCAAAATCTGCCGCATTGCATTGGCTATTGACACCGGGCGGGCTCGGCGGATCTCGGTCCAGATCCTGACGACATCGGCACTCCTGGCCGGACGCGAACTTGTCAGGCTGAGGACAATAGCTTCCCGCGCCGAATCGGTGCGGGCAAGCAAGATCCGAAGCAGGGTCGCGCACGTCCGAGGACGCAGGCGTTGCCACGGCGGGCAGAAGGATCGCGCACTTGTGTTAATCAGCACGAGTGCCGCCACTTCATCCGGAAAGGCCCCGGCCCATGCCACCGCCACCATGCCACCGAGGGACAAGCCGACGATGTTGAAAGGCGGTTGCAACCGGCGCGACGCGGCTTGGCTGCGACAAAAGCTCGCTATGTCTTCGACGCGCGCCGGACTGCGCATTCGCCAATGCTGCCCGGAGCCCGGGAGGTCCAGGGTGACGACATCCGTGTCGCATGCGGCGAGCGCTGATCCAAGCCGTTCCGGAAAGTCGCCCCAGTGGCCCTGCTCCCGCGTGAGGCCGCGCAGCAAGATCCACGTCGTCATGGCTTGCCGCCTGCGTACCAGAGTTCCATCGCAGCCGTGCATTGCGCCGAGTGTTCGGAATCGACCGGCAACCAGCGCTTGTAGCTTCGCGCCGCGCGCGTAAGGAACTCCAGCCAGGAGAGATGCCGACGCAATACCCGCTCCTGGCGGTGCCGGATTAGCGGATTGAAGATGCCGTGCCTGGAGAAGAGCTGTCGGGGATTCTTCTTCACCCAGAGCCACGATCCCAATTCCAGAGTCAAGGGTAGGAAGACGCCGAGGCCTCTGGCCACGGACTTCTCGTACAGGTAGTCCCACAGGTCGCCGTGCGCAAGATAGTGCCGGCTTTGCGGCTCGAACGTGTAGTCGTGGTGGACGTAGGACTGATCGAAGATCTGCTTGATGGCGTGCATTTCGGCGAGATGCGGGATCGGTGCAGCCGTGCGGGCGTAGGGGAACCAGATACGATCCTTCATGCCGAATCCGGAGTGGCAGTCCAAGGCCAGCGCAAACGGGCGGCTCAGCAGTTCCCGTTCGACGATGTCGCATACGGCCAGGCTTTCTGTTTCCATCGGCTGGCCTGCGTAGCCGCGAAACCACGGCAGGGAGGGCGTCAGGCGTTGGCCGCCGACCAGGAATGGAACTGGCTCCGTAGCGTCCAGGGGCGCATTGCGCATCAGGTCGACGCCGCGGGGATTGGCGCGGGTCCCGCGCTCCAGGCCGCCTGGATTGACGATCGGCATGAAGATCAAGCGGAGCGACTCGAGTTTGCGGCTAAGGTCGTCATCCCATCGCAGGCTGCGGATGACGCTACGCAAGTAAGCGATGACCACCTCCGCGCCAATGCGTTCGAGTCCGTGAATCCCGCCGAAGAATCCTACGCCGGGTACGTCCGTTCCGGACCTTCCGATCGCGATCGAGTATATGGGCAGACGCCCCTCACGAGATTCGACCTCGGAAGCGACCGTGACTTCGATCAGGCTGCCTGCCTCGCGAATGACCTGTTCCAGCTCGGCTAACTCGGATGGTTTGGGCACGTCGTCGCTGTGGCTGTCGAATGCCTCAGGATACTGCAGACGTGCCGCCAAGGTAAGCGCCGGTGCAGGTGGCCTCCACGGCCAGCAAGGTTCGTTCATTCCACTGCAACATTTGCCGCCTAAGCTCAGCGCGGCGTATTGCCCGGTTGTGTCGTCAGGAGCAACACCTCAGTGTCGGAGAGCATCGTGAAAGCACTTGCCGCTAGGCGCTTCTTGTTCATTGGCATCGCGGCGGCCTTGGGTGCCGCGGAGATGTTCGCCCTTCTTCGCGCCAGGCTGCGCGACGGTGGGCGCATTCAGGGCGCTCGAACATAGTCGCGAGGCGGGGCGTTCAGAAGAGGTTGAGGGCGACCTGCGCCAGCAGGGCTCCGATCAGCGAGCCAGCCAAAACGTCGCTCGGGTAGTGCAGTCCCAGTATGGGCCGCGACAGGCCGACCGCGACGGCAAACGGTATGAGTACCGGGCCCAGGCTTGGAAATCCGGCTACACAGACCATCGCGAGAGACGTGGCATGGAGCGTGTGACCCGATGGAAAGCTAAAGCGGTCCAGGGCGGGGGCTGCGGCGGATATTGCGGCGTAGACCTCGCACGGTCGTGGCCGGCCCGTGCGCTGCTTGAGCCACTTGTAAACCACGAGTCCCGAGACGCCGCACACCAGCATTCGGGCCACTGTGATCCATGCGCCGGGCCCAAAGAGCAGTGGCAGGGCCGCCATGAGGGAGTACCAGAAGAGGCCGTCGCCCAGGCGGCTGATTGCTCGAAATGTGTTGCGACACAGATTCATGTGGCTCAACCGATTCATGCGCAGGCACAGCGCCAGATCGACTTCGCTAATCCGATGCCAGGACAAGACCTCTTTCACGATCCTTCCTCCCGCGGTGCGTGGCTGCTACCTCTGCAAGTACAAGGGCGAAACGTTCCTGGATTCGGCTCCATTCCATGTGCGCCACGGACGCCGAGGCCGTCGCGCGAATGCGCGCGAGTTCGTCGCCATCCATGGCCAATCGGGAAGCTGCGGCGATGAATGCGTCGTCGTTTCCCGGGGGGGCAGTGATCCCGTTCCGGCCTGGCTCGATCAAGTCTGCCGCGGCGGCACAATCGAACGCGATGACGCCCAGGCCGCTGGCCAGCGCCTCAGGCACGACGTTGCCGAATGTTTCCGTCAGGCTCGGAAACAAGAACAAATCGGCCGACGCGTAATGTGCGGCCAAATCTTCGCCGCGTCGCAATCCGGCGTATATGTGGTTAGGGTGCCGGCGCCGCAGCGAATCCAGTAGGGGGCCATCGCCGACGAACAGGAGCCGCGCATCGGGGCGCTGCGCAACGATTGCCGCGAACGTGCGGGTGACGAGCCCGAGGTTCTTCTCCGCCGCGATGCGGCCGACATAGGCGACGACAAGATCTTCCGGGCCGACACCCCAGGAATCGCGCAAGTCTGCAGAACGCTGCGCCGGATTGAACACGTGCGTATCGACGCCACGCGCCAGGATGTCTACATTGCGGTAGCCGTCGGCCCGCAACTCGCGCGCGAGCCGGGCCGTGGGCGCCAGGGTCAGATCGGTTCGATTGTGGAAGCGCCGCAAGTGCCCGCCGACCAGGCTCTTCAGCCACCCCAGGCGATAGTGCCGGCTGTAGGCGCGGAAGTTGGTGTGAAAGCCAGAGGAGACCGGCAGGTGCAGTGATCGCGCGGCACCGACCGCCGCGGCACCGAGGGGCCCTTCGGTCGCGACGTGCACGACATCAGGAGGATCGCGGAGCCACTGCCGGCGCAGACTGCGATGCGCGGGAAGGCCGAAACGCAGGCCAGGATAGCCCGGGATCGGCAGGCCGGGGATCAGCAGTTCACCTTGGCCGGGGTCGTCGAGCCTGCCCTGCCGAGGTCTGATCACCTGGACCCGGAGATCTCGCTGACGCAATCCGTCGACCAGACGCGCCACCGTCAACGCGACGCCATTGACCTCCGGTGGATAGGTTTCGGTGACCAGGGCCACATGCAGCGGGAGGTCTGCGCGCTCGTGCATGCGGCGATGATGCGCGTCGGCTGCGACGCGACGATGTCGGCCGCGTTACGGAAAAATGTCAGCCGATTAGGACCAGTGCCCAGGTGGCGATCACGTTCATGAGAGCAATCAGCACCGCTGCGCTGCCGATGTCCTTGGCGCGCTTCGACAGCCGATGCTTCTCGAGGGAGATGCGATCGATGGCGGCTTCGATTGCGGAATTGACGAGCTCCACGATCAGTACCAGCAGCACGCTTGCTACCATGAGAGCATGACCGACTCCGTTCGCCGGCAGATAGAAGGAGAGCGGGATCAGCAGTGCCGCCAGCAGCGCCTCCTGGCGGAAAGCGTCCTCGTGACGATAGGCGGCCTTGAGGCCGGCGAACGAATAGAACATCGCGTTCCAGATCCGGGTCAATCCGGTCTTGCCCTTGAACGGGCTTTCGCGGCTCGGCTGCAGTTCCTGATCCGTCATCGTGTCGATGGTACCAGCGATCGATACAAGGCTCCTAATTGCCGTGCCCGTTCCGGCGCCGACCATTCGGCGGCGAATTTGCGGCCCTCTTGCGCAAGCTGCCTGAGAGCATGCCGGTTGCCGATGTGCGTGGCCAGTTCCCTGCCGAAAGAATCCGGATCGTCCGGCGCGACGATGGCGCCGCGCCGCGGTTCGACGATGCTCCGGGTGCCCAGGTAGGGCACGGCAAAGACGGGCAGCCCCGCCGCCATGGCTTCGAGCAGAACCAGTCCCTGGGTTTCGGTGCGCGAGGCGAAGACG
>Ga0335071_10004743_pt1 | contig 14200 bp, 10 predicted proteins | sample Lox_Sample_15_FD_206724 | JGI IMG/M metagenome (GOLD analysis project Ga0335071, IMG submission 206724) | Soil microbial communities from Loxahatchee National Wildlife Refuge, Florida, United States - Lox_Sample_1.5 | ecosystem: Environmental > Terrestrial > Soil > Wetlands | place: USA... | reverse complement strand
CAGCTTGCGGCAACGCCTTAGCGTCACGCGAAAATGATCTTGAAATCGCTGCTCTTTTACGCAGGCGCGGCCGCCATTAACGAAGCATTAACCCTAATCAGAAAGGATCGCCGGGAATCATCCGGCGATCCTTGATGGCATCATGCCCAGAATCGCCGCGACGATTATCTTGGCAGAAGCCGGTAAGGGAGAACGGTCATGGCATTGAAAGTCGAGCTCAAGCCGCACGAACGGGTCATCATCGGCTCCTGCGTGATCACCAACACCGATCAACGCGCACGGCTGCTGATCGACGGGGACAATATTCCAATCCTGCGCGAGAAGGATATCCTGACGCCTGAAACCGCCGATACGCCGGCTAAACTGGTCTATCTGGCAGTACAGCTGATGTACATCTCGCCGGACCCGCAAGGCCAGCACGGCACCTATTTCAACCTCGTGCGCGAGATCGTCACCGCCGTTCCCAGCGCCTGGGCCATCATCGAGGAAATCAACAATTTCATCCTCAACGGCGATTTCTACCGGGCGCTCAAGGAAGCCCGCAAGCTGATCGCCTATGAACAGAAGCTCAAGGACCACCACGAGCAGGTCCAGGCCCAGCGCGCGGTTGGCACCGCCGCCTAGCTCCTCGAACAATCCCATTCAAAAAATTTCGGCGCCGCATCGACCAGGTCAGGTCGATCCGGCGCCGAAATTTTTGGGCGAATGTTGAAGGCGCGTCCTTTCGGCCCGCTCACATCGCAAGCGGGGGCGCCTCGATCTCCGGAGCTTCGCTGGCACCCGTGCGGCGCGCCCCGAACTCCAGCACCGCCGCGATCAGGACATCGAGATCGCAGGTGTCGGTGCGATGGTTGACGATCGCGGCGCGGATGGCAAGTTGCCCGTCCAGCATCGTGGTCGACGGCGCGGATGTCCCGGACTCCTGGATGTCGATGACGATCTCGCCATTGACCCGGTTCGCATCATCGGCCCGATAGCGGAAGCAGACGATGTTCAGGTTGACCGGCGCCAGCAATTCGAGCCGCGGCTCGGCCAGAATACGGGCCTCCAGATAGCCGGCAAGCGCGCAAGTCCGCGCCATCATCGCTCCGAGTTTCTCGGTCCCGTAGGTTTTCAGCGTGAACCAGGTTTTCAGCGCCCGAAAGCCGCGCGACAGATCCGGCCCGAGGTCGCACGGCCATGGCGATCCCGCCGCAAGCCCCCTGCTCTCGCGCCGCAGATAGGCCGCCGGCTGAGCGAAGGCCGCGCGATGCCGCTCGCCATCACGCACCAGCAAGAATCCGGCGTCGTAAGGCACCTGCCCCCATTTGTGAAAGTCGAGCGCGATCGAGTCCGCCCGTTCGATTCCGTCGAGCAGCGGCGCCAGCACCGGCGAGAGCATGCCGAGCGCACCGAACGCACCGTCAACATGGAACCAGAGATTTTCCTCGGCGCAGAGCGCGCCGACCGCGGCGAGATCGTCGATCGCACCGATGTCGACGGTGCCGGCGGATGCCACCACCAGAAACGGCTTCAGGCCCGCCGCGCGATCGCAGGCGATCCTGGCCCGCAAGGCCGCGACATCGATGCGATGCGATTGATCGACTTCGACAGAGCGCAAGGCGTCGCTGCCCAGTCCGGCGATATCCATCGCCTTGGCGATGCAGCCATGCGCCGCCTTCGATGTATAGGCCCTCAGCGCCGTTCCCTCTTCGCCAGCGCCGCGCTGCCGCACAACACTCCCGAGCGCCGCTGTCCGTGCCACCAGCACGGCCATCAGATTGGCCATCGAGGTGCCCGTGACGAAGATGCCGCTGGCCGTGGCGGGAAAGCCGAACAGTTCGCGCATCCATAGGGCGATCTGACGCTCGACCTCGATCGGCACATGATCGCGTCCGCCGAGATTGGCATTGAGGCCGGCCGCCAGCATCTCCGCGAGCATGCCGACCACGGAGCCGCCGCCATGCACCCAGCCCATGAAGCCGGGATGGACATTGCCGGTCGCGTACGGCGCGATGAAATCGGAAAACTCCCGATAGACGTCATTCAGGTCCGACGGGCTTCGCGGCAGGCCGCCGCCGAAACGCGACCGGACCGCGTCCGGAATCGGCCGCCAGACCGGCCGCTCGCGAATGCCGGCGACATGATCGATCATGTCGTCGAGCATGCGATGTCCGAGTGCACGGATCTCGTTCCAGTCCTTCGGATCGAGCGTCTGGCTGGGCTCGGATTCAAGCCGCGTCTCGCGAAGCGCCTTGGTCATGCCGCCCGCTCGCCCCTCTTGCCGACCCGGCGCGCAAGCATTGCAACGAACGCATCGAAGATCTTGCGCATCTCCGGTCCCTTGTAGGGAAACACGTCAGGTGGATCCATGTTGTGCACGACGGCGGTGTTGTCCGCCTCGAAGATCAGAAGCGCGCCATCCCTGGTTTCAGCGCAATCGACCGTGAAATATTCCAGCCCGATACGCTGTGCCAGCGCCTCCAGTGCCGAGCGATGTCGACGCCCGAAACCGATGTCGAACGTTCGCATGAACGTCTCTTCTTCGAGCCGCTTGGCCGCGCTCGCCGACATGTGCGCGTTGAGATACCAGATGTCCCAGCGTTCGGCGATCGCCATGTGGCCCGCATAGGGCCGGCCCTCGACGAAGGCGATGCGATATTTGCGGAACTGGCCGTCCTCGCCGGAGTAATCGACAAAGCGCGAGACGAAGAATTCCTGTTCCGGCCGCTCTGCCAGATAGCGGACCATCGCCTGGCCGTCATCGACCTTGGCAAGACCGACCCCGGCATGCGATCCGCGCGGCCGGATGATGATCGGAAATGTTAGACCAGGCGCGATGTCATTTCTTGCGTCGGCCGACCGCGATGTCTGTAGCAGACGTTCCCGGCCGACGGCGAGAGTTGCGGGAATTTCCAGGCCATCGATACCCTGTAGCAGGCGGTGCAGCTTGTCGCGGTCGAGATTCCCGATCAGGCCTGGCGGATTCAGAAGCGGCCGCGGCCAGCGCGCCGACACCGCCTCGATCTTGCGCAGCGCTTCGCGGCAATCCTCGGAGTCCGAGGCAATGACGATGGCGAGGTCGTGATCCGGCAGCGGATCGGGCAGCTCCACGCCCGGAAGCAGGTACAGCGTCGTCAACTCGACGTCGGATTCTTCCAGAAGGAATTCGATCGGCGTGTTGCTGCCAAGGTCGGTTTCGGCGGCGAGCGCGAGAAGTTTCAGCCGCGGCTCCGGCGCATGACAGGGCGTGCCGAACAGCTGATGCGCGCTGAGCACATCATTCTGAATGGCGAGCCCCGCCGGCTTGTCGCCGAGCAGTTGCGCGATCAAGGCGAGGTCAAGCCCCTCGCCCGCACTGGCCGTGCCATCGAGAAGTTTGCTGATCAGTTCGCGCCATTTTGGACGCAGATCCCTGCCATCGAACGCGGTCTTGGCAAGCCGTGCCAAGCCGATCTGCTCCGCGCGATCCGCGCGCGCAGCAACGCGTAGCTCCAGCGGCCTAGACTCCATGCGATAACTCCGTCGATCTCAACTCGTCCAAGCGATCAAGCAGCAATTCCAACTTTGCGATGACAGCCGCGATGCGATCCAGTTCGCCTTGCAGACGTTGCCGAGCGAGGTCTGCAGCAGGCGCCCAGGCCTCGATGACCTGCCGCGCACCGAGGCACAGCCGCAGCATGGCTGTCGACTGTGCGCCATCGATACGAACCGGCTGTCCCAGCAGGCAGCGGCGCCTTGCAATCTCCGCGTCGCCTGCGCCATCGTCAAACAGCGCGCCGACATCCCTCGCCAGCGCGCGATAGAGAAGCTGGCAGTCGTCGGCGGAGATCGGCATCCCGCGCCGGCGGATCATGACCGGAAAGATCGTCGGACGGGAAAACTCTTCGTCGTCGCTGCCGCATGCGGACCCGTTGGCCACGACCGGACCAAGCGATGGCGATCGCGCCATCAGGCTCTCGACGCCATCGTGCAACTGCTTCAGCGCGGATGTCCGAAACTCGGCTGGAACGCGGTAATACGCGCCGATCTCCTCGAGCGCCGCTTCCCAGCGCAGCCATTGGCCGAGATTGGGCCGGTTTGAAAAATGCGACCGCAACGTCCACGCTTTCGGCCAGTCGCTGCGGCCTGCATAGTCTCGCAGGCCATCGGCAAACGCTTCGCCGCCTGGACGCGGGATGCAGCCGGGAATGAGCAGCGTGCCGCTGAACGCCGGACCGCCAAAGAATTTTGAACCCGAGATCAGCACCATGGCGCCGCGAGCGAGATGGCTCCGCAGTCGCGCACGGGTGAGCCGCATCTGGCAGGCATCGACGACGACCTGAACCCGTTGCGGCCACCGCCGGCCGATGTCGACAAGGCAGGCCTCGCTCGGCGCGCGCCAGCCAAGCTTGGAGGAGTCCATGATGTGCAGCAGCACGTCCGATCCGCAGGCCACGGCAGCGTCGATCGCGCGCAACACGGCATCATCGGTATCCGCCCTCGCCGCGCAGCCGGCCGCTGCATCAAACAACGGCAATCCGGCGCTCTCGCAGGACAGGCCCGGAATCGGCACGTCCTTGCCGACGACGCTCCCCCGCGCCGTCAGATTGGCAAAGTGACGCCCCCGCGCGGTGTAGAATGTGCCGCTGCCGGTCTGATCACAGCCGACGATGATGGTCGTCGGAACAGTTTTCGAGCGGAAGCGCGCGAGGAACAACGCATGAAGCTGCGCATCGGTGCCCGACGCTGAGAAGACCACGCCGACGTCGTCGGGCAGTTGCAGACAGGCTTTCAACTCCGCGCGCATCGCCTCGATGCGCGCGTCGAATGCCTCATCCAGCCCGACATCGATCGCCGCGCACATCAGCGCTTCGCGCGCCAGGCCCGCGCGCGCATAGGCCCGCTCCGAGATTGCAGACGCGGTGCTGGAGGAAAAACTCCATGTGTCCGGCGATGGCGACGGCCCGCAGCCGTAAGCGTTGAGCCTCCCTCGATCGAGCGCCAGGCGTGGATCGCCGCCGCTGATCAAGAGATCGTCGAGCGGCGCAAACAGATCGCGCAGCCCACTCGTGACTCCCTCGGCGGGGCGAGCGCCGGGATTTTCGGCAACCTGCAACCGGGGCGAGGCGAAGGACATGGCGATCTCAGGCCGCGTCAGCCGCGGTCGGAGCGACCGCGAATTGCGAGGCAACATCGCCTTGGAAGACGGAGGGACCGACATGATCGAGGCGGCTGTCGAGATCGGCCCAGATCTCGCCGCCGAGATCGGTCCAGCGCTTGCAGAATGCGAAATCCTCGCTGAGATAGGTGCCGGTCGCAGGATCGATCATGCATTCGAACAGCGCGAAGCGGTTTTGGCTGCCGGCCAGCGCATCCTGCGAATGCTCGCGGAAGAACTGCAGCGACGCATAGCCGGGGTGACGGCACATCGTCTCCAGCACGTGGCGCCGGATCATCAGAAAGCCGGTGCCGGCGTAGCGGACGCGGGCAAAGCCGTTCACCACGACGACGCGGTCGGGATTGTCGATCTCGAGCACGTAATCGAGCGAAGCCGCCGGCAGGTTCGGCCGGTCGGCCTCCATAGCACGCCTCGCCTTGGTCCAGTTGACTCGCTTGATCGGATAGACGCCGGCCACCACGTCGGCCCCCGATTCGATCAGGCGGAACACCTGCTCCGGCGCAAAGCCGATGTCGGCGTCGACGAACAAGAGATGCGTCGCTGCGGGATCGTCGAGGAACAGCGTCACCAAATTGGCCCGGGCGCGCGTGATCAGCGCATCGCCGTCCCGCAGATGCACCTTGAGGTCAAGATTGGATTTCGTGCGAACCGCGCTCTGCAGCCGGAACACCGAGCTCGCGAAGATGCTGGAGACCTGCCCGCCGAAGCAAGGGGTCGCAACCACAAGGTGGATCTGCTCGGTCATGACGGCCTCCAGAACTGCGGTCGTGCGCCGCAAGTCTCACCAAAGCGTAAAGAGACGTGGTTAATGAAAGCCTAACCGGAGCCGCCGATCTGGAGCCCCTGACCTGGCTGGCCTCATCCGGCCGGCAGGAACTTGACCAGCGACAGCTGCGACAGCATCGAGGTGGTCTGGTAGGACGCCTGCAGGCTGGTCTGCAGCTGCAGGATCTGGCTCGCCACCTGGTCCTGCGAAATGCCCTCGGTCTGGTCGATCAGGGTCTGCAGGGCGTTCGTGGATTGCGTCTGCCGCGCCTGCGCGTCCTTCATCGTCGTCTGCGCGTCGGCAAAGTCGGTCTGGATGTCGGAAATCGTCTGCTGCCCTGCCTGCGGTGTCAGATTGGCCGCGATGCGCTGGCTGAGCGCCGAGACCTCGGCTCCCGAATTGGTGCCCGTCGGCGAGGTCGTCGAAGCCGCATAGACCGCCACGGACTGCAGCACCTGGCGGATCGCCTGCTCGTTGGCCTGGGCGCCAAACTGCACGGACTGCGCCTGATCGATGCGGATGGTTGCGGTCGAGCGCGCCGAGCCGGGCCCGGTATTGCCGGTGTACCAGGACACCGTGTTCGCCGAACCGTTGACGAGCGACGTCGCGCTGCCGAGCGGCGAGCCCGAAACGCGGAGCGGCGGCTGAGCCGCCGTCACCGGGCTGGTGGTGAAGCCGAGGGCGGCGAAAGCGGTGGCATTCGAGCTGCTGACCGACAGCGTCGACGCGTTGTCCGTGTGCAGCGTGATGACGCCGCCCGAAATCGTCGATGGCGTCGACGTGCCGCTCAGGGCGTCAATCTTCTGCAAGAGTGTCTGTACATTGTCGGTGACGTTGATCTGGTTGTTGCCGGTCGCGCCGGCGGCCACGAAGGTGAGCGTCTGACCGTTTACGGTGATCGTGTCGTTGGCGGCAAAGCTGGATGTCAGCGAGTCCGAGCCGGCGGCGCCCGACAGTGCCGTGGTACCGGTGATCGGCCCGGGCGTCGGCAGCACCTGATTCTGCCGGACCGCTCCGGTCGCGGTGCCATCGGTGTTGAAGAAATTGTCGCCCGCTTCGACCGCCGATGCCGCGACCAGAGAGGTATTGGCGAGCTTGCTGATCGCGCTGTTCAAGGCAGTGTTGAGGTTGGCGGCGGTCGCGGCAACATTGGCGGCCGTCGTCAAGGAAGGATCAGAGGATATCGCAAAGCTGTTGGCTGGCAGCGGCGTCGCGCTCGAGGCCGTCAACTGGATCGAATCGGTCGTGCCGTCCGGTTCATTGAAGGTGAATGTAATCTGATCCCCGGGATTGGGGTTGGTGGCACCGAGGGTAACCGAGACGGCCGCCGGCGAGCCGGCGGGACCCGCCACCGTCGCGCCGGTCAAGGTCGAAGAGACCGCGTTCAGCTTGAGCCCGAACGGAGAGCCGGCAACGTCCTCGGCGACCTGGACCTGGGTCGGGTTCGCGACCGTCGGGGCGGTGACGACAAGGCGTCCCATCCCGTTGGTGCCGAGATCGGCCTGCTGCCGCTCCGAGATCACCTGTTTCAGCCCGGCCTTGGTGCCGCTGCCGTTGAGGATGTCGTCGGCCGAGGCAACCGCCGGCGTATTGATGGCGGTGCCTGAGAAGATGTAACGGTCGCCGATCTGGGTGTTGAGAATCCCGACGATCGCGGAGAGTTCGGACGACGCATTCTGCTGGCCGATGGTCTGGCCGCTCGCAGTGATGTCCTGCGACGTCGAGGCGGCGTTGTTCTGCACCTGGCCTGAGATCGTCGACAGCGACTGCAGCGCCGTGTTGGCCCCGCTGATGATCGTGTTGACGTTGGTCATCGTCGTGCCGAAGGCGGAAAGATTGGCCATCTGGTTGCGGGCCGCGATCGCAAAGCCTTCGTTGACCCCCATGCCGGCGTAGTTGGTCGACTTGACCCCGGTCGAAAGCTGGGTCGAGAGGTCCGAGAGCTGGTTCTGGATGTTGCGAACCGACTGACCGAGAACCGAATTGCCGTAATTGATGCTGGAGATGGACATCGTTCAACGCCTTACCCTTGAGCCTGCAGCAACGACTGCATCATGCTTTGCACCACCGACATGACGTGGGCGTTGGCCGCGTAAGTGTTCTGCACCTGGATCAGGTTCGACATCTCGGTGTCGATGTTGACCGCCGAGGTCGAATCGAACTTCTGCTGCAGGGTGCTGACGACGACGCTCTGGCCCTGCTGCAGCTGTTTCGCCAGCGTCGCCGAATTGCTCTGCTGGCTGACGAACTGCTGCAGATAGTCCGAGACCGTGCTGGTGAACGGCTGCGCCGCCGAACCGAGCCCGGTCTGCGGCGAGAACGAGAAGGTCGCCGAGGTCAGCTGCGAAAACAGGAAATCCGAGCGCGTGTTGTCGCCGCTCGGGGTCGTCGGCGAGGTCGAGTAGACGCTGAGCGCAGAGCGGTTGGCGAGCACCGCGGGATTGACCGTGATGCGGCCGGCCAGCCCCAGCATTTGCGGGCCGCTCGACGTGATCTGCCCGGTGTAGAGCGCGCTGGCGTCGGTGAACAGCGGCAATTGCGGGCTGCCGCTGGCGAGCGACTGGCTCGTCGTGGTCGTCGAGGCCGCATTCACCGTCGCGGACGCCGATCCGACGATGTTCAAGGTGCTCCCGGACGGATTGGAGAACGCAAGGCCGGCGCTGCCGAGCGCCGTGTTCAATTGCGTCACCGCTGACGCCATGCCGAGCGAGAAATTGATCCCGATCCGCTGCGGGTTGGCGCCAGCGGCATTCTGCAGCGGCAGCGCCAGCGGATCCGTCACATTGACGATCTGGATCTGATGCTGCGCGTTGCTGCTGTCGGTGTAGGTCAGGTTGATCGTGTTGCCCGGCAGCACGTTCGACGTGTTGACGCCGAAGCCGGCCGGCGGCCCTGTGACCGCGGTGCCGGCCGTGGTGACATCAGACAGCGAGCTCGCAAGCGTTGCCGCCAGCTGGTCGACCTGGGTCTGCGCCTGCACCAGGGTCTGGTCGCGCAGCTTGATGTCGGCCGCGATCTGGCCCGAGCCGAAGGCGTTGCTGCCGACCGCATCGATCAGGGCGCCGCTCGGCAGGCGGATGTTGAGCGAAGACACCCCGCTCTGCGCCGGATTGGAATTGTAAAGCGAGCCTGCGGTCAGCGCCCCCGGCGAATTGACGATCAGCTGTGAGGCATATCCGCTGCCGACCAGCTGGATCCCCGAGGTGGTGAACACGCTCGCCTGGTTCGAGCCGTCGGTCACGACCTTGACGTCGACGAGCTTGGCCAGATCGCTGATCGCATTGTCTCGCTGATCCATCAGCGTCGCGGCCTGCGGATCGGTCGAACTCAGGCCTTGGATCTGGAGGTTGAGCTTGGCGATCTGGTTCAGGTCGGCGTTGGCCTGGGTCGCCGACGTGCCGATGTCCTGGTCGACATTGGTACGCAGCGACTGGATGCCCTGCGTCGTCGAATTGAGCTGCTGGGCCAGCGACTGCGCGGCCGACAGCGCGACCGATTGCGCCGAGCCGTTGCCCGGATTGCTCGACAGCGCCTGCAGCGCGCTGGTGAAATTGCTGAACGTGGTCTCGAGCGTGCCGCTGCCACCGGGCGTGCCATAGACGCTCTGCAGCTGCCCGAGGATGTTGTTGATCTGGTCGGCATAGGCTCCGCCGCCGATCTCGGTCCGCAATTGACCCTGCACGAACAGGTCGAGCTGGCGGTTGACGCCGGTCGTCTCGACCGATGCGCCATAGCCGCCGCTCGGGACCTCGATCTGGTTCGCAACCTGCGCGACGTAGCCCGGCGTCTGCGCGTTGCCGACGTTCGACGAAATGATCGAGAGCGACGCCTGCGTGGAGCGCAGTCCGGACATCGCAGTGGCAAGGGCTGAACTCAAACCCATGATGATTGCCTGCCTTGAGTTGTTACACTAGGCTCTCGCCGCTTCCTGATCAGCGCAGCACGTTCAACAGATCCTGCACCATGTTGTTGGCCGTGGTGATCACCTTGGTGTTCGCCGAATAGGCCTGCTGGGTGACGATCAATTTGGTGAACTCGTCGGCGATGTCGGTGTTGGATCCTTCGAGCGAGGAGCCGGAAATCTTGCCGGAGGCGCCGATGATCGCGGGGCCGGAGAGGTCGGTGACCTCATAGGCACCGCCGTCGAGCGCCTTGAGATAATTTGTCCCGTTGAAGTGCGAGAGCGTGACCTGGGCGAGATCGATGTTCTGGCCGTTGGAGAAGGTGCCGACCACGAGGCCCGAATTGTTGACGGCGACCGATTGCAGCTGGCCGGCGGCAAAGCCGTTCTGGGTGATGGTGTTGATGGTGGCGGCACCGCTCGAGCTCGCGAACTGCGTGAGCGCGCCGGAGCTCAGGTTGAAGGACAGGTTCCCGAGCGACAGACCGTTCACCGTCACGTTCGGAATCGAGATCGACGATCCGGTCGGCGAGGACAGCGACCCGTTCGCGGCGAACTGGAAGTTGGTGCCGGTGTTGACCCACGCCGTCTGCGTGCCCGTCGCGCTGGTGTTGGTCTGGTAGAACAGATTCCAGGTGTCCCTGTGTCCGGTGCCGAGCGAGGCCGAGTCGGTCTTGGCCCAGCGCAATTGCAGGTTGATCGGCGTGCCCGCCGAATCGTAGGTGGTCACGGCGCCGCCGCTGATGGATTCGTTGGTGAAGGTGGTGAGATCGTTGCCGATGACGGTGCCCGTACCGGATCCTGCGAGCGTGCGATTGATCGCCGTGCCGGAGGCGAATCCAATGTTGGCAGCAGTGAAAGGCGCGGGAACGCTCGAGGTGGTGCTGCTGATGGTATAATTCTCGGCAGTGCCGGAGTGCAAGGTGATCGCACCGCCGCTGATCGTGGCAGCGCCGCCGGTGAACGCGCTGATCTTGCCAAGCAACGTGCCGACGGTGTCGCCGACATTGATCTGGTTGCCGGTGGCCCCGGAGGCGACGAAGGTGAACGTGACGTTGTCGCCAGCGCTGCCGGTCAGCGTGATCGTATCGCCGGCGACGAAGTTGGTCACCAGCGAGTCGGAGCCCGCGGTGGGGGAATTGAGCAGCGTGTTTGCCGTGATGGGATTACCCGCCTTGTTGTTGACCGCAGCGCCGACGGCCGTCCCGTCGGTGTAGTAGCTCGTGCCGGATATCAGCGGGTTGGTGGCGAAGTCGGACGCGTTCATGCCGCCTGCCGCCGTCAGCGTGCCGGCCGTCGCACCGGAGCTTGCCGGTGTATTCGGCTGGGTCGGAAGGTTGGCGGCATACTGGATCGAGCTGGTGGCCTGGGCCGGAATGAAGTTGTTCTGGAATTGCAGCACCTGCGGCACGTTGCCTGTGGGGTTGCCGGTCTTCGGATCGACCGTGATGCCCATCAGGTAGTAGCCGGCGCCGTTGATCAGGTTGCCGTTGGCGTTGAGCTGGAAATCGCCGCGCCGCGTATAGTCCGTGCTGCCGGAAAACACCGGCACGTTGTCGGTGATGGAGGTCGCCTTCTGCACCGAGAAGAAGCCGTCGCCATTGATGGCCATGTTGGTGGCGACCGTCGAGGCCGTGACGGTGCCCTGGGTGGTGATGGTGGCTTGCGCGAAGGCCGTGACGCCGCCGGCAACCTGCCGGTCAGGCGTGGTGGCATCCGGAATGAGATCCTCGAAGCTGGTGCCGATTCCCTTGTAGCCGGTGGTCGAAGCGTTCGCGATGTTGCCTGAAATGTTCTGCAGCGCGAAGGACTGCGCCTGCAGACCGCCGACCGAAGTATTCAACGCGTCGAAGATACCCATACCCTTGTCTCCAATTCGATTCCTTCGGCCAGCGCGTAAAGCCATGCCGCAATCGAACGAGACCGTCGCAAGGGTTGTGCCAGTACGAAAAACGTCGCTATTTCAGTGAGCTAGGTGAAAATATCCGGCGCGACAACCGGGGCGGATTTGCCGGGCGGGCAACAATTGCCGAGCATTCGGCACGCCAACAGCCGCCCCAGAGCGCAGGTATCGGACTGGTTCGCCTGTCTTATACGGACGAGCCCGAAAATTCCGGCGGCGTTACGTCGCTCGCGGCGCGCCGGGCGAACGGCACGCCAAAACCCGCCCCAGAGCGCGTGATCGGACCGGTTCGCCCGACTTATACGAACGAGCCGAATGATTCGGGCGTCAGGTCGCCGATGGCGCGGCCGGGTGGAAGACCAGCGCCACACCGTCCATACAATAGCGCAGGCCGGTTGGCTTCGGCCCGTCATCGAAGACATGGCCGAGATGGCCGCCGCAGCGCCGGCAGTGCACTTCCGTCCGCGTCATACCGAAGGTGCGATCCTCGGTCTCGCCCACGGCATTGTCGAGCGGCTTGAAAAAGCTCGGCCAGCCGGTGCCGCTCTCGAATTTCGTCTCCGAGGCGAACAGCGGCAGGTCGCAACCGGCGCAGGCGAAGACGCCCTTGCGATGCTCCTTGAGCAGCGGGCTGGTCCAGGGCCGTTCGGTGCCCTCGTTGCGCAGGATCTCATATTGCTGCGGCGTCAGTTGCGCGCGCCATTCGGCATCGGTCTTCTCGATCTCGAATTTCTCCGCCGGCCTTTGCCCGGCCCGGGCCGGCGTGGCGCGCAGCCAGCGGAAGACGGCAAGGCCAGTGAGGCTGGCGACCGAGGTGATCAGAATGCGGCGGTCAAGCATGATGGTCTCCGTGCGGGCGAGATAGGGTCGCTCTGAAGTACGGACGGCACCGCCCGACGTTACACCGGGCGATCAGCGTTTTCCTCACTTTCCCGCGAGGGGGTCAGGCCCCCTCATTCTCGTGATCGGCCGGCTGGTCGGCGGGTTCGGCTGGCTGCGGAGGCGCCGGGCGGTTCATGCGTGGCAGCCGGCCGCTCGGCAATGGGCGCATGGCGGCCTGCCGATTGGCCTCGGCCAGACGAGCCTCGCGCAGGCGTTCCTGCGCCCGCGCACGCTCCCGATGCCGGGCGAGCGCACCGGCGGCCGCGGAACTGCCGCGTCCCCACAAGCCGACGGCATATCCGGCCACCCGCCCCGCCGTACCGCCGGCCCAGACCAGCTCGAAGGGCGAGAACAGCCGCCAGCGCTCATCGCCCCAGAGAATGCTGCGGGCGATCAGCTGCCCCGCCATCGCGGAGGTATTGAGACCCTGCCGGCCAAAACCGCTTGCGACCCAGAGGCCTTTGCGGAGCTGGCCGATCTGCGGCATGCCGTGCACGGTCTGTCCGACCACACCGCCCAAAACCTCCGCGATATCGACGCGGCCGAGTTCCGGAAAAATCGTCGCGATCCTGCGCTGGATCGAGCCGGCAAACCCCTGCGGCCGCGCCTCCCAGGTGGTCTCAGGACGGGCCCATATCAGACGGTCGCCATCGACCACGCGGAAATGATCGATCCCGTCGGCATCAAAAACCGATCCCTTGAAGCTGACGATATGACGCAGCCGTTCGCCGAGCGGCGCCGTCACCGCCGCGTAGCGCCAGACCGGCAGCAAGGTATCCGACAGCCGCTTCAGCGGCGCGCCGAGATGAACGTTGCCGGCGAGCACGATATGGGAGGCACGCATGCGTGCCGAAGGCGTCACGATGCGCTTGCGAATGCCGGAGGAATCGATGCTGACGACCGGCGTGTCCTCAAAGATCCGGGCGCCGGCGCGCCTGGCGAGCGCGGCGAGGCCATGGACATATTTGCGGCCATCGACCTGGAAAGCCCGGGGATAATAGACGCCGTGGAAGTAGCGGTTGGTCCGCAACTCGTTGCGCACCCGCTCGATCTGCCAGCCTTCGACCTCGGTATCGAAATCCTCGGCCAGCATCTGCAGCCGGCTGATCAGCTGGTCGCCGGCGTCGACATTGGAGACCTCCAGCGCGCCTTCGCTGAAACCGATCCCCGGCATCAATTCTTCGGTCGCGTTGGCCCGGATGGACTCGACCCCTTCCTTGGACAGCGCCCAGAGTTCGCGGGCGTCCTCGAATCCGACGCGTTCGATCAGTTCGCTCAGGGAAAGCGAATAGCCGGGGATTACGGTTCCAAGATTGTTGCCGGAGGCGTTCCAACCGACGTGCCGGCCCTCGAGGACGGCGACGCTGGCGCCGAGCCGCGCGGCTTCGAGCGCAACCGTCAGGCCAGCGAGACCGGCGCCGACCACGCAAATGTCGACGTCGAGGTCAAACGTCAGCCGCACGCGCTCTCGCAAGCTGGTGCCGGCGCCGTTGATCGCGCTTGTGGAAGTCTCGCTCATGGCGTTTTCTTACGAACCCTACGCCGGTTTGTCACCTTGGTCCTTGGTGACCTGAGGTACATGATTGAGGAAAGAACGAATCGAGATGC
>Ga0335071_10004742_pt1 | contig 14202 bp, 8 predicted proteins | sample Lox_Sample_15_FD_206724 | JGI IMG/M metagenome (GOLD analysis project Ga0335071, IMG submission 206724) | Soil microbial communities from Loxahatchee National Wildlife Refuge, Florida, United States - Lox_Sample_1.5 | ecosystem: Environmental > Terrestrial > Soil > Wetlands | place: USA: Florida... | reverse complement strand
TGGCTCGATGAAAGTAGTAGGCCATGGGCAGTGCAAGTCCGATCTGCATCACGGCTGAAATGAAAATCAGTTCTGCCGCGGCGAGAAAGAATCGGACTGAGCCGCGAACCAGGCGCTCCGCCCACTCCTCCCCGACGAACAACGCGATGCGGCCTGAGATCATTTGCAGATCCAGACGGAATTGCGCGACTCGTGGCGGAAGCTGTGCGGCAAAGTCGTTCGAATCCCAATTGGCCAGTGACAATTTGTAAAGCTGGGAGGTCCGCTCCAGGAATGGGATGCCGATGCCTGCCACGATCAGCACGCATACGAAGGTCATCTGGAAACTGGGAGTGAATAGATGGCGCGGATCGCAAATCAGCAGGATTAGTGCCGCCACTCCAAGCGCATTCAACATCGCGCGATCGCGATACAGCAGCCTGGTACTGAGGTAAACCGCACACATCAAAGTCGCGCGCCAGACCGGCGCCCCAACTTCCGTGATGAAGGCATATCCCACGCACACTGCAATGGTGAGCAGAGTTGCGGGAATCTCTCCAATTCGAAGGCGCCGAAGAGCCCAGAACATGACAAAGGCGAGAATGCTGATGTTCATTCCCGACACAACCAGCACGTGATACGTGCCCGACCTTTGGAAATTGACGCGAGTGTCGCGGTCGATAAAAGCTTCGTCACCGATCACCATGGCGTCGATGAGGGCGGCTTCGTTTGCCGGCCAGATCGCGTGAACTCTTTCGAGTATGCTGCGGTGCATTCGGCTGCGCCACAGCTCGATGCGACTTCCTGTGAAGCCCGGAAGTAGTTCTACCTCATCCAGCTTTGCCGATCCGAGCGCAGCGATGCCGCGTTCTGCGAGGTATCCCCGATAGTCGAATGCTCCGGGATTACGAAAATTGCGGGTAGCCCTTAACCGGCAAACCAGGCGCATGCGTTCGCCATACTGAAATGCGCGAGGCCAATCGTTGTTCGAACCATCCTCTGAAACATTGGTGTACGAATCGTCTGCGACCGCACGTGGCTGATAGATATTCAGCCGCACCCGAGAGTTCACTGCGGCGCGTTCGTTATCGGGGGTTTGAATTTCATCCACCTCGATATCGACACTTTGGATGAGTTCCGCGTTCTCCTGCCGAATGCGCCCATCGCGGACCACATGCGCGGTAACGGTGACTTTTTCGCGATTGGCGAACGGAAGAATGCTCGTATCAAGTTGGTTGCTGCCGCTTCGAAGTTGAATCTCCAAAGCGCCCGCAAGAAAGAACACGGACAGTCCGACAACCCACCCCAGCTTGGCACGGCGGTGGCAGAGATAACCTCCAGCCGCTACGAACACAACCGCGCTGATGATCCACCATGAATTTGGGCGCCACTCGTACGTGCCCACGATAATGCCTGATGCGTAGACCGCGGCCACCCAAAGCATGGGAATGCGCGCAGGTTTGAAGAAAAACGTAGCAGGTCCTGCCGAAGACGGCGGTGAAATCATGATCGAATACTCAGCGATTGGCGATGAGACTAGCCGAGTCTGCTTCGTCAGCGCACGAGATGCACGACCGTTTCCAGGTGAAAGGTTTGCGGAAACAAATCTACCAGGTGCATCTGTTCGATGCGGTAACCCGCGCCCAACAGCGTGGCGAGGTCTCTCGCGAGAGTCACCGGATCGCACGAAACGTAAACAACGCGTGGCGCGCCCAAGCTTGCAAGCATTCGCGCCACGCGCTCTCCCAGGCCACTCCGAGGCGGGTCCACCACCGCCAGGTCGGGCGTATGAAACGTATGAGGGACGACTGCACCCTTCCCGGACCGCCCCGAATTAACGAGACCGGACAGATACTGCTCGGTCGTGGCTTGTACCGCTTTACCGTTCGAGGACAGATTGTAGGAAAGATCGGCGGTGGATGTCTGTGACGACTCAACAGAAATGATGTGACGGATGTCACAACCCAAGGCTGTGGAAAAAAGCCCGACACCGGCGTAAAGATCTAGAGCTGATTCTCCGCTCTGGCCTTGCGTAACGAGCCGAATAAGTTCGTCGGTAAGATGGCGATTCGTTTGGAAAAAAGAACCTGCGCTGACGCGATACGTCGCTCGCGCAGTTCGATAACTGAGATGATCTGTTCCGACGCTCACTAACTTTTCCTGTGAGCGAGACTTGCCACTTGCCACTTCTCGGAAGACCACGATCCCGGTGATTTCAGGCATTGCAGCGCGAAATTCTTCTACCCAGGTTCGAACCGAGGCGCGACGTGCATCCGATGACGCCGAAACCTCAATGAGCATCTCGCGGTCTTCGGCGTCGGCGAAGAATTCGACCTCGCGTACACCGTTGGGCGCTTTTCCCGCGCGTCCGCTTTGCCAGAGAGATGCGATGCCGCGATTGATCAACGGCGAGCTGATCGGACACTGCTCCACGCCGAGTAGTTCGTGGGAACCCATCTTGAAATAACCAGCCTTGAACGCCGGAGAGGTTTGAACCTGCAAGCGGGAACGATTGCGATAGTACCAAGGCGGAGAAGGATGTACCTGGATTTCGACCGGCACTTCTAATTTCGCCGTGCGCCGGAGCGTTTCTTTCAGGATGTCGGTTTTTATCTCAAGCTGATGTTCGTACGTTGCGTGTTGATAATGGCAGCCACCGCACGAGCCAAAGTAAGGGCATCCCGGCTTCACGCGATGCGGCGAGGCTTCGACGATCGCATCAGCATGCGCCCGCGCAAATCCGGACTTCTGGTCAACCAGCGTAGCGGCAACTCTTTCCCCGGCCAAAACCAAGGGTAGGAAGACGGCTTTGCCGCGTCCGCGCTCATCGGCAGGAAGATGGGAGAGGCCATCGCCCCCATAAATCATTTTGTCGATGGTGAGAAGCAATCATACTGATTCTAAGGTACGTAGGATGCCCCATGTCTCGTCGCATTTGCGAGACATGGGAACCACTACTTCACGACGGTCTTATATCGCCCGCCCGGCCGCTGCACCAGAGGCCCAAGCCCATTGAAAGTTGTATCCACCAAGGTGGCCGGTCACATCGACAACTTCGCCGATGAAATAGAGTCCCGGGACTCTGCGCGATTCCATGGTTTTGGCCGAGAGTTCGTCGGTGTCCACACCGCCCACCGTTACCTCGGCCTTTTCGAATCCCTCGGTTCCGCTGGGCATCAACTGCCAGGCATGAAGCTGGCGCTCGAAACTTTCCAACGCTCGATTCTTTAACGATTCCGGTGGATGCAATTCGACCCATCGATCTGCGAGGCGATTGGATAGGAATTTCTTCAGCTCACTACGTAGAGCTACCAGCGAACGCGTGGTTTTAGCATCACGGAATGCCGCAGTGGGTTTGTGCTCAAGGGCGAGATCAATTTTGATTTCCTCTCCCTTGTTCCAGTAAGAAGAGACTTGCAAAATTGCCGGCCCGCTGAGGCCGCGATGTGTGATGAGCAACTTCTCGCGAAATTCCTGCCCATCACAGGATGCGATTACTTCGGCAGAAACGCCGGCCAGATCGCAATAGTGAGATCGCTCGGGCTCTCCGAGTAGTAGGGGCACGAGTCCGGGGCGCGGCTCTCTCACTTTCAGCCCAAACTGGCGCGCCAGGTCGTAGCCGAACGACGTCGCCCCGATCTTCGGGATCGAGAGTCCTCCGGTTGCGACGACAAGAGCTGGCGCATGAAATTCATCGTCGTCAGCTCTCACGATGAATTCCGACGCACGCCGTACTTCCCCGATCTTTCTACCAACGAAAATCTCAACCTCCGCCGAGCGACACTCTTCTTCCAGCATCCCCAGAATGTCTCTGGCAGAGCGATCGCAGAACAACTGTCCCAGAGTCTTCTCGTGATATGGAATCCGATGCTTCTCCACCATCGCGATGAAGTCGTCCGGCGTATAGCGGGCGAGAGCAGACTTTGCAAAATTTGGATTCGCCGAAATAAAGTTGTGTGGTTGGCAATGGATGTTGGTGAAATTGCATCGGCCGCCGCCGGAGATCAGAATCTTCTTCCCGAGTCGCTCGGCATGTTCGAGGATGGCAACGCGGCGTCCGCGTTTACCTGCCTCAATGGCGCACATCAATCCTGCAGCACCGCCACCCAGAATCAGCGCGTCAAAGGAATGAACTTGCGGCATCACATGTAGAACAGGCTCAGCCGCGGAAGATTGTACTTTTCAAGAAGACTCTTCTGCACATACTGCTTGTGTAGTTGCTCAATTTGGGGTGCGGACATCTTCCGCCGATAGGGAGCCAGATCTCGGTCCGCTGCGGCGCGCACCGCGACAATCTCGTCGTCTGGTGTCGAGGTCAGAAGCATGGCAAACAATTTTTCCTCAAGCACCGTAAGTCGCCGTTCCAGATCCTCCAACCGTGGTGACTTCTTTGCGAGTTCATCAGCAAGTTGACGGAGGGTTCCCGCGGTTTCGCGGATGAATGGCGAAATGCCCGATGTTGCCTGAGCCTTCTCCATCGTTTCCGCATTTCGTAGAAGAAAAGCCGCAATCGAACCCGGTTCAAATCCCTGCCTGGCAGCACGCTCACTTGGAGTCTGAGGATTCGCTCCGACTGCAGCCTCTTTCATATCTTCCGCAGCCGTGAGCACTGCCTGAGAGCAATATGCGAGACTGTTAATCTTCTTGGTTTTTGACGGACGCTGGTCATAACTATCGAAGGCCGCATCAATTCCCCGCAGAACAGCTTCGAGCGGAACGCCGGCATCTTTCCAGGTTTCGATCAGCGCCCAATCCAAAGTCGATAACAACAGACCGCCGCCGCGGCGCTGCAGATAGCGATCCTCGATTTCCGTAAAGTAGTTAAAGTAATTTTCCACGACAAATCAACGGGAGGAGCGGGGAACCGGAGCCACGGGCGTTCCGTTGTTATTCGCTGATTTCCCTGCCTTTGGCGAATTCTTTGCGGTTTTCGATCCTGACTTGGGGACCGTCTCGCGGCGTCCGGCCGAATTCCGTTCCCAGATGATGCGTAGTCCATCAAGCGTCAAGAACTCGTCGACGCTCTTCATAAATTTCGACCCCGTGCCGATCAACGGCCCGAGTCCTCCCGTCGCGATTACATGCGTATTCTCGCCCAGTTCCGCCAGCAGTCGCTCGAGGATTCCATCAATGAGCCCTACATATCCGTAGTAGAGCCCTGACTGAAGGCTTCCTACCGTATTTGAGCCGATCACGCGAGCGGGCTTTCGAATCTCGACACGCGGCAAACGCGCGGTGCGCTCGAACAAGGCATCGGCGGAAATACCAATGCCAGGGCAAATCACGCCCCCCAGGTATTCCCCTTTTGCCGAGACGCAATCGAAGGTGGTTGCTGTGCCGAAATCAACGATGACGCACGGACCGCCATACCTCTCGAACGCCGCAACGGCATTCACAATCCGATCCGCCCCTACCTCGGCAGGATTGTCATAGTGCACCGGCATTCCGGTCTTAACTCCGGGCTCAATAAATAGCGGACGCAAATTGAAATATCGCTCGCATACCTGTCGCAAAACTGGATCAAGGGGAGGAACTACGGATGACACGACAATGCCGTGAATGCCTTTCGATTCAAGTCCCGCCATGGAAAACAGATTGCGAAACAAAACGCCATATTCATCCACCGTGCTCCGTCGTGATGTCGCCACGCGCCAATTTGCCAGCAGGTTCTGGTACTGGCCTGCGTCTTCGTCTCCGCTCGCGGACGCTTTGGCGGCACCCGCATACACGCCCAACACCGTGTTTGTATTTCCGACATCAATCACGAGCAGCATAAATATTTCCGGGCGGCTATCCGGCGAGCATCTCGCCCGCCGCTCAAAGGATGCTATCTTTCCCGAACCGTTCCACTCAAAACCGTATGGACTCCGTGCGAGGTACGAACCTGCAAAAACCCCCGGCTATCGAGGCCTTCCGTCGTTCCCTCAAAGGCAGAACCGTTTTCTTCAATGCGCACTCTCTTCCCGATTACCCACGTGGAATTCTCTACGAATCTTTGCCTCACAGATTCGTATGCATCCGCGCCATTCACCAAGGTCCGATACTCCCGGTCGAGCGATTTTAACAAAGCACCGATAAGCTCCACGCGCGACCACTCTCTGCCCGTTGCGAGTCGAAGGGAAGTTGCAGGCAGGTCGTTCGGAAAGGACGCCTGATTCACATTGATCCCGATCCCGACGACGATATGCCGGACGCGGGTGGCCTCGGCATTCATCTCAGCAAGGATCCCGCAGACCTTCTTCCCTTCAACCAACAAATCATTCGGCCACTTCAAATCGGCGCTGACGCGAGAGTCAACCTGATGAATGGCAGACTGTACCGCCAATCCCGCCGCGAGCGACAAAATCAGAACGTCCGACGGGGGCAACAACGGTCGCAAAATGACTGAGCAATAAATTCCGGTCGATCGCGCAGAGTGCCACGTATTCGCACCACGTCCCCGGCCTGCCGTTTGCTCCTCCGCCAGGAAGACACTGCCTTCCGGAGCACCATCGGCGGCGGCTGCCATCGCCGCCGTATTTGTTGAGCCGATTTTGTAGAAGTGATGCAGATCCTTGGCAAAGATCGTCCCTCGTACCATTGGCCGTATGATCTCCGGCAGGAGCAAGTCAGGTACGGAGCGCAGTTGATATCCGGTCGCGGGATGTCCGGCAACGTCCACGCCCAGCCCGCGCAGTTGCTGAATTAACCGCCAGACCTCCGAGCGACTGGAATCGATCTCCTGCGCGATCTTGGTCCCGCTGACCACCACAGTTGCGTGCTCCATCAAGAGACGCACGATGTGGCCGAGTCGAAGATCAGTCGGCTGCAGTTCATGCGCTGCAGCGCGCGATCTGGCGGCTTTCTGCGGACGAATTGTCAAGGCCCGGGTGATGCCGGAATTATCGGCGAAACCAGGGCCAAACCACAAATTTGAGATCCGCGAACAGGGAGAAAGTGGATGCCCTACGCCCCCGCTGTCATGCGAGGCGTAGGGAGAGAGTAATACAGGCCCAGGAGACTAACGGTTCAAGATCGTGCTTATTGAGCCGTCTCGGTGAAAATAGCGACAGGATGCCCAAGTGCATACTGCCCCTCAGCCTGTACGTGAACTGCTCCGGCAGAAGACGGGAGCGTAAGAACTACTGAGGCCTTACCCGTGGCGTCGGTGGTCACGATTCGGCTGGACAAGGTGCCAGCCGAGGTGGTGAAGAAAACCGTGCCCCCAGCAGCGCTGCCTCCGGATTGCCCGGGATTCAACGTCACAGAAAGGTTGAGCTTGCTTCCCGCCGGCCCCTTCTGATTGTCGCCGCTCTTGGTAAGCGATGCCGGAGGATTTCCGACAAGTATCCAGCCACTTTGCTGTTGCGCTACGCCGCTAGTATCTGTACTCGGTACGGTGTAGTGATAAAAGCCAGGATTGGTCCCAGCAGTTACTGTGATCTTTCCATTGTGTCCCTTGCTTACTGACGGCTGGTTCACAACCAAGGTGATACCGCTGTCGAATGTCGGAGTGCCCAGCGTGACAGTTGCCGATCCCGCCGTAACCTTCGGTTGTAGCACGACATTGCCGCCTGACGGCAACTGAGTTGTATCGGGATTCAGATCCCATTCAGCGCCCGGTAACTGAGCAGTTCCGCTGATCACGAGCAGCGTGGCCGAGTACGGAGCGAAGCTCAGGCTCGATGCCCACCTTTTGGGTTGCGCCGCCACGATCTGCGTCGGGTTTGCCGACGACAGCGTATAGGACTTGAACTGCTGCGGGGTGAATCCGTTCAGCGTAAATTGCACCTGATCTATGTTCGATGGATCTTTATTCAGCACAAGAATCGTCATTGACTTTCCGTTTGCAGCGAGCGATGCGTAGCTGCTGAACAGATCGGGGTCTCCGTTGCTCGTGTCTGAAATCGAGGTGGCCGCGAATCCGTGATGCTGTCCGTCGTAGTTCGTAAACAGCTTCAGCGCAAGATAGTTCGGATTCCCCGGCACCGGCGCGACCCAGCGGGATGCGAGGCCTAACCGCTCGCGGCCCATCACGCCGTAGGCATCAGCGTCTCCCAGCGCGGTCGAGAAATCCGCCTCACCCGCGAAGCTCGCACTCCATTCGGTAAAGCTCACCGGCGTCCCCGGATAAATCATGTTGGCCAAGGCACGCATCCGGGGAATTCGGAACGGAATAGTTTTGTTTGGCTGGATGAACGTCGCCCAAGGCTGGTTAATGCCGCCAGACTCGCTGACATAAGTCGGATCCCAATAGTCGCGGTAAATCCGCGCAGTTAAAGCCTGCTTCTGTGCCTGCGTCCAAGTTGAAGTGTCCGGGCTATCTGGATAAGCGTGAAGGTCAAGTACATCGACGGAGCGAGTATTTGCAACTTTGTCGGACCAATAAACTTCATTCAGCCACCACGGCACTAGATCGACGCCCGCGTGCGCGCCTTTATCATTTCCGTCCGCGCCATTCCAATAAAACCACCAGCAGCAACTCACCGGGCCGAAACGGATTGCCTTAGGATCCCACCCCTTCAGGTGGCGCGCCTCGGTCAGGAACGTGTCGCGCATCTCGTTATACGCAGTTGGCTGCGGATGAACGTCGCGATGAGTTCCTCCCCAGATGTCGATCTCGTTATCCATGTCATAAAAGTGAGGCGTTGGGCCGAACGCCGCTGCCAGCGCCGCCGCCCACTCATTGCGATAGACGCTACCCGGCGGATCGTTCGTTCCCGGCTGATCGAGCAGCGGAACATTCGCATCCTTCGGATTCGCCGTGAGTGTCGTGCTGCAATCGGTTTTTAGACCATTGCCCGCATCCGTATTGAATGGATCGACTGAACACTGCGATCCGTACTTCGAAACCGAGAAACTCCAATGTCCGTTCGAACCGTTCTCGGCAGTGTTTGCCACCCACGGCAGCATGACCATCGTCATCAGGGGATGGCTGCCGGCATTCTTTACGTCCGTGATGAAGTTGGTCGAGTCGGCATCGCCGATCTCGGAATAGTTGAAGTCCTCGTAGTAATAATCGTTCGCAGAGTTGTAGGTGAAAAGCTTCCAGTTGTAGCGCGATGTCGCGTTGCCGCCCCATCGCACCACTGTGAGACCACTGTCGGTAATCGTGGACGCATCCTGAGGATAGGCTCCTCCGTAAACGTAAGAACTGATGGGATGCCGGTTACCGAGCGCATCCACCGTGACATTGATATTGACGGTCGATGAACTTTCTTCGGGAGCAGAGCTAGACGTTTGACCTGAAGCAGCGGTCGTCTTTGCTTCGGAGCTCGGTTCAACACCAAATGCGAAGGAGGAGTTTGCCAGGATCAGGTAGATGCAAAGCAGTCTGACTGAACGAGCGAAGGGATACATAAGGGGAGGACCTCCGATTGCCCAGTCTAGCGCCACTAATGCACAGAAGTACATCTGTTCGGAAATCCGAAAGAATGTGCATCTCGATCTCAGGCGAAAGCCCTACGAGAGCGCGCCAGGAAGTCCTTGTGAGGCTTAGTGTCGTTCGTACGTATTTACGCAGGCACAACGCGCATGCTCATATCGACCGCGTGGATCGAGTGTGTGAGCAGGCCGACAGAGATGAAATCAACGCCAGCCTCGGCATACGCGCGCACATTTTCGAGCTTAATTCCCCCGGAACATTCGATCGGAATCAGCCGGCCCTCATTGCCGGTCCGAAGTTGCGCGCATCGCTGTACTGCGCGCTTTACATCCTCGGGCGTCATATTGTCGAGCAGAATCGCTTCCGCGCCGTGGGCTAGGGCTATTTCCAATTCGTCCAATGTGCGGACTTCGATTTCAATCGGCTGCGCTCCGCGGCGGTTGCGATGGGCGCGCTCTAACGCATGGGCAATACCTCCGGCGAGGGCGATGTGGTTGTTCTTGATCAGCACGCCATCGGAAAGATCAAGACGATGGTTCTGACCTCCACCACATCGCACCGCGTATTTATCGATCACCCGTAACCCGGGAGCCGTCTTTCGCGTATCGAGAATTCGCGTGCCCGTGCCCGATACGGCTTCGACAAACTTCCGCGTGAATGTCGCAATGCCGCTCATGCGCTGCAACAAATTCAATATCACCCGTTCGCATGACAGAAGGACCCGGGCGTTATGGCGAATGACTGCGACCGACTGTCCAGCACGCAGCCGTACTCCATCAAAAATCTCAGGATGCGTTGTGACTTCATAGTGAGACGTCACTGCTCCATCCAGAGCAGCGTAGACGTCGAGAATCCGCGCCACCGCCCCGATGCCGGCAAGAATGCAGTCCTGCTTCGCAATGATGGTCGCTGCTGCCCGCTGGTTCGCATCGATGCACGCGTAACTGGTCGCATCGCGTGTCGCTTTGTCCTCGAGCAACGCGTTCTCGAGGATCCCCGTCGGCCGTCGTGAATTCCAGTCCATGTTGTGTAAAGCGGATGAGACTTTCCTACTTCAACCGCAACCCAATTCCTTCAGCTTACTTACAGTTTTATCTTTCAGCACCGCCAGTTCCTGCTGCTGCTTGCGTAAACTCTCCACTACATTCTGCGGAGCCTTCGCCAGGAACTGCTCATTGCTCAACTGTCTTTGCCCGCTCGAAACGCCTTTTTCCAGGCGCTCTAACTCTTTTCTCAGCCGCTCACATTCTGCGCTCACGTCGATCTTGCGCTCATAAATCACCTGAACGTCAAACCGCGCCGTGCTGCGTGTACCCGCGAGCTTCGCAAGCGACCCTTCCACAAATGTGATTCTCTCGACAGCGGCTAGCCGCTCAACCGCTCCCCGATTCTGCTGGATCATCGACCGAATCTCCGGTTCGTGCGCAAAAACCTCTACTGGAACCTTGACCTTCGGCTCGACTTTCAGTTCTGCCCTTAGATTGCGGATGCTGACGATCAGATCCTGCAAAATCGCCATCTCGGTCTCGGCAGCCAAGTCAAACTGTTTTTGATCGGCTTGCGGGAAAGGAGCCAACGCAATCGATCTTTGAGCATCCCTGTCTTCATGCATCGCCTGCCAGATCTCTTCCGTGATAAATGGCATGACCGGGTGCAACAGGCGCAGCGATGCATCGAATAGGTTGACCAGATTTGTGCACGCAATCTTCGCGGGATCCTTATCGCCACCATCCTCAAAATTCAGCCTGGGCTTGATGAGTTCCAGATACCAGTCGCAGAACTCTCCCCAGAAAAAATCATAGATGCTGTTCGCAGCTTCATGAAAGCGATAACTCTCCAGCGCCTCGTTAACATTCGCCGCAACGCGATTGAATCGCGACAGAAGCCACCGGTCCTCAAGTGCGACGGACTGGAAGCCAGCCGGCCCTATATGGAGGCAGCCGCCCTCGGCTGTCCCTGGCCGAACGCCGGGCTCAATCTTGTCCACATTCATGAACATGAAGCGCGCCGCATTCCAGATCTTGTTAGCGAACGCACGATAACCCTCGGTACGGCTTTCGTTGAAAGCGATATCGGTTCCCGGTGCAGCCATGGCCGCCAGCGTAAAGCGAGTGGCGTCGGTCCCGAATCGCTCAATAATCTCCAACGGATCGATAACATTGCCCTTCGTCTTCGACATCTTCTGCCGGTCGGCGTCCCGCACGAGGGCATGAATGTAAACGTTGCGGAAGGGAACACTATCGTTCTTTTTCTCGGCCCAGCCGCTCGCTTTCTTGATCGCCGCATCCTGCTCATGTCCCTGCATGAAGTGGCAACCAAACATGATCATGCGCGCGACCCAAAAGAAAAGAATTTCATAGGCCGTGATCAGCAGAGTCGTCGGATAAAACACCGCTTGATCGCGCGTGTTCTGAGGCCAGCCTAGCGTCGTGAACGGCAGCAACCCGGAAGAGAACCAGGTATCGAGCACGTCCGGAACTTGCTCGACGGTTGCTGCGCCACATTTCGTGCACTTGCTGGGCGCCTCACGTGCAACCATCACCTCATTGCATCCTTCACATGTCCACGCCGGAATACGATGTCCCCACCACAACTGCCGCGAGACACACCAGTCGTGGATGTTATTCATCCAATTGATGTAGATCTGCCGGTAGTTGTCGGGAACGATCGTGATTTCGCCGGATTCGACCGCTTCGCGTGCCCGGTCGGCCAGCGGCTTGATTTTGATAAACCATTGCTCGGAGAGCCGCGGTTCGATGACAGTTCCGCAGCGATCGCACTTGCCGATCGCCAGCGCATAATCTTTTTCGCCGACCAGAAATCCCTGCTCGCCCAAATCGTGTAACACGCGCTTGCGCGCCTGGAACCGATCCAGTCCCGCGTATGCTCCAGCGTTCTCATTCATCCGCGCGCGGGAGTCCATAACGTTGATCTGCGGCAGATTGTGGCGAAGTCCAGCCTGGAAATCGTTTGGATCGTGCGCGGGCGTGACCTTCACCGCGCCGGTCCCGAATTCCGGTTGCGCCAGCTCGTCGGTGATGATCGGAATCTCGCGATTCATTAGCGGCAGCAGAACTTTTTTCCCGTGCAAATGCGTGTAGCGCTCGTCCTTCGCATTCACCGCGATCGCTGTGTCGCCAAGCATCGTCTCCGGGCGCGTCGTCGCGACCGTAATAAATTCGGAAGAACCAACCACCGGATAGCGGATCTCCCACAACTTTCCCGCAACATCCTCGTGCTTGACTTCGAGGTCGGAGATGGCCGTCTCGTGCCACGGACACCAGTTGACGATGTAATTCCCGCGATAGATCAGCCCTTCTTCATACAGCCGGACAAACACCTCGCGCACAGCGTGCGAGAGATTCTCGTCCATGGTGAAGTACTCGCGGTCCCAATCGACCGAAGCGCCGAGCCGCTTCATCTGGTCGAGAATCGCACCGCCGTATTCGCGCTTCCATTCCCAGACGCGCTCCACGAACTTCTCGCGTCCCATCTCTCGCCGCTTCTTGCCTTCTTTTTCGAGCTGTTTCTCGACCATCATCTGCGTGGCAATTCCGGCATGATCCGTACCGGGCAACCATAGGGTGATAAATCCGCGCATGCGGTGCCAGCGCACAATGATGTCCATCTGCGTTTGGTTGAGCATATGGCCCATATGCAGACGTCCAGTGACGTTCGGCGGAGGCAGCAACAGAGTGAAGACCGGCCGAGTCTCTCCCGGGGGCGGCGTCGGAACGGAGAAGAGTTTCTCTTTAATCCAGTACTCGGCCCAGCGCGTTTCAATCGCGCCCGGCTCGTAAGCTTTGGGAAGTTCGTGCGGCATCGGTCTTAGCAGTAGCAATTAGCAATTAGCAATTAGCACTTAGCAATGGGCCTCGAGCCGCTCAGAGTAATCTCAAACGGCCAGACGCCAAATGCTAAGTGCTAATTGCTGAGTTTACCTGCCTGAGAAAAGACGGGTCAAACTGAAGCAGGCTTCGAAATGGTGGTTGGAACGAGGATGTGACGCAGCTACTTTTTCTTCCCGAGCTTCTTGGCGATCTCTTGGACAATCTTCGGGCGCATATCGGCAAGCACGCTGTCGACAATGTTGGCGATCTCCGGATCCCCGTCGAGAGCGGCAACTTCTCCCGGGCTGCCCTCCGCCCCGACAGCGGCAGCCTTAGCGGCTTCATCCTTCAGGTCCGAAACGTCTCCCGACTCTTTCACCGTCTTGCCATCGTCCGTCTCGCGAATTTTCCGCCAGCTTGCCCAGGCCGCAGCCGTCGTAGCCGTGATATCCGATTCCTTCGCTGTCGTTTCGCCAGTACTTCCGGCATTGCGAGTCGCCGAAGGTGTAGCCGGTACGTCACCAACAGGCTCTTTAGAGTCCGCTGCCGAGTTTACGCCGGCCGCGATCGGCTCGCTGACTTCTTCCGCAACAACCTTCTCTTCAGCTTGTCTCTGATCTTTGGGGTTCTCTTCTTCCGACTTTGCTTCTTGCGGGCTTTCTTGCAGGGAGGGTGTCCTTACGGCAACATCGCTCGACTCTGCCTCCGCCGTCTTCGTCTCGATAGACTCTTCGGGATGAAGGGGCTGGACCGAAGACGCTTGTTCGACCTCGGATGGGCTCTGCAGCGAACTCTCGGGACTCGTAACTGCAGCCGGTTCCATGGAGGATGAAGGCGAAAGCTCTTCAGAAGCCGGGGCAACAAATGTTGCTTCCGCAGACGCTGCAACAGGCGTTTCACGGTCGCTACCCGTAACATCCGCCGGAGATGGAATTACTGAGGTTTCCTCGATTCGTGCCGCCGCGGTGCTCGCTTCAATGATTGGGGCAGCAGCTTCGACAACCGACATTGCTGACTCGGCCATAGCCA
>Ga0335071_10004741_pt1 | contig 14203 bp, 12 predicted proteins | sample Lox_Sample_15_FD_206724 | JGI IMG/M metagenome (GOLD analysis project Ga0335071, IMG submission 206724) | Soil microbial communities from Loxahatchee National Wildlife Refuge, Florida, United States - Lox_Sample_1.5 | ecosystem: Environmental > Terrestrial > Soil > Wetlands | place: USA... | reverse complement strand
CGGTGGAAACGTTGAAAAGAAATGGCGGGGACGACGGGGCTCGAACCCGCGACCTCCGACGTGACAGGCCGGCGTTCTAACCAGCTGAACTACGTCCCCGAAGGTGTGAATTACGTCGGCAAACACATCTTAACATACGCCGCGCTAGAGCTCGAACAGGAGCGCCTGTTTGCGCAGAACGGCCGGCGCGGCCCACTCGCGCCATTCGCCAAGTAGCGGGAAATACAGGCCCAGCCGAATGGGACGGTCATCGCGCTGCACTAAGAGGCGCGCGTAGCGCTCCAGTTGTTCCTGATAACGCCGCCGTTCGTTCTCCAGGAAATTCTCCAGGTCCGCGCCCTCATGCCGGCTGGACTTGTAGTCGATGATCCAGCGCACTCCATTTTCGTCGATGAAGGTTCGATCGATGACTGCCTCGCACAGGTCACCATCGAGAACGCCGGCGATGGAAAACTCGCTGTGGGCGTCTTCGTGTCGGCCTAGAATCCATTGGCCGCGCGGATCGCGCAGGGTGCGCGCCAAAGCGGTTTCGACGTCGTGGACGGCTTCGTTCAGTTCGTCCGGAGGGACGCCCAGATTGGCGAGCACGGCGCGATAGGTATCGCGCTCCCGATGAACGCGCGCCTGGTCCCAAGCATCCAGGCCATCGCGCGCGATCCTTTGCAAGAAACCGTGCACCCCGGTTCCGGTGTGGCGCAGCCGGTCGCTCACCCACTCGAAGGATGGCTGGGTCACGGCAGGGAGGCTTCTTTCCCGAGGCCTGGAGGCGACGGGAGGTGGAGGATCGGGAACGCGCCAGTTCGCCGGGAGACGGCGGATCGCTCTTACCGGATTGGCGACCTGGGTAGCGCTTGCGGGAGTGAGGTTCGCGAACGAGGGACCATAGGCGGGCCAAAGCAGCTTCAGAAAGGTGCTGGAGCTGGGCTCCCCCACGGAGTCGGACTTTAGCTTGATGACGCCGAGCAGATGCAGCCGTTCGCGGGCTCGCGTGGCTGCGACGTAGAGCAGCCGGGCGGTCTCGTGTTCCGCCTTACGGCGTTCGAGACTCTTGAGGTACTCGTAGATGGGGTCCTTCTCCCCGGCGCGCGGAACCGGCGCCAGTAGCAGCTCACCGCGCTGTTCCAGCCACATCAACAGCCCCGGGTCATCCTGGCGCGGCGGCACTCCCAAGCCGGGCACAATGACCGTGTCGAACTCCAGGCCCTTGGCCTTGAAAATAGTGAGGAGCTGGAGCTGAGGTCCGGCTTTGGTGTCCGGGTTGGCGAACAGAGCGCTCACCTGCTCGCGGAACCATTGGAAATCGGCCAGATCGGCGCCGCTGGCGAGCCCCTCCAGAAGATCAAAAAAAGCGGAGGCGTCTTCGAGCGCGGTCTCATCGGCGACACAGGCCGGGCCGCCCAGCCGAAGCCAGGCGTTCTCCACCCAATCCCGCAGCGCCCGGCGGCCCCTTTCTTGCAGGGCGTGCTCGAGAACGGGCAGGATGCGCTCGATCCTGGCGCGGCCGTCGCCGCTCAGGGCGATGTCCGACCGGTGCAGCAACTCCCAAATGGTCGCCTTCGGGTCCGGATTCGCCAACGCGTGAAGATCCTGGAGCGTCAAGCCGCACCAGGGGGCCCGCAGGATCGCCATCCAGGACACGCGATCGGCCGCATGCAGCAGGGCGAAGGTCAGCGCCATGAGGTCCTCCACCACCTGCCGCTCGCCCAGCTCATCGATTTCGATCGCTTGAAACCAGATCCCGTGACGCTTCAGAACACGGACGATCTCCACCAAATGCGAGCGCGCGCGGACCAGAATCGCCGCGGTCCCGTTGCTCTCGCGGACCAACTCGAGGATCCGCTGGGCCTCGTCACGTTCGTGGAGGAAGCCGCGTGTTTCGATCACCGCGCCTGCCGTCGTGACAGCGGGAACGCTAGGAGAATACGCAACTGCGCCGGATTCGACGTCGTCGTGGGACGCGAGAATCGGAGCGAAGGTACGATTGACCCATTCCACCAGCCCTGGCCTCGACCGGAAGTTGGCGCTCAAATTCAGCGGCTGGAGGCGAATCGTGCCCAGCCCCTGTTCACGCGCCTTCAGGAACAGGCTGACGTCGGCCTGACGGAAGCGGTAGATAGACTGCATGGGATCGCCGACGACAAAGAGCGTGCGGCCGTCACCTTGCTCCCATCCGGCGGTCAGCTTCTCGAGCAGTTCAAACTGGGTGAAGGACGTGTCTTGAAACTCGTCCACGAGGATGTGCTGGATCCGGTTGCCGAGCGCGAGCGCGAGATCGGCCGGAGCTTCAGGACCGCCCAGCGCCTCCGACGCGCGGATCGACAGCTCCGCGAAATCGACCCGGCCACGTTCTCGAAAAACGAGCTGCAGTTCGCCGACAGCGAGGGTGAGAACCGACACGGCCGCGTTCATGGCCTCCCATTGCGTGTCTGAGAACCGGGGCACCGGAAGTTTCTGGAAATTCCGCAGAGATTCCAGCAGGACGTCGTTGGGCCGCAGGCGGGCGAGCAGGTCTTCGCAGCGGCGCTTTCGTCGATCGTTGGAAGAAAATCCCGGAATGCGATTCACCTGCTTGCGCCAGTCGCCGCTCTTGGTAAGCAGCAATTCGACGACCGGCTTCCATTTCTCCAGGTCGTCCGGGCTCGCCTCGGGGAAAGAGTCGAGGCTGAGCAGCTCAACGATGTCGGTGATAGCGCCCGGATCGAAGGCGCTTCCAAGTGCCGCCAGTTCATCGACGACAACTCGCGCCAAAGAGGCCTCCAGCTTTTCACGGACAGCCTGGGAGTGGAGGGTGGCGCCGGTGAGACGCAGCCATTGCTCGCGTTTTTCCAGCATCTGGCAGATGAGCCGTTCCGCCTGTTGGAAATCGTTGTCCAGGTGCAAGAGCAGATACGCGAGCGCGGCATTCCCTTCCTCGAGATGCCGGAACGTGTTCCGCGCTGCTTCGCGATACAGGCCGTCCGCCTTCTCGGTGATCTCGGGCATGGCGCCGAATCGGGCCAGCCAGGGCATGCGCCGGGTGATCGCGGTGCAAAGAGCATCGATGGTCTCGATGCGAAGCTGGGCTGGATTTTGCGCGAGGCTCCACCCCAGCAATTGGTCGTGTGCCAGAACCTTCCGGGCGATGCGGAACGTCATGCGCTCGTACGCAGCGTCCGGCTGTGTGCCGGTCGCGGCAGCGCGGAGCGCGCCCACAAGCCGGGATCGCATCTCGCCCGCCGCCTTGCGGGTAAACGTGATCGCAATCACCGCTCCGGGCGACTCCACCGTTTCGAGCAGCTTCAAGTAGCGCTGTATCAGCAGCTCGGTCTTGCCTGATCCGGCCGGCGCTTGCACGATGAACGACGAGGATGTATCGAGCGCCCGCTCGCGCGCCGCACTATCGGCGCTCATGCTCAAGCTCCCGGATGCGGCATAGAGCACGCAACCCGCAGTGGTCGCACTTGCTCGGGTCGCTCGGATCGACGTCAGCCTTGCCGCTGCGAAAATCCCGAGCGAGCCGCTCCAGCACGCTCCTCCATGCAGCGACCTGTTGGGCAAAAGGGCCCGGCACCTCCATCTTCATCGCCTTCATCGACGGTAACGCCGGTCCGTCGGTCAGGCCGAGGAACCCGGACTCACCCGTGCGTATCAGGGCGAACGCGGCGCCCGCCGGAGGCCGGTCACCGGTGGCGCAGTACAGCGGAAGCTGCGGCTCCTCCGGACGGTCGCCCGCCCAGCTGCTTGTGTTCACTTTGCCGGTCTTGTAATCGAGAATAATCTGGCGACCATCAGGAAGTTCGTCGACGCGGTCGGTGCGGATGGTCACTGTGAGGCCGCCAATTTCGGCGACGCGGTCCTGCTCGGACTGGCACACGCGAAACTCGCCACGCGACTTCTCGATCTCGAGCCATTCGGCTAACAGAGTCTCCAGGCGGCGCTGCTCCAGATCGCGGCCGATACCCGGTCCGAGTGTTGCGACGGCCGCGTCAACCGAACGCACCAGCACCTCTCGCAGTTCATCGGGCGTGAGCTCGATCAGGTGCGCGTGGGAAGCAAGTTCAGCCCACAGGTTTTGGAGAGCCTTGTGAACGGCTGTACCGCGGTCTCTGTAGTTCAAGCCGGGATCGGCGTCCTCGAGCGTCTGGGCATTCAACCGATGCCTGGCGAATGCCCGGAACGGGCAGGCGGCGATGTCCTGGAACAGTCTCGCGCCGCCGCGCTGCTCGCCGTTCGGGATCAAGGCCGGTGCGGCTTCGTCGGTGATTTCCTCCCATTCTGCCTTTGCGCGCATGCCCGCGACCCACTCATTAAGCTGCGACTGGTCCTCGCCCGCGAGCCATGAGCCACCGGGCACCAGCGGACTCGGGGCGAGCGCGCGATCGCCGTCGGTCTCCGGATAGCTGAGGACAACGTCGGGCGCGCCGCGGAGCAGACGGCCCATTAACTTCGTACCGAAGTCCAGCTCGCGCTCTGCCGAAGAATGCGGCAGCTTGAACTCACGCTGCAGAGGCGTGGGTAGGAATGGATTGGGGCTCGGGGGCGAGGGCAAAGCGTCGTCGTGGAGGCCCATGATCCAAAGGTGATCGAAACTCAAACCGGAAGCCTCGAGAATGCCCATCACCTGGATGTGCGCGTCTTCACTCTGCACTTGAAAGACGGTGGCGGCCGAGAGTTCCCGCAGGCGGTCGAGCGCTTGATGGAAGGTGAATTGCGGAGCGGCGATGTCCAGTTCGGACAAGCCGGAAAGGGCATTCTGCCAGGCTTCGCGCGTCTGGAATTCGCGGCTGGTCAAAGGCCGCTCGCCGGGCCATCCAAGCGCATCCAACAGACGGGAAAAATCGCGGCTCCACTCGCTGGGGCGCTGGGTGGAAGGCAGGCTGTGCAGCTCCTGGTCGAAGCGGCGCAGGATGCGCTGCAACAGTGAGCAATTTCCTGCCGCGCCGCGCAGGCGCTCAACCGTCACGTCCCAAACGCCATCGCGCCGGAGCCGGGCATCGAGCTGTGCACGTCGCGTCCATTCGGCTTCCGCGCCCCCGAAGAACGGCGAACGCAGCAGCATCCCGACCTGCGGCAGGGGCATGGCTCCGACTCCGAATTCAAGAGCCTCGAGCGCGGCTCGCACAAGAGGATAGTCGCCGAGCGGCTGGCCCAGTGATAGATGAAACGATCGTTCGCGGTCCGGGGAGCCGCCGGCCGGGTCCAGCACCTCCTGGAAGATTCGTTCGACTCTCGGCCGCAGGCGGGTCAGATCGGGAACGATGACGCCGATCTCCGCGTCAGGGCTCTGCTCCAGCCGCCGCCGGGCCCATTGGGCCGCCGCGCGGATTTCATGGGACGAGTCGCGGAGCCTTCGGCGCTCCAGAACTGCGCGGCATTCGCCCGGCTCGAGTGTTCGTACCCGCGGAAGTGCGGCGATTAATTCCGACTGCTGCGGCGTCAGATCCTCGAAGCCGGCCAGGATGTAGGAGCCTTCGAAGGCGACTTGCTCACGCAGGAAATCGCTGAGCCGAGCGCGTTCCAACCAATGGTTGGTTTGCAGCCGGCGCCGAAAGCTTCGCGACCAGGCGGCAAACGCGGCCCAATCCTCCGTCGCTTCGAAGCGTCCGTCCACGGGCAGCCGGTAGGCGTGGACGAGCTGCCAGGCCTCCCTGGCTTCGCGCGCGGTTTCCGGAATCCGGAGGAGCGATTCGCCGGCGGGGGATTCGCGGATGACTTGCTCCCACACCAGTTGCTCCTGAAACGGGCTCAGCAGCAGGGGCGCGTCGTGCTCAGTAGGGTGCCACAGCCAATCCCGCCAGGCACGGTAGAGGAATGCCTCCAAAGGCAGAACATCCGGCCGCTGCCAGACGGACCGGCCGTGCTCGCGCTGGAGGCGGTGAAAGTCCCGGGTCAGTACCCGGGCGAGCCGGCCGCCGGCGGTGATGACCGTGGCGCCGTCCTGGACCGCGCGGAAAGTTTCCTCGAGCATGTGCTTTCATGATATTTGAGCAAACGAATCACAGTCGCGATTGACGGCCCGGCCGGCGCCGGCAAGAGCACGCTGGCACGGCGTGTCGCCGCGAAGTTGGGATATGTCTACATCGATTCCGGCGCTATGTATCGGGCCGTGGCGCTGTGGGCGCTGCGGGCCAACGTGGCGTTGTCGGACATGCATCGTCTGGAACAACTCGCTAACGCCGCGAACATCGAATTCGTACCGGGCGACAGCGTGATTCTACTGAACGGCGAAGATGTTTCCGCTGCGATTCGGGAGCCGGAGATCAGCCAGGCTGCTTCGGAAGTCTCGCTGGTTCCAGCGGTCCGCCGCGCCCTGATCCAGAAGCAGCGCGAGCTGGGCGAGAGGGCCTCGGTGGTGATGGAAGGGCGCGACATCGGGTCGGTCGTATTTCCCGATGCCACGGTGAAAATCTTTTTGGACGCCCAGCCCGAAGAGCGCGCCACGCGCCGCGCGAAAGAAACATCCCTGCCGACGGATGTTGTGGGGCGCGAGCTACAAGAACGCGATCAGCGCGACCGCACCCGAGCGCAGTCCCCGCTGGTTCAGGCGCCGGACGCCGTGTACGTCGATACCACGGGGCGCACGATTGAAGAAGCGGAAGCGATCCTGCTAAAGATCATCCGTGACCGCACCTCCAACGGACAAGAACGTACCCATTGAAATGGACAATCTGTTAGTGATGAAATTCGGCGGGACCAGCATGGGCTCCGCCGAGCGGATCCGGGTGGCAGCCGGGATCTGCACCGAACAAAAGGAAAAACGGCCCGTCGCAGCAGTTGTGTCGGCCATGTCGGGAGTGACCGACCTGTTGCTGAGTACGCTCCGGCACGCTGAAGCCGGCGACGAATCCGGCATTGAGTCGAACGTGAAAGCGCTGGCGGCGCGGCACGAGAAAGCCTGTGCTGAACTGCTCGCCGGCGAGCGACGTGAACGCGCGCTGGAGGGCATTCGCGAACTGGTTGCCGATTTTCACCGCATCGCGCATGGAATGCTGATGCTGGGGGAGCGTCCGCCGCGCTCGGTGGATGAAGCGATCGCGATCGGCGAGCGCTTATCGGCGTTGATGATGGCTGAGTACCTGGAAGCGGCCGGCGTCCCGGCTCGCGCCATCAACGGCGCCGACGTGATTGTCACCGACGGCGTGTTTGGCAACGCAACACCCATCATGGAAGCGACTCGCAAGAAGGCCGTTCAGGAGTTACAGCCGCTGCTTGCGGCCGGAATCCTTCCGGTGATGACCGGCTTCAACGGGGCCACGGTGGATGGACGGCCGACGACACTGGGCCGAGGCGGATCGGATTTCTCGGCGTCCATTCTCGCGGCGGTACTGGATGCCTCCGAGCTGTGGATCTGGACCGATGTGGACGGCATCATGAGCGCCGATCCGCGATCGGTGCCGGAGGCGCGGGTGTTGGACGCGCTGACATACAACGAAGCCGCCGAATTGGCGTATAACGGCGCGAAAGTGTTACATCCGCGAACTCTGGCGCCGCTGATTGAGCGCCAGATTCCGGTATGGAGCAAGAACAGTTTTCACCGCGAGCATCCAGGCACCCGGATTGTTCCGACACTGCCCGCTCCGGCGGGCCCGCGCGCCGTGACCTCGATGTCCAACGTTGTCCTGATCTCCATCGAACCTGCCAGCGCGGCAGTTAGCGGGACGCGCTTGATGGCCCGCGCCCTGGAAGCCCTTGCCGATGCCAATGCGGAGGTGTTGGCGCTGAGCAGCTCCAGCTACCGCCAGAGCTTTTGCTTTCTGGTTCGGAAGGAAGAGCTGGCGGCGGCGATGAAGTCGCTGGAATCCGACCTGGCGCTGGAGCTGACGCACGGCTATCTGAAACCGATCGCCGTGGACGAGAATGTCGGGCTTCTGGCGATCGTGGGGGAGGGCATGCGAGGTACGTCCGGATTGGCGGGCCGGCTGTTTCAGGCCATTTCCGAACAAAACGTTAATGTCATCGCCATTGCACAGGGCTCGAGCGAGCTGACCATCAGCATTGTGGTGCGGCGCGATGGTCTGGAGCGGGCCGTTCAGGCCGTGCATCACGAGTGCCGCTAAACGGTGCGCGTTACGGCACCGCGTGTGTCACACTGAAATCGTGCCTGAGTTTTGTACCTGCGGCGCGCAATTGCCGCCGGACGCCCGTTTTTGCCACAAATGCGGAAAGCCGCAATACGACTATCCCGGCTTGACGGAAGAGCCTGAGGTTCAAGCCCCGCCGCCTTTGCCGGAGAGAGCTCCGGTGCTGGTTCTACCGGAGATCGGCTTTCACAACCGGCTGGCGGTGCGCATCGGCTTTATCGCGGCGCTGGCGGCGATCTTCGTAAACCTAGTGCCGCTGCCGCTGCCCTACCCGCGCCTGGTGATTGGATTTATCGCAGCGGGATTCTTTGCGGTTTTTCTCTATAGCCGCCGAACGGGCCAGACCCTGAGCGTCCGTGGCGGAGCACGCTTGGGGTGGATCACAGGGATCTTCTCGTTCGCAATGTCCGTCGTCTTTTTCACCATGGCGGTGATTGGCGTGTCGAATCAGGGCGGGCTGGCGAAATCGATCGAGAGCCAATTCCCGCCGGACGATGCACGCAGGCAGATGCTCGCCCAGATGCTCAACGATCCCGCTAATCTGGCCGCGTTGGTCCTGTTTTCGCTGATCGCGTTGTTCGTGATCCTGACCGCATTGCCGATCATTGGCGGGGCGCTGGGCGCGAAGGTCCTGGCCAAGGAATGATTCGCTCGGCGGTGCTGGTGGCAGCGGCTGTCCTGGCCGCTGATCCGCTCTTAGGCGCGCTCACTCCGCGCGAGCGCCAGCTGAATATTGACTCCTTCGAATACGTCTGGAAGACGATCCGCGACAAGCACTGGCAGATCAAGCCCGCGGGGCTGGATTGGCAAGCCGTCCACGACGAGTTCCGTCCCGCGATCGAGAAGGCCGACAGCATGGATGCGGCGCGCGCGGTGATGAGAGATATGTTGGGCCGCTTGCATCAGACCCACTTCGGCATCGTTCCGGGCGACTTGTACTCGGATGTGGAAGGCTCTCGCGGCGGCGAGAACGGCACCGGCATCGATGTGCGGATAGTCGATTCGCAGGTGCTCGTCACTTCGATCGACCCCGGTTCGCCGGCGGAGGCCGAGGGTGTCCGGCCCGGGTGGCAGCTCGTGAAGATCGAGGGCACCGATCTGGCGGCTGTGGTGGCGAACTTGAACGCCAGTTACGCGAATTCGACATTGCGCGAGTTGCTGATCCGTCGCACGATTCTCTCCCGGCTGGGCACCGCCGGCACATTGGAGTTCCTGGACGGCGGCGGCAATCGCATCAACAAGACGCTGGAGAAGGGCCATCCCAAGGGCATTTTCGTGCAGTTCGGTTATTTGAATCCCGGCTATGTTTGGATCGAGTCCACGCGAGCCGGCAATGGCAACATCGGCCTGGTGCGGTTCAACATGTTCCTGGATGCGGAGCACGTGATGAAGCAGTTCGGCGGCGCCGTGGAGTCCTGTCTGAAGTGCGACGGCTTTATCATCGACCTGCGCGGCAACCCCGGAGGGATCGGCCTCATGGCCATGGGGATGGCCGGATGGTTTATCGACAAGCCCGATCAGCGGCTCGGCACCATGTATCTTCGCGACAGCACACTGCAGTTCGTCGTCAACCCGCGGGCGGCAACTTTCGGGGGACCATTGGCCATCCTGGTGGACGGCAATTCGGCATCCACATCGGAGATTATGGCCGAAGGTCTGAAGGACCTGGGGCGGGCGCGCATTTTTGGCACTCGGACCGCGGCCGCGGCACTGCCGTCTATGTTCGAGAAACTGCCCAATGGCGACGGATTTCAGTACGCGATCGCCAACTATATCTCCGAAGGCGGGCAGCCCCTGGAAGGCCGGGGCGTGACGCCGGACGTAGAGACGCCGCTCACGCGCCAGGCGCTACTGGCAGGCAAAGATCCGGCCTTGGACGCCGCCGTTGACTGGATCGAGCATCGCAAGTAGCCTCGCGGCTAAGCCGGAATCGGGTGTTCTTCCAGCATCGCGACGATGCGGCTGCGCAGCTCGGCGGTCAGAGGTTCGCGATCGCGAGCCTGGGCTCCGGTGGTTGCTATGGGATCGCCGATGCGCATGGTCACCGCTCCGCTCCGCACGCAGCCGGATCCGTACGGTAGGATCTCGCGGGTGCCGTTGAGGGCCACGGGGACGAGAGAGACACCGGCTCGAATGGCTATATGTGCTCCGCCTTCCTTGAACGGCTGCAGCCCTCCGTCGTGCGAGCGCCCGCCTTCGGGGAAGATCAGGAGCGAGATGCCGCGATCGCGAATGATTTGCGCCGCCGCCGTCATGGCCTTGACTGCTGCGCGTGGATCGTCGCGCGGCACCGGAACATGGCCCGCCCGGGCGAGGTGGGTTCCGAGGAGCGGGATCTGGAAGAGGCCGCGCTTCGCCATAAAACGGAACTGCACCGGAATGTTTGCCAGCACGACGGGCGTGTCCATGTAGCTCAAGTGATTGGAAACGAAGACATAGCTTCCGTCGGGCGAAATCTTTTCCAGGCCTTCCACTGTCACCTTCACGCCGCTCACCCACAAGAGAGAGCGCGCCCAGGCGCGCGCCACAGCGATCTGCCGCCGGCCGCTCGTTTCGAACAGGGAGGTGACCAGGCTCACCAGTCCGAAGGATATGGTTGCCAGGATAATTGCCGGAGCGGTGATGACGTAGGCGCGCGCAGACTTCACTGGTCCTATTTTACGAGCAGCGAGCGTGCTTCGCCGACAACGAACAGCGAGCCGGTGATGAAGATCACGTCGCCGGGTCTGGCTTCGTGCAGCAGGCCGACCGCTTCCGCGACCGAGTGCGTAATGGTGGCGCCGGGCGCGAGGATGTTCTCGGGTGCTAGTGCCCGTGCGTTGGCGGTCGCAGTGAGGATGATGCGGTGGGCCAGGGGAAACAGCAGCGCCGTCATCTTGTCCACGGCCTTGTCGCGCAGAGCGCCGTAAACGATCCAGATACGGTGGTCAGAGTAAAAGCGTCGGATGTAATGGACCAGCGCGCTGATTCCGCCAGGATTATGCGCTCCGTCGAGAATGATCTCCGGCGTCTCAGAAACGTGTTCCAGCCTGCCGGGCCAGCGGGCTGAGGCGATGCCGGCCGGCGAGACGCGGAGCTGCTGCAACGCAACCGCGGCTGTTTGCGCGTTCTCCACCTGATGCTCCCCTGCCAGCGGGCAGCTAATCTCGACGCCACCCAAGCGAAACCGACTGCCGCGCGCATCGATTCTGAGATCGGAGATCGGGCAGTCGCGGGTGAAGATGTACAGGCCTTGAGCGTGCGCGCGCAACACGGCCTCCGCTTCCGGGGGCTGTTCGGCAAACACAGCCGGCACACCTGGTTTCAAGATGCCCGCCTTCTCGCCGGCGATTTGAGTCAGCGTGTCTCCCAGGAAGATCTGATGGTCGTAATCGATACGTGTGATTACACAGAGCGCCGGACGCACGACATTGGTGGCGTCCAGACGGCCGCCCAAGCCAACTTCTAAGACCGCCATGTCCACACGTTGCTCGGCGAACGCGAGAAAAGCCATGGCCGTGACGGTCTCAAAGTAAGTTGGATGCAGGTCGATTTCGCCCGCCGCCAGAAGCTGCTCAGCGGTCTGGTGGACCTGCTGAAAAACTTCGGCAAACCGCTCGGGGCTGACAGGCGCGCCCCCGATTTGAATGCGTTCGGTCGGCTCTACCAGGTGTGGGGAGATGTACAGCGCTGTTCGAACGCCCGCCGCCCGCAGCCCGGCTTCGATCATCGCGCACGTCGAGCCCTTGCCGTTCGTTCCCGCGACGTGCACGGAGCGAAAAGCGTTCTGTGGATTACCGAGAGCGTCGAGCAGCCGCGCAATGCGCTCCAGGCCGAGCTTCGCCGTCAGAACTTCGTTGCCGAGCGAATACAGGAATTGGACGGCCTCGGCGTAGTTCATTCGACGCGCGCCTTGCTCCGCGCGAAGATCTGCCAGCCTGCAACCATCAGCAGCACAGTACCGCCCACCACCTTCAGCTCGAACAGCCAAGTCGACGCCACACCCGCCGGCGGGCTGGTGGCGATCAGGATCGCGAGAACCGATATCAGCACGCCCGACGCGCCCGCCCACCGATTGCCGAATCGAAAACCGCTGCCGAAGATATAGACAAAAGGGATCAGAGTCGCGATCACCGTCATGTCCACCAGAATCTGATACGTCGCGCGTAGATTCTCGCCGAGCTGCATCAACAGGAGAAAGGCGCTGGACAACACAGCCTGCATCAAGATGGAGACATACGGCGTTCGCCAGCGTGGATGCAATCGGGCGAAAGCGGCTGGGAAATAGCGGTCCAATCCCAGCGCAAAGGGCACGCGAGTGTTGCCTGCGACGAAGACGCTGAGCTGTCCGACAACGCCGGCGGTGATCAACAAGGCAAAGCACGGAGTCAACCAGGCGCTGCTGAAGCGCGCGCTCGCAATTTGGCCCGCTTGCGCCAGGCCAGTCATGACATTAATGCTGGACTCGGGCATCAGCACCAGCAGAGCGGCCGTGCCTCCGATGTAGAAAAGGGCGCTACCGATACCGCTGATCCATGCCGCTCGGGGAACAATTTGCTGCGGATTCTGAATTTCTCCGCCCAGGATGGGCGCCACTTCCAAGCCGACCATCGCGAAAGCGATTTGGGACCACAGATTCACGTTATCGAAGCTGGCCTGCGGCATAAGCTCGAAATGCGTCGCGGAACCGTAGCGCCGGAACACCACGAACGCGAATGCGGCCAGCAACGCAGCGATGAGATATGTCGAGCCGCCGCCCAGGATGCCGGTCCACTTGCCGACGCGGAGCCCCACCAAATGAGCCAGGAAAGCTAACCATAAAGCGAAGAATGTCGCTGGAATTGCGAACCGCGGGTCTTCTGAATATCGGACGCCGCTCGAGCCGAACATGTATCCCGCCATTGCGACGCCGGACAGCAGCAACGTTGGGAAATAAATGATGTTGCTGAGCACGTACAACCAGGCGCACTGGAATCCATGCCATTCGCCGAAAGCGCGTTTGGTCCAGACGTAGAAGCCGCCCTCTTCGGGAAAGCGCTCGGAAAGCGAGGAAACGACGAGAGCCGAGGGAATCAGAAAGCCTACCACGGCCAGCAGCCAAAGAGTGAGCGAACCGGGACCGGCATGCGCCGCTGCTGCGAGCCATCGAATGCCCGCGACGGCGGAAATGTTGAACAGCACCAGGTGCCAGAGACGCAGTTCCCGCCGCAATGCGGGACGGCTTTCATCCATGTCGGGCCTGGCGGTACCGCATATTAAGGCTCATCGTACACTAAAGGAACGGGCATGGCGACAACGCACAAACCGCTGACGTACGAAGAGTGGCTCAAGATGCCGGAAGTAGAAGGCGTTGAGGAAGTTGTCAACGGCGAGATCGTAAAGATACCTCCCAATAAGGTCCTTCATGCCGATACTGTTGAGAACCTGGCGGACCTCTTTGCGCGCTCGATTGGATCGCGCTAGGGTCCAGATTCGCGTAAGCAACTTTGGGCTGGTTATCCGTCTTGATCCGCTAATTACGCGTCTTCCCGATTTAGCGCTGTTTATCCGCAGCAACGTCGTCGAAAAGGATGGTTACATTCACTCGGCTCCTGAGCTGGTAGTCGAGGTCCTTTCGCCTGCCAATACCCGTGCTAAGCGCGCCGGCAAGCTGAAGGACTACGAAAGCCTCGGTGTACCGGAGGTTTGGGTGGTTTCGCCCGAAGCACGGACCGTGGAAGTGCTGCTTCTGGAGAACGGAGAGCTCCGGACCAAGGCGATTCTCGGCGAGGGCGGACTCACGCCAACGAAGTTTCCCGAGGCCGCCATCGACGTCGCGGCGATCTGGCCCAAATAACGCGATCCAGCAACGAAAAAGGGCGCCGGACGCGCGATGCGCCCAGCGCCCAAACAGCTACTGTTGATCGTTTACTTCGGGCAGCCGATCCGCTGCATATCGGTATCCGGCAGGTCCTTGGCATCGCGAGCCGCGGCGGGCAGCGCCATGCCTTTGGGAACCAGCCAGATCTCCACCCGGCGATTCTTGGCTTCGTTGGTATCGGCGATAGCCGCGCCCTTACGTTCCTTGGGAGCGGCGGTCGAAATGGCGCAGGAAGTGGGAACAGATTCCGACTCCTGCGTCGCTCCGACCCAGCTTCCTTTAATACGGGAACGATCGAGCGAGC
>Ga0335071_10004739_pt1 | contig 14205 bp, 14 predicted proteins | sample Lox_Sample_15_FD_206724 | JGI IMG/M metagenome (GOLD analysis project Ga0335071, IMG submission 206724) | Soil microbial communities from Loxahatchee National Wildlife Refuge, Florida, United States - Lox_Sample_1.5 | ecosystem: Environmental > Terrestrial > Soil > Wetlands | place: USA... | reverse complement strand
GCAAGGCCATGCTGGACGACGTTGCCAGCAAGCTGCAGCAGGATCCGGACGCGAAGCTGGTGGTCGTCGGCAACGCCGACCCGGCCGAAGCGAAGAAGTCGAAGCACAAGAACCTGGCCGCCGAGCGTGCCGTCGACGTGAAGTACTACCTCACGGAAGGCGAAGCGCAACAGCACATCGATGCCAGCCGCATCGAGACGCGCACCGGCACGGAAACCACGGCTACGTCGGAACAGTGGATCGTTCCGGCGGGAGCGACGTTCCCGAATGCCGGTTCGACCACTCCGGTGGATGAGACCAAGGTGAAGCCAATCCTGGATCATCCGAAGCCGGCGGCAAAGAAGAAGGCGGCGAAAAAGGCCGAATAACGGGCGACGGGGCCCGCCCCGCTCACCCGTTGGTACAGGTAGCGAAAGGCCGGTAGGGACCACCTACCGGCCTTCCTATTTTCCGGCCTTCGGTAACCTTGAAGCATCCGTGGTAGCCTGTCACTCTGGGGCGCAGGCGAATACTGTTCGCAGGGGTATCTATCCGCGTATGAGGGACAACCACGTTTTTCGCGCCAGTTTGCAGATTGGTCTGCTGCTGGCGGTCGTTTTTATGAGCACGGCGCTCCTTGCCTCCGGGCCCTGGCAAGTCTTAGGTCCTGACGGCGGCGACGCGCGCAGCCTCGCGTACGACGCGCACAACCCAGATCACGTTTATCTCGGCACCAGCACGGGCCAGATGTTTGTTTCGAACGACGGCGGCCACAACTGGTCTCGCCTCGCGCACCTTGGCGGCGACGACTACGTTCTCGATCACATTGTGGTCGATCCGCAGAATTCCGACCGCGTCTATGTTTCGGCGTGGAGCACCTCGAGCCAGCAGATCGGCGAAGTCTTCCGGACCACCGACGGTGGACGCACCTGGCAGACTCTGCCCGCCATGCACGGTAAATCGATTCGCGCCATGGCGATGTTCCGCGGCAATTCGAATGTGATTGTAGCGGGCGCGCTGGATGGCGTGTTTCGCACGAACGATGGCGGTAACACCTGGGAGCGTTTGTCCCCCGCCAACTCGGCCGAGGTTAAGAACATTGAGTCGATCGCGGTCGATCCGAAAGATCCGAACACCGTTTATGCCGGAACCTGGCACCTGGCCTGGAAGACGGCCGATGGCGGCGCCAACTGGCAGCACATTAACAAGGGTATGATCGACGACTCCGACGTCTTTTCCGTCATCGTCGACCACGACAATCCGCAGGTTGTTTTTGCCAGCGCGTGCTCGGGCATTTACAAGAGCGAGAGCGCGGGCAACCAGTTCTCGAAGATTCAGGGCATCCCATTCTCAGCGCGCCGCACGCGCGTGCTGAAGCAGGATCCGACCAACGAAAACATCGTCTACGCCGGAACCACCGAAGGCCTCTGGAAGACGATGGACCTTGGCAAGTCCTGGAAACGCGTTTCCGCTCCTGAAGTAGTTGTCAATGACGTCTTTGTCGATCCGCGCGACTCGAACCATGTTCTCGTCGCGACCGATCGCAGTGGCGTGATGGCCTCGACCAACGGCGCGGCGACGTGGGAAACTTCCAATCACGGCTACGCGCACCGCTACATCTCTTCGCTCGTTGCCGACAACCAGAACGCTTCGACAATGTATGTCGGCGTGGTCAACGACCGCGAGTACGGCGGCGTCTTCTACTCGCGCGACAATGGCCAGCACTGGATGCAGAAAGCCGCGGGCCTTGGAGGGCGCGACGTATTTGCCCTGAAGCAGACCTCGACCGGCACGCTCGTCGCCGGCACGAACAAAGGCATGTTCTATCTCGATCACAATGCGACCGAGTGGAAGCCGATGAACCAGGTCGCAACGGAGCAGACAAAGAAGGTTTATAAAAAGGGCTCCAAAAAGCCGACGACCATGACGCTGTGGAAGAAGTCGGAACTCACGGCGCGCGTGAATGACGTCGAATTCGGCTCGCACCGTTGGTTTGCGGCGACGACCGAAGGCGTTTATTCGAGCAGGGACGATGGCAAGATCTGGAAGGTCGAGCCCGGCTTGGGACGGCAGGATTTCGTTGCCGTTCGCAATCAAGGCAACACGGTGTTCGCAGCGACGCGGACGAATGCGATGGTTTCAGACGATGACGGCGTGACCTGGAAACAGGCTGGCCTGCCTTCGTACATAACCGGCATTCGCGGCGCCGCCATCTCGCCCGACGGACAGTTCTTCGTCGCCTCGCGCGAAGGCGTCTATCGCAGCGAAAACGGCACGACCTGGGAGCACGCCACCAACGGCCTGCCTGCCAAGGACATCACTTCGGTCAGCTACGACGCCACGCACAAGCGAATGCTCGCCACGAGCGACGCGACCAGCGTGATTTTCGTGAGCACCGACGGTGGACGCAGTTGGCAGCGCGGTCCCGACAGCGGATATCCGCTGCGCCGGGTCAGCGTCATGGGCGGACGGTTTGTGGGCGCGACGCCGTTTGACGGCGTGGTGCTGCAACCCGACGGCGAGCCTATGAGCGCGGCGGCGGGGAGCACGGAGTAACAACAAACTACAACGAACTCTCACAAAGAGAACCCGGAGCAATCCGGGTTTTCTTGTTTTCGCCACAATCGAAACCGGGGAAGCGTTCCCTTGCCGTGAGTCCGGAAAAACGGCAACCCCAATTAACAGGGCTCTTAGATGACTGCCATGTTAGGGCGACAATTCCTTCATCATCGATTGCAACCTGGAGCGCGGAATTTTATAGCTGTGGTCCACCAATCCTGAGAGTTGTGTTTGGAGGTGCGACACTGGTTTGCTGACATCCACTCCCGTGCGCCAGATAAGCCTGCTTTTGAGCGGCCAATCATTAAGTCCACTACAAGGTGAAAACAGGAGCGTATGGTTTTCCGCCGCAACAGCGAGGGACTGAGAGGTGACCTGGTTCCAGGCATACGTCCAGGCAAAAAAGCGGCACGGATGGCCCAGCCACTCCACAAGCAAGCTCGCGCTTTGTTGGATTTCACGGCGTGCTTCGGTCTCGTCGATCAGTATTAAGGGGGTGTGCGTCAAGGTGTGACTCCCGATGGCGTGACCTCTTCTGTCGAGATCGACGATTTGGTCGCGGGACAGGCGCTGCCAGCGCGAATCGCGGGCCTTTTCTCCGAAGAGCAGCGAGGAGCGCTCCATCAGCCGGAAGCTGGCCTCGCGGCTAAGGCCGGTAAACCCGGGACACACAAAAAACAAGCCACGGAAGCCAAAAGATTCAAGCAAAGGCGCGACAAGTTCGTAGTTATCGAGGCAACCATCATCGAAGGTAAGCAGAGCCATGGGTCTTTTGCCGGGGGAGGCCTCGTTCAACAGACCCTCAGGGCTGAGGAAGTCGAAGCGTTGCGCCAGCCACTGAAGGTGATCCTTAAACCGGCCCAGCAGGCGCCGAGGAACATCGTGATACATCAAAACCCTCAGCGTCCCGTTGGTGTGAAGCAGACGGGCGGCGAAAGGTGCGGCCCCGCTTTGGCCCGCGGCTGACCAGACGCAGTTTCGAATTGAAGAACGCAACGACATCGTCGAAATCAGACTACCCTACTACTCACCCGCGAAAGGCGAATACCGAAAGCGATTGTCGAGTAGATTGTTTGGGTCCATCAGCCAAACCGCCGGGCAGCCGAACCGGCGGCGGCGGAAATAACGGGCCAGCTGCTCCATTTTTGCGAGCGGCGTACCACCGCGAAAACTGATGAGATCCGCGGAAAATAGGCGCTGGACGCAGAGAAGGAAGTCCCGAGTGTCAGGCCAGTCGAGGCATCCCCAGAGTTCGAGAAGGTCGACGGCCGCAATCTGGGAGCGTGATCCGCGGCGGGAATATTGAAACAAGCACAGACACTCGCTGCGGTTGTTGCGGTAGAGATACAACGTCTGCGCGCGCTCGTAGATTTTCCATCTGATTGTTTGAGGATCGCGAAGCGCCTCGAATGAACCCGCGGCAGCCGTCGCCAAGGACTGCAACTTAAGGTCGGGATCGGGGATTGGGACCAGCTTTTCTTCGACGGAGGGGTGGAGAGCGACATCGACATAAGAACTGCGCGCGCGAGACTGGCTTGGAAAATTTCGAAGAAAGAATTCGGATATGACTGGAAGAGGACGGCAGACTCGGACATATTCAAGTTCGGAACCGGGAATGGCGCGGCCGGCGAAACTTGACCAGAGCCGCGAGCTCGTCTGGTTGGCAGTCGCTGCATAGAGTGGGTATTTGCCTGCGAGCTTGCGATAGGAGAGAAAGAGGGGCAGCCCTGCACCTCGAACTGAGGGATCCACATAAAACAGGATGGAGAGAATGCAGGTGCGAATCGTCTCGCCATCCGTGAAACGGGTGGGAATAAAAAGCATTGCGCCGCAGATGCGATCCGTGTCAAAAGCTGCGACTCCGAGGGGAATCTCCGGCGTGAACGCGGGATTTCGAGCGAGCCACCGCATCCGGGACAGCATCGAGTCTGCGGTGGCTCCGGTTTGGGAGGAAAAAAAATCGGCGAGAGTCCCCGCATCTTGCGCGGACAGTTCGCGAATCTTGATCATCAATAAGGGCCCGTGGAGCAATGATAAGCTAAGAGCCAATGATTTCCCGCGATGAGCTGGTGCCTTTCATTATTCAGCGCGTGCAGCAGTTGGCGAAGGATAAAGGAGCGCAGGCGCCTTCGATGAACGAAAACAGCAGTCTGGTGAACGGCACAATCGATTCGTTGGATTTGGCCGCGCTCGTAGTGGAACTGCAGGAAAAGACGAAGCGGGACCCCTTCGAAAAAGGACTAGTGGCTTTCGATTCAGTCGGCGATCTCGCAGAACTGTATGCTTCCTGATCCTGTTTTGAGCGACACATTCCGGCGAGCATCTCACCGAACCGTTGTGGTTGACGGCGAACGCGTATATAGCGGCAGTGACTTAGCGGCACGATTCGAGAACTTGAGACACGCGCTGACGACGCGCTCAGGTTCGTGCGTAATTTGTGCGAGCAGCGACCCAGCAGATGTACTGGCCTCAATCTGCCTTCCGGGCGAGGCTGGGATGTCCGTTCTATTCGTACCAGGGTATCTTGCGCGGGATGTTCCGCGGCTGGCTGCCAGTGTAGGTGCATCTGCCGTCGTGTGCTCCGGCGAAGTAGATCTTTTGAGCCGCCGCCACGAGGCGCAATCCGTTAGTGGAGAAGTTCTTCTGCTGACTTCGGGAACCAGCGGTACGCCAAAAGTTGCACGCCATAAGTGGCAGACGTTGCTAGCACGAATTCGGCGGCCGAGGACAGAAGAAGAGCGAGTTTGGCTCCTGACGTATCTTCCGACGAGCTTCGCGGGACTGCAAGTCTTGCTCACCGCACTGGTATGCGGCGATCAGATTGTGCGCGCACCGCGGGCACCCCGGGAAGTCCTTGCTTTAGCGACGCAACGTCGTGTGACACACCTAAGCTGTACGCCGACTTTTCTGCGCGGGTTGATGGCTGCCGGCGCCGATGGTTCACTGCTACCTAGTTTCAAGCAAATTACCCTAGGCGGCGAGATTGCCGATCAGAGAACCCTGACGGCCGCAAGGACGCGTTTCCCCGGTGCGAGGATTTCGCATATTTATGCGGCAACTGAGACGGGAGCGCTATTCAGCGTAGGTGACGGCTTGGAGGGCTTCCCGAGGATCTGGCTAGAAAACGGCGTTGAAGACGTCCGTTTGAAACTTGTGGACGATGTGTTGTATGTGAACAGCCCGCGCGCGATGGTTGCCTACGCAGGCCGTCCAGACGTGAGCGCGTGGATCGACACGGGAGATATGGTGAGCGTGGGCGAGGATCGAGTGCTGTTCGTCGGGCGGCGCGATCGGAGAATCAACGTCGGAGGGGCAAAGACCGTTCCCGAGGAGGTGGAGCAGGCGATCATGGAAGTGCCAGGGGTTGCGGATGCGGTGGTTACGGGAATGCCGAACCCTCTGTCGGGGCAAATGGTACTTGCAGAAGTGGTGCCGGAGCCGGGAAGCGATACCGAGATGCTGCGTGAAGAGATCTTCTCCCACATTCGTGGGAGATTGGCGAACCACCAGATTCCGAGAATTCTGCGCTTTCGCAGCGAAGTCCCACTCGCCCCAAGCGGCAAAAAGGGCGGGACCATTTCTTCATCACTGTGAAAACCATTCTCGTTACAGGCGGCAGTCGCGGGCTAGGCTTGGCTATTGTTAGGGCCCTGCTGGAAGCTGGTTACAGTGTCGTAACCTGCAGCCGTAATTCGTCTGAGCCGCTCGATAGTTTGCTCGAAGATCCCAAGCCGAACGCACGACTGAAGTGGGTGCGTTTTGAAGTCGGCGAAGGAAACGCAGAGGATCTGATCGAAGAATCGGCATCGTGGGCTTCCGAGCGAGGCGGGCTCTACGGGTTGATCAATAATGCCGGCATCGCACGCGAGGGAGTCCTGGCAACATTTCCTGTAGTCGAAATCAATCGCATTCTGCAGATCAATTTGAGCGGAGCCTTGCAGATGGCTCGCGCCTTCCTCCGCATCTTGCTGCGTCAACCAGGAGACGGACGGATCATCAATATCAGTTCGATCATCGGTGGTCGCGGATACACGGGGCTGGCTGCCTATTCCGCATCCAAAGCCGGCATGGACGGAATGACCCGAGCTCTGGCGCGAGAGGTAGGACGACGGGGAATCACCGTGAACTCAGTTGCGCCGGGTTACTTAAGGACGGAACTGTCAAGTACGCTGTCCGAAGAGCAACTGGCACAAATAGCAAAACGCACTCCCATGCGGCGTCTTGGGACCGCTAATGACATATCGCCGCTTCTACTGTTTCTGCTCAGCGATGGGGCCCGATTCATAACCGGGCAGACGATCTGCGTTGACGGCGGATTATCTGCTTAATCTTTCCCCCTAAACTCGCGTAGGGAAACACAAACGTCGCCCGCGCCAACTCCGACTCCAGCGTCTCTCGGCGGTAATAGCTTTGGAGAATTCCCTCCCTCCACACCAGTAAGTCCCCATTTTTCGCGGAGAACTCCTCCCAAGATTGCTTCTTCCCTGCCCGCGCCATCCGCTCGCCAATTAGCAGCAGATAGGCCCATGTAATCGTCTCGTGATAAAGATTCGGCTTCCCTTTTAGAGCGGCAAAGCGCTTGAGCGCGGCGGAGAATCTGGCGAGCGCTTCGGGCATGGGGAATTCGCGCACGTAGGCGAAGGCTACACGTACGTGATCGGCGTGGTGAAACTCTCCGGGGGCGCGGCCTTGCTCGAACTCGGAAATGACAAATTGATCTGTCGCCGCCTGTTCGGTCATTATTTGTTCGATCATGGCGTCTCCTAGCTCGTCTCCATGACGGCCCACGCGGCTGCGATGTATATAACGAGGCATCCGACGTCGAACCAGCCGTGCAAAACGTGAATGATGATGGCGGCCGCTAATACCGCGATCAGGAGCCGCCCTCCGGTCTTTAGGAATCCGGGGATCAGAAAAAGCACGGCTGCCGCCATTTCCGCCCAGGCGAGAACGATGCGAAGAAAGGACGGCAATCCCGTTTTCGCGAAGGCCAATGCCGACGAATGCGCGAAGGCGAACCGAGCCGACTCGATGAGGATTACGAGGCCGAGCGTCCAGCGCAGCACGAGGATGGCAGGGTTTCCGCGGCCGCTCATTTCTTACGCTCGGAGGTCTTTGCCCTGGAGATCTTTTTCTCGGGCGTCTTCGCTTCAGAGGCCTTTGTCTCGACTCCCGACACGCGTTTCCCGGGCCTGCCTTCGACCAAGTGATGGCTCGCTCCGGAGTCAAGATCGAGCTCGTAGAACTTCTTCAATTCTCGAATGCGCGCGAGCGAGGCGGCGCTGAATGGGGTTTTGCCGTCGAAGGCGTGCAGCACGATGCCCTCAAGCACGTCGCCCAGAGTCATGTCGTGAAATTCGGCGAACGCCTTCAGGACTTTGAGAATGCGCTTTTCCATGCGCACTCCGGTCTGAACGCGTTCGATTACCAGCTTCGGATTAGGAATAGCAGGATCATTAATCATGGTACATATGTACCACGGTACCAGCGACGAAGGCAAGTCTTATCGCTAAAAGGCCCTGTCCGTGCTCCCTTTTCGTGCCCATGAGTCACCTGTGCACACAAGATCATCTGGCGGGTTTCACTGAAGTCACCGAAGGCTTTCTGCCCTGGTGCCGATAGTTCATTAGAATTTTCATCTCGTCGCAAGCGCATCGGCCCCGTCCGGACCGCCCCGAGTCGGCTGGGCGAATTGACTTTCGCGGATTTTCTTACCCGCGAGCTGTCAGCTGTCCCATCGTAGAGGAGAACAGGACTCGTGATCTCGCTAAAAAAATATCTGGAAATGAATCCAGAAAAAGTCTCTGACAAATCCGACGACCCCAACAAATTGCTGCCCGCTACATTGAAGGCTTACCGCTCTACCTTGACCGTAGCCGGAAACAGCGCCGCACGGGCGTGCCCGCCGGTCGGCTCGGAGCTCCAGCAGAACCTTGCCCAGGTCGAAAAATGCCTGGGTGGCGCGCTCACGGTGTCGGTCGTGCAAGAAGCCGAACGCGAAGTGAATGCCCAAATTGAGCTTTGGGAAGACCGCACCAAGAAGTTCTACGCAGCGCGCACCAACGAAGTGAAAGAGCTGCTTCTGACGCTCGCCCGGACGGCCGAGTCCGTCGGGGAGCGCGACCATCGCTATTCCGATCACTTTGGCCAGTTCACCAGCCGATTGAAAGCGATCTCGAACCTCGAAGATCTTACCAATGTTCGGGCTACGCTTGTCCGCGAAGCGCTTGAGCTGAAGACTTACGTCGACAAGATGGAGCAGGACAGCAACAACCTGGTGAAGGAGCTGAAGACCGAAGTTTCGGCCTACGAGACCAAACTCAAGGAGGTCGAAGAACTGGCGCTGCGCGACGCGCTCACTGGGCTTGCCAATCGCCGCAACGTCGAAGAGCGGATCGAGCACCGCATCGCCGCCAAGCAAGCCTTCTGCGCCGCGATGCTCGATGTGAACAAGTTAAAGCGCGTCAATGACGAGCACGGGCACCTCGCCGGCGACAGCCTGCTGCAGCAGTTTGCCCAGGAACTGCGTTCCGCCATGCGCTCCAGTGACGTCATCGGGCGATGGGGCGGGGATGAATTCATGGTCGTGATGGACTGCGATATGACGGGCGCGAAAGCCCAGCTGGAGCGGATTCACAAGTGGGTTTTTGGCGACTACACGATTCGTCCGGGCAAGGGCCATGCGGAGGTCAAGGTACATGTCGACGCCGCAATCGGCCTGACGCAGTGGCAACCCGGGCAGACGCTCAAGGAAGTGGTCGAGCACGCGGATGCCGCGATGTACCAGGAGAAACAACTGGCAAGGGCACAGCACGCCTAAGAACCGGTCACCCGCCTCGGTGACCGGTCAGCGGTCTTGCTACGCGTTCCCCGGCTTCCAGCGCAAGATGGGCTTGCGGGCTGCGCCCACCTCGTCCAGCCGCGAAATGCGCGTGTTGTGCGGAGCATCGAGAACGAACTGCGGATCTTCTTCCACCTCTTCCGCAATCGACTTCATTGCCTCGATGAAAAGGTCGAGTTCTTCCTTGGGCTCGCTTTCGGTGGGCTCAATCATCAACGCGCCGGGAACGATCAGCGGAAACGCCGTTGTGTATGGATGGAATCCGTAATCGATCAGGCGCTTCGCCAAGTCCATGGTGCGTACGCCCCTTTTCGACTGCACCTTATCGCTGAAGACGACCTCATGCATCGACGGCGTTTTGTACGGCAGATCGTAGACGCCTTCGAGACCCTTGCGAATGTAGTTGGCGTTGAGCACGGCGTCTTCGGTGGTCTGGCGCAAGCCGTCGGGGCCGTTGGCGAGAATGTACGCCAGAGCGCGGACGAACATTCCGAAGTTTCCGTAAAACGCCCGCACGCGGCCGACTGACTGCGGTCGGTTGTAATCGAAACCCAGCGTTCCGTCGGACTTTGTAATCACGGTCGGAATGGGCAGGAACGGTTCGAGAATTTTCTTGATCGCTACCGGGCCGGACCCTGGACCGCCTCCGCCATGCGGAGTCGAAAAAGTCTTGTGCAGGTTGAGGTGCATCAGATCGACGCCGAAGTCGCCGGGCCGCGCCTTGCCGACGAGCGCATTCATGTTGGCGCCGTCCATGTAGAGCAGTCCGCCCTTGGCGTGCATAATTTCGGCGATTTTGTGGATGTCGTGTTCGAAGACGCCGAGCGTATTCGGATTCGTGACCATGAGCGCGGCCACGTCTTCGTTCATCTGCGCGACCAGGGCATCGACGTCGACCATGCCGCGGTCGTTTGACTTCAGATTCTCGACCGCATATCCGGCGGTCGCCGCCGTCGCGGGATTGGTGCCGTGGGCGGAATCCGGAATCAGTACCTTCTTGCGCGGATTGCCCTTTGACTGATGGTATGCGCGCACCATTAAGAGACCGGTCAGCTCGCCATGCGCACCAGCCGCGGGTTGGAGCGTGATCGCATCCATGCCGGTGATCTCGATCAGGCAGTCGCTGAGCGTCTTCAAAATGCGCAGCGCGCCTTGCGAAATCTTCTCCGGCTGGTATGGGTGGCCGTTGGCAATGCCCTCCACGCGCGAGACGAATTCGTTGACGCGCGGGTTGTACTTCATGGTGCAGGAGCCTAGCGGGAACATGCCGAGATCGATGGCGTAGTTCCAGGTGGAGAGCCGTGTGAAGTGACGGATGATCTCGATCTCGCTGACTTCAGGCATGACGCCGAGGTCTTTTCTTTCTTGTGACCCCAGAAGCTTCGCAGTGTCGACTTCGGGCACATCGAGCGGAGGCAGCTTCCAGGCTGCTTTTCCGGGCGATGACTTTTCGAAGATCAGGCCTTCGTTCTGGCTGATGTGTCGCGTGGCTTTTCGGGTCGTGTGCTTCATCGCGCCACCTCCTCTTCTTCCACTTCCCGCATGGTGCGGTCGGCGCGTTCGCTATCGGCGGTGAGGCCGACGGCCGTATCGATCATGGAGCGCGTCGTCAGCTCCGTGCAGCACCACAGCGCAGCGTTGCCGAGTTCGGGATAGAACTTCTTCAACGGCAGGCCGCCGACGATCTTATGGCCGAGGAGACGGTTGTGGATGGCGTAGGGATCTTCGCTGGTCTCGACGACAAACTCGTTGAAGCGGGGGGCGGAGCCGAATTTGACCTTGGCGTGTTTACCGAATTGCGAGGCCGCATACGCAGCTTTCGCCAGGTTTTGCTTGGCCAGTTCGCGCAACCCGACCTTGCCGTAGACGGTCATAAAGATGTTGACCATGAGCGCGACCAGAGCCTGGTTGGTACAAATATTGGAAGTGGCCTTCTCGCGCCGGATGTGCTGCTCGCGCGTGGCCAGGGTCAGCACGAAACCGCGCTTGCCTTTTTTGTCGACGGTTTGTCCGGCCAAGCGGCCGGGCATCTGTCGGACGTATTTATCTTTCGTCGCCAGCACACCGCAGTAGGGTCCACCGAATCCGACCGGCACGCCGAACGACTGCGCTTCCATCGAGACAATGTCTGCCGCGCGCGGCGGCTCGACGATGCCGAGGGAGACCGCTTCGGCAATCGAGACCACCAGCAGCGCGCCGCGCTTGTGCGTGATTCCGGCGATGGCTTCGATGTCTTCGATCGTGCCGAAGAAATTTGGCGACTGAATCAGCACGCAAGCGGTGTCATCGCCGATAGCGGCTTCGAGCGCTCGCGAATCGATGCGTCCCGACGCGACATAATCGACGGCCTTGACTGGAATGTTTTGATTGGCGGCGTAAGTCGCGATCACCTCCCGATACTCGGGATGCAGCGTACGCGCCACCACTGCGCCATTTCGGCCAGTGATGCGGCAGGCCATCATCACGGCCTCGGCTGCGCCGGTCGAGCCGTCATACATCGAGGCGTTCGCCAGATCCATCCCCGTCAGTTCCGAGACCATGGTCTGGAATTCGAAGATGGCTTGCAGCGTCCCTTGCGCGAACTCGGCCTGGTAAGGGGTATATGACGTCAGGAATTCGCCGCGCTGCACGAGCGCGTCGATTACGACTGGCCGGTAATGGTTATAGGCGCCCGCTCCGAGGAAACTGGTGTAGCCTTCGGCATTCTCTTGCGCGCGCTTCTTGAACCAGTCGACGATTTCGGACTCCGCCATCTGGCGCGGGATGTCGAGGTCGCGGTGCAGCCGGAATTCAGCAGGAATCGGCGAAAAAAGATCGTCTACAGAACGTACGCCGATCGCCTTGAGCATGGCCTCGCGATCGGTGGGTGATTTAGGAAGATATCTCATAAGGACCTTTGATTCGATGAGAACAAGTGCAGAAAAGATTGTGGTGCCAGTATAGAGGGACAATTGCAGAGGTCAGATTTCAGATTGCAGAGGTAAAACCCCTCGCTTCCACCGTTAATGTAGAACGCGAGGGCTTTTACCTCTGACCTCTGACCTCTAACCTCTGCAATGTCGTTCAGTGTCCTGCCTCTTCGCTGACGAATTTTTCGTAGTCGGCGGCTGAAAGCAGCCCGTTCAGTTCCGCCGGATCTTTCAGGGTTATCTTGATCATCCAGGACGCGTGCGCATCCTTATTGACTTTTTCTGGGGAGGTGGCAAGCTCGCAGTTCACTTCTGTGACAGTGCCCGACGCTGGCGCGTACAAGTCCGAGACGGCCTTCACCGACTCGACCGTGCCAAACGTCTTGCCTACGGTTATTTCAGTCCCAACCTTCGGGAGGTCGACAAAGACTATGTCGCCGAGCGAATCCTGGGCGTGGCTGGTGATGCCGATCTTGCCGTCGTTAGAAATCCATTCATGCTCTTTTGTATATTTGCGGTCGGTTGGGTAAGACATTCGCTTCTAGCTCCTGGCTAAATAGTCTTTAGTCGTTGGTCGTTGGTCGCTAGCGATCACGATTTCTTCGGACGCTTATAAAAGGGGGTCGGGATAACCTGCGCCTTCACTCCCTGGCCTCGAATCTCAACCTGCACCGTGCTGCCGATCTCGGCGTGCGATGGCGGCACATAGGCCAGCGCAATGTTCTTCTTCAAGAACGGCGCCGGCGAGCCGCTGGTCACGTAGCCGATCTCGCTGCCGCCATTATCGAGAACCTTGTAACTGTCTCGCGCAATTCCGCGGTCGATCATCTCCAGCCCGACCAGCGTGCGCTTCAAGCCTTCGTTGTGGGCTTTTTCCAGCGCCGCCTTGCCGATGAATTCGGGCTTCTCTATCTTGCACCAGCGGTCGAGGCCGGCCTCCCAGACGTTGATCGTGTCGGAAATTTCATGGCCGTAGAGCGGCAGCTTGCCTTCGAGGCGAAGTGTGTTGCGCGCACCAAGCCCACACGGCACCGCGCCAAACTCTTTACCCGCTTCGAGCAAGCCATACCAAACATGCGCGCTGATGGCTTCGTCGGACGGGATGTAAATTTCAAATCCGTCCTCGGCGGTGTACCCGGTGCGGCCGATCAGCGTCTTCGAATCGAACAGGCGCTCCGAACCCGTGCGCACCGCCATCGTACGGCCCTCGGCGATCCAGTAGAACTTCAGCGACTTGTAATCGGCGTCGATACGCAGCTTCTGAAATGGCGCATTGAGTCCCTTGTCGGCGACGTCGATATAAGTGCCGTTCAATTTCTCCATCAGAGCGGCAGCCTTCGGGCCCTGGATCGCGATCTGCGTGTAGTCGTCGGAGAGGTTCTCGACGAGGCAATCGAATTGGCGCGTGTTGTCACGCACCCAGTTGAAATCTTTTTCGCGCGTGCCGGCGTTGATTACAAGCAGGTACTCGTCCACTCCCAGTCGGTGGACAATCACGTCGTCGACGAACGTGCCCTCGGGATAAAGCAGCGCCGAATACTGCGCCTGCCCTATGGCGAGCTTTGACGCGTCGTTCATCGAAACGTGCTGGACCGCGGCCAGCGCGCCCGGCCCGGCAAGGCGAATGTCGCCCATGTGGCTGACGTCGAAGAGCCCGACGCCGGTGCGGACGGCCATGTGCTCGTTGACGATGCCACAGCCGATCGACGCCGGGTATTCAACCGGCATGTCCCAACCATTGAATTCGACCATCTTGGCGCCCATCTGACGATGTACGGCATTGAGCGCGGTTTTACGGACGGCAGGCGGACTTACAGGGGCGGCGGACAAGAGCAACCTCGGTCGGGGACTTGGAACTGTTTAAGGTAACACCTGCGCGGGAACAGCGGCAAGGAAGGTCAGAGGTTAGAGGTAAAA
>Ga0335071_10004738_pt1 | contig 14205 bp, 14 predicted proteins | sample Lox_Sample_15_FD_206724 | JGI IMG/M metagenome (GOLD analysis project Ga0335071, IMG submission 206724) | Soil microbial communities from Loxahatchee National Wildlife Refuge, Florida, United States - Lox_Sample_1.5 | ecosystem: Environmental > Terrestrial > Soil > Wetlands | place: USA... | reverse complement strand
GGCTACGTGCACGGCGCCGGGACCGGCTGGCGGGGCAAGGTCGACCTCGCGCTGCCGTTCTCGCTCATCTGGTCGGGGCCGGGGATCAAGACGTTCACGGCGACGGGCGACCTGCCGGTGCGCGAGGGCGAGCCGGTGCTGTTCGAGATCTGGGTCTGCGCGGACGGCTACTGGGCGGACCACACGAAGAACCTCGTCGTCGGCGAGCTGACGCCGGCGTATGCGGAGCTCGAGTCCTCGCTGATGGCGGTGTACGCGGCCGGGCTCGAGTTCATCCGGCCCGGCGCGTCGATGGCGGAGTTCGACGTGCTCGTGCGCGACGGGCTCGCGGCGATGGGCTATCCGGGCCAGCCCTCGCATCCGGTCTGCCACGGCGTCGGCGCGCGCGCACACGAGCCGCCGTACCCGCACCAGGCGGCGGGCGGGGTCTTCGAGGAGGGGATGGTGCTCGCCGTCGAGCCCGGCGTCTACTGGGAGGGCGGCGGCGGGCTGCGCGTCGAGGACAACTTCGTCGTGCGTGCGGGCGGCGTCGAGAAGCTCTCGCCGTTCCCCGACGGAGTCGTGCGCGTATGAGCGAGATCTGGACCGGCGCGCTGAACGACGCGTACCGGATCGGCGGCAGCGTCGGGCTGTACGACACGACGCTGCGCGACGGCGAGCAGACCGTCGGCGTCGTGCTCGATCCGGAGCAGAAGCTCGAGATCGCGCGGCTCCTCGACGACCTCGGCGTCGACCGGATCGAGGCGGGTTTCCCGCGCGTGTCGCAGGACGACTGGGACGCGGTCGCGGCGATCGCGGGAGCGGGGCTGCGCGCGGAGGTATGGGGCTTCTCGCGGGCGGTGCCCGCCGACCTCGAGGCGCTCGTCGAGCTCGGCGTGCCCGCGTCGGTGATCGAATCGCCGATCTCCGACCTGAAGCTGAACGCGATCGGCGTCGACCGCGAGAAGATGCTCGGCCGGATCACGGACGCGATGCGCTTCGCGGCGGAGCACGGGATCCACGCGGCGTTCTTCGGTGTCGACTCGACGCGCGCGGAGCCGGACTTCTTCGAGCGCGTGTACGTCTCCGCGGTCGAGGCCGGCGCGCGCGAGGTCGCGGTCGTCGACACGCTCGGGATCGCGTCGCCGGAAGCGGTCGCGGAGCTCGTCGGCCGCACGGTGGAGTGGGTCGGGCCGGATGTCCCGGTGCACTTCCACGGGCACAACGACTTCGGGCTCGCGACGGCGTCGGCGGTCGCGGCCGTGCGCGCCGGCGCGAGCTGGGTGCACGGGACGATCAACGGGATGGGCGAGCGCGCGGGGAACGCGAACCTCGGCGAGGTCGCGCTGACGCTGCGCGCGCTGTACGGCGTCGAGTCGAACCTCCGGCTGGATCGGGTGCGCGGCGTCTCGGCGCGCGTCCGCGAGCTGTCGGGGTACGAGCTCGAGCCGTGGAAGCCGGTGACCGGGGAGACGCTGTTCCGGCGCGAGTCCGGCGCGGTCGCGTCGCAGTTCCACGATCCGCCGTCGATCGAGCCGTACTCGTCGGCGCTCGTCGCGGCGCAGCGCGGAATCGTGCTGGGGAAGAAGAGCGGGCTCGATTCGATCCGGATCAAGGCCGACGAGCTCGGGCTCGACGTCCCGGAGGAGCGGCGCGCGGAGCTGCTCGCGGAGGTGAAGGCGCTCGGCGCGGAGAAGCGCGGGCTCGTCACCGACGACGAGTTCCGGGCGCTGGTCGCCGGTGGCTGACTTCGACGCCGTGCTGGTCGGCAGCGGCGTCAACGCGCTCGCGTGCGGCGCGCTGCTCTCGCGCGCCGGCTGGCGCGTCTGCGTGCTCGAGCGGAACGACTGGCTCGGCGGCGCGATCCGGACGGCGGAGATCACGGAGCCGGGGTACGTCCACGACGTCTTCTCCGCGTGGCATCCGCTGTGGGTCGGCGGGGCGGCGCACGCGCAGCTCGGCGACGATCTCGCGGCGCGCGGTCTCGAGTACCTCAACACCGAGCTGCCGACGGCGACGGCGTTCCCGGACGGGAGCGCGGCGTTCCTCCTGCGGAGCGGCGAGGCGAACGCGGGCGAGCTCGGGCCGGAGTGGCCGGGCGTCCTCGAGCGTTTCTTCCCCAACGCCGACCTCGCGTTCGGGCTGCTCGGGACCGAGCTCTGGTCGGGCGCGGGGATCGGGCTCGCGACGAAGGCGGTGCGGCGGCTCGGGCGCACTGGGACGGCGGCGTTCACCGGCGAGCTGCTCCAGTCGAGCCGCGACTGGCTCGAGACGACGTTCGCGTCCGAGCGGGCGCACGGGCTGCTGGCGCCGTGGGTGCTGCACACGGGTCTCGGACCGGACGCGGCGACGTCGGGGTTCATGACGCAGGTGATCGCGGTCGCGGTGCAGGAGGGAGGCATGCCGATCCCGCGCGGCGGCGGCGCGCGGCTCGCCGATGCGCTCGTGCAGCTGATCCGAGACAACGGCGGCACGTGCGAGACGGGCGTCCACGTCGAGCGCGTCGTCGTCCGGTCCGGCCGCGCGGTCGCCGTGCGTGTCGCGGGCGGCGACGAGGTGAGCGCGGAGCGTGCGGTCGTCGCGGGCGTGACGCCGACGCAGCTCTACGAGCAGCTGCTGCTGCCGGGCGACGTTCCGCCGGCGGTGCTCGACGGCGCGCGGCGGTTCCGGTACGGGCGCTCGGAGATGCAGATCCACTTCGCGCTGTCGGAGCCTGCGCGCTGGGACGGCGACGAGCGGCTGAACGGGACGGCGATCGTGCATGTCACCCCCGGGCTCGACGGCGTGTCGCGTGCGGTGAACGAGGCGGAGCGCGGTCTGCTCCCGGCGGAGGCGACGGTCGTCGTCGGCCAGCCGCTGACGATCGACGCCGGCCGCGCGCCGGACGGGAAGGGCCTGCTCTGGATTCAGCTGCAGGAGCTGCCGTGGCGGATCAAGGGCGACGCGGCGGGCGAGATCGACGTCGGCGACGGCTCGTGGACGGACGACGTGCGCGAGCGCTACGCGGATCGCATCCAGGCGCGCCTCGCGAGGCACATCCCGAATCTCGAGTCGTCGATCGTCGCGCGCGTGTCCCTTGGCCCGCACGACCTCGAGGCCGCGAACGTGAACCTGCGTCACGGCGATCCGTACGGCGGCGCGCTGGCGCTCGACCAGAACTTTCTGTGGCGTCCGTTCGGCCGAAACCCAGGGCACGCGACGCCGGTCGAGCGGCTCTACCACATCGGCGCGTCGACCTGGCCCGGCCCGGGCCTCGGGGCGGGCTCGGGCACGCTCGTCGCAGCGGAGCTGCTCAAGCCACCAGCCTCGCAGCGTGCGGCGGCGAAGGTTCGCTCGCTCGTGCAGCGCTAGGCGCCTCGACGAAACCGCGCAGGCGCTCTAGCGCCGCGGAGCGTGGGCGGCCGAAGCAGCCGACGACGCGGCTGGCGTCGACGAACTCGTAGCCGCCGCGAAGGCCGACGGTTGTCGCGTAGCTGCTCCAGCGCGCGTCTTGCGGCCGCGTCGCCTCGCCGGCCTCGACCGGATTCCATGCCACGTAGCGGTAGACCTCGAGAAGGTAGGCGTCGTCCAGGATCGGCTTCCCCATGTAGCGCCCGCCGACGGCGTGGCCGCGGCGCCCGTGCCGGCGATTGGTCGCGCGCGCGTAGTGCCAGTTGAGGCGCTGCATCGCCTGCGGAAGCGCGCCTTCTGCCGCGTCGAAGATCGCGTGGTAGTGGGTTCGAAGGAGGCAGACGAACACGCAGACGACGTCTTCGAGCTCGAGCATCGTCTCGAGCTCGGCGAGGAACGACCTGCGGTCGACGTTGTCGCGGAAGAACGGATCCGGGCGCGTCGATCCGGTGGCGACGTGGTAGAGGCCTTCGTGGACGGGACGCGGCGGGCGTGCCATACCGACGACGATGCCGACGGTGAGCGTCCACCGCAACCGTCTTTCGTGATCTTCCACGAATCCGCAATGGTGTCGCGAACCTCACGTCCGGTGTCCGACACAAATCGGCCAAGAAGTGTCCGACACCGGACCTGCGTTTGGTGTCAGACATCAGGCACGCGTTTGGTGTCAGACACCGAAAGGCGACTCGGTGTCAGACACCGAAAGTGAGATACCGAGAGTGCTAGAACGCGAAGATCGAACGGCCCTTGAGCTCGACGCGGTAGATGTCCGTCGCCAGCTCCAGGTGCGCATGGAACGCGGCCGCCGCGCGCGCCGCGTCGCGGGCGGCACACGCTTCCAGCAGCTCCACGTCCAGCTCCTCGTGGCGGTCCTGGATCTCGCCCTCCGCAAGGAGCACGCCCCGGTAGCGCTCGCAGCTGTCCCAGGTCGGCCGGATCAGACGCACCAACCATCCGGACCGCGCCGCGTCGTACAGCGTGAAGTGGAACGCCGCGTGCTCCCGTACCGCCGTCCGCACGTCGCCGTCGCGCCGCGCCTCCCGCTCGGCGCCGAGGTGCGCCCGCGCGCGCTCCTCGTCCTCGTCCGTGAAGAGCTCCGCCGCCCGCCGCACCGCCATCGTCTCCAGCGCGAGGCGGATCGAGAACAGCTCTCGCAGCTCCTCGACGTCGAGCCCCATCACCTTCGCCCCGTGATGCGGCACGTGCTCGGCGAGCCCGAGCGCCTCGAGCTGGCGGACGGCCTCGCGGATCGGCGAGATGCTCATCCCCAGCGACCGGGCCAGATCCTCCAGCCGCAGCGGCGTGCCGGGAGTCAGCTCGCCGAGGATGATCGCCTCGCGCAGCCGCTCCAACGCCGCCTCCGCCATCGTCCGGTGACGAACGGCGGCCCCCCCGGTGACCCGCGTCGGTGCCTCCACCGACGTGGAGCGTGAATCACACTTGATCAGATGTCAAACCCGTGACACGATTCCGCCCGGCGCATTGACGAGCGAGTCGCCTCAGCCGCTGGTCTCGATCTCGCAGGTGAGCACCCTCACCTCGAGCTTCGCCGACGACGTCGCGACGTACGCCGCCGGCGGCCTCGACGCGATCGGGATCTGGGAGACGAAGCTCGCCGAGGACGGCAACGACGCCGAGGCGCGTGAGCAGCTCGCCGCGAGCGGTCTCGGCGCCGCCTCCGCGGTCCCGGCGGTCCCGTCCGTCCTTCCGCTCCCGCTGCTCCCGGGCCCGGACGACCCGAGCGAGCGCGTCGACGCGCTCTGCGCCTCGATCCACCGCCTGGCCGCCTTCGGCCCGACCGCGATCGTCTGCCTCACGGGCCCCGCCGGCGACCGCGACCCGGACGACGCGCGCGCGACGACCATCGACGGCCTGCGCACGGTCGGCGCCGAGGCCGAGCGCGCGGGCGTCCGCATGGCGCTCGAGCCGTTCCAGCGCGAGGGCATCGAGTTCTGGTCGCAGATCAACACGATCCCCGAGGCCGTCGAGCTGATCGACGAGATCGGCAGCCCGGCGTTCGGCATCCAGTTCGACATCTGGCACCTCTGGAACACACCCGACCTGCTCGACCACATCCCGACGACCATCCACCGCTTCGCCGGCGTGCACGTGAACGACTGGCGGGAGCCGACGCGCGGCTGGGCCGACCGCGCACTTCCCGGCGACGGCGTCGCGGACGTCGCCGCCATCCTCGGCGCCCTCGACTCCGCCGGGTGGGGCGGCTACTACGACCTGGAGATCTTCTCGGACAACGGCGCCTTCGGCACTGCGTACCCGGACTCGCTCTGGGACGCGGACCCCGCCGAGCTCGTGCGCCGCAGCAGGGAACAGTTCGCTCGGTGCTGGCAGGAACGGAGGGTCGCGGCGTGAGCCGGGCCCGGAGAGGAGAAGGCATGAAGGGAGTCACACGGGCGCGCACCGCGCTCGTCCTCGTGGCCGTCGCGGCGCTCGCGCTGGCCACGACCGCGGCGGCTCGCACGCACGCACGTACCGCCGGCGCCCCGATCACGATCGGGTGGGCGTACGACGCGAAGGGCGCGATGGCGCCGTTCGACGGGCCGGCGCTCGCGGCCGCGCAGCTCCGCGTGAAGCAGGTCAACGCGAAGGGCGGCGTGATGGGACGCCCGCTCGTGATCCAGACGTGCGACACCCAGAACAACAAGCCGGCGATCGCGAAGGCGTGCGCCGACAAGCTGCTCGGCGCGGGTGCGAACGTCATCTTCACGACGTGCGACGTCGACTACGCAGCGCCGGTCGTCCAGGAGGCGATCAACCGCGGCGTGCTTGCGATCGCGCCGTGCATCGGCACCGACCAGATGGGCCCGAAGCGCTTCGGCCCGAAGGGACGCCTCGCGTTCAGCTTCGGCAACGTCGCGCAGGACGAGGGCTCGGCCATGGCGCAGTACGCCTGGGGCCGCGGCTGGAAGACCGCGGCGCTCGCAACCGACACCGTCATCGTCTACTTCAAGGACGTCGTCGCCGCGTTCAAGGCGCGCTTCCAGCAGCTCGGCGGGAAGATCGTCGACCAGGAGACGTACCAGTCGCTCGGCGGCAGCAACATCAACAACGTCGTCTCGAAGTGGAACGGCGTCAACGCCGACGTGTTCGTCACGTCGACCGCGGGCGCGTTCGGCGCGCTCTCGACGCTCGTCGCCGGGCTCCGCTCGGCAGGCGTCAACACGCCGATCCTCAACTCGTGGGCGGGTGACGGCGTCTACTGGCTGCCGAAGAGCCCGCAGGTGACGAACTACTACTTCGTCACGTTCGCGAACGCGTTCGGCCAGGATCCGAACCCGGCCGTCAACGTGCTCGCGAAGCAGGTGCACGCGGGGACCGGCGGCTTCGTCACCGGCTCGGCGGCGATCGACGGGCTCAAGACCGCGATCATCCAGACGCACGGCTCGACGAACGGCACGGTGCTCGCGAACGCGATGGAGAAGTTCCACAAGGTTCCGACGCTGTCGGGCCTCGTGAGCTTCTCGCCGCAGCTGCACACCGTCTACGGCCGCGCGTACCGCGTGATCGAGATCAACAACAACAAGCCGCGGGAGATCACGACGATCACCGCGAAGGTCGTTCCGAAGATCAACGGTTGACGGAACCGCACGACCAGCGGGAGAGGAGGCCCGGGGGAACGCTCCGGGCCTCCTCCGTATCCCGTGCGTTCGAGGGGGTTCAGGCGCTTCGCGGCGTGTCGCTCGAACTGCGGCGCGGCGAGGTGCTCGGGCTGATCGGCCCGAACGGCGCGGGGAAGTCCACGCTCGTCAACGTCATCAGCGGGTTCGACCGCCCGACGGAGGGCTCGGTCGAGCTCGAGGGCCGCGACGTCACCCGCTGGCCCGCGCACCGGCGCGGCCGCCACGGGCTCGCGCGCACGTTTCAGCACACGCACGCGTTCCGTGCGCTGTCCGTCCGCGAGAACGTCGAGGTCGCGGCGCTCGGAGTCGGCGCCGCGCCGCGCCGCGCGGCCGCGCGCGCTGACGAGCTGCTCTCGATTCTCGATCTCGTGGACTACGCCGACGCGCCGGCCGCCGCGCTCGCGCACGGCGACGAGCGGCGACTCGGCGTCGCGCGTGCCCTTGCGACCGAGCCGCGGTTCGTCCTCATGGACGAGCCCGCCGCCGGGTTGCCGGAGGCGGAGGTGCCCGCGTTCGCGTCGCTCGTGCGCTCCGTACGGGACGACCACGGCGCGGGCGTGCTGCTCATCGACCACAACATGGCGCTGATCATGGACGTCTGCGACCGCATCCACGTCCTCGACCAGGGCGCGACGCTCGCCGAAGGTGCGCCGGCCGAGATCCGCTCGAACCTCGACGTCGCCGCGGCGTACCTCGGCGAGAGCGCCGTGCACACCGACGAGGACGCCGAGTGAGCGCGCTCGTCGTCGACGGGCTCGACGTCCGCTACGGGCCGGTGCAGGCCGTCCGCGGCCTCTCGCTCGAGGTGCAGCCCGGTGAGATCGTCGGGCTGATCGGCCCGAACGGCGCGGGGAAGTCCTCGACGCTCCACGCGATCATGGGCGCGGCGCCGGTCGCGGGCGGCACGGTTCGTCTCGGCGACGTCCCGCTCGCGGGACGCAGCTCCGAGGACATCGCGCGGAGCGGCGTCGCGCTCGTCCCCGAGGGCCGCCGCATCTTCGCCGAGCTGACCGTCGAGGAGAACCTCCGCCTCGGGCTGGCCGGCCGCCGCTCGAACGGCGACGCGAGCGCGGCGATCGCGAGCGTCACGCAGCTCTTCCCCGTCGTCGACGAGTTCCGCAAGCGCTCCGCGGGCGCGCTCTCCGGCGGCCAGCAGCAGCAGCTCGCGATCGCGCGCGCGCTCGTCGCCGAGCCGGACGTACTCCTGCTCGACGAGCCGTCGCTCGGGCTCGCGCCGCGCGTCGTCGACGTCGTCTTCGATGCGCTCGTCGCGATCCGGGACCGCGGGATCGCCGTGCTCCTCGTCGAGCAGCGCGCGCAGCGCACCGTCGCGCTCGCCGACCGCACCCACGTCATCTCGAACGGCGAGCTCCGCCTGACGCTCGGCCCGAAGGATGCCGCCGACACCGACGCGCTCGTCGCCGCCTACTTCTCGTGACCGTCGCGATTCTCAACATCGACTGGCAGACGCTCGCCGACGCGCTCGCGCTCGGCGGCATCTACGCGCTGATGGCCGTCGGCATCGGCCTCGTGTTCGGCGTGCTCCGTCTCGTCAACTTCGCGTACGGGCAGCTCGTGATGGCCGGCGCCTACGCGCTCGCGTTCGGCTCCGAGTGGAACCTGCCGACGTGGGTCTCGATCCTCTTCTGCTTCGCGGTCGTCCTCGTGCTGTCCGTGGGGATGGACCGGCTCGTGTTCCGGCCGCTGCGAGGACAAAGTCCGGCAGTGATGCTCGTCGCGACGTTCGCCGTCGCGTACCTGATGCAGGCCGTCGCCCTTCTCTGGTTCGGCTCGCTCGGGACGATCGCGACGTCGCTCGCGCCGCTGAACCGCCCGTGGGACATCGGCGGCGTCGAGATCCGGAAGATCGCGATCGTCACGGTGGTCGTCGCGGCGACGTGCCTGCTGCTGCTGCGGCTGCTGCTCGACCGCACGTCGGTCGGCCTCCACATGCGCGCGGCCTCGATGGACTTCGTGACGGCGCGGATGCTCGGTGTGCGCGCGAACCGCGTCATCGGCGGCGCCGTGCTGATCTCCGGGCTGATCGCCGCCGTCGTCGCGGTGATGATGACCGTGCAGACGCCGCTCGTGACGCCGGACTTCGCGCTGCGGGACACGATCATCGTGCTCGCCGGCGTCGTGCTCGGCGGGATGAACCGGCCCCTCTCGGCGACCCTCGGCGGCTTCACGATCGGCTTCGCGAGCGGCCTCCTCGGCGGGGCGCTCCCGACGAACCAGAGCCAGTACCTCGACTCGTTCCTCTTCGTCGCGGTGATCCTCGTGCTGCTCGTCCGGCCGGACGGGATCTTCACGCGCGACCGCGGGAACGTGGAACGGGCATGAGGCGGCTCACGACCTGGGCCGAGCTCGCAGCGCCTGCGGCGCTCGTGCTCATCGCGGCGCTGCTCGGACTGAGCGCGTCGCAGTCGAACCAGACGTACTTCATCGACACGCTCGTGAAGGTGACGATCGTCGTCGCGCTCTACGTCTTCATCGGCAACTCCGGCGTGCTCTCGTTCGGGCACATCAGCTTCGTCGCGCTCGGCGCCTGGGCGGCCGGTGTGCTGTCGGTGCCGCGGGGGGAGAAGCCGGCGATCATGCCGAACCTCGCGCACTTCCTCCGCGTCACGACGGTGTCGAGCCCGACGTCGCTCGTGATCGCGGCTGCGGTCGGCGCCGTCTTCGCGCTCATCGCAGGGCTCGCGCTGATGCGTCTCTCCGGGCTCGCTGCCGGCATCGCGACGTTCGCGCTGCTCGAGATCGTCCACAACATGCTCCGCTACTACGAGAAGATCGGGCCGGGACTGAACACGTTCTCGTCCGTGCCGCAGACGACGGGAATGTGGCAGGCGGCGATCGGCGCACTGATCGCGGTCGTCGTCGCGTTCGCGTACCAGCGAAGCCGATACGGGCGGACGCTCCGCGCGACGCGCGAGGACCCGTACGCCGCGGCGGCGACGGGAATCTCGATCTACGTGCAGCGGCTGATCGCGTTCACGCTCTCCGGCGCGCTCGCGGGGTTCGCGGGCGGACTCTACGTCCACTTCCTGCCGCTCAACACGGAGGTCGTCTATCTCGACCTGACGTTCATCACGCTCGCGATGCTCGTCGTCGGCGGCGCGACGAGCCTCTGGGGCGCGGTCGTCGGCGCGCTCTCCGTGGCCGCACTCGACTCGTTCCTCGCCGCGGCCGAGAACGGCGTCACGATCTTCGGCTGGACGATCAACCTCCCCGCGGGGACACGGCTCGTCGTCGTCGGCGTGCTGATGGCGGCCGTGCTGATCCTGCGCCCGACCGGGATCACCGGCGGCCGCGAGTTCCGGCTCCCGGGGCGCGCGCGATGACGCGCGTGTGCATCGCCGGCGCCGGTGTGATCGGGAGCCTGCTCGCGGGGCACCTGGCGCAGGTCTGCGAGGTGTCGGTCCTGACGCGCCGCGACGCCCACGCGGACGCGCTCAACGCGGAAGGACAGCGCGTCTCCGGCCGCTCCGATCTCACGTCGCGCGTCGTCGCGTCGACCGACCCCGCCGCGCTTCCCGAGCCGGAGCTCGTGATCCTCGCCTGCAAGGGCACCGATCTCGAGTCGCTCGCCGCCCGGCTCGAGGGCCACTTCGCCGGAGCGACCGTGATGACCGTGCAGAACGGGCTCGGCGCGGAGGAGATCGTCGGCGCGCACGGCGCGTGGCCGCTGCTGTCGTCGGTGACGTTCATGAGCGGGACCCGCCACTCCGACACGCACGTCGAGTACATCCTCGACACGGCGACGTGGATCGGCCCGTACCGCGACACGACGCCGGCCGACGCACACCGCGTCGCCGACCTGATCGTCGCGTCCGGCCTGAAGGCCGAGGCCTTCGACGACCTGCGCCCGGCGCAGTGGTCGAAGCTCATCTTCAACGCCACGGTGAACGCGGTCGCGGCGCTGACCGAGCTCCCGCACGACTTCCACTTCGCGCAGGTCGAGCAGCTCGGCGATCTCGGCAACCTCGTCCGCGACCTCGTCGACGAGGGGAAGGCCGCGGCCGCGGCCGCCGGCGTCGAGCTGTGGGAGGACCCGTGGGAGATGAACGTCCTCGCGACCCGTCGCGGCCACCGGCACTACCCGTCGATGCTCGAGGACGTCGAGGCGCACCGCCCGACGGAGATCGAGACGATCACCGGCTCGCTCGTGCGCGAGGCGCAGCGCGCCGGCGTCCCCGTCCCGCTGCACACCGCCCTCTACCGGCTCGTGAAGGCAAAGGAGGCGAGTTACTCGGAATGAAGATCTGCATCGTCGGCTGCGGCGCCGTCGGCTCGTTGTTCGCCGCGGCGCTCGCGCAACTGGACGACGTCGAGGTCTGGGCGTACGACGCGTCGCAGCCGCACGTCGACGCGATCAACGCGAACGGGCTCACGCTGAGCGGCGCCGGCGACGTGCACGCGACGCTGCGTGCGACGACGGACGCGGCCGAGCTGCCGCCGTGCGACTTCGGCATCGTCGCGACGAAGGCGATGCACACCGGCGCCGCGATCGCGGCGACCGCTCACGCGTTCGCCGGCGGCTGCGTCGCGACCGTCCAGAACGGGATCGGCAACGAGGAGGTGATCGCGGAGCACGTCGAGCGTGTGATCCGCGGGACGACGTTCCCCGCAGGAAAGATCCTCGAGCCGGGCCACGTGCAGTGGGACGTGAGGGGCGACACGACACTCGGCCCCTTCGAGCCGAAGCCGGCGCCGTTCGCCGAGGTCGAGCGGCTCGCCGACGCGTGCACACGCGGCGGGATGCCGACCCACGCCGTCCCCGACGCGCGCGGCCCGCAGTGGCGCAAGGTGATCTTCAACGCGGCGTCGAACCCGATCGGCGCGCTCACCGGCCTTACGCACGGCCGCGTCTGCGAGCGGCCGGATCTCCGCGCGCTCGTCAGCGGGCTCATCGCCGAGGGGAAGGCAGTCGCGGCGGCGCAGGGGATCGAGCTCGACTCGGATCCCGAGGATCTGATCGACCACGCCGCGAAGCCGGAGGTGGCCTACGACCACAAGGCGTCGATGCTGCAGGACGTCGAGGCGCGCCGCACGACCGAGATCGACTACCTGAACGGCGGTATCGTGCGCTTCGGGCACGAGCTGGGCGTGCCGACGCCGTTGAACGAAGCGATCTGGGCACTCGTCAAGGGGGTGGAGCAGTCGTGGCTTCAGTGACCGGCCCGACGTACACGGGACTGCCGCAGGAGGAGATCGACCGCCGCTACGGGCTGATCCGCGAGGCGGCCGCGCGCGACGGGCTCGACGCCGTGCTCGTGTGCGGCAACGAGTACACGGGCTTCGAAGGCGCCGTGACGTATTTGTCCGGATTCGTCATCGTCCACCGCTACGCGTACGTGCTGCTCCCCGTGGACGGCGATCCCGCGATCGTCTTCCCGAGCGAGGCGCGGTACGTCGGCGAGCACGGCACGACGTGGATCGACGAGCAGGTCTTCGTCGACCGTCCCGGGAACTGGCTCGCCGAGAAGGTGCGCGGCAAGCGCGTCGGCGTCTACGGGATGGACTACGTGATGGCGGTGCGCGACTACGTCGCGCTCGCCGGCGACGCGATGCTCATCGGCTGGGACGTCGAGTTCGACCCCGCGCGGATGGTGAAGAGCGAGCTCGAGCTCGAGTCCGTGCGCGACAGCGTCCGCATCAACACGGAGGGCTTCTGGGTCTTCCTCGAGAGCTTCGAGCCGGGCCGCTCGGAGCGCGAGGTCCTCGCGCCGTGCGAGGAGTACTTCGTCTCGCAGGGGTGCGGCCGCTGGACGATGGACATGGTGCTCGACGGGCCGAACGGCGGCGCGCTGCCGGAGTTCAAGATCGCGGGCACGCGTCCGATCGCGGCGACGGACTTCCTGCTCCCGTCGCTCGAGGTCGCCGGGCCGGGCGGCCACTGGGTCGAGGTGTCGCGCGCGATCTGCGCCGGCGAGCCGAGCGACGACACGAAGCGGATGATGGAGGCGTACGAGGAGTACTACGCCGCCGCGCCCGCCGCGCTCCGCGCCGGCGGCACCGCGCGCGACGCGCACCGCGCCGTCGCGAAGGGCTTCCTCGACCGCGGCTTCCATCTCGGTCACGTGACCGGGCACTCGATCGGGATGACGATGATCGAGTTCCCGAAGGTCGGCGAGACCGACGAGACCGTGCTCGAGGCGGGGATGGTGCTCTCGATGCACCCGCATGCGATCGCCGCGGACGGGCAGTCGTGCCTCTATATGCAGGACACGTGGCTCGTCACCGACGACGGCGGCGTGCCGCTCGCCGGGCTGCCGATGAAGATCTTCGACGGCACCGAGACCCGTCCGCACGGTTAGGGTCCAGGCGTGACCGCTGCCGACGAATTCGCCCCGATCCTCCCCGGCCCCGGAGGGAGCGACTACGAGCGGTACCTCCGCACCGACGAGCTCCTCGCGCTTCAGAAGGCGCCGGACGAGTGGGTGCACCGCGACGAGCTCCTGTTCCAGACGGTGCACCAGTCGTCGGAGCTCTGGCTGAAGCACGCGTGCGTCGAGGTCGAGGAGGCGACGCGTCTGATCGAGGCGCGCGACCTTGCGGGGGCGATCCGCCTGTTGCGTCGTGCCTGCGCGTGCATCAAGTACGTCGAGGGCTTCCTCGAGCATCTCGAGCTGATGTCGCCGTGGGAGTACCAGGAGGTGCGCCGCGTGCTCGGGCACGGCTCGGGCTTCGACTCGCCCGGCTTCCGCGAGATCCGCCGCGTGTCGCCACCGCTGCTCGCCGCGTTCGACGCGCTCCGTCGCGAGCGCGGTCTGTCGCTGCTCGAGGTCTACACCGAGGGGCGTGCGAACGAGGACGTGTACCAGATCGCCGAGCTGCTGACGGAGTGGGACGAGCGCGTCGGCGTCTGGCGCTTCCGCCACTTCAAGGTCGTCGCGCGCATCATCGGCGAGGACGTCGTCGGCACGCAGGGGACGCCCGTCGATCTTCTTGCGGGTCTGATCAAGAACAAGATGTTCCCGGAGCTCTGGCGCGTGCGCACCGAGCTGACGGAGCTCGCGAAGCAGAGCGATTGATCCCGCTCGACGAGATTCGCCGCGCGCGCGAGCGCATCGCGGACGTGGTCGCGCGCACGCCGGTCGTGCGCGTCGACGTCGACGCGCCGTGCGAGGTGTGGCTGAAGCTCGAATGCCTGCAGCCGATCGGTTCGTTCAAGCTGCGCGGTGCACTGAGCGCG
>Ga0335071_10004736_pt1 | contig 14208 bp, 13 predicted proteins | sample Lox_Sample_15_FD_206724 | JGI IMG/M metagenome (GOLD analysis project Ga0335071, IMG submission 206724) | Soil microbial communities from Loxahatchee National Wildlife Refuge, Florida, United States - Lox_Sample_1.5 | ecosystem: Environmental > Terrestrial > Soil > Wetlands | place: USA... | reverse complement strand
GCCCCCGGTCATCCGCGTCTTGGGCAATATGGCCGCTTCGATTTTCCGGCACGCATCTTCGATGGATGAGAATTTGACGCCCTTGTAGAACATGATGACGTCGCCGTTCGAGATGCGGAACAGCTGGACATAGCCGGAGTTGGCCGAGACCTCCGCCAGCAGGCGCGTGATCAGTGCCAGGTCGGCGAGTGCCGTGTTCTCGAGCAGGCTGACATGCAGGTGAACGAAGCGGACGCCGTGCAGCTCCTGGGTGGCCGACTGCAGCAGGGCCATCAACTTGGCGTCGTCGAACTCCTGCTCTTTCGGAAACGACGACGCCGCGTTCCGCGTCCCGGGCGTGACGCGGATATGATCGCGAAGCGGCCGGACCGGCGGACGATTCATGATGGCTCGTTCGGCCGGCGCTACCGGTAGATTTCGCTCTCGCGCACGACCCGCCGGTGGCTGTCGAACAGCGACTGCACCAGGTACTGGTTCTCCGACCTGTCGGCCGGCAGCAGCCGCTCGATCTTGACGTCGCCGCCGGTGGCGCCGAAGCCGGACGGCTGGAGCCGCAGCGTCTGGCCGACCCGATATTTATGAGGGGGCATGTCGTCTCCTTATGAACCGTAAATTCGGTACAGTGCAGTACCCACCACAGCCGCGATCGCCAGGGTCGCCACGAGGATCGGCGTTGCCAGCGACGATCCCGACGCAAGTGATCGCCACGACATCGGCAACTCCCAACCAGGCGTTTGCCGGCAGCATGCCAAAGCGCAAGGGTGCGCCGGACGCGCGCTCATAAAGAGACGCCGCGCGTGCTCACCTTCGCGACCGAGCTAATGATCTGCCGAAGCGGCCCGACATGGGCCGTGTACCGGGAACGTTATCGAAATTGGTTCTGGTGGAGGTGTCGTGTTCCCGCGCCGCCAGAGTCGCAGGTAATGCCGCAAATAACAACTCAATTCGGGACGGTTGCCGCGGTGCCAATGGAACGGTAGTCGGCTCGACGCCATGCACCGCGCGGAGCAGCCCCCACCGGCGCCGCCCGGGTCAAGTCTTTCGCTTCCCCTCCGCCGCCGCATCGCGCAGCGTTTTGCCGCGTCGAGTGCCGCGCGTGCTGTGGGTCACTCCGGCTGGATACCCGCGTCCTTGATGATCCGGCCCCATTTCTGGATTTCCTTCGGGATGAGGGCCGCGGTCGTCTCGCTCGTGCCCGGCATCGGGGCCGCACCGATCGTCAGCAGGAAGTTGCGCGTCTCGTCTGCCGCGTCGATCTTGTTGAACACGGCCTCGAGCTTCTTGACGATGGGTTGCGGTGTCTGGGCGGGGACCCATACGCCCCACCAGGCGGTGAGATCGTAATCGGGGAGGCCCGCCTCCTTGGCTCCCGGGTATTCGGGCGCCACGGGCGAGCGTTCGGCGGTCGTGGAGGCGAGAACGCGGATCGTGCCACTCTTGGCCTGCTGCACGCCGAAGCTCGCATCCATGATGATGAAGTCGAGCTGGCCGCTCAGCATGTCGGTCAAGGCCGGCGGCGTCGCCTTGTAAGCGACGGGCAGCGGGTTGGTGCCGGTCTGCTTGGTGAACAGGGCGGTCGCCGCTTGGGCGAACGAGTTCGAATAGCCGTAGGTGGCCTTGTTTCCCTTCGTCTTCAGAAGCTCGATCAGGTCGTGGACGGAGTTGACCGGGGATTTCGGGGCCACCGTGAAGAGAAACGGCAGCTGCGCGATGGTCGTGACCGAGGCGAAGTCCTTCTCCGGGTCGTATTGGAGGCTTTTGAACAGGAACTTGTTGGCCGTCATCGTGGAATTGCCGGCGGCGATGAAGATCGTGTAGCCGTCCGGCTTGGCGCGGGCGACAAACGACGCGGCGAGCGCGCTCTGGGCGCCGGGCTTGTTCTCGACGATCACCGTCTGGTCAATGGCGGTGTGCAGCCTGTCGGCGAAATAGCGGGCGATCGCGTCGGCGCCGGTTCCTGCCGCATAGCCGCAGATGGCGGTGATGGTGCGGGTCGGATAGCTCTCCTGCGCCACTGCCGGAACCGCGACCAACGCCGCCACGGTCAGAACTGCATATCGAAACATGGTCATTGCCGTCTCCCCTCGCATGCCGAACATCGGCTCATTCGTGTAAGCGGCTTTCACGCCGTGGACCGGCGTGTGCCATTTTCGTGCTCGGAATTCAAGAATGCCGTGCACGCCACGGCCCACAGGCGCCCCACGCGGCCGGGGCACGGCTTGGAGCGGGCGGCGCGGAGACGGGCCTTGTGGGTGATCCCGTTCAGATCCCCGCGTACCAGGCGTAGCCCTGGTCGGCCCAGTAGCTGCCGTTGCCGTCGCCGATCTTGGCGAAGCTCTCGACCGCCTCGATCTTCATCACGAACTTGGCCTGCTTGTAGCCGAGATGCCGCTCGGCGCGGAGGCGGAGCGGGGCGCCGTGCCCGGTCGGCAGCGGCTGGTCGTTCATGTCATAGGCGAGGATCGTCTGCTCGTGGAACGCATCATCGAGGTCGATGCTCTCGTAATAAGGCTGCGCGCCGTCGGGTCCGGGGAAGGCGTCGGCGCAGCGGAACACCAGGAAGCGCGCCTGCGGCTTCAGGCCGACCTGGTTGAGCACGGCACTCAGCCGGGCCCCTTTCCACTTGCCGATGCAGGTCCAGCCCTCGACGCAGTCGTGCCGGGTGATCTGGGTGCGCGAGGGGAACGCCCGGAGGTCCGCGAGCGACAGCTGTGCCGGACGCTCGACCAGCCCGCTCACCTCGAGCTTCCAGTCGCGGAACTGGTTGGCCGCCAGCGCCTGATACGCGTCGTCATCGGGCATGTCGTTGCCGTTGACCTTGAAGCTCGGCGAGATCTGCGCTGCCGTGTATTCGGGTGCGAGGCCGCTGCCGGTAGCAAGTGCCCGCTGCACTTCGCGGTTCGGCCCGTTGACGAAGCCGAGCAGGCGGCGGAACCAGTCGGTTTCGGACAGCGTGTCCAAGGGGCGGTCGCAGCCGCTCAAGAGGAGGGCGCTCGCGGCGGTGCCGCCGCGCAGCAGGGTTCGGCGGGTGACGCCTGTCTTAGCGCTCATCGTCGGCTCCTTCGATGACATAGCGGCCGGTGATCATCGAGCGCAGGTTGTTCCAGACGCCGGACACCAGGACCATGAAGACGTGGACCAGGACGAACAGGACCAGGGCGCTCGCCACCAGGAAGTGGATGGTGCGCGCCGACTGGCGGCCACCGAACAGGGTCAGCAGCCACGGCTGCGACGCGTCCATCTGCGGCGACATGGTGAGGCCGGCGAGGACGATGAGCGGCAGCAGCACGAAGATCACGACAAGATAGGCGAGCTTCTGCAGCACGTTGTAGTGCCTGGCCTCCGCCCCCTTGGGAAAGCGGAAGCGCAGGTGCTCGACGATCGTGCGGCCGATCTCGCCCAGCTGGTGGCGCGTGGGCACGAGGTCTCGCGACACGTGCCGCGTCGCCAGCGAGTAGATGAGGTAGAACGCGCCGTTGAGGACGAACAGCCAAGCGAAGAAGAAGTGCCAGGCGCGGCCGGTCGCGAGGTCCTGATAGCTGGGGACGGTGATCCAGCGCGGAAAGCCGCGCGCCGTCGGCTGGCCGTCGTCACCCGCCGACACGCCCAGCACGCCGGTCGTATGAAAGGGATGGCCTAGGACGGTCGTGATGCCGACCGGCCGGCCGTCGGGGCCTTGTTCCGCCGTCATGGAGATGAAGGACGAATCAAACGTCGTCCGCGGACCCCAATCGAGTGCCGGATACGCATTGAAGATCTGCAGGCCGCTCATCAAAAGAAACGTCAGGCACAGCACGTTGATCCAGTGCGTGATGCGGACGACGAGCCGGTGCCGGTAAATCGTGATGCGGCGCATGGGATCAGTCCTGCCGGAAATCGGTGAAGAGCATTAGCATAGTCTATCATTCGCCGGCGTTCACGATGGGTTACATCGTTCGTTCGCTCACGCCACCGTGAGCGTGTTATCCTGGCGGCACAAGCTCGTGGAGCGGTGCCGTATGGACGACGTCTATTCGCGAACCTCAACCGCCGTGACGCATGACCGCTCGCACCCGGTCGCCAATTCCCGAGCGGTTGGGTGGCGCGACCTGCGGGAGTGGCTGGCGCTGGTCGACCGCCACAAGCTCCTGAAGCGCATCGACCGCGAGGTGGACCCGGTCGAGGAGCTGGCCGCGATCACGTTCCTGGCCGCGCGCGGCGGTGCCGCACCGGCGCTGCTGTTCGAGAACCTGACGGGCAACCGCTCGGACGCGCGGATCCTGTCCAACATCCTGGGCTCGAGCAAGGAGCGCTATGCGCTGGCGGTCGGCCTCGATCCCGGTCTCGGGATCCAGGACATGATCACCGCCACGCGGCGGCTGATGAAGAACCGCCTGCCGCCGGTGCGCATCGCCAAGGACAAGGCGCCGGTCAACGAGATCGTGCTGCGCGGCGACGAGATCGACCTCACGAAGTTCCCCTCGCCGGTGTTCTGGCCGGGCGATGGCGGGCGCTACATCGGGACGGGCGACATCACCTTCACCAGCGACCCGCACACCGGCCGCATCAACGTCGGCTGCTACCGGCAGATGCTGCACGGCAGGAACAAAGTCGGGCTTTATTGCTCGCCGGGCAAGCACGGCCGGCTCGACCGCGAGGCGTGGTGGGCGCAGGGCAAGGCCTGCGAGGTCGTGGCCGCGTACGGCATCGACCCGGTGCTCTTTATGGTCGCAGCGCAGGTGTTCGGCGCCAAAGAATCGGAGCTCGACGCGGCGGGCGGGCTGATGGGCCGCCCGGTCGAGCTGACCGAGGCCGAGACGGTGAGCCTGCCGATCCCGGCGCAGGCCGAGATCGTGATCGAGGGCATCGTGCGCGCCGAGGGCTTCGTCGAGGAAGGGCCGCTCGGCGAGTTCACCGGGTATTACGGCAACGTACGGGCGCCGCAGCCGGTGATCGAGGTCACCGCGTTGCACATGCGCAAGGCGCCCATCATCACGGCGGCCCTCATGGCGAGCTATCCGGCGTGCGAGATCGGCGCCTATTACGCCATCATGCGCTCGGCGCGCATCCTCGACGATCTCGAGGCGATCGGCGTGCCCGGCGTGCGCGCGGTCTACTCGCATCCGGCGGCGGCCTCGGGCTGGGGCATGGTCATCGTGTCGCTGACCCAGCAATACGCGGGGCATGCGGCCCAGGTGCTGGCGCTCACCGCGCAATGCCCGGCGGCCGCGTACTACACGAAGTGGGTCATCGCGGTCGACGACGACATCGACCCCACGGATTTCGACCAGGTGATGTGGGCGCTGTCCACGCGCTGCCATCCCTCGGAAGACCTCGACATCCTGCGCAACACGTGGTCGACCGGCCTCGATCCGAGCCAGTACCCGCCGGAGGCGCGGCCCTACGGGTCAAAGGTGCTGATCAACGCGTGCAAGCCGCACCGCTACATGAAGCAGTTCCCCAAGAGCACGCGGCTGCGGCGCGGCACGTACGAGAAGGTCGCCGCGCGCTGGAGCGAGCTGGGCTTTGCCGGCGAGCCGCCGCGGCTCACCGACTTCCACGAGGATTAGCGCGGCGGCCGGGCGGCTCAGCCGCCGACCACCTCGAGCTCCACGCCGACATTGTTGCGGGTCGCGTGCGAGTAGGGGCAGATCTTCTCGTGCGCCTCGTTCGCGAGGCGCACGAGCTCCGCTTGCGGCAGGCTCTTGTCTTCGACGCGCAGCCTGACCGAAAGGCCGAACCCGCCCGCATCGCGCGGGCCGATCGTGACCGCACAGGTGATCGCGGCCCTGCTCGCGTCCTTCTTCTGCTGCTTGGCGATGTAATCGAGCGCTCCGCCGAAACACGCGGCATAGCCGGCGGCGAACAGGTGCTCGGGCGTCGCCGTGTTGGGCCGCCCCGGTCCGCCCATCGCCTTGGGCACGGACAGGTCGGCCTTCACCACGCCGTCGCTGCTTTCCGTATGGCCGTTGCGCCCGCCGGTCGCGGTTGCGGTTGCCGTGAACAGCGGCTTGATCTGGTCCACCATGGCGGTCTCCGGGTTCGAATGTGGTTGCGCGATCAGTCTGCGCCATACGGCGTGGAAATGAAATCACCTGGCGCTTCAAAACGCAGTGACGGGAGTGTAAGAGGGCTGTCATCGAAATGACGCACGATATCCCCCGGACCGCCATCATCGGCGGCGGCGCCATCGGCCAGGAGATCCTGGCGCAGCTCGGGTCGGCGGACGCGCTGGACCGCGTCGCCTGTGTCCTCGAGCGGCCGCGCAATCTCGCGCGCACGCGCGAGGTGGCCGCCGGCCGCTTTCCCGTGACCGGCGAGCTCTCCGAGCTTCTGGCGGCCAAGCCCCAAATCGTCGTCGAGTGCGCCGGGCATTCGGCGGTCGCAGCGCACGGGGCCGCCATCCTCGCCGCCGGCATCGACCTCATCATCGCCGCGACCGGATGCCTGGCGGATCCCGGCCTCGCGGCGCGACTTGTGACGGCGTCTCGCGACGGCGGCCGGCTCCTGATTCCCTCGGGTGCCGTCGCGGGCATCGACGGGCTGCTCGCGGCGCGCGCGAGCCTCGCATCGGTCACCTATCAGTCGGCGAAGCCACCGGTCGCCTGGCGTGGCACCCCGGCCGAAACGCTGATCGACCTCTCGACCGTGACGGCGCCGACCGTGTTCTTCGAGGGCTCGGCCCGCGAGGCGGCGCTGTCCTATCCGCAGAATGCGAATGTCGGGGTCACGATCGCGCTGGCCGGCATCGGTTTCGACCGGACGCGGGTCGAGCTCGTGGCCGACCCGCAGCTCCAGGATCCGCTCGGGATCATCGAGGCCGACGGGGCGCTCGGCAAATTCCGCTTCGAGATCCTGGCCTATGCGGCTCCGGGGAACCCCAAGACCTCGCGGCTCACGGCTTACAGCCTGCTGCTCGCCCTGCGCTCCGGCTGGGCGTTCTCGGCGGCCGACGCGCTGGCCGAAACGGGCGCATAGCCCTGGGAGAGGTGACGGGTTCGGGCCCTACTGCGCTGCGATGGAGGCCGCCTTCTGGCCCCGCAGCTCGGCGACGCGCTCTTGGGTGTAGAGGTCGGTCCAGTTGAACCACGCGAGGTCGGTGACCTTGTAGGTGTCGTAGGGCCGGGCCGGGATGCGCATCTCGGCGCCGTTGATGTGCACGTGCTTGATGCGGCGCTTGTCCAGCAGGATGGCCACGTTATCGAGCGGCGAGCCCTCGACCGCGATGAAGTCGGCATGGCAGCCGGCGGCGAGCGCGCCGATCTTGTCGCCTTGCGCCATGAAGCGCGCCGAAACCTCGGTGGCACAGCGCAGCGCCTCGGCGGGCGTGAAGCCGAGGTCGTCGACGAAGATCTCGATCTCGCGCGCGTGCCACTCGCCGTACGGCGTGATGGCGAAGCCGCTGTCGGTGCCGGTCATCATCGGAATGCCCGCCTTGCGGGCGCGCTGCAGGCTTTCGCAGGCGGTCTCGTATTCGCGCTTCACGTCGTCGACGCGGCCCTTCATGCCCGCCGGATCGTGCGGGCCCGTGAACTCGATGATGTTGCGCGGGAAGGTGAGGGTGGGGCCGATCGCGCTGCCGGATTTGACCAGCGCCTCCAGGCATTCGTCGTCCAGATAATAGGCATGGAAGACGAGGTCGACGCCGGCGCGCGCGGCGTAGAGCGTGGCCTCGCGGCCGCGCGCGTGCACGACCGACTTCCGGCCGAGGCGGCGGATCTCCTCGACCATCGCCGTGGTCTCGGCCTGGGTGAAGGCGGCGATGAACTCGCCGTCCGGCCGCCGCTGCACCCCGTCGAGCGCAATCTTGACGCAATCGACCCCGTCTTTGACCTGGCAGCGGATCTCCTCGATCGCCTCGTCGCGGCTGGTCACGAGGCGGCCGATCCCCGTCTCGGGAACGCCGATCCAGGTCGGGTACCAGTCGGTCAGGCTCTGGCGCGCGGTGATGTAGCGCCCCGCGGCGGTGACGCGCGGCCCGTCGAACAGGCCGGCCGCGATCGCGTTGCGCACCGAGAGGCTGATGCGGCCGGCATCGCCCGGGGCGCCGATCGAGGTATAGCCCGCCGCCAGTACCTGTTGCGCGAAGTACATGGCGCGCAGCGCCCTGAACTCCATCGGCTGGTAGAGATCGATGTCCTCCTCGCTCTTGGCGTTGCCGTAGGCGAGGTGGGTATGGACGTCGATCAGGCCCGGCATGACGAACAGCCCGCTGTAATCGACGACTTTGTCGACCGGGCGCGGAGCCGGCGCCTGCGCCGCCGGCCCCGCATACGCGATCTTTCCGTCATCGCCGACCACAAGCGTCCCATTCCGGAGTGCCGTGTTCTCACGGCCGGTGAACAGGCTGCCGCAACGGACGAATGTGGTCATCGCGTGAGCCTCCGTTATGCCGCGCTCTGCGCCTTGTCGAGCAGATGCTGCGGCGTGCTGGACACGACCTCGACGTAGAGCGGCTTGAAGTTCGCCGGGCCGCCTTCGATCAGGTCGACGAATTTCGGATGAAGGGCGCGCAGCTGCACCAGGATCTCGCGGTGCACGTTCACGTCCTTCCACTCGCCGAGCAGGTAGAAATGATCGGGATCGGTGGTGTCGCGGCACATCACGCCGTCCTTCGCCTGGGCCGCACTCTTGTGCATCGGATTAGCGTCCGAGTAGTCGAACTCGTCGAACAGCCTGATGAACTCGTCGCCTTTCCCGGGCTTCACGCGGAAATCGTAGACGTGGATGAAGTTGCCGCGTTGAGCCAATGGAACCAGCGCCATGATGACCTCCTCCTCCTGAGCTTCAGTGACGATACTGCGGTCGCCCCGGGCCGAACAAGCCTAAGGCTTCCGATCGGAAATTTTCAGCCGCGGGTCGGCCCGCCGCGGCGCGGCCGGCACCGACAGCCACAGCACCAGCGCGTCCTGCGGGCTGACGGAAATGCACAAATGGCCCATCTGGGCGTCGTAGTAGATGCTGTCGCCGGTCTCGAGCACCACCGGCTCGTAGAACTCGGTGTGCAGCTCGACCGCACCCTCGAGCACCAGCAGGAAATCGTCGCCCTCGTGCCGCACCCAATTCGGGAACTCGGCGATCGCGCGGGCGCGGATGCGCGTCCGCGACGGGACCGCGTGCTTGTGGGTGAGATCGGCGCACAGGAACTCGTGCACATAGGTCGGCGTGTCGTGGATCTGGCCTTGTCTGGCACGGGTGATGCTGCGCCGGCCGGTGGGCCCGGCCTCGCGCGCGGGACTGAGGAGCTCGTCCATGTCGACGCCGAGCCCGGTCGACAGCCGCTGCAGCACCTCGAAGGTCGGTGACATCTGGTCGTTCTCGATCTTCGACAAGGTCGAGCGCGCGAGCCCGGCGCGCAGCGCCACCGCGGCCAGGGTTAGCCCCGCCTGCGTGCGAATCTCGCGCACCCGCTGGCTCAGGAGAAATCCATCGGCCGCCGGCGGCGTAGTCCGCGGCTCGACCCGCGCCAGCATTTTCGCGCTCCGCCGTGCAGCCATGGCCCTTCTTACCAGATTTCCGATAAAGGCAAAATGACTACTTTCGGAAACTTGCGGTTTGCGCTTAGATGCCCTCCGCGATGGAGGGGCCATTGTCCAAGACCGGCATCGGGGCGAGCGTTCTGCGCAAGGAGGATGCGCGCTACCTGCACGGGCGCGGGCGTTTTGTCGGCGACATCCAGATGCCCGGCCTGCAGGATGTGGCCTTCCTGCGCAGCCCGGCTGCGCATGCGCGCATCCACAACATCCGCATTCCCGAAACCTGCGCGAGCGCGATCTTCCGCGCCGAGGATCTCGCGGGCGTGAAACCCATCCGCGCGGTCTCGGCGATTCCCGGCTTCAAGGTGTCCGACTATCCGGCCCTGGCGACCGGCAAGGTGCGCTTCGTGGGCGAGCCGATCGTCATGGCGGTCGCGCGCAGCCGGGCCCTGGCCGAAGACCTCGTACAGCAGGTCGCCGTCGAATTCGAGCAGCTGCCGCCCTTGACCGACGCGCTGGCGGCCCGCCAGCCGGGCGCGGCCCTCGTGCACGATCACTGGGCCGACAACGTGTTCATGACCACCGCGATCAACGGCAACATCGACGACCTCGCCAAGACGGCACCGGTGGTCGTGACGCGCGAATATCGGATGAACCGGCAGAACATGGCGCCGCTCGAGGGCAAGGCCGTGCTCGCCTACTGGGACGACCGCGCCGACCAGCTCGTCGTCTATACTTCGACGCAATCGCCGCACATGATCCGCGCCGGCCTCTCCGAGTTCCTCGGCCTCGATCAGCGCCAGATCCGCGTGATCGCCCCCGACGTCGGCGGCGCCTTCGGCTACAAGGTGATCCTGCAGCCCGAAGAGCTATGTGTCGCCTGGCTGGCCCTCAAGCGCCGCCATCCGGTGCGCTGGATCGAGGACCGGCGGGAGAACCTGACCGCGGGGGCCAACACGCGCCAGCACCATTATCGCGTCACGGCCTATGCCGACGAGCGCGGCCGGCTGCTCGGCCTCGATGCGGAGATCACGGTCGACATCGGCGCCTATTCGGTCTGGCCGTTCACCGCGGGTCTCGAAGGTGCGATGGCGGGCGGCAACCTTCCGGGCCCGTACCGGCTCGAGGCCTATCGCTGCAAGACGTATTCGGTCGCCACCAACAAGCCGCCGTTCGTGCCCTATCGCGGCGTGGCGCGGCCGGGCGTGTGCTTTGCCATTGAGCTCACGATCGATGCGGTGGCGCGCGCGGTCGGCCGCGAGCCGGCCGAGCTGCGCATCGAGAACCTGGTGCCGCCCGAGGCGATGCCGTTCACCAACATCGCCGGCAAGAAATTCGACAGCGGCGACTATCCCAACAGCGTTCGCCTGGCCATGCAGCACATCGACCTGGCCGGGGTGCGGGCGCGGCAGACGCGCGGCGAGCCCGACGGGCGGCTGATCGGCGTCGGCTTCGGCATGTACACCGAGCAGACCGCGCACGGGACCGGCGTGTTCGCGCAATGGGGCACGCCGATCATCCCCGGCTTCGAGCAGGCCACGGTGCGCCTGACGCCCGACGGCGGCGCCGAAGTGCGCATCGGCTGCCACTCGCACGGCCAGGGCATGGAAACCTCGATGGCGCAGATCGTCAGCGAGGAGCTCGGCCTGACGCCGGCCGAGGTCAGCGTGCTTCACGGCGACACGGCGCTGACACCCTTCTCGACCGGGACCTACGCCTCGCGCTGCATCGTCATGGACGGCGGTGCCGTCACCGAATCCTGCGCGGTCCTCGCCAAGCGGCTGGCCAAGATCGGTGCTCATCTCCTGCAGTGCCGCGTGGACGAGGTGCGGCTCGAAGGCGGCCGGGTCAAAGGGCCGCGGGGCGACGTTTCGATGCGCGAGATCGCGCATGTCTGGTACCGAAGGCCGGAGCAGCTGCCGGCCGACGTGGACCCGGCCGGCCTCGAGGTCACGGCCGGCTACAAGCCCAAGGTCGACACCGGCGCCTTCACCTATGCGACGCACGCGGCGGTGGTCGCGGTCGACCCCGAGCTCGGGCATGTCGAGATCCTCGATTACGTGATCATCGAGGATTGCGGGGTCATGGTGAACCCGATGATCGTCGACGGCCAGGCCTATGGCGGTACGACGCAGGGCATCGGCACGGCACTTTACGAGGAATCGCCGTACGACAGCAGCGGGCAGCCGCTGGCCTCCACGCTCGCGGATTATCTGCTGCCGGGCGCCACCGAGGCTCCGTCCTATCGCATCCATCACACCGAGACGCCGTCGCCCCACACCCATCACGGCGTGAAGGGGGTGGGCGAGGGGAGCGCCATCGCCCCGCCGGCCACGGTCGTGAACGCGATCAACGACGCGCTGAAGCCGCTCGGCGTGGAGATCGCCGAGACCCCGGCCACGCCGCGGCGCATTCTCGCGGCACTCTCGGCCGCGCCCAAGACGGGCCGCGCCGCCGCATGAAAGCCGTCGCCTTCGACTACGTCGTCGCCAAACGGCTCGATGACGCCCTGTCGGCGCTCGCCGAAGGCGGCGAGGAGTCGCGCATCATCGCCGGCGGCCAGTCGCTGGGTCCGATGTTGAATCTGCGCCTCGCCACCCCGTCGCTCCTGGTCGACATCCGCCGCATCGTGGAGCTGCAGCGCGTCGAGGACACCGGCAATGCCACGTTCATCGGGGCGGCGGTCACGCACGCCGCGATCGAGGACGGCCTTCATCCGATTTCGGATCGCGGCATCCTGGGCTCGGTTGCCCGCGGGATCGCGTACCGGTCGGTGCGCAACCGCGGCACCATCGGAGGAAGCGTAGCCCATGCCGACCCCGCCGCCGACTGGGTGCTGACCCTGATGGCGCTGGGGGCCTCGGTCGTCGTCAAGACGCGCACCTCGCGGCACCAGGCCGATCTGCGCGGCTTCGTGCGCGGTGCGTTCAGCACGGCGCTGGCGCATGGCGAGATCATCGAAGGGGTAGTCGTGCCCAAGGTCTCGGCCGCGGCGCGCTGGGGCTACTACAAGTCCTGCCGCAAGCCCGGCGAATACGCCGACGCGATGGCGGCCGTGCTGATCGATCCGGACCGCCGCGTCTGCCGCATTGCCGCGAGCGCCGTGTCGCGGCCGCCGGTGCTGCTGGAGGAGCTTGCGACAGTCCTCGCCGAAAGCGGGGCGGCGGTGCTCGAGCGCGGTGCGGTCGCCGACGCCGTCAGCCGGGCGCTGCCGCATCTCGATGCGATCGAAGCGCGCGTGCACGCCGCGGTGGTCGGCCGCGCGATCCGGCAGGCGGTCGCGTCATGAGGCGCCTGGCGCTCGAGGTGAATGGCGAGGCGCTCGACGTGCAGGTCGAGCCGCGCACGCATCTGGCCGATTTCCTGCGCGAGCAATGCCACCTCATCGGAACCCATCTCGGCTGCGAGCATGGCGTTTGCGGCGCCTGCACCGTCCTGATCGACGGGGCTCCGGCGCGCTCGTGCATCACCTATGCCGTGGCCTGCGAGGGGTCGTCCGTGCGGACGGTCGAGGGTTTTCCCGATGATCCGCTGATGACGCGCCTGCGCGAGGCATTCCACCGCGAGCATGCGCTGCAATGCGGCTACTGCACGCCCGGCATGCTGATCGCCGCCTACGATATCGTGCGCCGCCGCCCCGCAGCCGACGAAGCCGAGATCAGGCTCGAGCTCGCCGGAAATCTCTGCCGCTGTACCGGCTATGTGGGCATCGTCAGCGCCATCAAGCGCGTGATCGCCGAGGCGTCGGCGGGTGCGGGTAGCGCCCCCAAGCCGATGGCCCCTCCGGCGCTGCCGAAGGGACCGCTGCCGCGCTTCACGCCGGTCGCGAGTACGGTCCCGCGGCCGGCAGCAGCCGCCGCCGCGACAGCGGACAATTTGGACGCGCCGGCACCGGGCTGGATGCGGGTCAGCGACAGCTTCACGGTCGGCCGGCCGCCGGCCGAGGTATGGTCGATGCTGGGCGATGTGGCGCGCATGGCCGGATGCATGCCGGGTGCGGTCCTCGACGGCCATGACGGCTCGCAGCTGCGCGGGCATCTCAACGTCCGCATGGGTCCGATCCGTAGCTCCTTCTCCGGCACCGCCGTGCTCGAGCGCGACGATCAACGTCTGTCCGGCCGGCTCACTGGCGGCGGCGGCGATTCGCGGAGCGGCTCGCGCGCCGACGGCACGGTCGTCTATCGGCTCATGCCGCAGGGCGGCGGTTCGTCCACCCTGGTCTCGGTCACGATGGATTTCCGCTTGCAGGGCGCTCTGGCGCAGTTCGGCCGCTCCGGCATCGTCCGCGACCTGATCGGGCGGACGGTCGCGGAGTTCGCGCAGAACATCGGGCGGCTCGCGGCCGGCCAGACCGCGCCTGCATCCGCTGGGCGCGAGATCGACGCCGGCCGGCTCGTCGTCGCATCCTTGTGGGCGCGCCTGAAAGCCTGGTGGTCGGCGCTCTAACCGTTCACGTCGGCGGCTTGCCGCCTCTAGAGAGGAGAGTTCACATGCGATCTCGATTTGGTACCTGGCGATGGGGAACGGCGGCCGTTGCGGCCCTGGTGCTCGGGGCGGCGTCGGCCAGCGCGCAAACCGTCAAGGTCGGCGTCGTCCTCACCTATTCGGGCCCGCAGGCCTCGCTCGGCGACCAGATCGACAAGGGCTTCAGCCTGTACATCAAGGAGCATACGAAGGACCTGCCGGCGGGCGTGAAGGTCGAGCTTGTGAAGCGCGACGATACCGGCCCGAACCCCGAGGTGGCCAAGCGTCT
>Ga0335071_10004735_pt1 | contig 14208 bp, 11 predicted proteins | sample Lox_Sample_15_FD_206724 | JGI IMG/M metagenome (GOLD analysis project Ga0335071, IMG submission 206724) | Soil microbial communities from Loxahatchee National Wildlife Refuge, Florida, United States - Lox_Sample_1.5 | ecosystem: Environmental > Terrestrial > Soil > Wetlands | place: USA... | reverse complement strand
AGACTGATCGCGGCTTCGGCTACGCTCGGCGCATCTCCGCTGCGAAGTTTCTTTCGCGTCATCGCACCTCTGTCCATCAATGGGCTGATCACGGGAATTGCCCTCACCTTCGCGCACACCATGGGCGAATTCGGCGTGGTGCTGATGGTTGGCGGAAACATTCCCGGCGTGACGCGGACCGTGTCGATCGACATCTACGATCGCGTGCAATCGTCGGATTACGCCGGAGCCAACACAACTGCACTCTTGCTTCTCGTACTCTGCTTCGTTCTGCTGACCATTGTTTATGGCTTGAATCGCAGGGCGTGGGCGGTTGGTCCCGTAAAATAGCCGCCATGACGAACGTGAGCGCTCACTCCGGGGAGAATCTGCCGTTGCTCCGCGCTCGCGTCGGAAACCATCATCTTTCGCAGAATGACGGCTTCCATCTGGATGTCGAGCTTGCAGTGCCCCCGGGGTTCACCATCCTTTTCGGGCCGTCGGGCGCGGGCAAGACCTCCCTTCTCGACTGCATTGCAGGGTTGTCGATACCCAACTCGGGACGAATCGCGATCGGTGAGCGCACGCTGTTCGATGCGGATGGGCGCGTCAATGTCCCCACCGCAGAACGCCGGGTTGGATATGTCTTTCAAACCCTCGCCCTATTTCCGCACCTCACGGTCGCGCAGAATGTGGAATACGGCCTGACCATTTTGTCTCGCTCCGAACGCACCACCCGTACCGCAGCCATTCTCCGAGCCTTTCGTATTTCTGATCTCGCACGGCGCAGCGCCCGCAAAATTTCCGGAGGCGAAAGCCAGCGCGTCGCATTAGCCCGAACGCTGGTCACCGATCCTGAAGTTCTTCTTTTGGACGAACCGCTGGCTGCGCTCGACGCGCCGACTAAGGCAAAGATCATCGACGATCTGCGCGAATGGAACCGCACGCACCGCGTGCCGATTCTCTATGTGACGCACAGCCGCGAAGAAGTTTTCGCTCTGGGCGAGCGGGTGCTTGTGCTCGACGCGGGGCGGATCGTGGCCGAAGGCACGCCGCACGAGGTGATGTCGGCGCCTATGCAAGAGACTGTTGCGCAACTGGCCGGATTCGAAAATGTCTTTGATGCCGTCGTCGACGCGGTGCATCCTGAACGCGGCACGATGGCATGCCATCTGGAGACGCTCGGCAACGTACCGCCGGTGGTTCTGGAAACCCCGCTGGTACGAGGTGGCATCGGGACACCGCTCCGGATCGGCATTCGCGCCGGCGATATTCTGCTGGCGACGTCGCCGCCGGTGGGACTCAGTGCGCGAAATGTAATCCCGGGGCGAATCGTGAGCCTGGCCCAGCGCGACGTGATCGTGGTTGCGCGGGTGAATTGCCGCGTAGAAATGGAAGTCCACTTGACGCTGGCGGCCCGTGACTCGCTCGAATTAGCTGCTGGCAAAGAAGTGTGGCTGGTGATTAAGACACATTCGTGCCATTTGATGCAGGGTTAGGACGTAGCGCTCATGAAGTGGATAAAACGAACCCTGCTCACCCTGCCGTTCATGATTGCAGCGCTATTGAACGTCCTTGTGATTTCAGCGGACAGTGGCCATCTCCCGCATCAGCGAATCGACGGTTTCGCTTTCCTCTTTTCTACACCATGGGGATGGCTACTTGACCATGATTGGGTCTGGCACACGCACAGCCGAGTGTTTGACAATCTCATCACTCTCGCTGTCCTCCTGTGGTTTCCGGCTGCCCTTTACTCTGGATGCATCTGGCTGTTACTAAGGGCAGGCCGTCTGTACAGATTTCGTCGTAGCCGCTAGCCTCTTGAACCTCGTTTTTGTCGATCTCAATCACGGCGACCCACTGCCCTTGCTTCTCCTCCGAATACACAATCTTCCCGCTGAGAATCTGCGCCACCGCCGCTGGCGGCAAGTCGACGTGGTAATCGAAGTAGCGGCGCTTGATTTCCTGCCATGCCTTCCAATGCTGCAGCATCGGATGCGGGGGATCATACTTCGTGGAAAACACCAACGCTACTTCGTACTTGTCTCGCACTTCCGCCGCCGAAAGCACTTCGTCCAGAGAGAAGTTTTCGATCTGCACCACTTTCATCGGCCGCGTAATGTAGCCCAGCCACGGGCTCGTCAACTCCCCCGACGCGGGCCACGCCGTGAGCACACGCGCCATCGGATATCGAGCCTCCAGAAAGTGCTCCGCATTTTCGTGCAGCACGATGAAGTCGCGGTATGCCAAGTTATCCTCGGGAGAAAATCCGTAGGGCGGATTCCAGAACCATCCGGCAATGAAGGCGATGCCAACGGCAGCAATCGCGAAAGGCCAATGCCGCAGGCGCCGACGCAATGTCGAGACCGCAACTATGATTACCAACGGTACGACCGTCAGCATGTAGCGAGCCAGCACCGCGCCGCCGATGATCGATAACGCGACCACATAGGCCAGGACTAGAACCAGAAAGACCATCTGCACCGGGATCGCGATTCGCTGGCGCTCACCTTGCTCATCTCTTACCGGCGGCAACAACATCGCCACCAGCATGGCCGCCGTCAACAACCACAGATGCAGGTAGCCAAACGATTGCCACAGCCGCATGAGCAGCGCGAGCACAATGCGTAGCGGACTCATGGTCGCGGCCACGTTATAGCGGAAAAACTCCGGGTTGCCGAATACGTATCCCGTTCGGTGGTAGTGATAGGCGTACCAGAGCGCTAAGGGGATGGTTGGGACCAGCAATGCGAAAAAACGCGGCCACTGAAAAGCCATCGACCAAAATCCCCACCCTTCGACAGGCTCAGGGCAGGCTTTTTCGCGCAAAGGACGCGCGAGAAATCGCGCACCCGCTTTCATAGATACGGACTGCAGCACTTCCCACCCTGCCAGCGCCAGCGGTGCCAGAATCGCCGTCTCTTTCGCCAGTGCGGCAAGAGAGAACCACACCACGATCATCCACGGCCGCTTTTCCAAATAGGCGCACAGCCCCCAAATCGTGAGGCCTGCAGCGGCTAAGTCGACATGGAGGATCGAACTCTGTGCGAAGAACACTGGGTACAGCGACGTGCATACGGTCGAAGCAATTGCCACTTCTGTATTTGCCACGCGCAGCGCCAGACGGAAAACGCCCGTCAGCGAAAACGCCGAGATCACCAGCATCGCCGAGCGCGTGACCTGTGGCGCATAGCCAAAGAGCTTCCACCATAGCGCGATCCATGCCATCACTAGCGGCGGATGCGCGTTCGACGGCGTTGTCAGCGGGATGAAACTCCCATGCAACAAGATGTCGCGTGCAGCGGGTACGTAATATCCCGCTTCGTCCCAAAAATAAGGAAGCCGCAGCAAAGGAAAATGCAGCAGGAAGATGGCAATGAAGATCGCCGCAAACACGATGGCGGGATGTGGGGATATTGAGCCCGGGCTGGTTCCTGATGCCATTTGTTATGGGGTCGTTATTCGTAGGTCGTCCGTCGTTGGCGGAACCTTTCTGGTCATTCGCTTCGAATCTGTAGCCGTCGACCAGAGTGATTGCGAACGATCAAGGATCCGAGACCACCGATGGTTCTGTGGTTAGCGAACGGCCAAGGACCAACGACTGACGGCGGATCTAATGCACCGGCCCCTGCGGCCCCATGCGCGGGTCAAGCTTGATCTCGCCGAACGCCGCCTCGTATCCGCTGACGTTCTGCTGTAGCAGCGCCAGCAAGGCCTTGGCTTGCTGCGGGCTCAAATAGATTCCCTGAAAGTTCTTGATCTCTACTTGCGTCTCCGTCTGCTGCTGCAGCGTGCCAAAAATAAGGAAGAAGTCCCAGATGTTCACGCGCATCTGCACACTGTTGGCGTAGTTCTCGCGGTAGTCGTCGGCGTTTACTAACTTCACGTTCGGTTGCTGAGGAATATTCATACGCTAGGCAGTGTAATGACTTTCTTCATTGGTTGAAAGTCGAGGATGGGGGCGCTCTTGGCTGCCCCGATCCCAGTGCACATGACAAAAACTGTCACCGCTTGATGCTTTGCGACCCTGCAAAGGCGAGCACTTTCGAAAAAATGCCCTGCGCGAAGTGTATACGCCTATTGAAAACAAACGACTTGTCCCTGAGACCTTGGTTACTTTGGGGAGTATCGAGTGGTTCGAGAAGTGCGATAGAGTTGAGGTGCTCCGCCAACTCGGAGTGACTTTTATGACTATGACGACACAGAACAACGATCACGGGATGGAGGAAATTGTCCTTCCCGAAAATCTGCTCCCCTTAGGATCTGTGCTGGGCCAGGGAGTTACGGCGCTTGACTTGTGCATGGTGCTGGCCAAGATTTTTCGCGTGCAGTACACCGAAGTCGCCCTCCTGAGATTGGAGACAGGCCTTCTGCGCTTTATCTTCCCGGAGCATCTCCGGACCACGGGCGCTATTCCGCTATCGAGCAAAGCCGTAGCCGCCCATACCGCGTTGAGCAAGAAAGCGGAAATCTTTAACAACTTCGCGCGGGTGAAGCACGCCAGTATCTTCGAGACCATCAAGCCCGGTAGCACCGAGTCGGACGAACCTGCATCGCTGGCGCCCATTCAGAAGCTCATGTCGGTTCCGATCATGGATCGGGAAGCCAAGGTTGTCGGCGTGATCCAGATTTCGCGGAAGGGACTGGATCCGAAATTCGCGCAGGATTTCAGCCGCGAAGACCTGCATGACCTGGAATTGGTCGCGGGACTGTTGGCGACCGCCCCGGCCCTGATGCAAAACTAATTTTCGGAAACAAGAATGCGGAACGCCGACGAAAGGCGTTCCGCATTTCTATTAAGCATCGTTTGGGCGCCCCAACCGTCGTCACGCTTTGTGCGACAGGGTTGGGATTGTGACTTATTGAACCGCGGGACCGGACGTCACTGTGAGCACGGCAGCCGTCGCGGTGTAGGAAATCGCGAAATGCTCCGACGAATTGATCGCGATCGTCGTGTTGGAGAACGTTCCCGTCAGACTGGTCGCGGAAATCACGGTGAAAGTCTGACCCACGGTTGGCGTGAAGTTCGAAAGCAGCGGCGCTGCCAGCGTTCCGCCAAGCGTCGCTGGGCCCGTTATTTTCACCTGGCTGTATTGGGTCGCCACCGTAGTCCCGCCGATGCCGGTGCTCAAAATTCCGTTTGCGAGTTGTTTGTACGAACCCGTGATTTTCACTTGAGCCGATTTCCCAGCATCGCCCACGCTGAACGTCGCATTGCTAGTCCCGCCGCCCAGTGAGAATGCCCCGGTTACCGATCCAGCGCCCAGATACGTTCCGCCGGAAATGGTGACGCCGCCCTTCAGCATCCCGTCCATCGTGGTCTTGCCGAGAGTTTGCGAATAGTTGGTTGCCGTGCCGCCGATGGTCATCGTGCAGCCCTTTTGCACCAGCATCTGTCCGGTGTTAACCAGACTGCCATTGGTAGTGAAGTGGGCGAAGTTCATCACGCGCAGTGATTTCTTGTTGGCAGTGAGAGAAGCGAAGGCATCGCTGCCATCTGCGACATTCTTAAATGTTCCGCCAGATAGCGTGACGGTCGCCGAGTTGGTCATGATGCGCGCCGGAGTGCCGGTGATGTTCAGGCTGAAATCGAGTACCCACTGTCCGCCGGTCAGCGCGTTGTTGACGATCTGCTTGACCGAACCGACGTTCACCGTGGTGTTCGGCAGAATGTTGAGCGCACCAGCCATGCTGAAAACTCCGGGTTGCGTAAATCCGGTCGTCGTGGTGAGCACTCCGGTGGAAGTGATCGTGGCGAGGTTGGCGAATGCGTTTGTGCCAGTAGTCGTATTGATGATCTGCCCGTTGGCTTCCTGCGTAACGCGCGCAGATAATGTGGTGATGCCCTTCGTACCGGCAGCGAAAGAAATATTGCCACCGTTTGCGGTGTAGGTGCCGCCCGTCAGGATGTGAGTCGTGGCGTTGAAGTTGGCGAAGGGTCCTTGAATCGCCAGGTTGCCGCCGGTGACGGCCTGCAAGGTTCCGGTGTTGTTGAGTCCCGCCGAGCTCGAGCTAATGGTCAAAGCGCCTACCGAACTGGTCGCGCTCACCGTGCCGTTGTTCACGAAGCCCATGGCGCCGTTGCCGATATTCCCGACTCCCTGAATCGTGTTCGCACTGCTCAATATTTCGGTGCCGGTACCGGAGGCGCCCGTAATGAAGTTCGGACCGGCGCTTCCCAGCGTTACAGAGCCGGTTCCAGTTAACGATTGGTTTCCAGTGATCTGCAGAAAGCTGTTGCTTCCCGCCGACGAGAGCTGAATCGTACCCGCGTTGCTGATCGTGCCGCCGGCATTAAGCGTCACACCGTCTGGAATAATAAGAGTGTCAGCCGAATTGGCGAGGGTCAGGCTTCCAATCGCCAGGCTGAAATCGTCGGTCGAATTCGCCGTCGCGGTGCCAATCACAATGCTTTCGCCAGCGGTGGGAACTCCGCTATCCCACTGCGTTGTATCGCTCCAGACACCTGTATTTCCCGTCCAGTTGTCGGTCTGGGCCACGGCCAGTCCAGAGACAAACAATAAGAGAATAACGGCCAGTACACCTCGCACACATTTCGAGCACACAACCTGGGACATTGCTGACATGAAGGATCTTCCTCGTCGGAGATTCAGGATTTGACCGCACTTGCTGGGATACTCGAGCGCAGAAAAAACGACCGAGCAAATCAGGGGGATGAGCCTAGGAATCATATCCGACCCGCCGGCACTGTCAAGATGAACGATTTTGCGTGCAGCGCCGAGCCTTGCACAAAAGTGCACACCGGAAAAAAGCGAAATTCTGATGTTTCCGTCTTGACGCGCTATAGACGCGCTGGCATACTGAATTACCCCTCCCTCGGGGTTTCATTCAGTCAATACTCAACTCCCCTGGTAAGAAGACAAGGTTGCGATTGAGAACTGTGTCTGCCTCCGATCTGGGCAGCTCAGACACTGCGAATAGGCCTCAGGCCCAGGGTTCTTGTTTTCACGTTCACAATTCGAAAAAAAAGAAAAATGCTGGTTCCCGGCGGGCAAGCGGCGCTTTTCTGCCGAACTGCGCATCGATACGGAGGAATGAATGAAATTCCAGAAGATGATCACTGCTTCCGCGGTGGTAGGTTTAACACTGCTTGCTTGTTCCTTCGCCGTCGCCGGCGAGGTTGAGGGTCCGATCGTGAAACACGCCGTCGCTCACACAGTGTCGGCACCTGTGCGCGAATTGTCGCGTGCAGTCCGCTCGGATCTCGCATTGAGCAAGGCTCCGGCTACCTCTGGGCTCTTGAACATTGCCGGCCAGTCTGCGGCCAAGGGCGTACTTTACTCCGATGCCAGCGGCGCCGTCGGACTCACCCAGTACGTGCAACTGGTAAACAATCAATACACCGTCTATGACAAGTCCACCGGAGCCGTGATCGCCGGACCCATCGCAGCTAACACCTTGTGGGCCAGTTCCGGAACCGTTTGCGCGACATTCACTGGCAGCGGGGACGGCAGCGTTATGTATGATCAGCTGGCCAATGTATGGGTCATTCAGCGTCATGCCGCTCCCAGCGGCGGCCCGTACCTCAATTGCATCGCGCTCTCCACGACCTCTGATGCAACCGGAACTTACAACGCCTACTCCTTTGTTCTGACGATGATGTTCCCGGACAAGCCGCGGCTTGCTCTCTGGCCCGATGCGTACTACGTCAGCCAGGACGTGTTGAACCCGACAACCAAGGTGTTTCAGCGCTCGCAGGTGTGTGCGTTAGATCGCGACGCCATGCTGGCCGGCGCGAGCGACCCTGAAACGGTTTGTTTCCAGGGCAGCATCAGCTTGCCGACCTTTGTGGTCACGACGCTCGAAGGACAATCCCTTCCTCCTGCAGGCGAAGTCGAATTCGTGTGGCAGCTGGATCAGCGGCCGAATCAAGGGAAGAACAATCTGAATTCGTTCCAGTTCCATGTGGATTTTTCAAACGGAGGCACGAATTCGACGTTTACGGGTCCGGTGGCGAATGTACTGCCGGCGTACACCGATGCTTGCAACAACTTTAAGCCCTGCGTTCCTCAGCCCGGCACCACCAACGTGGTGCAAGCCTGGGGCGACCGCCTGACCGGAAAGGTGAGCTACCGCAACTTCGGCACATACGAGTCGGTCGTGATGAATCACGCGATCACTCGCACCACTACGGCCGGATCGCGCGCTGCTATCCGCTGGTACGAATACCGCACACCGTTGACCCCGGTGATCTTCCAATGGGGCGTCATTTCGCCTGACACCAACTGGCGCTGGAACGGCGGCATTGACCAGGATCAGTTCGGCGACATCGCCGTGGGATACAACGTGTCGAGCAGCACAGTCAACCCTGGCATCCGCTACTCCGGTCACGCGGCCACCGACAAGGTCAACGTGATGGAACCGGAAATCACCGTGGTGAACGGCGCTGGCTCGCAGAACGGCACCAACATGAACTGGAGCTCGTACAGTACGATGGCGATCGATCCGGTTGACGATTGCACGTTCTATTACACCAACCAGTACTACGCCACCAGTTCGCTGAGCGGTTGGAAGACGCAGATCAACTCCTTCCGCTTCCCGAGCTGCACCAACTAACTTCCGCAAGAATGCAACCGGGGCCTTCGCAAGAAGGCCCCAGCTTTTCTTTGCTGCTTCTGCTACTTCGTCGAGAAGCGAGAAGGAGCAAGTGTCATGCACGACTCCGCCGTACGTCCGTTGCAGTTCGCCGCTTTGATTTTGTGCGCCCTTTCGGGCGCGTTTGTTCTTTGCCCCGCAGTAACAGCACAGCAAAGCAGCGGGCCGTTCATCTCCTACGAAGCGCGCCGCGCAGTTTCTCCGCCGCTGCGCTCGGTAAAACCAGCGTCCCACGAACTCGCCCCCGCGGTTGACGAAGATGAAGTAGAACCACCAGCGGAAGGTCGCCACCCACATCCGCTCGACAGTTCCCTGGGCACGCCTTTGGATCCAGTCCTGCAACTGGACGCTCCCAAGACTCTGAACGTCACAAAGGGACTTAACTTCGATGGCGTTTCCTTCATCAACTATTCCACGTCCGACGTGAATGGTTCCGTCGGCGCTACCCAATACGTCCAGTACACGAATTGGGACTTTTCCATTTACAACAAGACCACCGGCGCCAAGATCTATGGCCAGGCGGCCGAAAGCACGCTATGGACAGCGCTTGGCGGGCCTTGCGCTACTTCCAACGACGGCGACATCATTGTTCTCTACGACAAGAAAGCACAGCGTTGGATTTTCACGCATCACGCGCTGGTTGCGGTCGGTGGTCCCTTCTACCAGTGTTTCGCGATCTCGAAAACCTCCGACGCTACCGGCGCTTATTATCTCTACGCGTATCAGTTGACGAACGATTTCCCGGATTATCCCAAGCTCGGAATCTGGGCCGACGGATACTACCTCACCACGAACCTGGAAAATCCGTCGACCTATGCCTTCGTCGCCTCGCAGGTATGCGCCTTCGATCGCGCACAGATGCTCACGGGCGCGGCGGCACAGGAAGTCTGTTTCCAGACCTCGCAATATCAGAGCCTTCTGCCCGCCGACATCGATGGTGCTACCGCTCCGCCCACCGGCACTCCGGAATTGTTTTTGAGCATGACGTCAACTGGTCTCGACCTGTTCAAGCTGAAGGTCAACTGGACGACTCTGTCGAAATCTACGTTCACCGGGCCAACGAAGATTGCGGTGGCCGCGTTCAGCGAAGCATGCGGAGGCTTGCAATGCATTCCGCAACAGGACACGTCGCAGGTGCTCGATTCGTTGGGCGACCGTTTGATGTACCGGTTGGCCTACCGTAATTTTGGGACGCGCGATTCGCTCACCGTCGCGCACTCGGTCACTGCCGGATCGAGCGTCGGCATGCGCTGGTACGAGATTCGCAGCCCACGCTCCACGCCCGTGGTCTACCAGCAGGGCACCTATGCTCCCGACAACAAATATCGCTGGATGGGATCGGTTGCGATGGATAAAGTTGGCGACATCGCATTGGGATACAGCATCTCGTCCGCATCGCAGCACCCGGGCATCAACTTCACTGGCCGCGTTCCGACCGATGTACTGGGGACGATGGAATCGGAGATCAACGTGATCACCGGCGGCGGGTCCGAGCAGTCTCCCAACTACCGCTGGGGAGACTACAGCAGCATGTCGATCGATCCCGTGGACGACTGCACGTTCTGGTACACGAACCAGTACTACAAGACCGACTCGGCGCAGAACTGGAATACAAGGGTAGTGTCGTTCAAGTTCCCGTCCTGCAAGTGAGTCTGTTAGTAGAAGAAATGTAGAGGCCCCCGTTCTTTGTCGCTTTTTCTGCGACGAGAGTGGGAATTTCGACTTTGGTGGAATGAACAAAAAGACGAAAGTCAAAGTCCCACACTCTCGCACAAATCGCGAGTATGGTGCGGAACCCGGTCTTACTTGGCTTTTAGCGGAACTCTCAAATCCGACCCGGTCATTTCTTTTGGCTCATCCACTCCCAGCATACCGAGCACGGTCGGAGAAATATCCCGCAGCGAGCCGTTCGGCTTGAGCGTGAATTGCTTCGCATCTTCCGAAATCACGATGAACGGCACGGGATTGGTCGTGTGCGCCGTGTGCGGTCCTCCAGTCACGGGATCGATCATCATCTCCGCGTTGCCGTGATCAGCGGTGATCAGCATGGCTCCGCCTTTGGCGCGAACCGCCGTTTCGATCCGCGCCAGGCACGCGTCCACGGTTTCGACCGCTTTAATCGTGGGTTCAATCTTTCCCGAGTGGCCAACCATGTCGGCATTGGCAAAGTTTACGATCACCACGTCGAACGTTCCATCCTCCGTCGCTTTCACTACCGCATCGGCAATGCCGGCCGCGCTCATCTCCGGCTTCAGATCGTAGGTTGCGACCTTCGGCGACTGCACCATCACGCGATCTTCGCCGGGAAACGGCCTCTCCACCCCGCCGTTGAAGAAATATGTGACGTGCGCGTATTTCTCGGTCTCGGCCACGCGCAGGTTGCGCATGTTCAGGCCGCCCATCACGTTGGCCAGAATGTTGTTCATCGACTCGGGCGGGATGACAACCGGCAGGCTGAAATTCTTGTCGTACTGCGTCATGCAGACATAGTGCAGATTTTTCGGCGCGCGGTCGCGCGGGATCGTGTTGTCGAGATCGTCGGCGCCCGGGAGATCGCGGCCTCCTTGCGGATTGAGGCCGCTGTTGCGGGCAAGCGCGCGCGTAATCTGCCGCACCCGGTCGGCGCGGAAGTTGAAGCAGATGCAGGAATCTTCGTCGCGTATGGTGGCGATCGGCTGTCCGGTCTTGTCGGTACAGACAAACGGAATCACAAATTCGTCGGTGACGCCTTTGTTGTACGAATCCTTCATTCCCTGCACCGGATCGGCCTGCTTGCCGCCTTCCGCGTCGGCAAACACCATCGCGTTGTACGCCTTGGCAATGCGCTCCCAGCGGCGGTCGCGATCCATCGCGTAGTAGCGGCCGTTGACGGTGGCAATCTTGCCGCAGTTGTATTCGCGCATCTTCTGCTGCAACTTCTCAAGATATCCAGCACCATTCGTGGGCAGAGTGTCGCGGCCATCCATGAAAGCGTGGACGAAGACGCGATCCAGCCCATTCTCCTTCGCCATCCTCAGCAGCGCATACAGATGCTCCTGCTGCGAGTGCACGCCGCCGTCGGAGATCAACCCAAACAGATGCAGGCGCCGCCCGCCCGTCTGGGCATGCTTCATGGCGTCGAGAAGCACAGGGTGCTTGAACAGTTCCCCGTTCTGGATCATCAGGTCGATGCGGGTGATGTCCATGTGCACGATGCGGCCTGCGCCAATGTTGAGATGGCCAACCTCGCTGTTGCCCATCTGGCCTTCGGGCAGCCCGACGAACGGTCCGCTGGTATGAATGAGCGTATTGGGATATTCCCGCAACAGCCGGTCATAGGTAGGCTTGCGTGCGAGCGCGATGGCATTGGCTTTGGTTTCGGCGCGATATCCCCAACCGTCGAGGATGATGAGAACGAGAGGTTTCGGACGGGACATAAATAAGCTTCTAGCTCCTAGCTCTTAGCTTTCAGCTTTTAGCTCAATTCAAAATCATTTGCCGCAGGTACCAGCGGATTCGGAATTACCAAACCACGTCGATGTCATACTGGCGAAAAACTCTGTCGGACGTCACTAGCGGCAGCTTTTCTTCCAGGCTTTGAGCAATGAGTATCCGGTCAAAAGGATCGTTGTGATGCATCGGCAGAGTCTCGACCTTCAACACGTGGTCTCGACTAACAGGCAGGGTTTCGATTCGGTTTTCTGCCAATTTTTTTACAATATAAGGCCCGGCTGGGACGGGCAAGAGCATCTTACCAACTTGTACCTTAATCAAAATCTCCCAAATGCTCGCTACGCTAAACCACAAATCGCTCGGACCGCTAAATGCGGACGCCGCACGTCGGGAAAGCTTTTCATCTCCTGCAATCGCCCACAAGAATGCGTGCGTGTCGAGCAGGGCCCTCATTTGTAGAACAGATCCTCAATTTCCTTCGGAAGCGGGTCATTGAAGTCGTCGGGGACAACGAACTCGCCCTTGGCGCTGCCGAGAATGCGCCTTTTCGGTTGCGAATCCAAAGGAACCAGCTTCGCCACAGGCTTTCCCGCCTTGGCGATGATGACCTCTTCTCCCATTGCGACTCTCTCTAAGAGCTTGGAAAGGTTGGTCTTAGCCTCATGGATATTGATTTCCATAACTCCCATAGTAGACTAAGTCCTTAGCTAAGTCAATCCTGTGATCGCAACCTCCTAGAAGCCCATCGTGTCATCCGCCGATGGCCCGTATGTGCCCGGAAGCGGCACGTCATTCAGTCGCAAATACACGCCTAGCTGCGCCCGATGATGTACGAGGTGATTGAGGAACATCTGCCGGTAGGCCAGGAATTTCGAGCCGCTGAAAATCGGCTTTCCGTTAAAACTCAGCTTCCAGGGCTGAGTCCACTTATCGTCCCCCATCCGCCTGAGCGCATCGCGGACTTTCGCAGCACCCTCATCAAATGCCTTTGCTAGCTGGGCGGGAGACTCGAACCCGGGACGTGGGCGCGGGCCGCTGGTGCCAAAATCAAACTCCGGCGTCGTCAGAATGGTGTGGCCGAAGTTGGGCAACTCCGCCACGTGCGGAGCCAGTTTTCCCAGTGGCATGGACTTAGCATGCGGCTTGAAATCCGCCTTCATCGGGACGCGCTCCAGCATGGCGCGCGTCTTCTTCGCTTCTTCGTCGAACTCGGTGAGAAGGAGATCTCGAATCATTTGCATTCCTCCGCTTGCCACGTCTCGGAAATACAGCGAGACGTGGGGGCATCCAATATTTGGGCTTACGGTTGAGAAACCCTCACCCCTTGTAGTTGAGCGCTTTCAACCCGAGGAATCGCGCCGTTCCGCCGAGTTCTTCTTCAATCCGCAGCAACTGGTTGTACTTCGCGATGCGGTCGGTGCGCGATGCCGAGCCCGTCTTGATCTGTCCCGCTCCGGTCGCCACCGCCAAATCAGCAATGAACGTGTCTTCCGTCTCGCCCGAGCGATGCGAGATGACCGACGTATATCCGTTGCGGCGCGCCAAATCGATCGCATCTAGCGTCTCGCTCACCGTGCCGATCTGATTGACTTTGACCAGGATCGAATTCGCAACGCCCTTGTCGATTCCTTCCTGCAGGAATTGAATGTTCGTGACGAAAATGTCGTCGCCTACCAACTGGATCTTGCCGCCAAGCTCCTTGGTCAGATTGGCCCAACCGTCCCAATCGTTCTCGGCCAAACCGTCTTCCAGCGACACGATCGGATAGTCGTTCACCCATTTTGCCCAATACTTCACCATCTCGTCGGAGCTCTTCGCCGATTTGTCGGATTTCTTGAACACGTACTTGCCATCCTGATAAAACTCGCTCGCCGCCGGATCGAGGGCGACGGCGATCTCTTCTCCGGGCTTGTATCCAGCCTTGGTGATCGCTTCCAGCACGACCTCGATCGCTTCCACGTTGGACTTCACCGACGGAGCAAAGCCTCCCTCGTCGCCGACGGCCGTGTTGTAGCCGCGCTTCTTCAGCACGCCCTTGAGGGTATGGAATACCTCCACGCCCCAGCGCAACGCCTCCGAGAAACTTGGCGCGCCGACGGGCATCACCATAAATTCCTGGAAGTCGACGTTGTTATCCGCATGCGCCCCGCCGTTCAAAATATTCATCATCGGCGTCGGCAA
>Ga0335071_10004734_pt1 | contig 14210 bp, 12 predicted proteins | sample Lox_Sample_15_FD_206724 | JGI IMG/M metagenome (GOLD analysis project Ga0335071, IMG submission 206724) | Soil microbial communities from Loxahatchee National Wildlife Refuge, Florida, United States - Lox_Sample_1.5 | ecosystem: Environmental > Terrestrial > Soil > Wetlands | place: USA... | reverse complement strand
GCCAATGGCCAGAAGATGTCCAAGCACGTCGGCAACGTGATCGACCCGTGGCTGGTCCTGAACGAGTCGGGCGCCGACGCCTTCCGCTGGTACTTCTATACCTGCGCCCCGCCCGGAGCCGAAAAGCGCTTCGCCCCTGCCATGGTGACCGACATCGTCAAGAATTTCACCTTGACCCTGTGGAATGTCTACTCGTTCTTCGTCACCTACGCCAACCTGGACGGCTGGACCCCGGCCAGGAAGCTGAACGACGCCAGCCTGACCGCCCTGGACCGCTGGATCCTCTCGGAGCTGAACACTCTGGTCCGCGATGTGACCCAGGCCTACGAGACCTATGACGTCCCGGACGCCACCCGTCCGGTGGAAGCCTTCGTCGAGAAGCTCTCGACCTGGTACCTGCGCCGTTCCCGCCGCCGCTTCTGGAAGTCCGAATCCGATACGGACAAGCAGGCCGCCTACAGCACGCTCTACACCTGCCTGGTGACACTCTCCAAGCTGCTCGCCCCCGCCATGCCGTTCCTGGCGGACGAGCTCTACCAGAACCTGGTGCGCTCGGTCGACGAGCGTGCCGCCGAGTCGGTCCACCTGGCCGCCTGGCCGGAGGTCGAGACGGCACGCATCGACGAGGGCTTGAACCGCGACATGGCGCTGGTCATGCGCATGGTCTCGCTGGGCCACGCCGCCCGCCAGAAGGCCAATCGCAAGGTGCGCCAGCCGCTGGCGGAAGCCGCCTTCTCGGTCGGCAACCTGGACGAACGGCGTGCCCTGGAAGCCTACACCGACCTGATCCTGGACGAGTTGAACGTCAAGAAGCTGCGCCTGATGGACACCAGCAGCGAGGCGGTCTCGTTCACGGTCAAGCCGCTGCCCAAGCAGCTCGGACAGAAGTACGGCAACAAATTCCCGGCGCTGGCCAAGGCGATCACCGCCGTCAACCCTGAGGCCGCCGCCAGCCAGCTCATGACCGGCCAGCCGCTCCAGGTGACCCTGGAGGGCACGGAGTACGCCATCCAGCCCGACGAGGTCGAAGTGCGGGCTCAGGCCAAGGAAGGCTATGCCGTTTCCAACGAGGGCTCCTACCTGGCTGCCCTGGTCACCGAGCTGACCCCCGAACTGATCACCGAAGGCCTGGCGCGCGAGTTCGTCCGCCGGGTCCAGGACCTGCGCAAGACCGCCGACCTGGACGTCGCCGACCGCATCAAGGTCTACGTCGAGGCCACGCCTGGGATGAAGCAGGCGATCGAGACCAATCGGGAGTACGTCTGCGCCGAGACCCTGACCGTCGAGCTGGGCTTCGCGTCGGCCCCTTCCGGGGCGGTGAGCGCCGAGGACGAGTTCGACGGCGAGAAGGTCAAAGTCGGGCTGGTCAAAGCCTGAGGAAAAGTGCGGCGCACGATCGAGATGCGCCGCTTTTTCTTTCGAGGCACTTGAAGAAATTCCTAAATCTGTTTTCGAAAAGATCGCATTCCCTTGCCCGTCACCCAAGGAGGTTCGCATGCCTTCGATCGAGATTCAGCCCCTGACCCCCGAACGCTGGCCGGACTTCGAACGCCTCTTCGGCACGCGCGGCGCCTGTGGCGGCTGCTGGTGCATGTTCGACAAGCTGCCGCGTAAGGAGTTCGACGCCGGCAAGTACGAGGGCAACCGCCGGGCGCAGCAGAAGATCGTGGAGAGCGGCGAAGTGCCCGGTCTGCTGGCCTTTGTGGACGGGAGCCCCGCCGGCTGGATCGCGGTTGAGCCGCGTGAGCGCTTCCCGCGCCTGGCGGGCTCGCGTGTGCGGGCCCCGGTGGATGACCAGCCGGTCTGGTCGGTGACCTGCTTCTTCATCGACCGGAAGTTCCGCGGCCGGGGGTTGACCGTGGCGCTGCTCAAGGCCGCGGTCGACCATGTTCGCCGTCAGGGCGGCAGGATCGTCGAGGGCTACCCGACCGAGCCGCGCGACGGCCAGCCGGCCGCTCCGACCTTTGTTTTCACCGGGCTGGCCTCGGCTTTCCGCCAGGCGGGCTTCGTCGAGGTGGCGCGCCGCTCCCCGACGCGCCCGATCATGAGGTTCGTCATCCGATGAGCGTACTCCTGCGAGCCTACCGGGACGAGGACTTCGACATCGTCACACGGCTCTGGCGCCGGGCGCGCCTGCAGGCATTTCCAGATTTCGAGGCCCGCCATGCACACACCTACGCCGAAGACCGGGACTACTTCCGGGACAAGATCCTGCCCGGAAACCAGGTGTTCGTGGCAGAGCTGGACGGGCGCCTGGCCGGCTTCATGGCCCAGCGCGGCGACTTCATCGACCAGCTGTACGTGGATCCCGATTTTCAGCGCCGCGGCCTCGGCACGGCGTTCCTGGCGCTGGCGCGGCGCCTCTCGCCGGCATCGCTGTACCTCTACACCCTCCAGGTGAACAGCGGCGGGCGGCACTTTTACGAGAAGAGCGGTTTCCACATCGCGAAGCTCGGCGTCTCGCCCCCGCCGGAAAGCGAGCCGGACGTCCAGTACCGCTGGCCGTAAATAAAAAAAACCTCCCGCAGGTCGTCCTGCGGGAGGTTCGTTTGCGATCAGCGGTTCAGGTCCGCGACCAACTCCATCGGCAGCACCGCCACGCCGACGATCCCCGGTCCGGTGTGCACCCCCAGGACGGGCGAGATGCGCAGGACCTCCAGCTTCTGGATGTTGAGCCGCTTCTGCATAGCGCCCGAAAGCTGTTCGGCGCTTTCGGACAGGCGCCCGTGCAGGACGGTGGCCCACAGCGGGATCGAGCCGTACATCTCGGCGATGTGGTCGACGATCGTGCCCAGGTTCTGGGAGACGGTACGGCCCTTGCCGACCGTGCTGTACTTGCCGTCGGTGTGGTCGACGCGGATGATCGGCTTGATCTTGAGCACGGAACCCATCAGCGCCTGGACACGGCCGATGCGCCCGCCGCGCGCCAGGTACTCGAGCGTCTCGAGGGTGTAGATCACCTCGGTCTGTTCGCGGATCTTCTGCAGCCGCTCGACGATCGCCTTGAGGCTCCAGCCGGCGCGTGCCGCCCAGGCAGCCGCCAGTACCTGGAAGCGCTCGCCGCCCGACAGGGTCATGGTGTCGACCGTGCTGACCTCGGCTTCCGGCACCTGCTCGCCGCCGGTCCGGGCGGAGTGGACGGTGCCGCTCAAACCCGAAGAGATGTGGATCGACAGGATCTGCTTGCTGGTGGCGGAGAGCTTGTGGTAGATGTTCGAGAAGATGCCGCTGGAGGGCAGGGCGGTGGTGGGGATGGCCGGGCGCATGGCCTCCAGCCGGTCGTAGAACTGGTCGGCGGTGATGTCGGCCGAGCTGACCTCGCCCTCCGGGAACTGGATGAAGAGCGGTGCCTCGACGATGTCCAGGTCCTTCAGCTCTTCGCGCGGCAGGTCGGCGGCGCAGTCGGTGACGATTTTCATCGGAAAATTCCTTTGTGAACGGGTGAACGAGAGCGATGGCCCAAGTATAGCGAATGAAACCCTCCAGGTTGCCATCCGTTAGCTAACAGTTTGCTATCAATTTCGGTTAGAATAGCCCCCATGCAACTCAACCAAGCTACCATCACCACCACCGGCGGGGTGCGCGCCACCTGGGCCGAGGTCGACCTCGGCCGGTTGGTCGGCAACCTGGAGGCCATCCGCAAGGCGGTCACGCCTGCGAAGGTCATGCTGGTGGCCAAGGCCAATGCCTACGGTCACGGGCTGGTCGAGGTGGCGAAAGCCCTGGCGGGGCGCGTGGACATGATCGGGGTGGCGGTGCTGGAGGAAGGCATCCTGCTGCGCGAGCTCGGCATCACCGCGCCGATCATCGTCCTGGGCGGCATCTGGGGCGACCAGGTGCCGCAGTACCTGCGGCACGATCTGACCCTGACCGCCTCCTCGGTTGAGCGCCTGGAACAGATCGACGCCACCGCCGGCGAGATGAAAGTGCGCGCCCGCGTCCACCTGAAGATCGACACCGGGATGGAGCGCATCGGCATCCACTACTACAACGCCCATCTGCTGCAGGAGGCTGCGCTGCGCTGTGGCAACGTGGAGGTGGAGGGCATCTACTCGCACTTCGCCAACGCGGACGCCCCCGACCTGGTCCACGCCCGCCTGCAGCTCGAGCGTTTCAACGAGGTGCTGCGTTTCTACGAGCGCCACAGCCTGCCGATGCCGATGCGCCATATGGCTAACTCGGCTGCCGTGCTGCAGCTGCCGGAAAGCCACTTCGACATGGTCCGCCCGGGGATCATGCTCTATGGCGTCTATCCCGCGCCGACGGTGCCGCGCACCATCCCGGTCCGGCCGGCGTTGGCCTGGAAGTCGCGCGTGGTCTACTTCAAGGTGGTGCGTCCCGGGCACCCGGTCAGCTACGGCTCGACCTGGCAGTCGGACCACGAGGTGCGCCTAGTGACCGTCCCGGTCGGTTACGGCGACGGTTACTTCCGCGGCATGTCCAACCGGGCACAGGTTCTGCTGCGCGGCAAGAAATACCCGCAGGTCGGGCGTATCTGCATGGACCAGATGATGGTCAATATTGAGTGGGATTCGGCCTATAATGGGGACGAGGTCGTCCTGATGGGCGAGGCCGGTGACCAGGTCATCACGGCCGAGGACCTGGCCGCCTGGGCTGGGACGATCCCGTACGAGATCCTGACCAATATCAATACGCGCGTGCCGCGCGTCTATCTCCCGGAGGAAAAAAGCTGATGGATTCTCCCCAACCGGTCGCCCAGCCCAAGCGGGTGACCCTCGATTCGATAGGCAAGTTCTTCAAGGAAAACTGGCGCGATTACCTGTTCCTGCTGGCGATGGGGGCAATCATCGACGGCTTCGACCAGTGGACCAAGGCCTGGGTGCGCGCCAACGTCCCGTTGAACGGCGACTGGCTGCCGTCCTGGCTGGTTTGGCTCGAGCCCTATGCTCGTGTCCGTTACTGGTACAACTCGGGGGCGGCTTTCGGCCTCTTCCAGCAGGGCAACCTGGTCTTCACCACGCTGGCGATCGTCGTGGCGCTGGTGATCCTGTACTACTTCCCGCGCGTGCCGCGCCACGACTGGTGGCTGCGCGCGGCGATGGGCCTGCAGTTCGGCGGGGCGCTCGGCAATCTGATCGACCGGCTGTTCTTCCAGCACGTAACCGACTTCATCTCGGTCGGCAATTTCGCGGTCTTTAACGTGGCGGATGCGAGCATCACCGTGGGAGTGGCGGTGCTGATCGTCGGGGCATGGATCACCGACCGGCAGGCGAAACAGCAGAAAGCCCAGACCGAAACGGTCAAGGACGAACCCAAGAGTGAGTGATCGCCTGGAGACCTTTCGTTTCGAGAAGGAGCAGCGCGAGCGGCTGGACGTCTTCCTGACCGGCCGCCTGCCGGAGTTCTCGCGCTCGCGCGTGCAGGGCCTGATCAAGGACGGCTTCGTGCGCGTCGGCGGGCAGGTTGTCACCAAGACTGGCCGGGACCTGGAAGCGGGCGAGGCGCTCGAGGTGCGCATCCCGCCGCCGCTCCCGACCGGGTTAATCCCCGAGAACATCCCGCTCGACATCCTGTTCGAGAACGACGACCTGCTGGTGGTGAACAAGCCGGCCGGGATGGTGGTCCATCCCTCGCCGGGGCACGAGAGCGGGACGCTGGTCCACGCCGCCTTGGGGTATGCGCCCGGCATCGAGGGCATCGGAGGGGAAGAGCGCCCGGGCATCGTCCACCGCCTGGACAAGGAGACCTCCGGCCTGATCGTGATCGCCAAGAACGAGCGCGCCCACCGCTGGTTGCAGGACCAGTTCCGCGACCGCAGCGTCGAGAAATATTATCTGGCCCTGGTCGACGGCGCGCCGCCGACCCCTTCCGGGCGGGTGGACGCCGCGATCGGACGTAACACCAGCCACCGCAAGATGATGGGAGTGGTGCCCGAAGCGAAGGGCCGGGCCGCGGTCAGCGAGTACCGCACGCTCGAAGCGTTCCCCGACCACACCCTGCTCGAGATCCACCCGCTGACCGGGCGCACGCACCAGATCCGCGTCCACCTGGCCTTCCTGGGCTGCCCGGTGACCGGCGATACCGTCTACGGCCGGCACCGCCCGAGCGTGCCGCTCGACCGGCACTTCCTGCACGCCTTCCGCCTCAAGATCACCCTGCCCGGGGAGCAGACGCCGCGCGCCTTCGAGGCGCCCCTGCCGCCGGAGCTGGAGCGGGTGCTGGCGGAGCTGCGGCAGAAGTAAAGAATAAAACGAAAAACCTAAAACGAAAAACCTAAAACGAAAAACCTAAAACGAAAAACCTAAAACGAAAGCAGCGTTGCTTGCGTTTTAGGTTTTAAATTGCACTATAATCCTTGCTGGAAGCGAAACCTGAACTCCATTTCCTGGAGCGACTTATGGAATTTGTCGACTTGCGTTCGGATACCGTGACCCAGCCCACGCCCGCCATGCGGGAGGCGATGGCTGCCGCGCCAGTTGGCGACGACGTGTACGGCGAAGACCCGACGATCAACCGCCTGCAGGAGCTGGCCGCCGAGCGGATGGGCAAGCAGGCCGGGCTGTTCGTCGCCTCCGGGACGATGGGCAACCTGACCGCAGTGCTGTCCCACTGCCAGCGCGGCGACGAGGTCATGGTCGGTAACCGCTCGCACACCTTCCTGTTCGAAGCCGGCGGCATCTCTGCCCTGGGCGGGGTGCATTCCTGCCAGCTGGCCAACCAGCCGGACGGCTCGCTGCGCCTCGAAGACCTGCAGGCTGCCGTCCGACCGGACGATCCGCACGACCCGATCTCGCGCCTGATCTGCCTGGAGAACAGCCATAACCGCTGCGGCGGGACGGTCCAGTCGGTCGCTTACACCCGCAGGGTGGCCGAGTTTGCCCACGCGCGGGGCCTGCAGGTCCACCTGGACGGGGCGCGCATCTTCAACGCCGCTGCCGCCCTGGGCGTGCCGGCGGTTGAGTTGGTGGAGCCGGTCGACTCGGTCACCTTCTGCCTGAGCAAGGGGCTGTGCGCGCCGGTCGGCTCGGTGCTGTGCGGCACCAGGGATTTCATCGCCAGGGCCAAGCGCGTCCGCAAGATGCTCGGCGGCGGCATGCGCCAGGCCGGCATCCTGGCCGCGGCCGGGATCGTTGCCCTGGAGAGCATGACCGCCAGGCTGGCAGAGGATCACGAACGGGCGCGCCGCCTGGCAGAGGGGCTGGCCAGCCTGCCGGGGCTGATCCTGGACCTGGGCATGCCCGCCACCAACATGGTCTTCGTCAGCCTGTCCCCGGTGGTGCGCCTGAGCGGCGAGCAGGTGCTGGAAGGACTGCGGCAGCGCGGCGTGCTGATCGGCGACACAGCCGAGCGCCAGTTCCGCTTGGTGCTGCATTACTGGATCGACGACGCCGGGGTCGAACGGACGATCGAGGCTTTCCGGCAGATCTTGAAATAGGGCGGAGGGTTTCGCGCCGCGCCGGCTTCCCCGGGCGCGGCTTTTTTTATTTACGCAGGATGTCGAGGAAACGCCCGCGGGCGAGCAGGTCGGCAAAGGCGGCTGCCAACTCCGGGTCGAACAGCTTGCCGGCCTGCGAGGAGACGAACCCTACCGCCTCGCTCTCCACGTTGCGGATGCGGTAGGGCCGGTCGCTGATCAGGGCGTCGTACGTGTCGACGATGGCGAAGATGCGCGCCAGCAGCGGGATCTCGTCGCCGGCCAGCCCGAGCGGGTAACCGCTCCCGTCCCAGCGCTCGTGGTGGTAGCGGACCACCGGGATCGTGTCCGATAGGAACGGGACGCGCTCGACGATGCGGGCGCCGATCTCGGGATGCTGGCGCATGCTGGCCCATTCCTCCTCGGTCAGCGGGCCGGGCTTGAGCAGGATGCTGTCGGCGACGCCGATCTTGCCGATGTCGTGCAGCAGGGCGCCGCGCTCGAGCGCCTTGAGCTGCTTGGGCGACAGCCCCAGCTCCTTCCCCAGGCGCACGGCGATCTCCTGGACCCGCAGGCTGTGACCTTCGGTCTCGCGGTCTCGGGCGTCCAGGGCGGAGGTCAGGGCGATCAGGGTCTGGTCGTAGGTCTTCTCCAGCTCGGCGTAGGTCTCCTCCAATTGGCGAGTCTGGTCGCTGGTCTGCACCAGCAGGATCGAGCGCTCGAGGGCGACAATCGCCTGGTTGGTCAGGCTCTGCAGGTTGGCGGCGTACCGCGAGTTGTACCACTGCGCCTCGGGCAGGTCGACCCACAGCGCGCCGTAGACCCGGTGCGGGGTTTGCAGTGGGACGCAGATCTTGCAGGCGCCTTGCCCGTCGGAGATGACGCTCATCTGGCCGGTCTGCAGCGACTGGTCGATGATCTTGGGCGGGAGGGATTTGCCCGCCCGGGTGGCGGCCGCGTCGACCTCCACGTGGGCCTGGATCTGGTGGTCGGGGGTGAAGAGCACAATCCCGGCCAGCGCGGCGTGCCCGAAGTTGAAGGCGGTCTCGGCGATGGCACGCGCCGCCTGGGTCAGGTCCTCGGCCTGCATGATGCGGATGCTGAGCTGGTAGAGCAGGGTGGCCGACTGCAGAGTGGAGCGCAGCTCCTGATAGAGCCAGGCACTCTCGATGGCGGCGGCCGCCTGCGTGGCGATCAGGCTGGCGAGAGCCTCGTCCCGGTCCGAAAAGGCCACCTGTCCCTGCTTACCGAAGACCAGGATCGCGCCGATGCTCAGCTGGTGTAGCCGCAGGGGGATGGCGATCAGGTTGGTGAACTCGGCGTGATCGCTTTTCAGGTGGGCACTGAAGTCATAACCGCGCAGGTCGCGCACCCGCAGCACCTGGTGGCTTTTCATCGTCTGGGCGATGAGCGGATCGTGCTCCAGATCCTTGCGCAGCGAGCGCTGCAGCAGGGGGGCGTTCCCGGACGATGCGGAGCGGGTGTAGCTGCCCTCCTGGTCCAATAGGGTGACGAAAGTGAAGCCGGCTTCGAGCGATTTGCGCGTGTTGGCGGCGATCTGCTCGATCACCATCTGGATCTCGAGCGTGGCCGAAAGGGAGATGCCCGCCTGGATCAGATCGGTCAGGCGGCGGTGGTCCTCGGCGCGTTCCCAGGCGTCGACGAGCTGCTGGGCGGCGATCTCGAGCGTGGCGACATCCAGGTTGGTGAAGGCCTGCGTCGAACGCGCGTCTACCAGCAGCAGGCCCTTGACCTGTCCTGCCTGGACCAGCGGAATGGCGACCTCGGACTGGATCGCCTGGTTGTCGAGCTGGATGAAATCCGGGTCCCGGCGGGTGTCGTTGGAGACGATTGTCTTGCGGGATTGGAAGGCCCGGCCGATCAACCCCTTTTCGGCGCTCTGGTGATAGGATGGCGGCAGCAGGCTGCGGCTGTTCCCGGCCACGGCATAGGAGATGAACTCCTTGGCCTCGCCGTTGTACACGAATATACTGACCAGCTCGTTGGACAGGCCGCGCTGGATGGCATTGGCCACCAGCTGCGCCGCCACGGGCTGATCGAGGACTTCCTTCAAGTTCTGGGTGATCTCGCCAAGTAGGGACAGGTGCAGAGAGCGCACCTTGCCCGCATCCAGGTCGGCGGTCAGGGCGCGGATCTGCTCTTCCTGGTCCGCCAGCCGGGCTGTCAGCGCCTGGATCTCGCCGTGCCGGCCGGGGACGCGCCGGGCGAGCCATTTCCGGATCCGGGATTCGGCGGGGGAGGAGGGTGCGGGATCGGTCGGGTTCGACGAGGACATGGATGCACCGTCTAGCATAGCATAGGAGCAGTCAATTATCAACCCTTTTTTAGAGATGGGATATAATTCTCGTGCAAGGCAAATTTTTAAGGTAAATCGGGAGCGAGACATGCAAATTCCCCTTGAAACGATCGACGGGATTACCGCCGTGGTCCGCCAGCGCCTCAAGAACCAGCCGCGCGTCGGCCTGATCCTGGGCACGGGCCTGGGCGGGCTGGCGCAGGCGGTCCAGGAGCCGGCAGTGATCCCTTACCGGGACCTGCCGGACTGGCCGGTCTCGACCGTGCAGGGCCACGCCGGGCAGCTGGTCAACGGCAGCCTGGAAGGACAGCCGGTGCTGGTGATGCAGGGCCGGGTCCACTTTTACGAGGGCTACAGCATGGCTCAGGTCACCCTGCCAATCCGCGTGATGCAGCGCCTGAAGGTGGAGATCCTGGTGGTGACCAACGCCGCCGGAGCGATCAACCCGGCCTTCGAACCCGGTGAGGTCATGCTGATCACGGACAACCTGAACCTTTCGGCCATGGCGGGCATGAATCCGCTGATCGGCCCCAACCTGGATGAACTCGGCCCGCGTTTCCCCGACATGAGCCAGTCCTACGACCGCGCCCTGAGCGAGGTGGCCCGCCGCGTTGCCCGCGAGCAGCACATCGACCTGAAGGAAGGCGTCTACGCCGGCTTGAGCGGTCCGTCGTTCGAGTCGCCGGCCGACCTGCGCTTCCTGCGCCTGGCGGGGGCGGACGCGGTCGGCATGTCTACCGTGCCGGAGGTGATCGTCGCCCGCCATGGCGGGACGCGCGTGCTGGGCTTTTCCGGCATCAGCAACAAGGCCAACCTGGACGGGAATACACTGACCTCCCACGAAGAGGTGCTGGCAGCCGGTGGGATCATCTCTCCCAAGCTCGAGGCGCTCGTGCGCGGCGTTCTGCGCTCCCTGTAAGCGGTGCAATGGCTGCCATCCTGCGCTTTTTCGTCACCTACGCGCCGATGATCTACGTCCTGCTGGCGGTGGGTCTGATGCTCGCCGTGCGCCAGTTGATCCTGGCCCAGCGGGAGGCGCATAATTCGATCTACGGCCTGGAGCGCGAGCTTTCGCGCCGGCATATGAGCCGGGCCATCAGTGGATTAGTGCTCATCGCCCTGGTCGGATTCGCCGAGCTGGTGCTGTCGGTTTTCCTGGTCCCCGGGCTGCCCGCCCAGGACGTGCTCGCCACGCCGACGACGGACCTGCTGCAGTCCCCGGTCGCCACGCTGCCGCCCGAGCTGCTGGCGACTCTTCAGGCTCTGACCCCGGTCGCCTCGGCGACCGTCGCGGCGACCGGCTGCGTGCCCGGCCAGATCGACATCACCTCGCCCAAGCCGGGCGACCAGCTGTCGGGGCAGGTGACCTTGATGGGCTCCGCCGACGTCCCGAACCTCGATTTCTACTACTACGAATTCGCCCTGCGCGGCACGGAAAACTGGTCCACCATCCAGGCCGCGCGCACCACCATCCAGGACGGGAAGCTGGGCACCTGGGACACTTCCGCCCTGGCGACCGGGGATTACCTGCTTCGGCTGGTGGTAGTCAATAACCAGACCAACGTCCTGCCGGCGTGCGTCGTGCCGGTACGCGTCCTGGCTCCAGGAGGCTGAAGCATGCCCGAGGTCCAGATCCGCCCTGCGGTAGCGACCGACCTGCCGGTGTTGATGGCGATTGATCACTCCTGCATTTCCGAATACGTCTGGCAGATGGATATCCCGCGCGAGCCGGGGCAGGCGGGGGCGCTCTTTCGGGAGATCCGCCTGCCGCGCTCGATTGCGGTCGCTTACCCGCGCCCGGTGGCGGCCCTATCCGAGGCATGGACGCGCAAGATGGGCATGCTGGTGGCGGTGCTGGACGAGCAGCCAGTGGGCTATGTCCGCATGAGCGACGCGATCATCCCGCGGACCGTGTGGATCACCGACGTGCTGGTTGCGCCGCGTCTGCGCCGCAAGGGCGTGGCAACGACGCTCATCCTGGCGGTCAGCACCTGGGCGACCGAGCGCAGGGACCAGCGGGCCATCCTGGAAATGCCGTCGAAAAACGACCCGGCTATCCGCCTTGCGCAAAAACTCGGCTTCGAATTCTGCGGGTATAATGATAAATATTACGAAACACAGGACATTGCCTTATTTTTCGGCCGATCCATCAGGTAAGACGCACGGAAGGTTTTAATGCTTAGCGGTTGGATGCACGATTTGTTGGCGGGGATCACCACCCTCAACTCCATTCTCACCGCCGGGATAGCGATCACGGCTTTTTCGCTATTCCTGTACTCTCTTTCCTTTAATCTGCGGGACCACGTGGCGCGATCGTTCGCCATCATCCTGTTGTGCGTCGTGGTCGTGTTCACCTCCGAGGCCCTGCAGAGCTCCTCCACCTCGCCTCAATCCATCGACCTGTTCCTGCGCCTGGAATGGTTTGGGATCGCCTTCCTGCCGCCGGCTTACCTGCATATGTCGGACGCGCTGCTGATCATCACCGGCCGTCCGGCGCGCTGGCGCCGGGACTTGGTGCGGGTGGTCTACGTCGTTTCAGCCGGTTTCCTGCTGCTGCTGGCCTCGGGCCTCTTGCTCGGTCCGCTGGTGATGAACGACGGCCAGCCGGCGCCGCACCTGCAGCGCACCCTGTGGACGGAGATCTTCACCGCCTACTACGCCGGGATCATGGCCCTGGCGTGGGTCAACTTCATCCGCGCCTACCACCATGCCCTGACCCATTCCGGGCGCCGGCGCATGGCCTACCTGCTGGCGGGAGCAACCGCCCCGGCCCTTGGCTCCTTCCCCTACCTGCTTTACGGCTCGAACCTGGCCGCCGCCCACCCATTTGTGTTCTGGGGCGCGGCCACCCTCAACAACCTGCTGGTCGGCGCGCTGATTGTGCTGATGGCCTATGCGGTGGCCTTCTTTGGCGTCTCCTGGCCGGACCGGGTGGTCCGCAGCCGGCTGTTCAAGTGGCTGATGCGCGGTCCGGTGACCGCCTCGGTTGCCCTGGCCGTGATGACTATCGTCCGCCGCATCGGCCTGATGTTCGGGACGGTCTATTCTGGCGCAGTCCCGACCGCCATGGTGGCGACCGTGCTGATGATGGAGCACGCCATCTCGCTCGTCTCCCCGCTGTGGGAGCGCCTGTTCTTCTTTGGCCGCGACCGGGCGGACCTGACCCTGCTGCAGAGCCTGGAGGAGCGCATCATCACCCAGAACGACCTGCGCCAGTTCCTGGAAGCCGTCCTGGCGGCTCTGCGCGACCACCTGCAGTCCCCCTCGGCCTTCGTCGCCGCCATCGACGATGATGGCCCGGCCCTGATCGTGGCCACCGGCAGCCAGCCCCACCAGGAAACCAACCTGAACGAGGCGTTGCAGGTGCTGAATGCCAACGGCAACAGCGGCGACGAGGAGTACATCTGGGGCAACTACTGGCTATTTGCCCTGCACGAACCCGGAGAGCAGGAGGGCAGCCAGCCAATCTTGCTCGGCGTGCTCGGGGTGGCCCGCAGGCCCGACCAGGCGATCCTCAAGGAGCAGCGCCCGCCGCTGCAGATCCTGATCCGCCGGGCGGGATTGGCGCTGAGAGACCGGCGCCTGCAGCAGACCGTCTTCCGCTCCCTGGAAAACCTGCAGCCGCAGGTCGACATGTTCCAGCGGCTGCGCGCGGTCGGGCGTTACGACAGCAAGGTCACCCTGCTGGATCAGGACCTGCCGCCCGAGGCGGACCTGTTCGACTGGGTCAAGGAAGCCCTGACCCATTACTGGGGCGGCCCGAAGCTCAGCCAGAGCCCGCTGCTGCAGCTGCGCATCGTCCAGCAGGCTTTCGACGAGCACAACGACAACCCCGCCAACGCCCTGCGCTCGATCCTGCGCATCGCCATCGACAGCGTAAAACCGGAAGGCGAGCGCCGTTTTACCGGCGAGTGGATCCTGTACAATATATTGGAGATGAAATTCATCGAAGGGCGCAAAGTGCGCGACGTGGCCGCCCGTCTGGCCATGTCCGAGGCGGACTTGTACCGCAAGCAACGGGTGGCGATCGAAGAAGTGACCCGTTCCGTGCTCGAGATGGAACGTCAAATGCAGGTAAGATCGAATGGGAAGGAGGTCGGATAAAACCATGGTGAAGGAAGAGTTTGCGGAACGAGAGCCCCCGGCCCTGGACGATGGCTGGTGGGCGTCGGTACTGGCGGAGGAGGAGGGTCGGTCAGGCGCCTCCACTCCCAAGATCAGCAAGCCTGAGGACCACGGCAAGCCCCCGCTCAACTGGGAGCTGGCTACGAACCTTTACCGCCAGGATGAGATCATCTCCATGGCGGTGACGGGCTACAACCGGGGAGGCTTGTTGGTGGAAGGCAGCGAGCTGTACGGTTTCGTCCCGTGCTCGCACCTGGTCGACCTGCCGGCCCAGGCCGCCGAGGATTGCCGGGCGGACTACCTGGCTACCTACACCGGCAAGACGCTCAAGCTCAAGATCATTGAGTGCGTCCAGGATGAGGGCCGGATGGTCTTCTCGGAGCGGGCGGCGCG
>Ga0335071_10004733_pt1 | contig 14211 bp, 10 predicted proteins | sample Lox_Sample_15_FD_206724 | JGI IMG/M metagenome (GOLD analysis project Ga0335071, IMG submission 206724) | Soil microbial communities from Loxahatchee National Wildlife Refuge, Florida, United States - Lox_Sample_1.5 | ecosystem: Environmental > Terrestrial > Soil > Wetlands | place: USA... | reverse complement strand
GCTCTCCCGACGGCAAGTTGATTCCCGGGACCCCCAATCCATCCCTGGTGCCCGAGTCCTTCATGGACACGCCGGTCGTCAACGGGACGGCCTACCCCTACGTCACCGTCGGCCGAAAGGCCTACCGGCTCCGCATCCTGAATGCCTGCAACGACCGGTTCCTCAACCTCCAGCTCTACTACGCCGATCCCTCCTACAAGACGGGATTCAAGACGACGGGACCGGCGTTTCCCGGCTATGGAACTGAAGTCAAGATGGTTCCGGCCGCGCCCTCGGCCGCCTTCCCCGCGACGTGGCCGACGGACGGCCGCGCCGGCGGCGTCCCCGATCCCGCCAACGCCGGCCCAAGCTTCATCGAGTACGGGACCGAGGGCGGCGTCCTCCAGAATCCGGCGGTCATCCCCCCCACGCCCATCGGCTACGAGTACAACCGCCGCAACATCGTCGTCCTGAACGTCAGCACCCACGCCCTGCTCCTCGGCCCCGCCGAGCGGGCGGACGTGGTCGTCGACTTCTCGAACGTGCCGGCCGGATCGCGCCTGATTCTCTACAACGACGCACCGGCCCCGAACCCGGGATTCGATCCGCGCTACGATTACTACACGGACGATCCCGACGAGACATCGACCGGCGGCGCGCCGACGACAAAGCCGGGCTACGGGCCGAACACCCGGACCATTCTCCAATTCCGCGTGGACGGACCCGCCGGCCCGGGGGCGAGCCTGGCAGCCCTGCAGGCCGAGCTGCCGAAGTCGTTCGCCCAGTCGCAGCCCCCGCTCATCGTCCCGGCCGGCCAGTATGCGGCCATCTCGGACACGAGCCTGACCTTTGTCCCTCCCGGCGGCACGGCCCCGGTCACGTACGCCCTGCAGCCCAAGGCGATCCAGGAACTGTTCGAGACTGATTACGGCCGGATGAACGCCATCCTCGGCACGGAGCTGCCCTTCACCAACTTCAACACCCAGACGACGATCCCCCTGGCCTACATCGATCCGCCGACCGAGATGATCCAGCACGGCCAGATCCAGATCTGGAAGATCACCCACAACGGCGTGGACACGCACGCCATCCACTTTCACCTCATCAACGTCCAGCTGGTCAACCGGGTCGGGTGGGACGGAATGATCAGCCCGCCCGATGACAACGAACTCGGCTGGAAGGACACGCTGAGGATGAATCCCCTGGAAGACGCGATCGTCGCCTTCCGGCCGGTGGTACCCAACCTGCCGTTCGCCGTGCCCGACAGCGTCCGGCCTCTGGACGTGACCATGCCGATCGGATCGACGAAAGGCTTCACTTCCGTCGACCCGGCCACCGGCCTGCCCGTGACTATCACCAACCAGCTGACCAATTTCGGCTGGGAATACGTCTGGCACTGCCACCTCCTCGGACACGAAGAAAACGATATGATGCGGCCGGTCGTCTTCATCGTCCCGCCCGGGACGCCGTACATCAAGACGGTCGCGATCGCCGGGACGTCGGCCGTCGTAAGCTTCGACCCGCCGCCGTCGACGGGCGGCGACAAGCGGCTGGTCTATACCGTCATGGCCAGTCCGGGGAAGATCCAGGCGTCGGGGACGACGAGTCCCCTCACGGTGACCGGCCTCAAGCCCGGCCAGACCTACCGCTTCACGGTCACGGCGACCAACGCGGCCGGGTCGGGCGAGCCCGCGCGCCTCACGGTCTCGACGCCGGAGGATCGGGTCAAATCCGCCTCGACCGAATCCGGGAGGATCCGATGAAAAAGCTGTTCGCCCTGCCCCTCGTCCTGGTTCTTACGGCCTCGTTCGGATATCCGGCAAAGATCAACGTCTCCTTCGCCGGCGGGCTCGCCCGCATCGACGCCGGCGAGCTCGTGACGGGCCTCCAAGGCCAATCCGACTTCATCGCCAAGCAATTCGGCGCCACCGGCGGCTACTCGATGCCGACGACAGGCCTCTTCTACAACCAGGAGATCAGCTATTTCCCCTTCCGGCACTTCGGCATCGGCGTGGGATACGGCTTTTTCCGCATGGACAAGCAGACGTCCGCCGCCTACAACGTCGGCCAGGTCGCGATCACGGAGTCGGTGACCCCGGACATCACCGTCAAGCCCCTGACCGTCAATCTCCACGGCCTCATCTTCCTCTCGTCCTGGCTCCATCTCGACATCTCGGCGGGCGTGGGCTCCTACGCCACGACCGTCAAGTGGTCCGACGCGAACACGTCCACGCTGGGCACCTTCAGCGGCAGCGAGCAATACACCTTCCAGGCCAAGCAAAACCTCCTCGGCTACCAGGGCGGCCTGGCGCTCGAGATCCTGATCTCGCCGCAATTCACGTTCGTCCTGGGAGCGACCGGCCGCTATGTCCGGACAAACCCTCTCACGAGCGCCGCCTGGACCGACCAGGGCAAGGACATGTACGGCCCGTTCTCCGCGAGCGGGAACGATCATTCCCTCTGGGCCTACACGTGGACGGCCGACGGCGTCAAGTACGCGCAGCTCGCCTTCCAGGCGTCCGCGCCCTCCGGAAGCCCCTCCATCGGCGACATCCGGACGCCCCGGATCAACCTCAGCGGCCTCGCGGCGACCATCGGCCTGAAGATCGTCTTCGACATCTGACCGACCCGGCGGGGGGCGGATCCGGCGCCGCCGAATCCGCCCCTCGCCCTCCTTCGCGTCCGGCCCTCAGCCTGCCGCCCCGCCCGCTCTTGACAAGCCCGCCGGTCTTACAATACTATTTCTATAGTTTCTATACGAATAGTATAATTAAGGCGGCGGGCACGGCCGCCAGGGAGAGGGAAGAATGAGGATGAGCGCGAGGAGCGCGAAACGCATCCGGCGAAATCTCGGATGCGTGCTGATCGGCGCGGCCCTGGCAGTCGGAGCGAGCACGGCCGCCGCCCAGGTCCCCCAGTCCCCCGGCCCCCTCTCCACGGCCCACAAGGCCCTCGAAACGCCCGACGCCTGCCCCAAGTGCCATAATCCCGTCCCGAAGATCGAAGCGTCCCGCTGCCTGGGGTGCCACAAGCCCGTGGCCGACCGGATCGCGGCCAAGAAAGGCGTCCATCGCGAGGTGACGGGCGACTGTGAAGCGTGCCACGCCGAGCACAAAGGGGCCGCGGACCTCCGGCCGCTCGATCCCCAGGCCTTCGATCACAAGGCCGAGACCGGCTTCAGCCTCGAGGGCCGCCACGGCTCCGCCCCGGCCGGCGAAGGATCGGTCTGCGCCAAGTGCCACACGACCCGCTCCTACATGGCCCTGGGCCCGGCCTGTGATACTTGCCACCGCGATCCCCACCAGGGCGCGATGGACGCGCCGTGCGCCTCCTGCCACGATCCCAAGTCCGGCTTCAAGAACGCCTCCCGTGATTTCCACAAGAAGACCGTTTTTCCTCTTGAAGGCCGCCACCTGACGGTCCCCTGCGCTTCCTGCCACGTGGACGGCGCCGTCAAGGGAACGCCGACCCGCTGCTACGATTGCCATTGGATCCGACGCCAGGACGATCCCAACCGGACGCGGCTCGGCCGTGATTGCGAGAATTGCCACCGCCCCGTCGCCTGGACCGCGGTCGCCTGGGACCACGGCGCGCGGACGGGCCTGGCTCTCAACGTCCCCCACCGCACGGTCGCCTGCGAGAAATGCCACGTCGGCCGCCAATACCAGAGCTTCAACCCGGACTGCGTCGGCTGCCACCGGGGCGACTACCAGCGCACCCAGAATCCGAACCACGCCGCGGCCGGCTTTCCCACGGATTGCATCCTCTGCCACAAACCTTCCGACACGAGCTTCGACCAAGCATTCTACGTCCACTCCGGTCTCTTCCCGCTGGTCGGCGCCCACGCTCTCCAGGCGTGCGTCGCCTGCCACGCGAACGGCGTCTACAAGGGGACGTCGACGCTTTGCTATAGCTGCCACCAGACCCAGTACGCCAAGGCCGCGAATCCGAACCATGCGGCCGCCGGCTTCCCCACGACCTGCGAGATCTGCCACAAGGCGAGCGACGCGAGCTTCAGCCAAGGCGTGTTCAACCACGGCGGGTTCTACGCCCTGCTGGGCGTCCACGCCACGCAGCCTTGCGCCGCCTGCCATGCGAACAATGTTTACAAGGGCACCTCGACGCTTTGCTATAGCTGCCACCAGACCCAGTACGCCAAGGCCGCGAATCCGAACCACATCGGCGCCGGCTTCCCCACGACCTGCGAGATCTGCCACAAGGCGAGCGATGCGAGCTTCGCCCAGGGCGTGTTCAACCACACGTATTTCCCGATCACGACGGCCCGCCACAACGCGAGCTGCTCGACGTGTCACGTCGATCCGACCAACTATGCCGTCTTCAGCTGCTTCGCCTGCCACACCAAGTCGGCCACCGACGCGAAGCACGCGGGCCGGACGGGCTACCGCTACGACTCGGCGGCGTGCTACGCCTGCCACCCCAACGGCAACGGATGAGAGGCCCGGCCATGACGAAACACCTCCTCCGGCTCGTTTTGACCGCGGTCCTGGCCGTTCCCGCCCTGGCCCTGCCGTGGGCGCCCGGCCAGGCGCGCCTCTCGCTCTATTTCACGGGGGCCAGCGACGTCTATGACGGAAGCCCAGCCAGCTTCAGGTCGGAGACGGTGATGACCTTCACCCTGCGGGACGACGGCCGCGACAAGGACGGCTTCCTCTACGGCGTCGACGTGCGCAGCTCCGCCTATCCCTCGCTGACGGGGGGCGGCGTGCGCGTTTCGATCTTCGACGCCTACGTCGGCGGCCGGATCGGCGGCGGAGCGTTCACCTTCCGTGTCGGCCAGCTCTGGCTGAACGAGATCGGGGCCCTCGGCTCGATCGGCGGCGTGAGCCTCGACGCCGCGCTGGCCAAGACGGGGGCCGGCCGTCTCCGCCTGGGCCTGTTCGCCGGCCTCGAGCCGAAGATCATGGATCCCGGCTACGAATCGGGGATCTCCAAATTCGGCGGCTACCTCACCCTCGAAGGCGAGGGCATGCGGCGCCATGTCCTGGGCTTCGTCACCATCCACGACCAGAGCCTGGTCGAGCGCTCCGTGGTCGTCTTCGACAACTACGTCCCCGTCGGGCATACGTTTACGCTCTACGAGGCCCTCGAATACGACCTCAAGGCGCCCGACGGGTCGAACAAGGGGACGCTGACGTATATCTTCGCCAATGCCCGGCTTACCCTCCTCCCCGGGCTCGAGCTCCAGGCGATCTACCACCGCGGGCTGTCCATCGACCGGCGCACGCTCTCGGCCGACATCCTCGCCGGACGGCCTCTCGATCCCAAGATGGTCGAGGGGTTCCTGTACGAATCGTTCGGCGGCCGCCTCACCTTCCGCGTCCTGCCGGGGGCCCAGCTCTCGGCCGGCTACTCGGAAGACCGGACGAACATGAACGACGGCACGAGCCGGCGCTGGACGTTCGGCCTCTACGCCGCGAACGCTTTGAAGACGGGCTTCGACCTGAACATCTCCGACTGGCACATGACGTCGGATGTCGGCTCGTCCTCCGACTCGATCTACGCTTCGCTCGGAAAGTCCCTCGGCCGCCAGGTGTATCTCGAGGGATATTACGCCTCCTCGATCTCGGTCTTCCGCTTCCTCGGGAACGGCAGCTACGAGCTGCTGAGCTATCCCCGGACGAACCGCTTGGGGATGTCGTCGGTCCTCAACATCCTGCCCTCGTTCACGCTGCTCGTGACGGCCGAGTCCCTGTCGGGCGACCGCTTCAAGGAAGTCCGCCTCATGTCGGGCCTCAGCTATCGCTTCTGAGCGGCGAGCCCCTCGGACGCGACCCCCCGCCGCCTTGACGCCCTTGACGCCGGTCAAGGAATTCCGCGGGACCGGGGGCTAAGATCTCCTTGGAATCGATTCCGAAGGAGACCCGCATGAAACCCACCCAGGAATTGAGCCGCGAGCACGAAGCCATCAAGGTCATGCTCCGGGTCATCGAAGAGGTCAGCGACCGGATCGAGGCCGGGAAGGACGTCCCGCCCGACGACCTCGAGCGCATCGTCGAGTTCATCCAGGTCTTCGCCGACAAGTGCCATCACGCCAAGGAGGAGGACCGCCTCTTCCCGGCCATGGCCTCGGCCGGCATCCCGGTCCAGGGCGGGCCGATCGGCGTCATGCTGATGGAGCACGCCCAGGGCCGGGAGCACGTCCGCGCGGCCAAGGCGGCGATCCCGGGCGTCCGGGCCAAGGACAAGGCGGCCGCGCGCGCCTTCACGACCAGCGCCCGGGGCTACGCGGCGCTGCTCGGTCCCCACATCGACAAGGAAGACCATATCCTCTACCCGATGGCCGACCGGGTCCTTTCCCCGGAAACGCAGCGGGCCCTGGAGCGGGAATTCGCCCGGATCGAGGAGGAGATCGTGGGGCCCGGCGTCCACGAGAGGTTCCATGCCCTCCTCGAGGAATTGGGCCGCTTCTACCTCTAGCCGGCCGAGAGGCCGTCAGCGGAGGGATCTGAGGCTCAGGCGCCTCAAGAGAGGCGCGGCCTTGGCCGTCACGGCCACGACGAGCAGGGTCATCCCTCCGCCGAAGACCACCGACGGCACGAGACCCATCAGCTTCGCCGCCACCCCCGACTCGAACGATCCGATCTCGTTCGAGGAGCCGATGAAGATGCCGTTGACCGAGGCAACCCGGCCGCGCATCTCGTCGGGCGTCGCGAGCTGTTGGATCGTGGCCCGGATGACGACGCTGACGTTGTCGAACAGGCCGCTGAGGAAGAGCAGGGCCAGGGACAACGCGAAATTCCGGGACAGGGCGAAGAGGATGATCGAGAGCCCGAAGCCCGACACCGCCAGGAGCAGGGAGCGGCCCGTCCGGCGCATCGGGGGATGGTAGGCCAGGAAAAGGGACATCAGGACCGCGCCGGCCATGGGCGCGGCCCGCAGGAACCCCAGGCCCTGGGGGCCGACGTGGAGCACCTCCGCGGCGAAGACGGGCAGCATCGAGACCGCCCCTCCGAACAGCACGCCGAACATGTCGAGCGACATCGAGCCGAGCAGGATCTGACGGTGGAAGACGAAGCGGAGGCCGGACGCGAGGCGCTGGCCGAGCGTCTCCTCCGCGTCCGTCCGCGCGACCGGACGGCCCGGAATCGCCGACACCAGGCCCAGCGCCATCCCTCCGAAGGCCAGGATCACGACGTAGGTGACCCGGACGCCGAAAAACCCGTAGATGAGGCCGCCCAGCGCCGGACCGGTGATGGCGCTGACGTGCCAGGTGATGCTGTTCCATGTCGAGGAGTTGGGGTAGAGCTCGCGGGGCACGAGCTGGGCAGAGAGGGCCGTCGTCGCCGGGGTGATGAACGTCCGGGCGATGCCCGTCAAGGCGACGACCCCGAAGATCGGCAGCAGGCCGAAGGCCCGGTAGAAGCGTTGGAGGTCGAGGCTGAATCCGAACAGGGCGAGCGTCCCGGCCATGAGCACCAGCAGGAAGGCGAAGATGATCCGCTTCCGGCTATGGAGGTCGGCGATATGGCCAGCGTAGAGCGCCGCGGCGATGAACGGCACGGCCTCGCTCAGTCCGACGAGGCCGAGCGAGAGCGGATCGCGGGTCAGCTCGTAGACCTGCCAGCCGATGATCAGGCCCTGCATCTGGGCGGCGATCGTCATGCAGAAGCGGTAGCCGACGAACAGCCGGTAATCCCGGATGCGCAGGGCCGCGAAGGCGTCCGTCCTAAGCGCCGGCATGCGCCTCGTCCGTCGGCCCTCCGGGCGCGTCGCCGCGGGCGGGATCGAAGGTGATGAAATCGTGGAAGGCGCGGCTGCGCACGAGGGGCGTGAAGCAGAGCATCATGATCACGAAGCTCGAGGACATGAGCGGCCGGATGGGGATGAACTCGGCCAGGAAGCCGGCCGCGGCCATGGCCAGCGGGATCAGCCCGCCGGACAGGGTCATGAGCAGCGAGGCGACCTTGCCCAGCATCGCCCGCGGGACGGACATCTGGATGACCGCCATCAGGTAGCTGTTGAGGATGGCGTTCGCCGCGCCGGCGACGAACACGATCGGGGCCATGGCCGCCAAGCTCCCGAGCTGGGGGAAGACGGCCATGCCGACGCCCTGAATATAGGCGCAGGCCGTGAACCAGCCGAAGCGGGCCGAGGGCCGGACCTTGACCGCCGAGCTGATCAGGAATCCCACGAGCATGCCGCCCATCATGGCGGCCATGCCCAGGCCGTAGCGGGCCGGGCCGAGGCCGGCCGTCCGCTGGAAGAGCGGCAGGGTCAGGGTCAGGCCCATCACCCCGAAGAAGTTCAGGAGGCCGGCCGTGACGAACGTGTCGCGCAGGCCGCGCATCCGGCCGACGAGGCGCACGCCGTCGGCGAGATCGGCCCGGAACCGCTTCCGCTCCGGGGCGGGTGGATGGGGCGGGATACGGACGACGGCCAGCGTCGCGGACGATACCAAGTAGGAGAGGCCGTTGATGAGGAAGAGGACCGGCGCGCCGAAGAGCTGGAACAGGAATCCGCCGGCCGAGTTGCCCACCACGCCCGAGCTCGTCGAAATCAGGCTGTAGGAGGCGTTGGCCTGGACGAGCCGGTCGCGCGGAACGATGTCGGGAAGGACGGAGTTCACCGCGGGCGAGAAGACGGCGCCGCCGAGCCCGATGACGATGCCGGCCGCGAAGACCATCCAGACGCGGAGCGTGCCGGACAAGGCGGCGGCCGCCACCAGAAGCACGGCCGCGCCCCGGGCGAGATCCATGCCGACGAGCAGGGCCTTGCGGCTCGCCCGGTCGACGACGACGCCGGCGAAGGGCGAGGCGAGCACGCGCGAAAGGCTGGTGACGGCCAGCAGGGAGCCCATCAGGGCCGTCGAGCCCGTCGCCTGGAGGACCCAGAAGCCCAAGGCGATCGCGTAGACCACGTCGCCGAGGAGGGACACGAGCTGGCCCTGCCAGAGGATGAGGAAGTCGCGGTTCCAGACCTTGGACGGGCGGGGGCGCATCAGGGCGAATTATAGGGGCCGGCCCCGCGGCTGTCAAAAAACCGATTGCCTTCCGGGCGCCCGCGACCCGATAATGGATTCAACGACAGATACGAACACGCAAGGAGGATCAGCCATGACCAAGAAACACGTCGGGGCCGCGGTCTCGCTCCTCGTCTTCGCCGTCCTCGCCGCCGGACCGGCCGGCGCCCAGCAGACGTCGCAGGCGACCGTGAAAGCGCCGATCTCGGGCAACAAGGTCCCGCCGCCGGCGATCCTGAAGCCCGATTTCGTGATCCACAAGATCTGGTTCGCCAAATGGGTCGACGGCAATCCGAACGTGGTGACGCTCGTCCCGATCACCACGGACCTCAAGCTGGGCGAGAAGGTCATGATGATCTGCGACCTGGAGAACGCGGGCCCGGCGGACAGCAAGGGCCTCTGGCTCCTCGGCTTCTACATCGACGACGCCATGATGTGGAACAATTCGTGGGGCGACCTGGCCGCGGGCAAGACGCTCCGGGGCACCGGCCCGTACACGCCGACCGCCCTCGGCATCCACAATTTCCGGTGCGTCTGCGACGTCAACAAGCAGATCGCCGAGCTTCACGAGGACAACAACGTCAAGGAGATCCTCTTCAAGGTCGTGAAGTGACACGCCGCTCGCGGAGGACCAGGACGAAGAGCGACGCGGCCAGGACGATCGCGAAGTGGCACATGACCGAGGGCAGGAGGCCCTCGGACCGGGCGACGAGGAGCCGGACGGCGAGCGCCGGCAGGAGGAAGCCCAGCATCCCCGTCTGGAGATTGGCCCAGTGTTTTCGCCCCACGGCGTCCTCGGCGGCCGCCATGCCCGCGGCGCCGCCGAAGATGGTCACGAGCAAGCTGAGCTGATAGAACAGCGCGTAGCTGAAGTCGAAGGCGCCGGCGGGGAAATACTTGGCGATCACCAGCTCGCACACGGACGAGGTGATCGCCGAAGGCGCGAGGGCGATCCAGACCGAGAAGCCCGCGGCCAGGGCGAAGTCGGACAGGGCGGCGAGGCGCAGCCAGCGAAGGCGCGGCGCGCTGAGCTGGTATCCGAGCCACAAGCCAAGGGGCGGCAGCCAGGTGATGTCCAGGAACGCCAGCTGCGTCCAGAGGTGGCGCTCCGGGCTCCGGCAGACGGTCACTTCGGCGAATTGATAGCCCGCCAGGAAGACGAGGATCAGGCCCGCGGGGATCAGGATGCGCTTGCGCCCCGGACTTCGGCTGATGAAGATCCACGCGCCCGCTCCGGCTTCGAGGAGCCCCGTCAGGACGGCCAGGATCGGCGAATATTCCATCTCAATTCCGGAACTTGATCACTGCCGGGATCCGATCGTCCAGGGGGACGTCCTTGTTCGGGAAGGCGATCGTGCCCATGGCCTCTCCGGAGGGACTATATCCGACCCCTCTGGCCGGCGTCAATCCGCCCGGGCTAGATCTGGAAGCAATAGGAGAATTTCACCAGGAAAACGTTCTCGGGATGGATGGTGAACAGGCCGCCCAGGTCGCGGCCGAAATCGAACGCGCCGTCAGCGACGCTTCCCGTCCGGCCCTGGGTCCAGACGACGTAGAGCACCGAGCCGGGGATGTATTCCCAGCGCAGCACCAGGTTCGAGCGGAACTGGCGGAAGCTGAAGTCCGGCTTGCCGAAGGCGTAGTCCGCCACGCCGTCCCGGTCTTCGTCCACCGCGTACTGGCTGGCCGAGGCGTCGTAGTCGGCTTCCGCGCCCAAAAGGGCATAACGGTCGGCCATGACCTTGGAGCGGGAATTCGTGATGCGCTTGAAGTCCGCATACCGGCCCGACGAGACGAAGGGCATCCCGTAGTACTGGATCGTCAGGTTCGGGGTCAGGCTGTAGTTCAGGCGGAGCGTCAGGCTGACCGTCGTCTGGTCGATGGTCCCGAAGATATAGCGCGGGTCCGAGCCCCAGGCGACCGTGTCGACGTACTGGAGCGTGTTGTGGTTGACGGCATACATCGGCGCCAGGGAGACCTGAAGGGCCGGGCTGGGGATCACGGTCATCTGGGAGCCGAGGTTCCAGGACCGGACGTCGCCGTCGCCGCGCCGGCCGCCGTAACCGAACAGGGACAGGCGGACGGCCTTCCGCATGTCGGTCTGGACCTGGAACCACCAGTAGCCGCCGGCCGGCATCCGCAGGGACGGCCCGCCCCGGAGGGCGCTGGCCGAGAGCGACTCGCCTTGGATGTTGTAGCCGCCGCCGAGGGACCAGTAGTTCTTCATCTGGAGGTTGAGGTTGACGTTCCCCCCCTTGAAGATCGTCTCCCCTCCGAAATTGAAGCCCGACCACTGGTTGGCGTTGATCCCCACGCTGCGGAAGGGGCCGAAGGGCTCGTAGATCCGGTACCCGGCCCAGAGGTATTGCATCGCCACGTCGCTCTGGTGGACGTAGCCGATGTCGTTGAGCTCCAGGCCCGGCGAGCGCCAGGTGAGGCCGGCCGTGTACATCCATTGGCCGCCGCCCTGCTTGCCGAGCTCGACGGTCCCGCCGGTCCCGCTGAGCGACGTCCGGTTCGGATCGAGGCCGAGGTAGGCAGCGTCCGGCCGCTGGAAGTAGTGCACGGGAGACGTCTGGATCGTCTCGATCGCCTCGGGCGTCCCCTGGACCCGGCTGACCGAGACGTAGTAATTCTTGTTGTCCCAGGTGTGCAGGAAATCCACGCCGCCGGCGTAGGCCGATCCGGGCAGGAACGAGAGCACGCCGTCGCCGTCGGACAGGCGGCGGTTGACGGCCGTGACCATGCCGCCGAAGATCGTCGTCCCGCCGCCGTAGTCCTGCTGGGCGCGCAGGGCGAAATAGTTCGTCAGGGGCTCGACGGGGACGTCGCCGTAGGCGCCGTCGGAGAAGACCGAGGCGGTCTCCTTGGACGTGACGCTGTCCAGGATCCCGAGGGAGAGGCCCGACCGGGTCTTGCCCGTCAGCTTGAACGCGCCCAGGATGGCCGTCGCGCCGGGGGCGTCGACGTAGCCGTCGACGGAGGGGGCATATTGAGGGCAGCGGCCGATCCGGCGCGAGTAGAAGAGGTTGTCCTGGGAGAAATCGCCGTCGCCGCCCATGAGCTGGTAGTTGAAGATGTTCCGGCCCTCGACGAAGAACGGCCGCTTCTCCTGATAGAACGTCTCGAACGCGGTCAAGTTGACGACCGACGGATCGGCCTCGACCTGGCCGAAATCGGGGTTGATCGTGAAATTCATCGTCAGGTCGCTCGTCACCCCGACCTTGCCGTCCACTCCGCCGAGGAACGTCCGCTTGCTGCCCGTGGCGAAGGGATCGGCCGCTACGGCCCGGGACGACTGGAGGCTGCCCACGGAATAGGGCATGATCTCGATCTGGTGCGGCGCGGGAAGGCCGCCCAGGCCGCGCAGCTCGCCGAAGAGGTGGACGATGCCCGAGGCGTTGCGCGGGATCAGCTGCCAGTAGGACGTCTCGTTGTTGCGGAAGAGGATCCGGCGGACGTCCAGCCCCCAGACCTGCTCCGGCTTGTCGCCGAACCGGATCTGGGACAGCGGGATGCGCATCTCGGCCGTCCAGCCGTCGCCGTCGACCGCGGTCGCCACGTCCCAGATCGGATCCCAGCTCATGTCCTCCTCATCGCCCGACGACTGGCCGTCGTTCACCAGCAGCTGGTCGGACTTGACGCCGGCGGCGTTGACCGTGAAGGCGAAGGCGGTCAGGTGATCGTAGAGGCTGTCGAGATACACGGTGACCCGATCGCCGTCGCTCTCGTCGCGGCGCGACATGCGGCGCTCGATCTTCCCGGGCACGGAATCGTAGGCCCGGACGGCGACGTAGACGTACCGCTCGTCGAAGAGGATCTTGAAGGCGGTCCTCTCGGACGGCTCGCGGCCCTCGTAGGGCTGGCTTTGGACGAAGCCCTCCGCCCATTCCGCCTTGGACCAGGCCGGATCATCGAGCCGGCCGTCGATCGCGGGCGGCGCCGCCTCGACGCGGCCGGCGACGCAGGTCTTGCGGGACGCGGGCGCCGCGGGCCGCCCCGCCTCTTGGGCGGCGCGGGCGTCCCGGCCCCAGGCCAGGCCCAGGGCCAGCAGCGCGTATCCGATAACGGCGGACCGGCCGCCGGACGCAAGGGACCTCGACGTGATGGGCATGATCTTTTTCGCTCCTCTCATAATACTGACGGGACGGCGAAATGGTTGACGGATGAAAGAAAAAAGGTCACAATAAAACCACTCACGGGGGAAAATTCGAAGAGGAGGGATGTCCATGAAAAAAGCAGTCTCCTTGGCGGCGTGTCTTCTGGCCGCCGCAGTCCTGGCCTTCCCCGCGGAAGGAGGGCCGGAGTCGAAGATCAGCCTCGGCCTGAGCGGCGCCGTCGCCCTGCCTCTCAACAGCGGCCTGACCGACAACTACGGGACCGGCATCCATTTCGGCGGAACGGTCAATATCGCCCTTTCGCCGACGCTGTCGATCTTCGTCGACGGCCGCTATCACGCCTTCGGCATCAAGTCGGGCGCCTACGGGTATCCGTCGTCGGCCACGCTCACGGGAGGGGGAGAGACGATCTTCTCGCTCATCGGGGGGGTCAAGTACCTCTTCCCGTCCGAAGGGAGCGTCCATTTCTATGTCTTGGGAGGGATCGGCCTGAACCTTCAATCGATCGCCGACCTCACCGCCCAGTGGACCGTCGTCACGATCGGCTACACGGCCACGTACAGCGAAACGAGGACGTTCGGCTCGACCGCCGGGCTCGGGATCGTGCTCGGCCCCGGCCTCCAGGTCGACCTGGGATCGTCCCTGGCGGCGTTCGCCGAGGTCCGCTACGCGTCCTGCCTCGGGAAGAACATGTACCTGCCCGTGCTCCTGGGGCTGCAGGTCAAGATCTAGGCGGGGCGGCCGGCCCGGAGATCAGAAGGAGAGCCGCAGGCCGGCCGAAGCATAGACGCCGGAGAGGTCGATCGCGGCGTCGCGAAGGCCGCGCACGACGCCCTCGGCGTAGGACCCCGGGAGGCTGAGCTGGCGGTAGGTCGCGGGGATCCAATCCACGTAGTCGTGGTACGTGAACAGGCGGAAATCGCCCGTCGTCGCGGGCGCGCCGTAATCGATCTCCCTGTATGTGCCGACGAACCCCGACGTCCGGGCGTGGCGCCAGCCGGCGTCGAGCGAGACCGAGAGGCCCGCGCCCAGCGCGACGTCGAAAGTCGCGCCCACGGTCCAGCCGACGTTGAACGCCGTTGAGTCGGCGGACCAGACGATATCGTTGTTCGAGCCCTGCCCGTTATAGGTGGA
>Ga0335071_10004732_pt1 | contig 14211 bp, 14 predicted proteins | sample Lox_Sample_15_FD_206724 | JGI IMG/M metagenome (GOLD analysis project Ga0335071, IMG submission 206724) | Soil microbial communities from Loxahatchee National Wildlife Refuge, Florida, United States - Lox_Sample_1.5 | ecosystem: Environmental > Terrestrial > Soil > Wetlands | place: USA... | reverse complement strand
CGAGCTGCTCTTGAATCAACGCCCAAGAAAAACCTTAGGATTCCAGACGCCTGCCGATAAACTCCAAGCAAGTGTTGCGTCGACCGTCTGAGCTGGCAGCGGTAATCGGAAAAGTGGGTACTGGGATCAAAATGTCCGGTTAGCCGACTTACCGGGGGTTACGATATTCGATTCATGGAGTAAGTGGATGTTGTCTGCACTGCGTTGGTGACAAGGCGACCTATTCTCAGGTATCCCGAGAAGTTTGATTATCGCGGCGATGGTGGCCGCTCGAGGGCATCGGAACTGCAGATAAGGATGTGACGACCGGAGCGAAAAAGTAGCCAGGAATCACTGCATTTTCCTGAAGAGGTGCCCACCCTGTAACAAGGAGGTGTGTCATGCTACTCAAAAAAATGACCCTCCTCGCCGTAACAGGGCTATTCCTCGGAGCGATGCTGATTGGCCAGGAAGCCACAAAACAAACTCAAGAGAAAACCATCAAGAAAGTCCCGATAACGGAGAGTGAGGTAGGTTCTGGCAAGCAGATGTACAACGACTATTGCGCAGCTTGCCACGGCTTGGATGGAAAGGGAAACGGACCGGCTGCCTCAGCCCTGAATTGCAAGGCCCTGCCGGACCTCACCACGATCGCCAAGCGCCACAATGAAAAGTCTGCAGCAATGGAAGTCCAGGCAGTCCTGCAATTCGGCGCAGGAAACAAAGCCCACGGCACGAGCGATATGCCCATCTGGGGACCATTGTTCCGGTCGCTGAACGGTGACGACAGCCATGTAAAGCTGAGGATCAAGAACCTCAGTGATTATGTAGATTCACTGCAGCAAAAGTAGCAAACCACAGCTTAATTCAGTAGACCTCGCGGCCCGCGTGTCGCCGAACTCAGCTATCGTGCACCAACTCGTTCGGCGGCGGGATTGTATCCATCGGCAACAACGTACCAACTCCTGATTATCCTTAGTGAGCCCGAGGGAAACGGCCAGAAGGGAACTTACACGGACCGACAGCAATTCAGAACTTGTAAAACTGGACTCGGCGTAATGGGTGGGCCGAGGTGTAGGAGTGCGAGGTACCCGCTTTGCGAATCAAAAAGCGGAGAGAAAATTCCAAACCTTGGCGTCGTTGCCATTCGTACTGGCAATCTACGATTGCCAGCCAAGGCAGGTCAAGCTCGTCAAGCGCGTTCCGCTTGCACCGCTGACCCCCACATATCCGGTGAATGTAGTAAAACATTGTCGAACCGATGCAATGGATAGTGTTGCATCGACCGTTTGAGCCGGCACGAATTGCCAGGCGTCTGGCCGCGCCGCTGATTTACGAACGGATTCCTGGATAACTATCCGTCGGCGAGTCGATTCAAGGCGTCTCCTTGTAAGAGGACTTGCCTCCAATCATCGAAAAACTCGCCACCCAATGACTTGTAGAATTTGATTGCCGGCTCATTCCACGATAGAACTTCCCAGCGAATGCCATAGGAGCCTTCTTGCTGGGCAATACGAGCGACTTCGGACAGAAGCGCCCTTCCTATCCCGCGGTTGCGAAACGCTTCCCGTACAAAGAGGTCCTCTAGGAAGATTCCAGGACCCTTCCAGCTTGAATAGAAGTCAAAGAACAACGCATAACCAATCGCTTGTCCTTCCCATTCCGCAATCAGGCCGCGGAACTTTGGTTGAGGTCCAAAGCCGTCCTTGATCAGCGTCTCTTCCTTGACGACCACCTCGTTGGGTTGGCGCTCGTACTCCGCCAATTCCCGGAAGAATCTCAGCAGCAACGGCACATCGCTTACAGCGGCAGCACGAATTAAGAGCATCAAAAACTCTCCATCGCTCAAATCGTAGTTTAGTCACAATCAGGCGGATCGCAAACCGCCACCACGATGCTCTTAGGCATTCTCCACTTCATGAGCGCCTGTTGTGGCCGAATGTCAGTAACCATCTGCTAGTCGGATGCCCCGTAATCGAAGGAGCTATCGATGTGCGTACTGGATCGAACTTGTCCGGTAACCCGACAAGTCAGGCCCTAATCTGTCCGTTGAGCATGGATCGGCGCTGCAACAAAATGGAATCGGCACTGCTACTCAACGTGTGAGCGCGGCTTTTCTTCTTGCTTATCGCAACATTTTTACTGCGCGACCTGAATGGCTGGAGGCTGCCATGTGCCAGAACCCGCTGGAAGTATCGACGGCGGTGTTTCCTTTGGCCAGTACAGGCGCATCACCATATAAATCGGGCCATCTGGCGCGGGCAGCCAGTTTGACTTTTTGTCAGCCGAAGGTGCGTCCTTCTGTATATAAAGCGTGAGGGAGCCATCTTTGTTTTTCTTCATCTCCGGAATCATCGGCGAGTTGATCAGATAGCGATGAATCGGATTCTCGATAAGCAGTTGCGTTTTGCCGTCGTACATCGTTACCGACCAGAACGCATTCACCGGCGGGTATTGCCCGTTGGCAAAAGTAAGCGTGTAGTTGCGCTTGCTACCATCGAGCGGGTTTCCTGCGGAGTCGCTTTTCGCGAGTGGGTACACGGCTTCCTCGGCGCTATTGCCGTATATTCCTGCCAGCGCACCAGCGGCACGCTGTAGCCAGTTGCCTTTGAAAAATGCCCTATCGCCTAGAATCGACCCGATGAGCCATCCATTGACGTTCGTACCGATGTTATCTTTCCACTTCACGATTGAGTCGTAGCCTTCTTTGACGCCGAGGGCCTCCTCCGCCTTCTGTGCCTCGGAGAGTTTGTCGAGGTCAAATGGCTTGCCTGCCTCGATTCCAACGGTGGCAAACTTCGCTCGGAGTGCCTTCTCTTCCTCCACTGGCGGACAGAATTGCAGGACGAAGTTCAGGTACTTCGGGAACGGAAGCTTCATGTCGTCTTTCGTAAACGCCGGGAAATCGATTGCAGGTGCTGGCGGCGGAGGTGGCTGTTTCAGGAACTGCGAGAGCGTCTGGACCTTGTAGCCAGACTGCACCTTAACCACGTTCGGCATGTCCTTGGGGCCGAATAGCTGAGTCCGATAGCCCGCCAGACCAAACTGAGTCTCACAATGAAATACCTTATTGATTCCCTTCGGAGTTTCGCCCTTCCAATCGGGCCCGGCAACCATGTAGCAACCCGCGTCGTTGCCTGTAGCCCGGCTTCCGATGTAGCCGTAGTTGAATGTGTACATATCAACAAGCTGAACGTCGTAGTAGCGAGTCTTCTCTATCTTTGGGACGCACAACACGATTGGCTCCGCGCGCAGGTCCAGCCCAACGAAGGAATATGGGGTGTCGCTGTTGGGTGTCACGATGGCCGTGTCTTTTGGCGTGAACACGCGGGCTTCATTGTAAATCTGGTTGAATGGTGCCTTGAACTGGCCCGAATTACGGTCTACGAAATACTCGTACATGACACCGTAGTTCATAAGCATGGGAAAGCCATACACGTAAGCTTGCTGGTAGATATCTTTATTGGATGCGGCCTCGCGCACAGGGCCAACTTTATCGTTCGAACAACCACCCCAACCCAACATCATCACCAAAAGCCCAACGAGACAGACCGATTTCTTTGTCGTTGTCATACGAGTGTGCCTCTTTCAAATTACGGATTCAATCTTGTGGGCGCAGGCATAACCAGGCGGTTAGCGGTTGTGTCGCGCTGTGACCTTCGATTGGAGCGTGGCGAGAGCATAACACGGGCTTACATTTCTTTGGTAATTCATGCTGGTAACGCGACTAAGCACGAGCCCAGATGACTGAGCGCTTGGTAAACGCGCTTAACCAAAAAAGTGGCTACTAGAAACAAATCTCCGCTTTCCTGACAAACCAGCAGCTAGCCCGATTTCTTCTCGATGGCCTCAAGAGCGGAATACTTACGCTCCACATGAGGTTCAAAGCGAGGACTGCCTGTGTTCAGCACACAACGTCTGTGGGCAGCTACACCGCACACGGGACACGGTACGGAGGATACCTGCTGGGGTGTGAGTTCCGTCTTTCTCATATTGTATAGAGTATGAAACGCGCATAGCAGCGAGTCTGTGCAATTTCGCACATCTGCTCGAATAGACTGGTACTGGATCGAGCTTGTCCGGCTTCCCGGCTAATAGGGAGTTGGCTCGCGTTGCACCACAACCAAAAACACCACGCCGACAATGGTGAACATTCGGAATGCCGCTTCTTGCCCATTCCATTTTTGCGACTGCCACATCAGAAACCATTCGCCCCCGACATCGAGGAATGCCACCAACCACATCAGCAGGCTCGTCGTCAGCGCAATCACGGCGACGTTCAGCGCAGCGGCGAATTGCGCCCTGCCCGCGCCACACGATCTCAGCAACCGAACACCACCCCACCAGCATAGAAGCATAGTGACGGATTCCCAGGCGATGATGCCGATGTAGAAGATCGTATGTACTAGCGGCGAGTTGATGGCGCGCCACATGCCGTGGTTCCCCGGAAAGGTGGAGTCCATCATCAGGACGTGGCGGACAAACTCGTAGTTGGAGCCGTAATCCGTGATGTTGTTTAGGACCAAAATCGTGTAGAAGAGCGCGATTGCAAAAACGAGAACCGTTTTGCAAACGCGAAGCACCATGACATGCCGCTTAGGTTGTCCCACGCGCGAATTATATCTTCTGGGTGACTTACCGCAAACTTACTACGAATTACGCACAAATCCTCCTGGCAGCGCAAATCGGATATCGAGCTCCGAGGCATTCGCCAGGGCGCTCTGAAATCTAGGGGCTACTATCGTCCTGTGATATTCTCCGAATCGAAAAGGAGACGATACATGCCAGGAATCACTGACCTTGCTGAAGCGTTCTTTGCAGCCTGCGAGACCGGCAAAGGATGGGAAGTTTGCCGAGCGTACTGTAGTCCCAACGCCACGTTTTCGGCACAGGCAGAGCCTTTGCTTGATGTCAAGACTCTTGAACAGTACACCGATTGGATGAAAGGCATAATGACTGTTTTACCGAATGCTAGATATGAGGTTAAGTCGTTCGCCGCCGATGCAGATCGAAACAACGTGGCGGCCTACGGTGTGTTCCACGCGACCCACACGGGCCAAGGTGGTCCGGTTCCACCAACGGGACGAAGTATGAGCACCGATTACGTCTACGTCATGCAGTTTGAAGGTGACAAGATCGTCCACATGACAAAAATCTGGAACGCAGGACTGGCGTTGAAGGAACTTGGCTGGTTGTAGATTCATCTTGCGGTCGTAATGCCTTGAAACGCAGGTCTTCCCACTTTTAACGCTCTACCCGGAAATGTCCAGGCTAGCACCCATGTTTCCGGTAACCCGACTTACCAAGCATGTGCGAAAAGCAAGGGTTTTCATGCAAAAACGAATTGCTTACCCAGTTTGCCACCTGCATCTAGATCCTTGCCGTTTCGTGTCGCCAACTCAGCAAAGGCCTCATTCTTTTTTCGGCTACCGAAACCAACACGCACACTTCTCATCGTTGGCATGCTCAATAGAGCCTCGTACTTTCCAGGTTCAATATTCTGAGCCGAAAAATGGCTGAACTCTTCCAGTGCTGGTGCATGTGCGATAGCACTGACATCCTGGAGGCCTTTCATGTTCTCCAAGTGAAGGCGACGCAGCATTGTAAGTTTGGATAAGTCTGGAATGGTCTTCACGCTTCGCAGGGATTGCAGAAAGAGATACTGGAGTCCCGTGAGTGATGAAATAAAGCTCAGGTCTGACAAGCCCCTTACTTGCCAAAGTTCCAGATATTTAATGCTGTGTTTGTTCTCAATCGATGAGAAATCTCGAATCCCACCCAGCTTGATGTCAAACCACCACAGCTTTGGCAGATTCGCTACGTACTCCACATTTTCCGTTCCAATCGACCGCAAAGTTACTTCTTCGAGTGAGGGAAGTTTAGATAGAACCTCGATTCCATTCTTTTGACCCTCCAAATACAATTTGCGCAAGCTATGAAACCGAGATAGTGCATCAACCCGCGGCTTCTTTGATTTTGTGACTCCAAGAAACAATTCCTTGATTCCAGTAGGAATTAGTTTGAGAAAATCGAAGCTTTCAAGTCTATAGATTCCAATCGACAGTTTTTCGAGTTTGCCCAAGAGCTCGAGCTGCTCGATTCCTTCGACCCGCATTAAGGAATCAGCAGAGAAACGTCTGACATTCCCAATTCGATGGAGGAAAGAGAAATCACACAGGGAGTCATAAACACCACCCCACAATCTAAGTTCAACATCGGGCCTGCGAGCGAAGAGTATCTCGTTCAGTAGCTCCCATGTCCTGGGCTCAACCGGATGTCGAACCTCAGCTTGGACCACTTTTACTGCGGGATTGGCGGCCAACTGCTCAATCTCGATACGAGTCAGTGCTCCCTCGAAGCTGAAGCGTTGTGTATCGAGAGGTTTCAATGGCGACATGGAATCTCACTTCCATCTATTTAGGGAGCGTTCGCAATCTTAGTCGACTTCTCCCTTCAATTCCATGTGCCTGGTAAACGCGCTTCCCGGAAAAGTGAACTAATAGCACCGGGCCTTCGTAATTTGACCTTTGACACGGCTAGACGCGCGGAGTATTGTCTCCGGAATCTTCCGCTAAGGCGCATCCCAACTCAGGAGAAAACAGTATGGCCAGACGCAAATTCTTGTCGCAGTTGCTGGGTCTCCCATTTCTGGCGCTAGGAACGAAGGCACAGGAATCGAAAAAGACCTTGAAGATCTTGATGAGAAGTTCGTGGGGGACCGACGACCCAACCAGGGCGTCGTTCGTCTTCGCGCATGCATTGGCGTTGGCGGATGCTGGCCACGAAGTTCAGATATTCCTGACCGCTGATGCGAATTATCTTATGCGCAAAGCTACCTCGGACGCCGTGCTTCCCATTGGTTGGCCGCCGCTCAGCGAATTGCGCGAAAAGATCGTCGCTAAACACATTCCTGTCTTTGCTTGAGGAGCTTGCTCCCGGGCCCGTGGGGTCTCGGAAAACGATCTTGCGAATTGGAACGCAAAGTTCGGCAATCCTGCCGTTTTCGTCTCACTGGTCGAATGGGCCGACCGCATCATCTCCGAATAGGCCCCGATAAACGCGGTGTTCTCAATGGGTCGACGCAACACTAAGCACGAACCCGCCTTGCATGGAAAACAAAAGCTAAAATCGCTCGGCATGCTTGTATCAACCGGAACGCCGCCCTGGCTAGGGACCGATCAAGTACAGCCAAACCGATAGTTCTCCTGTGGAAGGATTGTCGAATCAACGCACTGGGTGGTGTTGCGCCGCCCGTCTGAGCCGACACGACAAATTGGGACTTAGTCACTAGCTGGCTGCGGAATTCGGTTGGAAAGGACCCTAAAAGGGCTCGCGGAGGAAATTGGCGGGAGAAGCGTTGCCGAATTCAGAATGAACGCCATTTCCGAAGTGACGTGAATGAACGCGGCAAGCAGAGGGTTCAAAAAGCCAAAAGCCGCGAGACCCACGCCCACGGCGTCTACCACCAGTGTTCCGACGAAGTTCTGCATGATGATGCGGTGGCAACGGCGTGCGATCGAAAGCGTTTCCACAAGCTTCGACAAATCGTTGCCGATGAGAACCACGTTGGCGCTTTCCCGGGCCACGTCGGTTCCGGCTCCCATGGCGATTCCCACGGTTGCCTGCATCAGCGCAGGAGCATCATTGACCCCATCCCCCACCATAACGACATTCTGCCCCGCCTTCGTCAGTCGGGAAACGTATTCCAGCTTGTCTTCGGGAAGAAGTTCGGCGGCGACCTCGTCAACTCCTAACTTTCGGCCGATGTCTTCGGCTACGGCTTTGGCGTCTCCCGTAAGAAGCACGGTCTTCATTCCCATCGCCTTCAGATCCTGGATGGCCTTCGTGGCTTCCGGTCGGAGTGTGTCGGCAACCAGCAATGTTCCTAAGAATTCTCCCGCGTGCGCGACAAACACCTCTGACTCGGTCGACGAGTTGCTGCTCGCAGGCAATTCAATGCCGTGGCCCGCAAGAAACAGCCGATTGCCAGCAATGATTTCGATGACGCCGCGTTTTGCCACCACGCCCTTACCCGGGGTGTATTCAAAATGATCCGGCTCCTCGACCTTCACACCGAGTGATGCCGCCTTCCTCAAAACAGCTTTTGCCACGGGATGTTCGGAACGCGCCTCCGCTGTCGATGCCATCTCCAACAAAGAAGACACCGAGGTCCCACCGGCAGGCCGAATGCCCACGACCTCGGGTGTGCCGTATGTGAGGGTCCCTGTTTTGTCCAGCAGAACGGTACGGATATTTGCCAGCGATTCCAGATAGATGCCACCCTTAATGACCGAGCCATTTTGGGCGGAGCGTCCGATGGCTCCTAGAATTGCCAAAGGCGTACCTGCGGCAATCCCGCAGGCTCCAGCAACGATCACGACGGAAATAGTCGACCGCACATTATGCGTAACGAGGAATGTCAGCGCGGCAGCGCCGAGTGCGAAATAGACCAAATAGCCGGCCAGGCGATCTGCGATTCCCTGAATTGGAGCACGCGACTTTTCGGCTCGCTCCACCGCGTCGATGATCTTTCCAAACGTGGTGTCGCGGCCTAACCGCGTCACCTGAATTTCGAGCGCGCCAGATTGGTTGATCGTGCCCGCATACACCGAAGCCCCACGCGTTTTCTCAGTCGGTATCGATTCTCCCGTGATGGTTGACTGATCGACAAAGGAATGACCTCCCGCAACCATGCCATCCACCGGGATTCGTGCGCCTGGCTTCACAAGGACTGTATCGCCGGCACGAATTTCACTCGTTAACACTTCTTCCCACGATCCGTTTCGACGGACTATCGCGTTGGTGGGCAAGAGGCCAATCAAATGACGGATCGCGGTGCGCCCCCGCCCAACGGTGAGCCCTTCCAGGACCTCTGCCGCCAGAACGAATCCGGTGATAACCAAAGCGGTGAAGAACTCGCCGATGACCAAAGCTGCCAGGAGCGCAATGGTCATGGAAAGTTCCATGGTCATTTTGCGGTCAGCAATGTTCTCGAAGGCCTCTTTGAAGATGGGATATCCGCCAATGAGAGTGGCGGCAATGCCGATGACGCTGATATGAGGAAATGGCTCCCAAATGCGAAACCAAACTGCGATAGCGGCAACTGCCACAAATCCGATCCGAACAAGGTCTCCCCATTCGAGACCATGCTCGTGGGCGCTTTCCGCATGTTCATGGCTCTCAGCGTAGCTCAGGTTGGTTGTGGTTGCAGCGTTCATAAGACAATCCTCCAACAGGCTGAAATTCGCTTATTTCAGATAAGACTTCACCATGGCGATGACTTCGTCGGCAGCTCTTGTCTGTTCCGAGGTGGGCCGGTGCTTTCCGTTCAGTACGTGGCTACGGATGTGGCCCTCGAGCATCTCGGCCATCAGGCTGTTCATGGCCCCTCTTGCGGCGCTCATAATCTGCAGGACCTCTGAACAATCGCGTTCCTCGTCGAGCGCCCGCACCAGCGCCTCCACTTGGCCTTGGATGCGTTTTGCGCGGAGAAGCAGGTTGTCTTTTTCTTTGATCGTATGGCTCATGACGCAAGAATATACCATACCCAGTATGGTATTAGAACCCTTTGAGCAGCGGCCAAGTCCTGATAAACGCGGTGGTCTTAATGGGGCGACGCAACGCTAAGCACGAACCCACTCTGCATGGAAAATAAAAGCTAAAATCGCCCGGCATGGTTGGATCAACCGGAACGCCGCCCTGGCTAAGGATCGATCAAGTACAGCCAAACCGATAGTTCTCCTGTGGAAGGATTGTCGAATCAACGCACTGGACGGTATTGCGTCGACCGTCTGAACCGACACGACAAATCGGGACTTGGGAGCTGCAATCCAAAAATCCTGTCGAAAAGCATCCGTGCAAGCGTGCATCTGCACAATGGTTCTCTTGTTGGACTCAGGCCAGATTCGTTATGCTTTGACAACTTAGAGGGTCACACAGTCATGGAGAGAAGAACTCAAAAGCAAGTCTCAGTAGGAATAGCCAGCGAACTTCTGCGAGTCTTTTGGCCAGACTTCATCGAAGAAAACGGTTGTGTTTTCGCCGCCTTCCACGGCGAAGCGGGCCCTCCCGGAAGTGACACAAAGACCGCCTGGGAATGCTTCATAAATCACACTCACGTCATGGACGAATATCTGAACAATGCCACTTTCCAACATCGTGAAAATATTTCCAAGGAGCTAGACGCAATAGAAGAAATCTACGACGAATCGCATCCCGACTTCGTCACCGCCTGCGAACTCGGAAAGAAAATGGCCCGGATGTGGGCAATAAAACTGAAGGCGGACTTCCCGAACGAACAGTTTCGTATTTACTACACGCAGTATGACAATCCGATTGTCCGTTTCCATAAGGTTCGGCCAAATGAGGATGTGTGGCTCACTGATGAAGGACTCCTGGATGCGACCGACCTCTCGTTCCGAGATGCGCTCATCTACGACACAGAGCACTTGGCGGCACCGGTTGTGAAGAAGTGACGCAGGCACATACTCCGCACTAGGTCCCAATTAACGCGCTAATCGTATAAGTGGAACCCGGCACCAAGATGTCCGGTTACCCGACAGACTAGGCATGTACCCTGGCTACAGCACTTCGTGATAGGTTTTGCCCATGCGTTACCTATCCGTCCGACTACATTACGGCCAAGATCAACCAGCACGAGACGAAACGGCGAAGAGTGTTGAAATCAAAAACGTCAGATTGGTCGCGTGGCAGGTTGCTGAAAAACGAAAACCGATGGAAGTTGACGAATTTGTGGAAATTGCGCCGCAACAACTAATGCCGTCCAACAAATTTGATGTGGAATGTGAAGTCGTTGGCGGCGATGATGACCACTTCGGTGAGTACTTGGTGTGGACTACATCAGACTTTCTCGTTGCTCCGGTCACTCGTGCATACGAACAGATGAACAACAGCGCACTCAGTTCAAGCGTCGGATGGGGCCAAGTGGCAGAGATGCGGGACCTCAAGGCGACGCCGATTAATCTCCTGAGAACCGGCGAAACTCGCAAGGTCACGGTAAGGGCATTGGACCTCGGCCCGGTGCTCTCAGCCTTTCCCGTTGGTGAAGGCGAGCTATGGCCTTGGATGATTCGCGTTGTCGTCCACGTCCAGGACCGGTCAGGAAAGCAACTAGCTTCTGCGGAGCGGACTCTGCGTCTTGTGCCAAATGCCGCCCGAAAGAAAACTCACTACAATGACCCGCTTCCACCACGCTAGGTCCCGGTAAACGCGGTGGTCTCAATAAGTCAACTCAACACTGAGCACGAACCCACCCTGCATGGAAAACAAAAGCTAAAATCGCTCGGCATGGTTGGATCAACCGGAAACGCCGCTCCTGCGGAATGGATTGTCGAATCAACGCACCGTCTGAACCGACACGACTTACCAGGACTTCATATCGCCACCATACGATGAGGCTGTTTGTCTACTCACCTTGTTGTGTTTCGCGATGAAGTCTGGCGAGTGTAGTCTCTTGGGGAGAATCATCAGTGCCGGAACTAACATCACCAACAGCAAGACGTAAAGGTTCGCGCGTAGAACGGTCGCGAAGTACCTTGTTCCCTCGGGGCGTGAACTCAGCCGCCAAATCGCCCATTCCTCCCACACGGTGGTCATCGTGACGCTTGGGAACAGAGCCAGAAAGATTGCGGCAAGCTTGATCGTCCAGTAGAGAGCGTGTTGATGAGCCTCAAGCGCTCCTTGTCCTGCCATAAAGAAAATGCAGCTCGCCACCATTGCGCCCGTCATGAGCCCGGCGAGAACCACAGGCGATATGCGGGCCAACCATGTGAGGGGAGCCGCTTTCACGAGCCTTCGTGATGGAATCCAGCACAGACCGCAGACCAGTGGTACTGCGATGAGCCAGAGGGCAGGCGCGCTCGCAATCATTACAGCAATGACCAGGCCAACAAAACTTGTCAACACGTTACCGAGGAGCATTCGCCAAGCCGCGTGCAAACACGGGAGCCGTTGCTCGAACAAGGCAAACAGCACAGATTTCAGCACCACGGCCGCTACCAGTACAAGGATCGAGCCGGACAGAGCGAGTGCTGGCACCATGACCTGCATAAATGGAACAACGGGCTCGCACGCCAGTGTTGGCTTCGCAATGAATGCCAACGATATCAGTACAAAGATTTGAAACCGAGGGCTTCTGAATCGCATACCCGTATTTTAGCTTTGAAAAAGATGACCTGTGAACGTGCTGGTCTTCTTCGGTAAAGTCCTGATAAACGCGGTAACCGGACAAATTCCTGCTGGTACCGCCGCACGAAGGGTAGAGTGTACCCGTAAAAAGGCTAGTCCTTTTGGCTCTCGTGGATTTTGGAAAGCAAGAGATGTGAATGTACCACCGCTATCAGGAGGAACATTACGCCGAGAAGGATGTGGTTGACCCACCTGGCTTGCCCCCCGGCGCGAAAGTCACTAATTACTTGTGCTAATTCAAGACCGAAACCGCAAGCGCCAAGTAAAGCCGCGAAGAGCCTCGCAGCGTACCACCGTCGACGAACTCCCTCGCCGTCTGTCTCTACGGTCGAACTGTTGATCGACGAAGCGTCCATAGGACGAAGCATATCCTAGAAGCCACTCCATTCACAGATGGGTCCTGATTAGCGCGGCAATCAGAAAAGTGGAACGCGGCACCAAGATGTCCAGTCACCAACTTATCAGGCACTTGAACACGCTTGACGCGTCCACTCGCATTGCGCCCAGACGGTCTGCATGTCATATCATGTTGCTGCAAAGGAGCGGTATCAATCCCAATTTATGATTACGCGAATCGTTTGTATCCTCCTGATCCTGATCTCGGCCTCAGGCTCGTCCGGCACTGATTTTTCCATGAAAGTGACCGACAAGGATTACCTCGGCACGCAAGGTTTCAGCGTTTTTCTCTACGACAGTACCTACCACCCCGTTTTTGTGGACCAAAAGAATACGGCCATGGAGATGATCCTGCACGGCCAGCGCATCGCCACGAACGGCGACGTTCGCCTGATGCCAACGCCGGAGCAGTGGGACTTGGTGGCAACGCTGAAGGGCCGCCACGCCGACAAGGCCAACGACCGGCTGATTGCCGACCTGAGTTTCCCGACGTTCGATTTCAGTTACACATTGGAAGTCCAAGCGGAGCCGGGCGGCGTGAAGGTCAGCATCAATCTCGAAAAGCCGCTGCCGCAAAAACTGCAGGGCCGGGCGGGCTTTAATTTGGAGTTTCTGCCGTCGATCTACATGGGCAAGGCTTACGTGGTTGACGGAAGCAAAGCCGGCATTTTCCCGCGAACGCCGAACGACGCGATGACCAAGGTTTTGCCTTTGGCTGGCGAGCCCCCCAAAGCGTACTACCTGGAAGACTGGGACAAAGCCAAGGGATTCACGCAGCCACTGCCGTTCGCCGAAGGCAAAAGCATCACTTTGGGCGTGGACGACGCGCTGGCCCGTGTGAACGTGATATCCGATACCGCCAACCTGATGCTCTTCGATGGGCGCGACCGCGCGCAGAATGGCTGGTTCGTGTTGCGTTCGCTGATCCCTTCGGGAAAAACCACGGGCGCCATCGTGTGGCACATCCGTCCGGACTTGATCCCGAACTGGACGCGCCCGCCGATGATCGCGCACAGCCAGGTGGGTTATGCGCCGGGCTTCTCCAAGGTGGCGGTGCTCGAACTCGATCCGAAATACGACGGCCCGAAGACCGCCCGAGTGTTGCGCCTGACGGAACACGGCTCTTACCAGCAAGTGTTCGAAGGGCCGATCACGCCCGCGACGCCGTGGCTGCGTTACGTGTATTCGAAATTCGATTTCACCTCCGTGAAGGAACCCGGCCTTTACGTGATCGAGTACGCCGATCAGCGCACCGCCCCTTTCCCGATTTCGCAGGACGTCTACGCAAAGATCTGGCAGGACAGCCTGGACCATCACCTTGCAGCGCAGATGGATCACGTTGCGGTTCGTGAAGGATACCGCGTGTGGCATGGCGCTTCGCACCTGGATGATGGGCGCATGGCGCCGGTGGTTGGGGAGCAATTTGACGGATGGAACCAGGCCACAGCGACGGATGGGAAGTACAAAGGCGGCGATCACATCCCTGGCATGAATGTGGGCGGGTGGTATGACGCCGGGGATTTCGACTTGGAGGAACCGGCGCAACTCAGCGTGATTCAGAGCCTGGCGCTGGCGTATCGTGAATTTCATCTCACCTACGACGAGCTTACCGTGGATGAAAACGCTCGT
>Ga0335071_10004731_pt1 | contig 14211 bp, 10 predicted proteins | sample Lox_Sample_15_FD_206724 | JGI IMG/M metagenome (GOLD analysis project Ga0335071, IMG submission 206724) | Soil microbial communities from Loxahatchee National Wildlife Refuge, Florida, United States - Lox_Sample_1.5 | ecosystem: Environmental > Terrestrial > Soil > Wetlands | place: USA... | reverse complement strand
CATAACAACACGGTTGGGAGTTGGCTGCTCCCGCAGTTCAACTCCCTTCCTCGGCATATCCCGCGCACCCCACCGGGTGCGCGGTAGTTTTCAGTTCCCAGTTTCCAGTGTAGAGGACCAACTTCTACCGTTGCGTTCCTGCTTCTGACATCTGATCTCGGCTGCTCATTACATCTGTGTTCATCGGTGTTCATCCGTGGTTTCCACAAGAAGCGGGAAGCCGGACCGAAGTCCGGCTTCCGATACTGGCCTACTCGACTAGAAATTGTCGGCGACGTCCGAGATACGGACGCCGTCACAGATGACGTATTCGGGGATGCTCATGGCGGTAGGGGAGCGGCGGTCATAGGTGGCGGACACGTTCCACGGAATTGTGCGGGAGGAGATGGCTACCACGCCAGAGAAGACCTGCGGCAGCGTGTCGGTGATGCGGGAGGAGAGGAGCGGGGCCACGAACTCGCCGTCTTTGATGAGCCGTGCGTTGAACCGGCTGGAGCCCGTGAACATACCCTTGGTCGGGTCCGGCATGTGGGTGTAGTGGATGTGCGGGATGTAGAGAGCATCTTTGGCGAGCTTGCACCCGGCGTCGATTCCGGCCGGAGCGGTGCCCGGTGCGAGACAGAAGTCGTCGTTGCCAAGGTCGCTGGCCGTGGGCTGGCGCTTGTACTTGGCCGCGGTGCCCGAATCGTACAAGAGCCCCTTGAGAATGCCTTTGTCGCAGATGACGCGCGGGTGCCGGCGGTGGCCTTTGAAGTCAAAGGGCATGCCGAAGACGTTGGGGTTGGTCGGGTCGTCAGAGATGGTGATGCTCTCCGGGAATAGCCGGTCGCCGGGCTTCAAGTTCGAGGAAAACGCGCGCTTCTCTTCCCACATCCGACCAACGAACGCGCCCCATACGCTCAGGCCCAGGAGCTCGGCAACGGCCTCGTACCCGAACATCACCCGCTGGCGGTCGATGTGGGTTTTGTATCCGGGGCTCTTCTCGTAAAGCGGCAGCATCGAATTGAAGTCGGCGATCACCTCGTCGGCCGAGAACTCGCCGGCCCTCTTCTGGGTCCGCTCGACCTGAAGCTCCCACTTCTTCGTCTGCTCCTTCAGGACCATGGTGAACCGGCCGTCGGTCAAGCGTCGGTAGGCTTCCTTGTCATTGGCGGTCGAGACCATGTACATCTCGGTCGAACCCGATGACCACGAACCGGAGAAGTCGTAGTTACCTCTGGGCTTGACGGCATCAACGACCTTCTTGCACAGCTCGGTCTTGGCCACGGGCGATAGCGTCTCGAGCGCCGGGTCAAACCCGGTCGAGTCGTCAACCGTTTCCTCGACCGCACCAAAGATGGGGTCGTAGTCCTTTTCGAGCGCCGCCTTGCAGTTGTTGGCCGCGATTGCCAGCGCCTCGTCGAGCTGCTCCGGGTGCGTGATGTCCGAGGTCATGCTGTATGCCCCGGATTTGCGGCCCTGCTGAACTGAAACATCGAGGCGGGAGAGCTCCTCAAAGGTGGACAGCGCCACCGATGAGTTGCCGAGCCTTATCAGGCTCGACCGCTCGCGGTGGAAGTTGAACTCGGCGTCGAGCTTCTGCTTGCGGGCCTTGGCGCGGGCGTCGAGCAGGAGGTCGCGGATTCTCTTCTCTAGCATGGTTACTCCTTCTCTCCGGTTTCGACGTTGTGGAAGCGCATCACCGGTATGCCGTGGCCGAGCTCCATTATCTGGTTGGGCTCGCCTTTGCCGCAGTTCGGCACCTGCTCAAGGCACCAGGTCGACTTGGATCCGACCTTGTCGAGCGAGTTCCAGAACTCGAGTGTATGGCCGTGGTAGGTCGGGTTCTTGTAGACCTTCGTCTTCTTGCCGTTCTTCACCTCCCAGGCGATCTCGGTGCCGAAGTGGAAGTGCTCGCGGTTCGACCCGATGGACCACGAGACCGGCACGTCCAGTATCACGCCGTCCTCGGTCGCGGCGATGATGTCTTCGAGCGTGCCGTCGTCACCGGCGTCGATGTTGATGTTGGTCATGCGGTCGATGGGCGGACGGTAGAATGCGCAGGCGCGGGCCGCGGTGCCGGATTCATTGATGACGGTATGGCCGGCCTTGGCGTTGGCCTCGGCCAGGTCGGTGCGGGAGGAGAGGACGTTCACGAGGATGCCGTTCTTTATGAGGTAGTAGTCGCGTTGGGGCGAGCCCTCGTCGTCGAAGCCGAATGTGCCGGGCGAATTGGGCGTCATGCCGGCCCGGGCGTTCAGTTTGTCCGAACCGTAGCGGAGCTTCCCGATGTGCTCCAGCCGGACGTGTGAGCCGCCGGCAAACGACAGCTCGTAGCCCAGAATGCGGTCGAGTTCCAGGGCGTGTCCGATGGTTTCGTGTGTCTGCAGATACCCCTGGCCGGGCAGGAGGATGACATCCCGCTTTGCCGGAGGCAGCGGGTCGGCAGCGACGATCTCGGACAACTCACTGCGGATGCGCTCGGCGTGGGCACCGAACATGTCGGGGTCGGCAATCCACTCCCAGCCGCGGGTGCCTTCGCCGTTGCAGAAAAGCTCCATCGAGCGGCGCTGGGTACGGCCCTGCGGGTCGGGTGCCATAACCATCATGGATCCGAAGGTGTTGAGCTGCCAGCGGTCGACCTCGGTGCCTTCCGAGTTCCAATAGAGGATCTTGCGGCGCTGAAAACCGGCCGTGACGTAGCGGTGGGCCACCGTCTTGTCGTTCAGCGTGGCATCGATGCCGGAGAGCAGGGCGAGTTTCTCGGAAGTCGGCACATCGAACGGGTCTTGCTTGACCGGCGGCCGGTACTTCCCTTTGGCAGGCTGGGCCTGCCCCATGTCCTTAGGGAATCCGGGCAGCATCGTCGCGGCCTTGGCGTTGGCGAAGGCCTTTTCGAAGCACGCCGGAATTGCCCCCAGGTCGGCGGTGGCGGCAAAGCCCCATGCGCCTTTGTATAACGTGCGGATGCCGATGCCGCGTTCGTTCGCATCATAGTTCGTCTCGAGGTTCCCGTCGTAGAGTGTGAGACGCTCGGAGCGGTCCTCGTCATAGAGCCGCGCGTCCGCGAAGCTGCAGCCGGTGTCTAGCATCCGCTTCAACTCGGCTTTCACGGTCGCGGCCTGCCGGTCAAAACCAGTACTCAATTTGAGACTCCTTTTAGTCTTGCCAAGACGTGGGTCCAGAAATCCAGCCTAACATTATGCCAGCCGGCCGCGGCGTAAGCAAGAGAGAAAGTGACTCGCGTTCGAGCGACGGGTGGTGTGGCAGCAGTCCGTAGTGGTGCCCGGCGGTGCGAAGTTGCATGTCATCGCTTCTCTTGCTATCTTGACAGCAGGCACTGCCGAGCATTAAGATAAATGGAGACTAGCTTGATCCGTTCCCAACACATCCGGCCTATCGCCTGCCTGTTTGTGGTAGCTGTGCTGCTAGGTGCGGGCTGCGCGTACTACAACACCTTCTACAATGCCGAGGCCGCCTACCGCGAGGGCATGAAGCTCAAGGGACAGAATCAGGACGCGCAGGCCAAGACGAAGTTCGACAAGGCGATTGAGAAGTCGGCCCTGGTCATCAAGCGCTGGCCTAAGTCGCAATGGGTGGACCAAGCGCTTCTCCTCGTCGGTTTGAGCTACTACGAAGAGGGCCAGTATGAGAAGGCGATTCGGGAGTTTGACCAGTTGAGCCTTGCTTTCCCGAATTCCGCTTTCCTGCCCCGGGGCGAGCTGTACCGGGGACTGTCGTTGCTCGCCGACAAGCAGTTCGGAACCGCCCGTCTGGCGCTTGACGCGGTGAAGCAGAAGTACCCGAAACTCGCCGACCAAGCCGCGTACAACCTGGCGAAGTCGTTCGTCGACCGAAGCGAGCTGGAACGCGGAGCCGACTCGCTCGCGGCGTTCATCGAGCGATTCCCTAAGTCCGATTTACACATTTCCGCGGTGAAGCTGCTGGCCGACGTTTCGTTCGCGCGGAAGCGGTACGCCGACGCTGAGAAATGGTATGCGGCCTTTGCCAGGACGAGCGTGGACCCGAAGGAGCGGGCGCTGGCCAAGCTGAAGATAGCAGGCTGCCGGTACGAGCAGGGCAAGTACGATGAGGCGATTGTCGAGGTCAACGACGTCCTCGGCCGGTATTCGGACCTGGACGACGAGGCGAACCTGCTGCTCGGGAAGGCGCTGAATCAGAGCGGCAGGCAGTCCGACGCCCTGGCAACGTGGCTTAAGGTAAAAGGCTCAACTGACCTCGGGGCCGAGGCCGCGTTTCGCATCGGCAAGAGCCGCGAGGAAGCCGGGCAGTTCGACGCGGCGCGCGCGTATTACGACACGGCCAAGACCCGGCGCGTGGATTCAGACTACGGTGTGCTGGCGGTCAAACGACTGGCGTTGCTCGACGCCCTGGCCGCACGCACCACCGGCAAGAAGGTCGGTGGAGATTCACTGACGCCGGCTGAGGCGATGTTCCTCGTGGCCGAGGTGAACAATCTGAACCTCGGCGAGTACGACAAGGCGATAGACCTGTACCAGAAGGTCCACGATTCGTTTCCGGGCACGGACTGGGGAGCGAAGGCGCTCTTCGCCAAGGCGTGGATAATGAGGAATGTCAAGAGCGACACGGCCGGCGCCGATTCGCTGGCCAAAGAGGAGATATCCGAGTATTCCGAGACCGAGTACGCGGATGAGTCGCGGCGCTGGCTCGGCTTACCGGTGCCCGTGCGTGAGAAGAAGCCCGAAGTCAAGCCGGAAACAACAGCAATGGCGCCGCCGCTTCCGCCGGCAGAGACCGCCAAGGTGCCAGGTTTACCGCCGTTGCCGTCGGAGTCGCTGCCCGCGGACACGGGTGACTTCGCAGCGAGACAAGGGCTCGCAAAGGCGCCGCACGGCAATCGTGCACCGGGACATGTTCCCGAGCGGCCCGGCCACGGCAGTGGCCCGCAAGGCCCGGGCGAGATGCCCGGCGTGAAGCCCGGTACTCCGGAAGCGTTGAAGGGGACAGGCGGAGAGAAGCCGGCGGGCGCAGAGTCGCAGAAGAGAGACACGATGCAGGCACGCGTGAAGCCGCCGCCGTCCGGCCCGACGCCCGGAATCGGGGCGCGTGTTCCCGGGGATACGGTGCCGTCTGCACCGAAGACGGACACGACCAAGCCGGCTAACCCGCCGGTGGTTCATGAACCGAAGCCCTCTGCCAGACTGCAACTTGAGATGGCGCACTTCGAGACTGACTCGTGGCGTGTACAGGCCGCTGACTCGGCGCGACTCAAAGCCGATGCTGATTCGCTCAAAGCACATCCCGATGTTAAGGCAGTGATTGTGGGCAACTGCGACCCGAGGGCGAGCGAAGACTACAACCAGAAGCTCGGTTTGAAGCGGGCGCAGGCGGTGCGGGACTTCCTTGTAGCGGCCGGGGTCGATTCCGGCCGAATCAGCGTTCGCAGCGACGGAAAGAAACGGCCGATTTCCACCATGCCGGAAGAGTACGGGCTGGACCGGAGAGCAGAATTCGAGTTGCATTGAGACCCACGCAAAGCCGGATTACCGACGCTCGCGAGTTGTGCGCGGGCGTCATCTCGCTCTGGCTGGAGGCTCCGGAAATCGCCCGTCGAGTCAGGGCAGGGCAATTCCTGAACGTTCGAGTCTCGCCCGGTCCCGACCCGTTGCTGATGAGGCCGATATCGGTCTGCGATGTCGAACGGAACCAAGTCCGACTTGTTTTCCGAGTGGTCGGGCGCGGGACGGCGATGCTTGCCCGCGTGCGGGTGGGCGACGAGCTGGATGTGCTCGGGCCGCTGGGCCGATCCGCGCCGGAATTGCACAGCAAGGATGTTCTACTCTGCGGCGGTGGAATCGGGTCTGCGCCGCTGCTTTTCCTCGCACGCAAGATGAGCAAGGCGAACCGACTGCAGGTGGTGCTCGGAGCGCGCGCCAAGGCCGAGTTGCTGCTGGTCAGGGAGTTCCGCGCGTTGGGGCTTCCGGTCAGCCTTGCGACCGACGATGGCAGCGCGGGATTCCATGGCACGGTGACGGAACTGGCCCAGGAACAGGTCAAGGTGCGAGATGCAAAGGGCAAAGGTCAAGATGGCGGAAGGCGGTTAGCGGCCAGCGGTGAGCGGCTGACGGTCTTCGCCTGTGGTCCGAGGCCGATGCTCGCTGACCTGGTGAGGCGACTTGACCCGATTCCGGTCTGGGGCTATGTCGAGGAACGGATGGGCTGCGGCACGGGAATCTGCTATTGCTGCGCGCTGCCGAAGAAGGGCGGCGGGCATGTACGGTTCTGCGAAGAGGGGCCGGTCGTCCGGCTGAATGAGGTCGTCCTGTGAACCCACAGGTTATCGTCGGGAAGACCACGTTCGCGAACCCGGTGCTGGCCGCGTCCGGGACGTTCGAGTTTGGCCTTAAGTTCCCCGCAGTTGCGAACCGACTCGGCGGTGTCGTGACGAAAGCAATAACCCTCCAGCCCAGAATAGGAAACCCGCCGCCGAGAATCTTCGAGTTTCCGGGAGGCATTCTGAACTCGGTGGGGCTTGAGAATCCCGGTGTGGAGAAGTTCTGCACCGACGTGGTGCCGCGGACGGCGAAGCTGCGGTGCCGGGTTGTCGTCAATATCGCCGGATTCACGGTGGGCGAGTACGGCGAACTGGCGGCGAGGTTAGATTCAGAACCAGTGGACGCTCTCGAGTTGAACGTCTCCTGCCCGAACGTCAAAGAGGGCGGTGCCATCTTCGGGCAGCGGCCGGGAGTGGTCGAGGCGATTACTGCGCTCGTGCGTAAGCGGACCGCAAAGACTATTATCGTCAAGCTGACCGCCAACTTCGTGGACCCGGTAGAGACCGCGAAGGCAGCCGAGGCATCCGGTGCAGACGGAGTTACCCTGATCAACACGTTGTTCGGACTGGCCCTGGACGGGAACGGCAGGCCTTTCCTCGGTGGTAGAACCGGCGGAGTTTCCGGGCCCGCGCTTAAGCCCTTCGCGCTGTTCTGCGTCGACAGAGTGTCGGCCGCAGTGAAGATACCGGTTATCGGCTGTGGCGGTATCATGGATGCGACCGATGCGCTCGACTACCTGAGCGCCGGCGCGCGGATGGTACAGGTCGGTACTGCGAACCTGGTCAATCCTGAAGCGGCGTTAGATGTCTGGACCGGCCTCAAGGTGTACGCCCAGAAGAACCGGCTGAGCAACTGGGACAAGGTCGTAGGTCGAGCAAGGAGGCAGAGTTGACCAAGATTGTGCTGGCGATGAATGTTGACCGCATCGGCGCTGTCGCATTGCGCGACCGCATCGGCGACAAGGTCGACGTGTACAAGATCGGTATGGACATGTTCACGACTTCGGGGCCGGCTGTCGTGCGCGACTTCGTTCTCGACGGGTGCCGGGTATTCCTCGACCTGAAATACTCGGACATCCCGACCGTCGTGGGCAAGGCGGTCGAGGCGGCGTCCGAACTCGGGGTTTCGATGCTCACGGTCCACACCATGGGCGGGCCGGAGATGCTGTCCGCGGCTGCGAGCGCGGCCGACAAGGCCAAAGGCACGAAGCCGCTTGTGCTTGGGGTGACCGTGCTGACGAGCCTCGATGACGTGGCGCTTGAGAAGATAAGCGGCAAGAAGCAGGCGGTCACCGACCGTGTCCGCAGCCTGGCACTGCTTGCTAAAGAGTCAGGCTGCGGCGGCGTGGTCGCCTCGCCTCAGGAGATCGGAGTCGTCAAGGAGGCGTGTGGCAAGGACTTCGTCGTCGTGACGCCGGGAATCCGGATGGGGGCGGGGGGCGGGGGACGAGGGACGAAGGATGACCAGGCGCGGACGCTGACGCCTGCCGAGGCGGCGCAGGCCGGTGCGGACTACATTGTTGTGGGTAGGCCGATATATGAAGCACCGGACCCGGTCGCGGCAATCGCCGAGATAAGAGAACAATTAGCCGTTGGCAATCATTGACCTTCGCATGAGCAATGCAACAGTCTGTCCCCCTCCCTTCTGTTCCCTCCCCCTTGAGGGGGAGGGAAGGGTGAGGGTGACCCGGTTCGTCATTGCCGACATCAGAAAGCAGACGGGAGGATAGGTGGCGCAAGACCTCGGAGAGATGCTCAAGAAGTATGGTGTTCTGCGCGAGGGGCACTTTCTACTGACGTCCGGGAAGCACTCGGACAAGTACTTCGAGAAGTTCAGGATTCTCGAACAGCCTCCGGTCTGCGAGGCGTTTGCCAAGGTGGTCGCGGACCGGTTCCGCAAGGACAGCGTGACCGTCGTGTGCGGGCCCACGACCGGCGGCGTGATTATCGCCTATGAAGTCGCCCGGCAGCTTGGGTGCCGGTGCATCATCGCCGAGAAAGCAGAAGTGGGCAGGAAGATCGGCCGCGGGTTCCGCGTCGGTCCTGATGACCGCGTGTTGGTGGTCGATGACGTGATGACCACTGGCGGGTCAATCAAGGAGACACTGGCCGCCGTTGAGCCGAGCGGAGCGAAGGTCGTGGGTGTCGGAGTGTTTGTGGACCGCAGCGCCAGTGTCGACTTCGGCGTGCCGCTGCTCGGGGCATTCTGCCAGCAGGTGGCGACGTACGAGCCTTCCGCCTGTCCGTTGTGCGCGAAAGGCATCCCACTCGAAGAGCCGGGGCGCAGCGGAAAGAAATAGCGGACCACAAGGCCCGCAGGCTACAAAGCAAAAGCTAGAAGCTAAAAGCCAAGAGCCAAGAGCCAAGAGCCAAAACTCCGGCCTCCGGGAATTCTGAATTCTGGTTTCTGGATTCAGCTTTCTGAATTGTCCTAGTTCTTTTTTTCCGCCTCGTACTCCTGCTGGCTCTTGGTTATTTCAGACTCGATCTTCGCGATATCCCGCATCAGCCCTCGTAACTCATCATCGACTGCGATGGGCGCGTCCGGGGTCTTCGAGTAGCGGGAGTACACTTTCACGCCCAAGTCGGCCATCTTCTTCTCGATCTCGTGGCTCAGGCGTACCAATTCCATCTTCAGCCGGCCGCGGCGAGTGAGGTCCTCGGCTTCCTTGAGTGCGGTCTTGGTAGCGTCGGTCATCCACAGACGGACATCGTCCCAGATGCCCTCGATGTTCTTTTTTGCCATGGTCAAGTCTAGTGCCCGCCGGACGCGGAGTCAATCTACCAGGGGGCACGCACGCACAAGCCTCTGGCGAAGCCGCGCCCGGCCGCGTGTGATTTTACTTGACTTCGCCCCGTGCAGACTATAATTCCGATAGCGACGCCGAGTGCGGCGGAGCCAAGGTTACACCGCCGCGAAGCCCGATCGGCGCCAGTCTGCATGGGTTACTTCCGGCCGGAGGTGCAGAATGTCACTTGATCGTGTTCGACGTTCTTTGGCTCGAACCATTTCCTTACACATTTGGGCCGTGCGACCCGTGGCCACATTGTTGGCCTTGTGCTGCTGCCTGTCGGTGGTCAGCGGCCAGTGGTTGGAGAAGACGATCGGATTCGCGGACTCGTTCGGCAGCACAAGGCCGGCGGCCATCTACTATGTGCCAAACACCGACTTCGTGTACGCTGCCGGTGAAGACGGAATCATCGTCATTGATGCTGCGACCAACGTTCGCATGGCGCGGATGGACCTGAAATCCCCGTTATTCATGGCCTATGACTCGCATGACAACAGGGTTTACATGGGTTCCGGAGACGACTCCTTGACGGTCATCGACCCGGTCACAAACCACGTCATGTCGCGTGTGCGGGTCGGCAGCTATCCCTACAAAGTGTGCTACAACCCCACAGCGAACAAGGTGTACTGCCTGACGGGTTCCAATCTCGACACTCTGGCCGTGGTTGACTGCAACACCAATTCAGTGAGAGCCCGTATCTGGGTCGGGTGGAACGAGTACCCGTTCTCTTCGATCTGCTGCAATCCGGCCGGTAACAAAGTCTATGTCTCGTCATTCGAGACTGGTACGATTGCTGTGATAGACGGTCCCGGCGACAGTCTGCTCAAGTCCCTGACGGTTGGCGACTATCCCGTCGCACCAACTTACAGTTCGATCAGCAACAAGCTCTACTGCGCGGTCTTTGAGAGTACAAAAGTCGCAATCTTCGACGCCGGACCGGATACCCTGCTCGGGCTCATAAACCTCACCACGTGGCCGATCGCTTTGGGCTACAACCCGGTTTCGAACAAGGTGTACATCGGCGACTGTGACGGCTACATCCACATCATCGACTCCCATACGGATGCGGTTCTTGCATCGCTCGGCCCGGCCTCCGGCGAACCGAGGTCATTTCTATTCGACTCGGTCGACAACCGGGTATTCTGCTTTCCCGATTACTACACCTCCATCCTGGTCATGTCCGGCAGCGGCGATACCATAGTCGGCTCGGTTGCGCTGATCGGTGATGCCGACGACCCGGACCCGGCTTGCTTCGACCCCCAGCATGACCGCGTCTACATCCGCGGCCGGACATCCGCAGATGTTACAGTGGTCGACCCGGCAAGCTGTGAGCCCGTAGAGGCCGTCCCGATGGACCCTGCTCCCACCCTGGGGTGCTACGCTGAGCCGATGGACAAGTTGTATTGCTCCGACGAGGAAAGCGGGCTGATCACCGTCATCAACTGTTCAACGGACAGCCTGGAACGGAGGATATTCACACCGGCGTGGGGGCTGGGGCAGCCGGTCTACACGTCGGGCTCGAACAAGCTCTTCTGCAGCGCCTCGCTATCCGATGGGCGCGCGCTTCTGGTCGTGAATTGCGCGCGCGACAGCTTTGAGGCGGCGCTGCCGATGAACGTGGACGGCGCGGCCGCAATCGTCTATAACCCCGCGATGGACCGTCTCTACTGGGCCCGCGCCTGGATCGACTCGACCATCGCCGTGGTAGATTGTGAGCGTGACAGCCTGGTCACTGACGTGCAGGTTGGGGGCTACCCCACCGCGCTGGCCTGTAGCCCGGATTCGAACCGTATCTACTGCGCGAGATACAGCGGGGATTCGACGTACATCAGCGCGATTGACTGCGCCGCGGATTCGGTGATTGGCACGGTATGCGTGCTCGCCAGGTCAACAACCCCGCGGGCGATGGGCTATGTGCCGTCGCGGGACATCGTCTGCTGCGCAGCAGGAAGCAGTATCGTCGCGGTCGACGGCACGGCTAAGCATGTACTGGGTCAAGTTGATCTGGGTGGTTCCACGTCGGAGCTATGTGTGGATCGCGCTTCGAGCAAGCTCTACTGCCTCGTTGGTCGTTCTGACATGGCAGTCGTAGATTGTCGCGACATGAGCCTCAAGGCGACAATCCGTCTTGCCGCTGGCCCAAGCGGGATGGCGTTTGACACGATTGCTGACCGCGTGTACGTTACGAGTCCGGATTTCGGGTGCATGACGCTACTCGACGGTCGGACCAACCGTCTCCTCGGTATCATCGACGCGGGGACCAGCCCAGGAGACATCACGTGGGTTCCGCAGCACCGACGCATGTACGTTGTTGACCAGAAGGAACAGTCAATCCTCGTGTTCAAGGACACCTCATTTGCGAGCCTGAGCGGAGTATCGGCACGCCGTCCGTTCCGGACCATGCCGACGGTTGTGAGCAACGTACTGCTCCTGCCGGAGGCCACAAGCCCCAGGCCGCAAGCGACGAGCTTGCTCGACATCAGTGGACGAAAGGTGATGAGCCTCCTTCCCGGCGCTAATAATGTGCGGGCGCTGGCCCCGGGCGTTTACTTCGTCAGAGAGCAATCAGCAGTCAGTAGTCAGCATTCAGGGGCAGCAAGCGTCCGCAAGGTCGTCGTTACGAGGTAGGGAGGGAGCGTGAAACTCATCACTTCTTTGCTGATAGTCGGCTGCATCGTCGCGTGTGCGCCCGCCCAGTGGCTCGAGAAGACCATTGTCTTGCCGGACACGATGTCTTCATTCGGCAGTCCCGGTACGATGCTCTACAACACGGGCAACAATTTCCTGTTCATCGGCTGCGAGCGCGGACTGGCGGTCTTCGACGGCCTTTCGAACCGGCTGATTGCCCACGTTTCTTCAGACCACTACGACTCCCACCCCGGCTGCTACGCATCGCAGGTCAACCAGCTTTTCTGGATTGGCGGCTCCAATGACGACGCCCTGTTCATACTGGACGGCGCGACCGGGCGGGAACTCAAGTACTTAGTAACTCACTATATCGACAGCGTCTGTTACAACCCGGTCGTGAATCGCGTCTACGTCACGGTGCACGATGACTCGTTTTCATACTTGATGATTGTCAGTGCCGCGAGCGATTCCGTGGTTCGCATGGTGAACCTGGGGGGAGTGGATTACAGCCGGTCCGTGTGTTGCGACCCGCTCGACAATCGGGTGTACGTCTCGTCGGAATCGACCGCGTCCGTCAACGTCGTTGACTGCGGCGTGGATAGCATAGTCGGCACAATCCCGGTGGGCGGTGCAGGCGCGCATCTCGTTTACAACCGCGTCAGCGACAAGCTGTACTGCTACGGCAACGACACCACCGTCACCATCATCGACTGCCACGGGGACAGCGTCTGTGGTCATCTGTCTATGCCCCACTCCTGCCTCACCGCGACGTTCAACCCGGTGGCGAACAAACTCTACTGCGCCGACTACGATGGTGTCGACATCATCAGTGGGCAGAGCGGCGTGCTGCTTGGCCGGGTGCAGTTTTCGAGGGAACCGCGTGCGATGTTGTTCGACTCCACCGATAACTTGATGTGGTGTAGCTTCTACTCCGACACCATTGCCGCAATCGATGGACAGGGCGACTCGCTCAGCGGCGAGGTCGCGGTCAGCAACAGTCCGTCGGCGATGTGCTGCAACCCCACAAGCGGCCGATTGTACGTGACAGAGGGGCACCTGACGGTTGTCGACCCAATTCAGAGAAAGGTGGACAAGCGGATTCTCCTTGGCTTCACGCCGGAAGCCGTGTGCTGGGCAACGACCTCGCACAAGCTCTACTGCGCAGGAGGGGGAGAGGCATCGTTGGCGGTAGTCGACGGCGCATTCAATTCGGTGCTGGGTCTGGTCCCAGTCGGCCGTGACCCCGTGGCGCTGGCCTACGACCGGCCGCTGGGGATCGTCTGCTGCGCCAACAGCGGAGACTCCACGGTCAGCATCATCAAGTGTAACGGCGACAGCGTGATCGCGACAGTCAAAGTGGGGTCCCCGCCGAAGCGACTATGCGTGGATACGATACTGCACAAGGCGTGGTGCAGCTCCGATAGTGCGGTCGCGTCCATCGACCTGCAAACCGATAGCCTGACTGCGGTCCTGCCGGTGTCTGCATACGAGATCACGGCGCTGCTTGCCGACCCGACTCGGGCCCGCGTCTACTGCGCAACCGCGTATCGCGCACACGTCGTCGCATTTGACGAGATTGGCGACAGCGTCGTCGCCGAGATTCCGGTGGGAGGCGACGCGCAGGACCTCAGCCTGAATCCCAGCGCCAATCTCATCTACTGCCTCAACCAGAGTAACGAGGCGGTTGTCGTCATCGATGGTGCAACTCTCAAGATCGTGAACATGATTCCGGTTGGTTCTTACCCGCAGGCATTGCTCTACTGCCAGCGCCGCAACCGGCTCTACTGCGCGAACGCAGGGAGTGAGGATATTACGGTCATAGACTGCAGTCTCCAGACGCCCGTGGACACGATCGGGCTGTATCTTGGCGTGTCGGCGTTGGCCTATGACTCGACCGCCGACCGGCTTCAGTGTCTTGACCCGTGGGACGGCTGCCTGGCCATAGTGGACTGTAGGCGTGACACTGAGCTTAAGGTCGTCGGCGTCGGGTCCCAACCGGTCGCGGCGGCATATGCCTCGAGCTATCGCCGAATGTTCGTGGCAAATGAGTACGGCTCCAGCATATCGGTCATCAGGGATACGACGCGTGCAGGAATCGAAGCTCCGGGCGCCCACCCGGCGATAGCAAAGCCCGCACCGACGATGGTCCGCCACGTGCTGGTGCTCGACGCAGTAGGCAGTAGACAGAATACAGCATACAGGGCCGAACTGCTCGACATCAGTGGGCGGAAGGTGATGGACCTGAGGCCCGGCGCGAATGATGTGCGGGCGCTGGCACCGGGCGTGTATTTCGTCCGGTCTCAGCCGTCGGCCGTCAGCCGTCAGCCGTCAGCCGTCACTAAGGTCGTGATTACGAAGTAAGGAGGAAAGATGAGTGCGCCGAGAAGAGCTTGGTTTATCCAGCCGGTGGGAGTCCGGCTTGAGGAAGGTTGGCAACCGCCTCAATAGTGAACGCTGCATAGTCAGGGTAACCGAAGCTATGAAGCCAGCGGGAAC
>Ga0335071_10004729_pt1 | contig 14214 bp, 14 predicted proteins | sample Lox_Sample_15_FD_206724 | JGI IMG/M metagenome (GOLD analysis project Ga0335071, IMG submission 206724) | Soil microbial communities from Loxahatchee National Wildlife Refuge, Florida, United States - Lox_Sample_1.5 | ecosystem: Environmental > Terrestrial > Soil > Wetlands | place: USA... | reverse complement strand
GCGGCCCGCAGGGCCCCGATGGCCATCTGGTCGTTGGAGAAGCAGATGGCGCTGGGCGGGCGGCGGAGGCTCATGAGCCGCTCCAGCCCCGCCTGGCCGCTCTCCAGCGTCCAGTCGCCCTCCTGGACCAGCTCCTCCTCGAGGGGGATCCCCCGGGCGCGCAGCTCGCGCCGGTAGCGCCGCAGGCGATCCTGGGAGTTCCCCTCCGCCAGGTTGCCGGTGACGAAGCCGATGCGCCGGTGGCCCAGGCCGAACAGGTACTCGAGCAGGAGGGCGGTCCCCTGGGAGTTGTCGGAGTCGACCCAGGAGAACGGGGTCCGGCCGCTGCGGCCGTGCACCACCACGAACGGCAGCCGCTCGGCGGCCAGCTGGGCGATCCCCGGGTCGCCGCGGGGCGGCGCGAAGACGATCAGCCCGTCGACCTTGCCCTCCTTGAAGAGGGTGTACAGGTCCCCCGACTCTCGCTCCTCGGCCATCGAGCCCAGGAAGAGGTGGTAGCCGCGCTGCCGGAGGCGACTCTCCACCTCGACGCACAGCTCCACGCAGAACGGGGCCACCAGCAGGTAGTCCCTGCGCGGGAAGATGATCCCCACGTTGCGCGAACGGCTGCTGTTGAGCGCGCGGGCGGCGGCGTTGGGGTAGTAGCCGAGCTCCCGGATGGCCCGGAGCACACGGGTCCGGGTCGCGGGCCGGACGCTGGGGTGGTTGTTGACCACCCGCGACACGGTCATGAAGGAGACGCGCGCCCTGCGGGCGACGTCCTGCTGCGAGGCCATGGCCCGGCGACTCTAGACGAGCCGGCGACATCCGGGGATCGGCCTCCCGGGTCTCACGGGTTCGCGGACTGGATCCTCCGCACCGCCTCCCCGGCCTCGGCGGCGCCGCAGGCCGGGCCCTTGGCCGCGGACGAGATCAGCCACCGCCGCTCGGCGCGCGCGCCGGCGGCGGCGCGGAGGGCGGGGAGGGCCGCGGGGTCGCCCAGCTCGCCCAGGCGGCGGGCGGCGGCGCGGCGGACGTCGCAGTCGGCGTCGGCGAGCAGCGCGCCGTAGGCCGCGACCCGGTCCACCGCGTCCTCCGCGCCCATGTCGCGGAGCATGGTCACGGCGCGCAGCCGCTGGACGCCGGAGCCTGCGCCGGCGGCCTCGGCCACCGCCGGGACGGCAGCCGGGGGCGCCGCGCGCAGGAGGCGGGCGGCGCGATCGGCCAGGCTCCGCTCCTCGCCGAGCAGCGGGACCAGGGCGCGGTAGTCGTCGAGCTCGAGCGGGCCGCTGGCCTGGGCGGCGGCGTAGGCCTCGAGCGCCTCCCCCGCCTTCCCCGGCAGGCCGAGCAGCGCCCGGGCCCGGAGGAGCTCCAGGTCCCGCCGGCCCGGGTCGGCCTGGAGCGCGGCCTGCAGGGACGAGACCGCCTCGGCCGCCCGGCCCGAGCCGATGAGCTCCCGCGCCTCCTGGAGCGGGCGGGCGCGCCAGGCCCGGAACCCGAGCAGGGAGAGGGCGACCAGGGCGGCGATCCCGGTGGTCCACAGGGTCAGCCGCAGCGCGCGCCGGTAGGGGAGGGCGGCCGGCGCCACCGGCAGGGAGAGGGACAGGGTGGGGTCGACCTGCGGCGGCGGCCGCCGGACCGGCGCGGAGGCCGGGCCCAGGGCCGGGGTTGCGCCGGGCGGCGCGACGAAGGCCGGCCCCAGCGAGGCGGCCAGCAGCTCGCCCAGGGCGGCGGCGCTGGGCGGGCGCTCGGCGGGATCCTTCCGGCAGGCAAGCTCCACCGCGGCGCACAGCGCCGGCCAGGCGGCCAGATCCGGGCTGGCCTCGGCGAGGGGCTGGACCGGGCAGCTGGCCTGCTTGAGCAGGAGGTCGCGAGGGCTCTCGGCCGGGAAGGGGTGGCGCCCGGTCAGCATCCGGAAGGCGATGAGACCCACGGTGTACACGTCGGCGCGGCAGTCTACCGGCAAGCCCATGGCCTGCTCCGGCGAGAGGTACTCGGGCGTCCCCACCACCACGCCGACCTGGGTGGCGGTGTCTCCCGGGCCACGGGCGAACTTGGCGATCCCGAAGTCGAGCAGCTTCACCACCTCGCGGCCGCCGGGGGTGCGGGCCAGGAACACGTTCTCCGGCTTCAGGTCTCGGTGGACAACCCCCAGCCCGTGGGCGGCCTGGAGCCCGGCGCAGACCTGGAAGAGCAGGCCCACCGCCCGCACCGGCGGGAGGGCCCGCTCGCGCCGGAGCCGGTCGAACAGGCTCTCGCCGGTGAGGAGCTCCATGGCCAGGAAGAGCAGCCCCTCCTCGCTCCGGCCGAAATCGGTGACGCGGACGATGTTGTCGTGCTCGAGCGCGCTGGCGATCTCCGCCTCCCGCCGGAACCGCTCCACCAGGTCCGGCGAGGCAGCGAGCTCGGGCCGCAGCACCTTCACGGCCACGTCCTTGCGCAGGTGGATGTGGCGAGCCTGGAAGACCGCCCCCATCCCGCCGGAGGCCAGATGGGCGACGAGCTCGTACCGCCCGTCGAGCACGGTTCCGACGAGCGAGGTCGGGTCCGGGGCAGGTGCGGGCGGCGGGGTGGGCACGGAGGGCGATTCTACCCGTGCGGGGGGCGAGCGACGAGACGCCGGACGCGGGGCCGGAAGAGGGACCGCCTGCGATGTGCGCTGCGGTGCGCGGAGGAGGTCAGGCCTCGGGGCGGGCACCGTGGCGGGCGGTGACCACGGTGTGGATCCCGCCGCGCACCGTGAAGTCGCCGACCACCTCGAGGAATCGCGGCTCGAGCGCGGTCACCAGGTCGTCGCAGATCCGGTTGGTGACCGCCTCGTGGAAGGCGCCCTCGTCCCGGAAGCTCCACAGGTAGAGCTTCAGGCTCTTCAGCTCGACGCACAGCTTCGCCGGGACGTAGCGGATGCGGATGGTGGCGAAGTCGGGCTGGCCGGTCATGGGGCAGACGCAGGTGAACTCGGGACACTCCATCGAGATCTCGAACGGCCTGCCCGGCTTGGGGTTGGGGAAGGTCTGGAGCTCCTGGGAGGGCTTGCTGGGCATGGCGTTGGGAAGATCCTTCGGCTGCGGTGGCTCGGGGTCCTGTATGGGTCCCCTGTCGCTGTCGCCTTTTCGGCCACCGGGCTGAAAGAGCTACAGGCGGCCGCCGGCCAGGGAGCGCCAAGCCCCTGTAACCTCGGTCCCGCCCGGAAGGCAAGCCGTTTGCTAGCGCAGGGGGGGACGGCACACGGAGGCACCATGAGGCACCTCTCGGGAACCAAGGCTTCGAAGGGCAGGAAGCGGCTCGTCACCACCCTCGGCGACCTCATCTCCGCGGCGTACGAGGCCGCGCCGGGGTTCGGCGACCGCAAGCTGCGGCGGGCGCTCACCCTCCTCACCCGCTCGCCGCTGGCCCGGCACATGACCCCGCACGTCGAGTTCGTCCGGTAGGGCGCGCCGCGCCGCCTGGCGCGGCCCCTACAGCGCCAGCACGAGCTTCCCGAAGCTCTCGTTCCGCTCCATCCGCGCGTGCCCCTCGCGCGCGGCCTCGACCGGCAGCACGGCATCGACGACCGGCTTCACCCTCCCCGCGGCGACGAGGGGCAGGACCTCGCGGCCGAAGGCCCGGGTGGCGGCGATCTTCTCCTCCAGCGGGCGGGGCCTGAGCACGGTGCCGATCACCGCGGCGCGCGACCGCAGGAGGAGCCCCAGGTCGAGCGGGGCGGAGGCGCCGCCCATGGTGCCCACCACCACGATCCGGCCCCGGCGGGCCACGGCGGCGAGGTCCTCGGCCAGGTAGGGGCCGCCCACCAGCTCCAGGATCAGGGGCGCCCCCCGCCCGTCGGTGAGCTTCCTGACCTGCTCGGCGAACCGGGGCGGATCGGTGGACACCAGGATGCCGTGGTCGAGCCCCAGGTCCCGGGCCCGCTCCAGCTTGGCCGCGGTCCGGGAGGTGCCGATCGCGGTGGCGCCGGCGGCCCGGGCGAGCTGGAGCGCCACGGTGGAGACGCCGGACCCGACCGCCTGGAGCAGCACGGTCGCGCCCGGCCGCAACCCACCCAGCGTGAACAAGGCGTCGTGGGAGGTGATCCCTGCCTCGGGCAGCGCGCCCGCCTCCTCCAGCGTGAGCCCGGGCGGCACCGGCAGGAGCATCCGCTCGTGGACCACGCACAGCTCCGCCTGCGCCTCGCCGGGCGCGATGGCCATGACCCGGTCGCCGACCTTCCAGGAGGTCACGCCCTCGCCCAGCGCCGCCACCTCGCCGGCGAGCTCCATCCCCGGCACGTCGGGGCGGGTGCCGGGCGGGGGTGGGTAGAGCCCCCGGCGCTGGAGCAGGTCGGCCCGGTTCAGGGCCGCGGCGCGGACACGCACCAGCACCTCTCCCCGCGACGGCGCCGGATCCGGCACCGACTCCACCGCCACCACCTCCGGCCCGCCCCGCCCCTTGAACACCACCGCCTTCATGTGAGCCTCCGCATGCCCGGCGCCCCGAAGTGCCCCGTCGGCTCCCCGAGGGGAGCCTCCCACAGGCAGCCCTCCTCGTCCCGCCACGGCTCGGCCTCGCCCGGCGCCAGGCGGGCGAGAGGATAGCGCCCCGGCCGCGGCTCGGCGATGCGCTCGGCCTCCACCGGGCAGACCGCGGCCAGGTCGGGGTCGAGGAGCGCTCCGGGCGGCAGGACGGCCACCGCCAGGGCGTACCCGTTGTACGTCCCCTCCCACCACATGTAGGCCTCGGCCGGTGCCAGGGCCGCCGCCGCGCAGGCGCCGAGGAGGGCGTCGCGGAAGGCGCGGAAGGGGCCGGTGTGGTGGAGCGGATCTGCGCCCGGCTGGAGCGCGGCCCCGAAGCGGGCGCGCAGGTCCTCCAGGGCGAAGAGGAAGATCCTGGCCGGCACGGCAGGGATCCTAGCCGCGCAGGGTCCCATCCACCGCCGCCACCACCTCGCGGACCGGGATCTCGCGCCCGGCGGCGGTCACCGCCTGGCGGGCCGCGGCGGCCAGGGCGGAGCAGCAGGGGACCTCCATGCGCGCCACGGTGACGCTGCGCGGGTCGTTCAGCCCGATGATGCGGGCCAGCTTGTCGGCGTAGGCGGGGAGGTCGTCGAGCTTGGGGCAGCCGATCACCAGCGCCCGGCCCTGCAGGAGGGCGCCGTGGAAGGTGGGGCAGGCGAAGGGGACGCAGTCCGCCGCCACCAGGAGGTCGGCGCCGGCGAAGCAGGGGGCGGAGGCCGGCGTGAGGTGGAGCTGTACCGGCCAGTTGGTGAGCGAGCCGTGGCCGCGGGGCGGCGGGGGCGGCCCGGGCCCCGAGCCCCCGCGGACGACCGCCAGGCCGCGGCGGGGGAGGGCGCGGGGCGCCGCGCCGGGGCGGTCGGCGTCCGCCTGGAACGAGGCGGCCTCCCGCTCGACCACCGAGAGGGCGCCCCGCGGGCACCTGCCCAGGCAGGCGCCCAGGCCGTCGCAGAGGATCTCGGCGGCGAGCCGGACCTTGCCGTCCACCACCGCCAGGGCGCCCTCGGCGCAAGCCGGGACACACTCGCCGCAGCCGTCGCACAGCACCGGGTCGATCTGCAGGACCTTCCGGATCACGGGCGACCTTATCGCACGAGGCCGCCGCGCCGAACAGGAGGGCAGACGCTCCCGCGGGGCTGGCTCACAGCCGGCCCGGCGGAGCCGTCGCCTGGGCCGGGGAACCCGGAATTTGCGCCCGCCCTCGGGGCACGCTACGCATGGAGGGGGTTGGCGGGCGACGGCGCGGGCGGTGGGTGCGTGGCGGAAGGGGTCGAGGTCACCCTGGCGGACGTCCTGGCGGCGGGCCGGGTCCTGTTCGGGCCCGGGTTCCGCGCCGACGGCGAGACCTGGCGGGCGCAGCTCAAGACCACCTACCGGCGGCGGGCGATGGAGACCCACCCCGATCGTGCGCGCCTGGTCGGGCGGCCGGAGGGGGCGCTGGCGGACGAGTTTCGCAAGGTCGCCGAGGCCTACGGCCTCCTGTCGAGCGCTGCGGCGGGGCTCCCCGGCCCGGAGGCGGCCGCCGCGCCCCGGGCGCGCCCCGGCCCGCCCCGGGCCCGGCCGGCCTCCGGCCGCGCACCACCTCGCCCCGATGGGCCGCGGGCCCGGGGTTGGCCCCGCGCCCGGCGGACGGCCGAGCCGGACGCGCTCCCCCGCCGGCGCCTGCGCCTGGCGGAGTTCCTCTACTACTCCGGGTGCGTGCCCTTCACCGCCCTCGTCGAGGCCGTGGCCTGGCAGCGCCGGCAGCGGCCTCCGGTGGGCCGGATCGCGGTCGAGTGGGGCTTCCTCGACGCCGACGACGTGAGGCGCCTGCTGGAGCTGCGGCGGGTCCGGGCCGCCCAGGACATCCCCTTCGGAGAGTTCGCGGTGCGCATGGGCTACCTCACCTCGTTCCAGCTCCTGGCCGTCCTCGGCCGCCAGCTCAGGCTGCAGCGCCGGATCGGGCAGTACTTTGTGGACCGAGGGCTGCTGGGGGCCGAGGAGCTGGACGAGCTGCGGGCGCGGATGCTCCGGCACAACCTGCGCTGGCGCGCCTAGGCTCCCTCAGGAGACCGCGAAGGCGAGGAGGCGGTCGCCCTCCTCCGGCATGGCGAGCTCGGTCCGGAGCGAGAGCCCGTGGCGCGCGGCCTCCTCGCCGAGCGCCTCCACCTCGCGCACGCCCAGGGCCGGGTCGACCTTCCTGAGCTGGCCGTCGAGCCGGAGGAGCCGCCCGCGGAGCGGCGCGCCGCGGTGCGGGAAGGGTCCGTACACCAGGAGTGGCCCTCCCGCCGCCAGCACCCGGGCGGCACCCTCGAACAGGGCGGTGGTGACGGCGGGCGGGGTCACCTGCAGGAGGTTCACGCAGAGGATCGCCGCCGCCTGCCGCCTCCGCCAGGCGTCGAGCCTGAGGTCGAGGTCCAGGGGCGGGCGCAGGTTGGGAAGGCGCGCCTCGGCGGCCCAGGCCTCGACGCTGGCCCGGGCCAGGGGGTCCGGGTCGGAGGGCTGCCACGAGAGCGCCGGGAAGCGGGCGGCCAGGAAGACGGCGTGCTCGCCGGTGCCGCTGCCCAGCTCCAGCACCGTCCCCCGCTCGGGGAGGAGCTCGTCCAGGGCCGCGGCCAGGGCCTCGCGGTTCCGCAGGGCGGCGGCGGCGGTGCGCTTGGCCATGGGCGCGATGCTACCGCGCCGCGCCCCTCCGAGAAGGCCGCGCCTCCGGCCGGCCCGTGTGGTAGCAGAAGGGCTCCGTGGAGACGCTCCGCGAGCGCTACACCGTCCACACCTTCGAGGTCGACGCCTTCGGGCGGCTGGCCGTGCCGGCGCTGGCCGGCTTCCTGGCCGAGACGGCCGGGCGCCACGCCACCGCCCTGGGCGTGGGGCTCGACTCGCTCATGGCCAGGGGGGTCACCTGGGTGCTGGTCCGTCAGCGGCTGGAGATCCTCCGGGAGATCCGCCTCCACCAGGAGGTGGAGGTCGAGACCTGGCCCTCCGGCATCGACCGCCTGGCCGCGCTGCGCGACTTCGTGGTGCGGGGGGCGGACGGCGCCGAGCTGGCCCGCGCCACCAGCCAGTGGTACGTGCTCGACCTCGCCACCCGGCGGCCGCGGCCGCCCCAGGCGGTGCTCGACCCCGGCCGCTTCCGTCTCGAGGGCGCGCCGCGTGCCCTCGACTTCCGGGAGGGGAAGCTCCCCGCCCCGGAGCGGTGGGACGGGGAGCAGCGCTTCCAGGTCCGCTACGCGGACATCGACCAGAACCTGCACGTGAACAACGGCAGCTACCTGTCCTGGGCCCTGGAGGCGGTGCCGCGCGCGCTGTGGGAGTCCCACAGCCTCTCCGAGGTCGAGGTGCAGTACCGGGCCGAGGCGCTGCTCGGGGACGCCGTGCTCTCCCGGCTCCTCGGGGGGGGGCCGGGAGAGTTCATCCACGGCATCGCCCGCGAGGGCGACGGGCGGGAGCTGGCCCGGCTCCTGACGCGCTGGACGGCGCGGGAGGGCTGAATCACCCGCCGAACAAGAGCCTGCAGACGGCGATGGCCGCGGCGAAGCCGGCCAGGTCGGCCAGGAGCCCGGCCGCCAGCGCCTGGCGGTAGCGGGAGACGCCGGCCGCCCCCATGTACACCGCCAGCACGTAGAAGGTCGTCTCGGTGGAGCCGGCCATGACCGAGGCCAGCCGGCCGGCGAAGGAGTCGGGCCCGTCGGTCCTCAGGACGTCGGCGACGATCCCCTGGGCGGCGCCGCCGGAGAGCGGCCTCACCAGGGCCACCGGCAGGACGCTGGGCGGGACGCCGAGGGCCCGGGTGAGCGGGCCGAGGGCCCGCGCCGCCGCGTCCATGGCTCCGGAGGCGCGCAGCATGGCCAGGAGCACGAAGACGGCCACCAGGGCGGGGATGATCCGCACCGCGGTCTCGAAGCCCTGCCGGGCGCCGTCGAGGAAGGCGGGGTACACCTTCACCCTGCGGAGGAGGGCCAGGAGCGGGATGCCGGCGAGCAGGACCGGGATGGTCCAGGTGGAGAGGGCGTCGAGCACGGCCCGGAGCACGGCTCACCCCGCCCGCGCCGCCGGGAAGAGCCGGCCCAAGAGGTGCGCCGAGACCACCGCCACCACCACCCCGCACAGCGAGGCGAGGAGGGTGGGGCCCAGGATCTCCGCCGGCGCGCGCGACCCGGCGGCGGCCCGCAGCGCGATCACCGTCGCCGGCACCAGCTGGACCGAGGCGGTGTTCAGGGCGCAGAGCATGGCCTGGGCGTCGGTGGCCGTGCCGGGCAGGGGATTCAGCGCCTCCAGCTCCTGCATGGCCCGGACGCCGAAGGGGGTGGCGGCGTTGCCCAGCCCCAGGACGTTGGCCGAGACGTTCATGACGATGGCGCCCATGGCCGGGTGGTCGTCGGGGACGCCGGGGAAGAGCCGCCGCAGCAGCGGCGCGGCCAGCCGGGCGATGGCCCGCACCAGCCCGGCCTCCTCGGCCACCCGCAACAGCCCCATCCACAGGGCCAGGACGCCCACCAGGCCGAGCGAGAAGGCGGCCGCCTTCCCGGCGGCGTCCAGGGCCGCGGCCGTGAGCTCGGGGAGCCGCCCGCTGGCCGCCGCCACCGCCACGGCCAGCGCCGAGAGCACGGCCAGGATCACGCCCATGCCGGGATTCTCCGACCGGGCCCACCCGGAAGGCGAGTTTTTGGTAGAAGCGAGCCCCAGGACCCCGAGGGTGCCATGAAGCGACGTCGACTCCCCCTCCTGCTGGCGAGCGCGGTGGCGCTGCTCGCCTGCCCGGAGCAGCGGGCCGAGCCCCTGCGCGGGCCGCCGCGCCCGCCCCAGGCCGCGCTCTCGGCGGGCGCCGGCGCCCTGCCGGACGTCCTCACCCTGCGCCGGCCGGAGCGCCCGGAGTGGTTCGGCATCTACCTGGCCGGGAAGAAGGCCGGGTGGATGCAGACCAGCGTGGCCCGGGAGCTGCGCGACGGCCGGGACGTGGTGGTGGGGCGCACCGAGCAGCTGCTCAAGGTGACGGTGGGCGGCCGGGAGGCGCAGCGGGGCCAGGTGGAGGAGCGGATCTACGAGGCCCGCCCCGCCGGGAAGCTCCTCTCCTTCCGCTCGACCTTCACCGGCGACGGTGGCGACCGGGTGGTGTCGGGGACCTGCGCCCACGACCGGTGCGCGGTGCGGATCGAGGAGCCGGGCACGCCGACCGAGGTGCGGTCGGTGGAGGGGGTGACCGAGACGGTGGAGGAGGTGGACGCGGCGCGGCTCGCGGCGGCGCGGCGGACCACCGTCCGCGGCCGCCAGCTCGACACCATGAAGGTCCGGGTGATCGAGCGCGAGGACTCGTGGAAGGGGCGCGAGCGGATGGCGGGCGGCGGCGTGCAGGAGGAGGTCTCGGTGGTCGCCGAGGAGGAGGTGGGGGACCGGCTGGCCGTCGAGGTACGCATCGCCGACGACGGGCGCATCGTGGACATGCGCCAGGGTCAGGCCATCGCCATCCGCCCGGAGACGGAGTCGGAGGCGAGGTCGCTCGAGGGCGTGGATCTGCTGGCGCTGGGGGCCGTGCCCCTGCCCCGCCCCATCCCCCGGGAGGTTCCGGCCGTGGTCACCTACCGGGTCAGCGGCCTGCCCCAGACCTTCTGGAAGAACGACGCCCGGCAGCGCTACGAGCGGGGGCCGAGCGACACCACCCTCCTCACCGTGACCGCGCGCGTCCCCGCCGCGGCCGACGCGGCCAAGGACACGCCGGTGGCCCGCGCCGCCGAGGGGGCCAGCCCGGAGGACGTCTCGCCCAGCCTGGAGTCGGACTCCGACGCGCCGGCCGTGGCGGCGCTGGCGCGCGAGGTGGCCGGCGAGGTCCCCGGTGCCTACGCCGCCGCCCGGCGCCTCTCCGACAAGGTCTACCACCTCCTGGAGAAGGCCTACGGGGCGAGCAACGACCGGGCCAGCGACGTGCTCGTGGCCAAGAAGGGCGACTGCACCGAGCACGCCATCCTGACCGTGGCCCTGGCCCGGGCCCTCCGCATCCCCGCCCGCACCGTGCACGGGCTGGTCTACGCCCGCTACGACGACGGCAAGGACGCGCTCTACTGGCACGCCTGGGTGGAGGTGCGGAGCGCCGGGGAGTGGATCGCCCTCGACCCGACCTTCGACCAGCCGGTGGCCGACGCCAGCCACATCGCCCTGGGCGGCGGGGACCGGGTGGACACGGTCGGGCTGCTGGGCAGCCTGGCCATCTCGGACGTCGAGGTGCGGGATCTCTCGCACGGCGGGCACCCCCACCCGTCGCGCTAGAGTGGCGGCGGGACGGGGGCAGGGAGGCCCGGGGAGCGGCCCCCGGTAACTGTTGACCGGCCGCGGAACGCGTGTTTTATCGAGCGTCTCCTCCTCGCAAGGGGTCGCACGCATGCCTCGCCTCTCCGCCAACGCCCTCGCGCCGACTCTTGGCGGCCTCCTCCTCGCCCTGGCCCTGGCCGGGGTGGCCCGCGCCGAGGAGGCCAAGGCGCCGGCCGCCGACGCCCCCGAGACCGACCCCAAGATCCAGGCCGCCATCCAGAGGGCGGTGGACAAGGCCAAGGAGGACCTGCGCAACGAGATGCGGGCCGAGCTGCAGGGCGCGCAGTCCGCCGCCGAGTTCATGGGGACGGTGGCCGAACAGCCCAAGCTGCAGCTGCTCGACCTCGACGGGTACTACCGGCTCCGCTGGCAGACGCTCGACAACCTCAACCTGCGCAACAAGACCGACGCCGCCGGCTACTACTACTTCCCCAAGTCGCTCCACGGCGGCAACACCCTCACCAGCTCCAACATGCGGCTTCGGCTCGAGCCCACCATCAACGCCTCGGAGATGGTCCGGGTCCGGATGCAGGTCGACGTGCTGGACAACTACGTGCTGGGCTCCAACGCCTCCCAGGTGACCGACGGGGCGGGCAGCCCATACCCGGTGCCGTTCTACGGCGACAGCCGCACCTATACCAACGGCGACAACACCAACGACCGGCCCCTCGTCATCCCGCGCCGCGTCTGGGGCGAGGTGCAGACGCCGGTGGGCCTGCTCAGCTTCGGCCGCATGCCCTCCTCCTGGGGGCTCGGCATCCTGGCCAACGCCGGCACCGGGTTGGACCAGGACTTCGGCGACACCGTGGACCGGATCCAGTTCGCGCTGCCGCCGGTGAGCACGCCGGTGGGCGACCTGGTGTTCGTGCCCATCCTCGACTTCGACATCGCCGGCGTGCAGATGGCCGATCCCCACGGCGGGCAGGGTAGCGGCCAGCCGCTCGACGCCGACGGCAAGGACAACGGCCGCACCTACGCCATCAAGATCGCCCGGCTCGACACCGACGAGGAGGTCCGCCGCAAGATGGAGCGCGGTGAGCGATCGGTGAACTACGGCCTCTACTACAACTACCGGACCCAGGCCTACGTCTACCCGGCCTGGCTCGACCAGGGGTACTGCGGCTACGCCACCTCCTCCTGCAACAGCACCGGCCAGGACCAGTACCAGGACCCGCTCACCGGCGACCCGCTCTACAACCGCCGCGCCGCCTCCGGGCACTACACCTCGCTGTGGCTGCGCTGGCTCGGGCCCAAGTACCGGGTGGAGACGGAACTGGTGGGCATCTACGGGAGCATCGGGAACGCCAACTCCGGCGTGGTCAACTCCACCACCCCGGCCCGCCTCTCCATGCGGCAGTGGGGCTACGTGCTCCAGACCGAGTTCAAGCAGTCCTCCAAGTTCTCCTGGGGCGTGGAGCTGGGCGCGGCCAGCGGCGACTCCGCCCCCGGCATGGGCAACCTGCCCAACCGCAACGACAAGGCCGATTCCACGGTCCTGCCCAACTACGGGTCCCTGGATGGCCCGCAGTGGGGACGCCCCGGCGACACCACCATCAACAACTTCCGGTTCAACCCCGCCTACCAGGTCGACCTGATCCTCTACCGGCGCATCCTGGGGCAGGTGACCGACTCCTGGTACCTGCGTCCGAACCTGCGCTGGGAGATCATCCCGGGCCTGACCCTCGACTCCTCGGCCCTCTACGCCCAGGCGATGTTCGCCCAGTCGACGCCCAGCTCCAGCTCGCGGGACCCGGCCTCGCAGAACAGCCCCCTCAGCCACAAGGGCGCCCGCCCCCTGGGGATGGAGCTCGACAACAAGTTCACCCTGGCCCCGACCACCGGCTTCGTCGGCTGGGTCGACCTGGGGCTCCTCCAGCCTCTGGCGGCCTTCGGCGACGGCACCTCCATGGCCTGGGTGTTCGAGTTCGGGCTGGCCGCCAAGTTCTGATCCGCATCCGGCGCCCGCCACCGCCGCGGGCCCGCCCGTGGAGGTTCACCGTGGGAGCGAAGAGGAAGGCCAGGCCGGTCTCGCGGGCGGCGCTGTCCGGGGAGGCCGACCCCCGGCTGGTGGCGCTCTCCGTCTCCATCCAGGACGACGGCGCGCTGTACGACGAGGACATCCGCGGCAGCCAGGCCCACCTGGCCATGCTGGCGGCCCAGGGCATCGTCCCCCGGGCGGCGGCCAGGCGCGTCGCCCGGGCGCTGGAGCAGGTCCGGGCGGAGTTCGCCGCCGGGAAGATCCGGCTCGACCCGGCGCTGGAGGACGTCCACACCCACGTCGAGCGGCGGCTGGGGGAGCTGGTGGGCAGGGATGCCGGCTACCTGCACGCCGGCCGCAGCCGCAACGACCAGGTGGCGCTGGATGAGCGGCTGTTCGTGGTGGGCGCCTGCGGCCGGGTCGAGGCCGCCCTGCGCCGGCTGATGCGGGCCCTGCTCGGGCAGGCGCGCCGCCACCGGCGCACCATGCTGCCCGGCTACACCCACCTGCAGCGGGCGCAGCCGGTGACCCTGGCCCACCACCTCCTGGCCTATCTGGAGATGCTGGGGCGCGACCTGGAGCGGCTGGAGGAGGTCCGCCGCCGAGCCTCCGTCTCCCCGCTCGGCGCCGGGGCGCTGGCCGGCTCGACGCTCCCCCTCGACCGCCAGCGGGTGGCCAGGGCCCTGGGGCTCGAGGGCGTGACCCGCAACTCGATAGACGCGGTCTCGGACCGCGACTCGGCCATCGAGCTGGCGTTCGCCTGCGCGCTGGCGGCGGTCCACCTCTCCCGGCTGGGCGAGGAGGTCGTGCTCTTCACCACCCGCGAGTTCGGCTTCATGACCCTGTCCGACGCCTTCGCCACCGGCTCCTCGCTCATGCCCCAGAAGAAGAACGCGGACGTGGGGGAGCTGGCGCGGGGGCGGGCCGGCCGGGCCATCGGCGACCTGGTGGCGCTGCTCACGGTGGTGAAGGGGCTGCCGCTCTCCTACAACCGCGACCTGCAGGAGGACAAGCGGCCGCTGCTCGATGCCCCCGCGGCGCTCTCGCTCACCGCCGACGCCCTGGCCGGCGCGGTGGAGACCGCCACCTTCCACGCGGAGGTGATGCGCAGGGCGCTGGGCTCGGGGGAGGCGCTGGCCACCGACGTGGCCGAGCACCTGGTGGAGCGCGGCCTGCCGTTCCGGGAGGCGCACGAGGCGGTGGGGCGCGCGGTGGCCTTCTCGGCTCGGAGCGGGCGCTCGCTCGGGAGCCTCACCGTCGCCGAGTGGCGCGGCTTCCACCCCCGCTTCGGCGACGACGTGGTCCGCTGCCTCGACGCCCGCAGGAGCCTCTCGCGCCGCGAGCTCCCCGGCGCCCCCGGCCCCAGGGCGGTCGGGGAGGAGCTGAGGCGCTGGGGCCGGGTGCTCCGACCGGCCCGGGGGCGGCGGTGAGGCGCGCCGGGGCCATCCTGGCGGCGCTCCTCGGGGCCGCGGGCTGCGGGATCAAGGC